>CAJICI010000130.1_pt1 | contig 23100 bp, 24 predicted proteins | sample 9199571 | NCBI WGS metagenome assembly CAJICI01 (sample SAMEA7708329, study PRJEB35096) | sediment metagenome | biome: marine neritic benthic zone biome [ENVO:01000025]; feature: sediment [ENVO:00002007]; material: shallow marine sediment [ENVO:03000034] sea grass bed [ENVO_01000059] ...
AAACGGTCAGTTTAAAGTTTATTACGGTGTTCACACAGATGCCGATATTCAGCAACGTGTTAAAGCCTTTTTTGCAGAGAAGGCCTTATAACCAGTGTACCTGGCGGCGTGCAGTGTGGCGGTTCATTGTAAAAGGCCGTGCAGACTCGGCACTCATTGTGGCCGCAGCTCACTTCCACGTTCGCCGAAAGAGAAAGTAAAATGAAAGCACTGAAGATATTCGGTATTAGCCTTGGAACTATCGCCGCAGTTGGATTTTTAGGTTTAGTCATTCTTGGAAGTCTTGTCCCTGAGACCTTCGTTTATTTGGGACGCCAAATACCGAAAAAGTATTTAAATGAAATTAGATCGATTGGACTCCTGGCAGAAGATGAAAAAATTAAATATTTTTACACTGACGCCTTTATAGATATTAAAGAAGGAATGTATTTTGTCACTGACAAGAACCTCGTACTGTATTCGAATAGATGGGAAGTGCCGGAGGCAACGATCCCCTTTGACCAGATCGCGTCCCTGGAAGTCCAGTACAACGATTCCTTTTTTGAAGATACCAGTGTCTTTATATCCACCCATTCAGGAATGGAAGTATCTTTTCCCGTTTCCAGTGAGAAAGGACGGGATAGAAAATTCGTTGGAGCTATCCAACAGGAATTGGATATCGAATAAGGCATTCCAGTGGACGCGGACATACCGCTTACGAGGAAATGGGCAGCCCCGAAATGACTGAAAAAGTTGCTGAGGCAATCGACAGAGAAGCCTGGAATCTCGTTGCCAATCATAAGGCAGATTTGCCCAAAGATGTATCGATCAGCTGGGTCTCACTTGGTGAAGGGTTAACATCGCCATTACCTTTTCCATGGACGAAGAGATTGTAAGTCGTGAAGAAAGATGGGAGCCCTAAATCGCGATTCAAATTGGAGGTTCTGAATGAAAAACAAGCCTGTACCAGTAATCTTTAGCGTCACACTATTCATGGCGGTCAGTTTTATCAGTATTCTCGGTTGTGATGTTTTGGCGAGCAAGCCCAAAAGAGTCGTGTTTTTAGATGATTCGTTTGCGGTTATCATGCCGGCGGCCTGGTCTTTGAGAAGTGATTTAAATGACAGCGCGGACTTGCAGATGGGCAATTCTTTTAAAGAGGCGTATACCGTCATTTTGTCCGACAATAAAATGGACCTGGATGATTTTTCGCTGGATGAGCATAGTGATTTAACCCGGTCTTTTATATCCAGCGGCCTGAAGAATTATGAAGGGTCAGATCCTGATTATTTTTATGTGGGCGAATTTGAAGCGGTTCGCTATAGACTCGAAGGGGTTATTGACGGCATCCATGCCGTTTACTGGCATGTAACCATAGAAACAGATGAGTATTTCCATCAAATTCTTCTGTGGAGTTTGAAATCAAGATTTTCGAAAAATGAAGATGACTTTGAATCTGTGATTCTCTCATTTGAAGTAATTTAAAAGGTAACCGGCGCTTATGAAATTAAAAAACATTCTTCTTATCATTTTACTGTTTGGAATCCCTTATCTAACCTGGTCTGAGCCTGTACAGAGTAAATCTCAGGATATCTATCAGCTTGTGGCCAAAAGCCCCAAAAAGGGGTGGTGGCACAAGACATTCAATTCGATGGCCGGCAACCGGTATTTGTTGTCCTTTGAAAGCAAAAAGCATCCGGGCAAATTAAACTGGGAAAAGGCAGACATCGAAGACGGTAAAATTACGATTGCCAGCGCCATGCGGCTGGCCAAAAGCTGGTGCGACGAGAACAAGCCTTTTGGAGATCAGGTTTGGGAAATCGATACTGTTAATTTGCGGATGCGCTCCAGAGGTACAAATATCGAATACATTACGATTGTCACGCTCAAGACAGAAGAATATAAGACCATAGACGTTGTGGTGTTGCCCAATAATGAATTAATTGCCCCCGAATTAAATCCAAAGCTCTAGTAAATGGACCTGTAATAAGGCAAGCTTCATCTTTCATCTGGCAAATAGTCCATGCAGTGTTCGCAGGAGGCGAGACTTACGCCTATGATCCTAACACAAATAAAGAGCAGGGTTATGCCATCTGGATGGAATCACCTGTTGCAACCTGGGTGGCTGTGGAGAAAGGCGAGATATTGGGTACTTATTACATTAAGCCCAATCAGCCGGGACCGGGCTCTCACGTATGCAATGCCGGCTACATGGTCAGCGCCGGTGCCCGGGGCAGGGGAATCGGGCGGACCATGTGCGCCCATTCACTGAAGGAAGCCGTCAGGTTTTATTGTTTCGAGTGCCAGCCGTGAAAGGGTTTTGCCAGACGCAGACTCTCATACAGGGCTATTGCCGCGGCGGTGGAAAGATTTAAAGACCGGGTAGCCGTGGTGATGGGTATATGATAGGTGGCATCGGAATACCGATTGAAGATATCATCAGGCAGCCCTCTGGTTTCGGAGCCGAATATCAGAAATAGCCGCTGCGGTGACGGCATAGACCAGAACGGAGCGGCGCCTTTTTTTGAAAACACCGCCACTTCACCCCTGACCGGCTTGAAGTCGGATTCGAATCCCGCAAAATTATCCCAGACCGTCAGTTTGACCTCATCCCAGTAATCCAATCCCGCCCGCTGCACTTCACGGCTATCAATGGAAAACCCCAGGGGCTTGATCAGATGCAGATAACTGCCGGTGGCCACGCAGGTGCGACCAATATTGCCGGTATTCCAGTGAATCTCCGGCGCCACCAGCACAATATGCCGCTCAATGAGTTGGCCTTTGTTATTTTGCAGCTGGTGAGTCAATGGTGTAAGTAGGCTTCGCTTTAGTTAATAGTTATTGGTTATCAGTTAATAGTATAAAGGAATTGGATCATTTGTAAATCATTCCCTTGAAATTAATATAGAAAAATAGAAGCCATCATAAAAGCGTAGATTTCGTTCAAAGGTCCACCGAAGGCCAATCGATTTGCTTTGAGATTGGCGCGCATTCGTCGTGGCTGGAAGCCACTCCCACGTCTATTTAATCCATCAGGAGTAGCTTCACTAAAGTCATTTTTGAGGGTGGGAGCGGCATCTTGCCGCGATCATCGGCTTTTAAAGGTCAGACCTCTTTGCCCGCCGGATTTGGGAAATCAGCAAAAGAAAGGCCGGCACAGAGACCGACCCTACTAGTATAGAAGAGTAAAAGCCATCATAAAAATGTAGATTCCGTTCAAGGGCCCCGCTAAAAAGCAGCGGGATTGAATGTCAATTTTTTAGATATTAATGTATTCAACAATCGTCGATTGGGTTTAAAAGCGGAGCGTACACATCGCGGCTGGAAGCCGCTCCCACGCCTAACGAACCATAATTTAGCAGGCGCCTTTACATTTCTAACAAAGTTTGTGGGAGCGGCATCTTGCCGCGATTTCCTTTTTAATCAAATCGCAACGCAGCCATTGGACGTAAGATGCAGTTTTGAGATGGCTTTTAGACCTTTTTGCCGCAGTATGGGCAGTAATAAAACCCCTTGTGGATCGGACTAGCGCAGTGTTTGCACAGAAGGCCTGTTTCCTCCTGGTAGTGTGAAAATTCACGATCACGACTGAATTCGTTTTTGGTTCGATGGCAGCGTTCACACTGGATAAAGGGTTCGCCTTTTTTGACCCGGGCCACCGGGATAAAAAATATCTGAAAATAATGATCGATGCGCTTGTTATAGGCCTGGTGCAGTCCGCAGACAGGACAGCGCCTGGGATTTTCGTCAAGCATCTTCGTTTTAGGGGTTATGCCGAGGATAAAGAACATTTTCGGGTTCAGAGGTTCAGGGTTCAAAGGTTCAAGGTTTTTGCTTTTGGTGCAACCTGTATTATAACCCCGAAACCACTATTTATGCAAATTCGAACTGTCTGCAGACCGGCCCGGGCCAGTCAAAATTCAAATGATACCAGTTGGTTAATCGAGAAGACGGGGGGGCTGTCATGCCCGCGTAGAGCCGGCAAACAGATTCTGTATTCTCCTTCGACTTCGCTCAGGACCGTGAGTCCTTCGGCTAAGCTCAGGACCGTGAGTCCTTCGGCTAAGCTCAGGACCGTGAGCCTGTCGAACGGCCTGTCGAACGGCCTGTCGAATCACCGCCTTCGCGGGAATGACGAGGGTTGGGTGAAATAACTTTCTGACCCCTCAGTTTATCAGAAATCCCGGGGCTTGCAGATAATTTCTCTGATCCTCAGATCAAAAAAGTTGTTCATGTGGGCCGGCTTTATCACCAGGGCTGTATCTGCGCCGCCGCCGGAACCGCCGATGGCGATAATGTCTTTGCCGGACAGTGTACCGGCATCTGCCGCCATAACCGCAACCTCCACGGCCACCTTGGTCCCCTGGCCAAGGAGCCGCAAGGTGTCGGCTATCAGCAGCACCGGATAAACACCGGAATGCTTTTTGGCCACCGAGCGTTCTATACCGGAAAGGGCGTGACTGCAGATGACAACCGGGCTGCCCTTGCCTTCGAGGTCTTTTTTGACATCATCGGCCATGCGGTTTTTAAACGGCTCCCTGGCGCCGCAGTGGTAGGTAACCGTGGTCACCCGTTTGCCGTTGAATGCTTCTATGGCCTTATACGCACTCCTGCCGGTGGTGGTTGCCACGACCACTTCGTCTATTCCCAGTTCATTTGCCCTTTCAGCGGCAAACCTCATTGTTTGATCGGTATTGTCCTTTCCGGGCCTGTCAAAATACATCTTCATCTCCTTTTTGCGATAGTTTCTAGTTTTCAATCAGCTTATCCAGCCTTGCCACGATTTCATCGACATCTTCATTGGTTACAGCCGGAAACCAGGACTGCTGGGGGTAAAACATTACATTGGGGCCTTTGGCACATAGTCCCATGCAGCCGCATTGAGATACCCGCACCCGGCCCTTCCAGCCCCGGCTGTATATCTCTTCTTTTAACCGGGCCCTTGTTTGCTGGCTGTTTCCATCGGCGCAGGATTTGCGGACTCCGCCGCGATCATTGGTGCATACAAAAACATGGCATTCATAGGGTGATTTTTGTTCATCTTCCATTGGCGTTCCCTTCAATTCTGGTTTTGGTGATCAGGCGCGGTAATTTCCTTCTGATTTGAAGTATAGTTCCTCACTTTTTTGCGGGAGCGATTTTGCCTGCATGCCGCTGTTTCCTGGTGGGGCCAGCCGCGATTACCCCTTCTGTTGGACAATTGATCGCGGCTGGAAAGCCGCTCCCACCACGATTGATGCTAATCTGATTGCTGGAATCTACGTAAATACCATGCAGTACCCGGGATGCATTCTATAGAAAACAGATCCATAGTCAACAATTTGCTGGGGATAAATTCAGGCAGCCGCCACCTTGCAGGGCACAAAGCGATGCAGCGGGGTTCCGGCAAATCTGTCCCTGTTGGTGTTTTGGGTCAGCCGGTTTACATTGGTACCATAGACATCGCCCTGATATACCAGGCCGAAACCGTGGGGGATCATGACCTGTCCCGGCCTGACGGTGTCAGTGACTTCCAGTTCGATTTTCTCGCTACCGGCCGCAGTCTCAATTTTAACCACTAACCCGTCGTTCAATCCCAGCTTTTGCGCATCTTCAGGATGCATGGACAGGGTACAGGCCCGACGGTCTTTGTTCCATGACGGATCCCGCATAAGCGTATTGGCATTCATATCCGTGCGGCGGCCGGCCACCAGCACCAGGGGCCATTCATCATTTTCATTAAGTGCGGTGGCTTCTGACGCCGCATCGATGCTCTGGATCCACTCGGCCATTTCCGGATACGCGATGTTGATGCGGCCGTCTTCGGTGCGCAGGAAATCCAGGTTTTTTTCCGGATCGCAGCGTCCGATCCAGATACCTTCCGGATGATCGAGCAGGGCCTGAAAAATTTCTTCCCCCAGCATCAATCCCGGCGTAAAGCCTGCCCGATCGGCATTTTCCTGAGATTGTTCGGGCAGGGTATTGAGCAGTCCCCACAGGGCGGCCAGATTGGCCGACCCCAATTCCTCGCCCAGGGTTTTGGCCAGGACAAACGGCATTGATTTCATCGTCTGGGGTTGGGCCTGAATAAAGCTCATCAATGCCATCCCGAATTCAAGACGCCCTTTTTTGGCGGCCTCGTAAAGTTCGACGGGGATATCCGGCACCATGCCCAGCTTTTCAGCCAGGCGTACCATAATCTGGCTGACCTCCATTTGTTCGCCCTCGGGTTTGATGATGGGAGGGCGCATCTGAAAATAAACCTCTGGGTAGGTCCATGTGAAGAAAGATCCGTCCCAGGATTCGTAGGCCGAGCAGGCCGGCAGGACATAATGGGAAAGGCGTGCGGTTTCCGTCATCGCCAGTTCACAGGTTACCAGCAGATCCAGCCGGGAAAAGGCCTTTTCATAGGCTGTGGTATCCGCATAGGATCTCAGTGGATTGGAGCTGCTGCAAAGCACGGCACGCAGGCGTTCGGGGTGATCGCTTAAAATTTCCTCCGGAACGACATTGGGGGGAAATACGCCCGTGATGGCCGGGAAATCGGTTGCCACGGTACGCCAGGTGCGGGCATCGCGTTCATCCGAATGGGACCCGATGGGCATGAGATGACCCGGGATGACATTGCCGCCGGGCACCCCGATTCGACCGCAAATGGCCAGCAGGATAATTCCCAGACTAGAGGTGGCGGTGCTGTGGCGGCTCATGAAAACCCCCAGATCCGGGTGCATCGAGGATTTGCGGGTGGCCACCAGACGGCATACATCCCGAACCTGCCCGTAATCAAGCTCGCAGACTTCAATTGCTGCGCGCGCATCGAACCCTTCAAACCAGGATCGGATGCTATCGAACCCGGTCACATGCTGCTCTAAATAATCTGTGTTCTGCCAGCCTTCCTCCAGTATGATCGATATCATCGCCCTGGATAACAGGGCATCTGTGCCCGGTCGAACCGATAGATGAATATCGGCAATATTAGCAGTTTCAGAAAGGCGGGGATCTATGACGACCAGGACTTTGTCCTGATCTTTGGAGATATCTGTCAAAACCCGCCTGGCCTGCGGCATCTGGTGGCTCATCATACCGTTCCAGCCCCAGGCCAGAAGAACATCCGTGTTATGATGATCTGGACCGGTAAAAAGATACTGGCGACCGGTTGCCCGGCCCCAGGCCCAGAAGTGCCCGGTGAGTTCTTGACCCAGGGCATTGTAATGGTAGTGAGAGCCCATACCCCGCAGCAGCCGGACGCCGAAGGCGGCTTCAAAATGGCAGCCCTGGCCGCCACCGCCCATGTACGCAAAGGCTTTGGGGCCGTGGGATTTGACAACGGAAGACAGCTTTTCGGCGATTTCGTTGATGGCCTGTTCCCAGGAAATTTTTTCAAAGTCGGCTCCCACCCGTTTTAAAGGATGAGCAAGGCGTTGTGCATGGTGCTGGTGGTGGGCAACTTTAAGACCCTTGCGGCAGACATAGCCCTGACTGCGCGGATTATCCCTGTCAGGCCGTACTTTGACCATTTTATTGTCATGCACTTTGACCTCAAGCCCGCAATTTTGGGCGCACATTACACAGGATGTTTTATGCCACGGGTCCATGTTGTTCTCCTTGAATTTGAAAACGCTTTTTAATTCATATTTTGTTGGTATACGAAGTTTTAATTTCACACGGTCATGTTGAATACTTCTATTTGCCGATCTTCTAAAATTCCCAGGACCCGTTTTCCCAATGTTCATGTTCTCCGGTATTCCATTTGGCATGGAATCGATTACATTGTCGGTTTCGGGTCAGCCGGCTTTCCGGGACACTTGACCGGGATCAGATTGATTAGTATACAAACTAAATATAGGGGAGAGAAAGAATTGTCAACGGAAAAAGCCATATATCTGTCAAGATGAGCCGGCGCCTTATCCAGAAAAAGTTATGCCGATGGAAAAATAGTCTGTTGATTTACAGCAGAAAATGTTTTAATAATAACATTTTGTACCACTTTTCAAGAATATGTTACCAGATACTATAAAGTTCTAAATAACGCTGGTAAACCGGATCGATTTTCTGACAAACCCGATATCCGCAGAAATGAACGGGATGGAATCAATCTATCAATCAGAGGAATCTTAAAATGGAAATTAGTCAAAAAGAGGAAAATGGGATCGTCACCATAGCCATCAAAGGACGGCTGGATGCAGATTCTTCAGCGGAAGCAGAAACAGTCGTTAAAGATGCCCTTGGAGGAGAAACGAGCCGACTGTTGTTTAATTTAGGTGAGCTGGAATATTTAAGCAGTGCCGGTCTCAGAGTACTGTTGAGTGCTGCAAAAGAAATGCGACGTCGGGATGGTAAAATTGTGCTCTGTGCCCTGAATGAATTTGTTAAAGAAATTTTTGAGGTCAGCGGTTTTCAGTCGTTGATTCCCATCACCGACACCGTAGAATCCGGAATCGAAGTTCTTTCATAGACCAAATACCGACAGGTTTTCTAGACCGGTTACTAATCATCGGACGGGTTAGAAAACGCCTGGAGTCCCTGGAATGGCCAATAATAATTCACCAACCGAATCCATATTACTGGTGGACGACAACCCGACGAATCTGCAGGTGTTGTTTCAAACACTTGAAGGCGTCGGCTGTAAGCTCCTGATCGCCAAAGACGGCGAAATGGCGCTGTCAATTGCCAGCAAGGCATTGCCGGATCTGATTCTGCTGGACATTATGATGCCCGGCATTGACGGTTATGAGGTCTGCCGCCGCTTAAAAGGCGACCGGTCAACGTCCGATATTCCGGTGATTTTTCTTTCAGCCCTGGGCGATACCGAGGACAAGGTCAAAGGGCTTCAGCTGGGAGCCGTTGACTATGTAACCAAACCGTTTCAACCCGACGAAGTCATTGCGCGGGTTAATACCCACCTGACCATCCACCGTTTAAAACGTGAAGTCGAGAGTCAAAAAGATCAGCTCGAACACGAATTGGAAGTTGTCTCCGAGGTCCAGCGAAAGCTGCTGCCGAAACAATTGCCACAAATTGATGGATTCAACCTGGGCGTACATTATGAAACCAGCCGCTATGCCGGCGGAGATTATTACGATGTAATTGATTTGCCCGAAGACTGCTGGGGCTTTCTCATTGCCGATGCCGAGGGGCACAGCGCACCTGCGGCCGTGCTGATGGCCATGACCTGTGCTCTTTTCCGCTCTTATTCCGGTTCGGCCTCCGACCCGGCCGAAGTGTTGCGCTACCTGAACGAACACCTGTGCAAAGTGGCCGAACCCAGTTTCATGACCGCCCTTTACGCCTTTTACGATGCCAAAGCCCGCACGATGCGAATTGCCCGGGCCGGCCATCCGTTGCCGATGATTTTTCGCGATGCCGAAAAAAAGGCCGAAGAGCTGACCTGCCCCGGCGTTTATCCACTGGGGATTGAGCCCTATGAAATTGAGATTCCGGTAACCGAAACGCAGCTTGAGCCGGGCGATCGATTTCTGGTTTACACTGACGGACTTACCGAGCGGTTCAATCCGGAGGGGGATACCTACGGCGAAGATCGGTTACTTAAAAAACTGGAAACCGACAGCACCGATGATGCCCAGGGTGTGATCAAAGTGATTATGGCCGATGTGGAACAGTTTGCCGGTCAGCTTCCTGCCGATGATGACCAGGCTCTTTTATTGGGTATCGTCCAATCCTAGTTCTTGCCTGATAACTATCTGAAATTATATTACCAATTCTAATTAGAGCCTGGTAAATTCCAAACACCAAATTTCAAATCTCAAATAAATCCCAACAACCAAAATTCCAAATGCCAAGCGACTGATTCTCTTGTAAATTTATCCAAAAGGATCTTTCACGGTCGTATATGAAATGAGAATCGAGAAATTCTAAGTTTTGGTCATTGTGTATTGGACTTTGAGATTTACCCTTCGACTGGGCTCAGGGTGGTGCGTATATCGAACCATTTGTATCATGGTGCTTGTTATTTGGAATTTTTTTTGTTTGTCAGGAACATTGAGCTATAAGTGACCAGAAGTCCCGAAGATATTGCGGTGATACCCCACCAAATATCCTTGACAGGAAAATCGAAGTCGATTATACGTATGCACTTCGGCCTGCTCTTTTTTTACTGTTGTGATGGACGTGGTATCGAACAATTTTCAAGGCCGCCGGGAGTTTTAATGGGTAAGGGTTTGGAAAAAATCTTGGCTAAAAATCAAGCTGCTATCACCAAAAAATGGTTTTCTCTGGCAGCCCAAACCTATGCCGTCGATACCGCCAAGTTTCTCCAGAGCAAATCAGATCCATTTGCCAACCCGGTTGGCAGTACGATGATGACCGGCCTTGACGGCATCTTCGATCAACTCATTCATCCCATGGATCACGCGATCCTCCATTCACACCTGGATTCCATTATCAGAATCCGTGCTGTTCAAGATTTTACACCCGCCCAGGCCACCTCGTTTATTTTATCCTTGAAAAAGGTTCTGAGAGAATATCTTGCAAAAGAACTTCAAGACAGCCGTCTGGCGGCTGAATTCATAGAGCTTGAATCCAAAATCGACCAGATTTGTTTGATGGCGTTCGATATATATATGCAGTGCAGGGAAAAGGTTTATCAAATCAGTGCCAATGAGACCCGTAACCGGACCTTCAAAGCGTTTGAAAGAGCCGGTTTGATAAAAGATGGGGAATCCAAGCATTGAGTTAATAACCCATTGGAACACTAATTTGAGATCTCCGTTCGATATTGTTGGACGCGTGAGGTCTCCAAGCGAGGTGCAGGTCAATGAATGCAAGGTACATGTTATCACTCATCGCTGTAATCGTGCTGTTTGTAATCGCCTGGGCGGGCACAGCGATCGGGCTGGAGGTTGTTTTCGGAATCATCATTCCGTATCTGGCATTGCTCACATTCTTCGTGGGTTTTGTCTACAAAATTATGGATTGGTCGAAATCGGCGGTGCCCTTTCGTATCCCCACCACCGGTGGTCAGCAAAAATCACTTCCCTGGATCAAACATTCCCAGCTGGACAGCCCCGCTAACACCTGGCAGGTGATTGCGCGTATGGCGCTGGAAATTCTAACCTTTCGATCGTTGTTCCGCAATACACGAATGCGGTTGAAAGAAGGCTCACGAATTTCTTACCAGCTTGAAATCTTTTTGTGGGCGGGCGCGCTGGCCTTCCATTACGCCTTTCTGACCGTCCTTATCAGACATTTGCGTTTTTTTACGGAGCCGGTGCCGTTTTTTGTCGGTTTGCTTGAAAAGGCGGACAGTTTTTTCCGGATTGAAGTTCTTTACCCCGGTTTCTATTTTGGTGTTCCGGGGGTGTACCTGTCTGGTATCGTTCTGTTGATCGCGGTGACTTACCTGTTTACCCGGCGACTGTTTATCCGCCAGGTGCGATATATTTCTCTGGCAGCCGACTATTTTCCATTGTTTTTAATATTCGGCATTGCCCTGACCGGGATACTTATGCGCTATGTCATCAAGATCGATGTGACGGCCGCCAAGGAGCTGACCATGGGGCTGGTGACGTTTCGGCCGACCATTCCCGAAGGTGTCGGCACCGTTTTTTATGCCCACCTCTTTTTTGTCAGTATTTTGCTGGCCTACTTTCCTTTCAGCAAATTGATGCACCTGGGCGGCGTGTTTTTAAGTCCCACCCGTAATCTACCTACTGACACCCGGGCCAGAAGGCACGTCAACCCCTGGAATTACCCGGTGCCGGTTCATACCTATGAAGAATACGAAGATGAATTCAGAGACAAAATGATAGAAGCCGGACTGCCGGTCGATAAAATGCCGGAACCGGTTCCGGCTGAAGAAACAGCCGAGGAGCAGGCGGAAGCAGAAAAGCCAGCGGAAGAATAAGGAGAAAACTATGGCAGAAGAATTACCCAAACCTGAACAACTCATCCAGATCGATCATCGCGCACCAAGCACGGATTGGATGGACACCCCGATCAATATTCGCCCGGGGATGTACTGCTATGCCTCAAATCCGAAGAGTGTCGAATATGTCGGTCTTCCCCATGCCCGGGGCTGGAATCCGGTGGAAGACGACTGGCAGCTGCCTGAAAATTGGCAGGAGATTATCCACCAGGGCTTTAAGGAACGCCTCGAGCGATTCCGGTCCTTTAAGGTGTTCATGGATATTTGCGTAAGGTGCGGCGCCTGTGCCGACAAATGCCACTATTTTATTGGTACCGGCGATCCCAAAAACATGCCCGTGCTGCGGGCCGAGCTGCTGCGCTCCGTGTACCGCAATGATTTTACCCGGGTCGGCAAAATATTAGGCAAGATCAACGGGGCCCGGCCGATGTCCCTGGATGTATTAAAAGAGTGGTGGTACTACCTGTTCCAGTGTTCGGAGTGTCGGCGCTGTTCGGTTTTCTGCCCCTACGGTATCGATACGTCCGAGATTACCATCATGGGCCGGGAACTGTTGAATCTGATCGGCCTGAACATCGACTGGATTGCGACCCCGGTCGCCAACTGTTACCGTACCGGCAACCACCTGGGGATTCAGCCCCATGCCTTTAAAGATATGCTCGACTTTTTTGTGGACGATATCGAAGATGTCACCGGTGTCCGGGTGGAGCCGCAATTCAACAAAAAAGGCGCCGATATTTTATTTATTACCCCATCCGGGGACGTATTCGCCGACCCCGGTACTTACACCTGTGCGGGGTATATGATACTGTTTCATTTTCTTAAAGAAAAATACGGATTTGACATCACCTGGAGCACCTATGCATCCGAGGGCGGCAACTTTGGATTTTTCACCTCCCACGAAACCATGAAGCGGCTTAACTCCAAAATGTATGCCGAGGCCAAACGCCTGGGCGTCAAATGGATTCTGGGCGGCGAGTGCGGTCACATGTGGCGGGTGATCAACCAGTACATGGATACCATGAACGGCCCGGCCGATTTTATGGAAGAACCGGTCAATCCTATTACGGGGACCAAATTTGAAAACGCCAAATCCACCAAAATGGTTCACATTACCGAGTTTACCGCTGATCTGATCAAACACGGCAAACTGGATCTTACTCCCAGTCGCAACGATCACCTCAAAGTGACCTTTCATGACTCCTGCAACCCCGCCCGGGGCATGGGGTTATTCGATGAGCCGCGGTATGTGATCCAGAATGTCTGCAACCACTTCTACGATATGCCGGCCAACACCATTCGAGAGTCAACCTTTTGCTGCGGCAGCGGATCAGGGCTCAACGCCGGCGAAGACATGGAATTGCGCCTGACCGGTGGTTTGCCCCGGGCCAACGCCGTCAAATATGTTCACGAAAAGCACGGCGTCAACATGCTGTCAACGATTTGCGCCATTGACCGGGCGGCTTTGCCGGCCCTTACGGAATACTGGGTTCCCGAAGTGGATGTGGCCGGTGTTCATGAACTGGTGGCCAACGCCCTGAACCTGGAAGGGCAAAATGACAGAACCCTGGATTTGCGCGGTGAAGATATTCCCGGATTAGAGAGTGATTCGGAGGAAGAAACTGATGAAGGATAAAAAATTTATCATTGGCGGTGTAATTGTATTTCTTATTCTGGCAACCTTTCCCTTCTGGTATAACCGGGGAAAGGCCGCTCCTGCTCCCGAACTTGAGCTCACTGAAAAAGCCAAGGCGGCCAAAGTGTGCGTGCGCTCCACCGAGTACATGAAGGCCGAGCATATGAAACTGCTGGATATCTGGCGGGATTCGGTGGTGCGGGGCGGCGACAGGATTTACGTCAATCCCAGCGGCATGGAGTACAATATGAGTATGACCAACACCTGTCTGGATTGTCACTCAAACAAGGCGGAATTTTGCGACCGGTGCCACAACTATGCCTCGGTCAAGCCCTATTGCTGGGATTGCCACATAGATAACCCGAAGGAGAATTCGTGATGGATAGCTGCAGACGACGCGTTTTGCAATTACTTGGACTTTCGTCTCTGGCGCTGACGGCCAAACCGGTTTTAAATGCGTTTGCCGCCGCAGGCGGTGGGGATGAAAAACCCCAGCCGGTTATTAAACCGAACAAGAAAGCCCTGACAGCCGGACAATGGGCCATGGTCATCGATACGCGGCAATTCGAATCTGTCGATGATGTCGAGCCTCTGGTCGAGGCCTGCGACAGCATTCACAATGTCCCGCATTTTGCAAACAAAAACCATGAAATCAAGTGGATCTGGGAAGCCCATTACCACAACGCCTTTCCCGGCAAAGCTGCCCGGTTTGTGAGCGAAGAAGTTGAACACCGTCCCTTTATTGTTCTGTGCAACCACTGTGAAAATCCGCCCTGCGTGCGCGCCTGCCCGACCAGGGCTACCTGGAAGCGGGAGTCGGACGGAATTGTTTTGATGGATTTTCATCGCTGCATTGGTTGCCGCTTTTGCATGGCGGCCTGCCCGTTTGGCGCCCGAAGCTTCAACTACCGGGATCCGCGCCCGTTTATCAAGGAAGTCAATAAAAAATACCCCACCCGGATGAAAGGTGTGGTTGAAAAGTGCAATTTCTGTGCGGAACGGTTGGCCGTGGGCCAGATGCCGGCCTGTGTGGAGGTCTCCGAAGGCAAACTGGCATTCGGCGATCTGTATGACCCTGAATCCAATGTGCGTGAACTTATCCGGACGAACTACACCATTCGGCGTAAACAGACGCTCGGCACAGAGCCCTCTGTATATTACATAGTGTGAGGTGAATATGCTTGAATTAGCGATTAAAGGTGGCAAAAAATACTATGGCTGGCTGACATTTTTGCTGGTCCTCATTGGGGTGGGCTTCCTTTTTTACTTAAGGCAGCTCGATTTCGGTCTGGGGATTACCGGTCTGAGCCGGGACACCTCCTGGGGATTTTACATCGCCAACTTTACCTTCCTGGTTGGTGTGGCCGCCGGAGGGGTGATGGTGGTGCTCCCTTATTACCTGCATGACTACAAGGCCTTCGGTCGAATTACCATTCTGGGTGAATTTCTGGCCATTGCCTCGGTACTCATGTGCGTGACGTTTATCCTGGTCGACCTGGGCCAGCCCATGCGGGTGGCTAACGTATTTATCTATTTTTCACCCCGGTCGGTTCTTTTCTGGGATACGGTCGTTTTGAACGGATATCTGTTTCTCAATATCGTGATCGGATGGAATGTGCTGGAGGCCGAGCGCAACCAGGTCCACTATCAGCCCTGGTTAAAACCGCTGATTTACCTTTCGATACCCTGGGCGGTCAGCATCCACACGGTCACCGCTTATCTTTACTGCGGTCTGCCGGGCAGGGGTTTCTGGATGACCGCTATCCTGGCACCGCGCTTTTTGTCCTCGGCTTTTGCCGCCGGACCGGCGCTGCTGATTTTGTGCTGCCTGATCATCCGCCGGGTGAGCAGCTTTGATCCGGGACGGGAGCAGATCCAGGCCCTGGCCAAAATCGTGGCCTATGCCATCTGCATCAACGTGTTTTTCTTCCTGTGTGAGGTCTTTGTCGTCTTTTACAGCCAGATTCCCGAGCACATGGACCATATTAAATACCTGTTTATCGGCCTGCACGGGCACGGGGCCTATGTGCCCTGGATGTGGACCTCTATGGCCCTGATGGTGATCGGCATAATTCTGACGGTTAATCCCATTACCCGCAAAAATGAAGGCGTTCTGGCGGTAGCCTGTGTGGTGATCTTTCTGGGAACCTGGATCGATAAGGGACTCGGCATGATCGCCGGCGGATTTACGCCCAATCCGCTGCATGAAGTCAACGAATATATTCCCTCGGTACCTGAAATCCTGATTGCATTAGGCGTATGGGCGATGGGATTCCTGGTCCTGACCCTGTTGTTTAAAATTGCGGTGGGGGTTAAAGAAGAGCTCCGCGATTAAGCTTTACCAATAGCGAATACTTAAAAGGGCATTCTGAGGGCATTCCAACTTCAGAATGCCCTTTTTTTTGGAGAATTTTTTTAATATAAATTACTCCTGCCTTGACGCTTCACAGCTCACACACATATAAAAAATGAATAAGGCAAGTTAATGTGGGAGCGGCTTTCCAGCCGCGATCAAGAATGCAGTGGTGCGGGTCTTATCGCGGCTGGAAAGCCGCTCCCACTGAATAAAAAATGCAAGGATAGAGAACTAAACTTCTAAGAGGACATCATTATGGGTGTTACAATCCATTATCGCGGACACCTGACAGATATTGGAAAATTAGAAATCCTCTGTGACGAACTGGTCCAGATTGCCGAAAAAATGGACTGGCCTTATACTCGTCTGGATGAAGATTGGTCACAGCCCACCGATGTTCGGCTCGAACATGATGAAAAAGGAGCGCACATCGTTGGACACGATGGCCTCAAAGGTGTCACTTTAAAGCCCCATCCGGAATGTGAATCGATGGATTTCTTTTTTAATTCCGAATGTAAATTATGTGACCCCATGGGGCTGGTGCTTGTGAGCGAGGGCAGCATCAAACCTGAGGACGCTTGGATAAACGTCAAGACTCAGTTTGCCGGGCCTGAAATACATATGTGGGTCGTGGGGTTGCTGAAGTATATTAAAGAGAACTATATTCATGATCTGGAAGTCAGCGATGAAGGTGAATACTGGGAGACCGGCAATATTGATGTCCTCAAAGGTAAAATGAATTTTCTCAACGAAAAGATGGATGTAATTTGCAGTGAACTGTCCAGAGTAACAGGCTATCACCTCAAGCAGCTATCATCCGATGAGCTCGCCAGCATGATCGAAGCTTTGCTGGAGCCTAAATTTAATAATCCAGATGATCAAAAAAAGGAATAATATGTTCTGGAACAAAGTTCAGCCATTCGATCTGTCCAGGCTGTATGCAAGAACATTTCCCGGAAGAGTATGAAGCCATAAAAAAAAGCAAGGCGATGGCGAAAAGCCTGGGAGAAGAGGAGCAATGATGAGAGCGAATGAGATGGTGGAAAAACAATACGGAATCGGCGGACTTCTGCAAAAAATTGAAACGGGCCTACAGCATGCCGGCAAGGATCTCGATTTCTTGACGGTGGATGACCTGATGCCGGTTGATGAATTTCACACCCGGGGGCGCCAGGCCACCCGGGAAATGGCCGCCATGGTGAATTTAAAGGCAACGGACCGGGTACTCGATGTCGGTTGCGGGCTGGGGGGAACCGCACGGCATCTGGCAGAAGAATACGAATGCCATGTGACCGGCGTCGATCTCACCGAAGAGTATGTCACGGTAGGATCAAAACTTACCGAGCTGGTTAAATTGAGTGACCGGGTCGAATTGCGGCATGCCAGTGCCCTCAAATTGCCCTTTGAAGCGGAGACCTTCGATATTGTATGGACCCAGCATGTCCAGATGAATATCGCCGATAAAAACCGCTTCTATTCTGAGATTGCTCGAGTGTTAAAATCGGGCGGCCGCCTTTTGTTCCACGATGTTTTTAGCAACAGCGCAGACAAACCGGCTTATCCTGTTCCCTGGGCTGATGACGAATCCATGAGTGTACTGGTAACCGAGAGCGAGGCCTGCGCTCTTATTGAAGATTCAGGAATGAAGATAAACCAATGGGTCGTTAAGCTTGAAGCGTCGGTGGCATTTTTTGATCGGGTGCTAAGCCGGATTGATGCCAAAGGTCACGCGCCATTAGGAATTCATCTCCTGATGGGGGTTAATGCCGAAGATAAGCTCAGGAATTACGCCCGCAATCTAAAAGATAAACGCTTGACGGTTGTTGTGGGAATGGCTGAAAAAAATAACGGCCACAGCTGTTAATCAAACAGGACGAGGCAAGTACGTTTTGCCTGTAAACCGATTCCGTTCCCTGATAATCTGAAAATTCTTTCAAGGAAAAAATAATTAAAGCCGCCTCAAAAATGTAGCTTACGTTCAAGGGCCCCGCTAGAGACCAGCGGGATTTCATATCTATTTTTTAGATATTAAGGTATTCAACAAGCGTCGATTTGGTTTTAAAGCGGAGCGCAAACATCGTGGCTGGCCTGCGACGAGCCCAGCCGCGTCGAAGCCAATCCCACAGGCTTCTAAGATTATTAAATGGATTTTCCACCATTCTTTGCAGTAGAGTGTGGGAGCGGCATCTTGCCGCGATTTCCATTTTAACCGAATCGCTACGCAGCCATTGGACGGAAGATGCATTTTTGAGGCGGCTTTTGTTATATTCCCGCGAATAGCCTGCTAAAAAAATCCACAAACGGCCAGATCAGCCCTCCCAGGATTGACACATCGGTGGTACGCCCGATGATAATCAGGCCTATCAGGATAAAGGGCCCATAGTGTTCAAGTACGCGTATGAAATTTGCAAATCCGGCAGGCAAAATCCCGGATAAAATTTTGGACCCATCCAGCGGCGCTATGGGCAAAATATTAAAAATTGCAAGTGCCAGGTTGATTTTAAGGCTCATGATTAACATGAAAATAACAAACCCCATTGGTGTGGCGGTTTGAACATCCGGCGTTCCTTCAATGCTAAATAAAGTTCTTAACACCAGCCCGCTGACCAGAGCCAGTAACATATTGGAAATGGGACCGGCAGCCGCTATCCATAGCATATCCTTTCTGGGATTTTTCAAACGAAGGGGGTTTACCGGCACCGGTTTAGCCCAACCGAAGTGAACCAGAAAAATCATAATGGTGCCAAGGGGATCCAGATGCCGCAACGGGTTTAAGCTCAGACGACCCAGTTGCCGGGCGGTATCATCCCCGCGGCGGTAGGCGGCATAGGCATGCGCACACTCATGGAAACTCAAGGCGATTAATATCGGCGGTGCCAGTAACAGCAGCGTTGCAAAATTCATATAACTCTTTACCTGTAATCCGGATTAGATTAAAAGGAACGTATTTTCATCAAATAGCATATTTTTAATGCAGGGGCGGGGTTTGTCTCCGCCCCTGCATCAAGGTAACCCAGTCCCTTCGGAAAAGGATTCTTTATCTTAAGATATGTATCCAACTCAAAAATTCAAACGATTCATTATCGCCGTCAGCATATTAATATTCGGATGCTCAAACGGGGCGGATATAAACACACCGCATCAGATCGGTGAGAAAAAGCGCCTGCGTGTTGTTTCCGGAAAGCAGGCAGCACAGGTGGTCAACCGGATGCACGGTCGATCCGTGGCCACCGATGCCAATGTTATTGCCGAGTACGGAAATGGTCAAAATAAGGATATACTCTATATTTCCCGTTATGCAAAACCCGAGGCGGCTCAAAAGGCATTTGAGCTAATGATCGTAAAGATGAAGGGCGCCCGAAAAAGTCCTTTCTACCATTTGAGACCGATTGGAAAATATCAGAAGAAAGTATATATAACGCTGGGAATGGGAGCAGTGCATTATATCTACCGATTCGATAGCCTCCTGCTATGGTTTCAGACCTATCAATCTTTTGGAGACGAGCTGCCGCCACAGATCCTAAATCTTTATCCGATATGAAACAACCATTGAATTTTCATATTTCTTCATACACACGCGAGCAGAGGTCGGCACTGTAGGGAAGATAAGAATTGGGATTGTTAAATCGGCGCGGCATGAGTACTGCAATTACCCATCACAGGCGATATCCAGAAAAATTTATCTTGCAACGTGCTCAATGGTGAATATGGTATTAAGATAACCACTTCCAAATACAGGGGAAATTAGGATGCCAGAATCGAAACATACAGATGCCGATTATGAGAGCGCCGTCGAACTCGCACCGGGAATTTTCTGGGTTGGTTTTTACGATGCGCCCTCCGGTTTGCATTGCAACCCTTTTCTAATCGTCGATGGAGACGAAGCTGTGGTCATCGACGGCGGCAGCCGGCCGGATTTTGCCACGGTCATGTTGAAGATCCTGCAGACCGGCGTTATGCCTCAACAGATCAAAGCACTGATCTACCAGCACTATGACCCCGATCTGTGCGGCAGCGCCCCTAACTTTGAGGATTCAATCCGGCAAAAGGATTTAAAAATAATATCCGCGGCGGAAAACACGATGTTTATCAGGCACTATGCCATATCATCGCCGGTGGTTCCCCTCAGCAAGTTAAAATTTGAATATGCGTTTTCCTCCGGCCGCAAACTGCAGTTCATCAAAACGCCCTATTCACATTCAGCCGGCAGCTTCATGACCTTTGACAGTCAAACGGGGGTGCTTTTCACCAGTGATCTTTTCGGCAGTTATGGTGTTAATTGGGAATTGTTTCTGCATCTGCCGACCGATTGCATCGAATGTAAAAATCTGGCCCAATGCCCCCGAAAGCTCCCGAATTGTCCGGTAAATGACATCTTAAATTTTCATCGCAATATCATGACCTCGAACAAGGCGTTAAGATATGCCCTTGAGCAAATTGCCAGAGTGCCGTTTAAAATTCTGGCGCCGCAGCACGGGAGCATTATTGATGATGAAGACATCATCAAATATGTAATTAGCCTGCTTCAATCACTTGAAAATGTAGGAATAGACGGAAAGATAGTAGATGCCCATGGATCTTGATAAATACACCCACCTGCTCAAAGACAGGGACCCGCTGGTATCCTCACTTGTCCATCAGCTACTGGAGTACCGGGCCGTCATTGCCGACAACGAAATCAACAATCGGCTTCTGCAGGAATTAATCGCCAAATATGCCGAGTCCGAAATTCGGCTGAAACATTTAAACCAGGAACTGACAAAAAAACAGGACCGGCTTGAAAATGATTTGATCGCTGCTTCGGAAATCCAAAAAAGTCTGTTGCCAACCCATGTAAACCACGGGGATATTCTCGATGTTGCCTGGCGCTTTCAACCCTGCGAAAAAATTGGTGGTGACATATTTAACATCATCCAGTTCGATGAGGATCACTGGGCATTTTACATCATCGATGTGGCCGGCCACGGTGTCCCGGCGGCCATGGTGGCGGTGACCGTATATCAATATTTGCAGCCCCATAGCGGAAATTTAGTCAAGCACAGCAGCAATTCACCTGGAAACGCGGAGATTCGGCAGCCGGCCCGGGTGCTGGAATTTCTTGATCAGGAATACCCCTTTGATCGGTTCAATAATTTTTTTACCATGAACTATGTCGTTCTGAATATCAAAACCGGCGCACTGATTTCCAGTAGCGCGGGGCACCCGCCGCCATTAATCCTGCGTCCGGATGGAACGCTTATACAGCTGAAAAAAGGCGGGAGGCCCATCGGCACCATCGATTTGAGGCTATCTACTGATGAACCGATTGTTTATCAAGAGGATCAGGAATACCTTGGTGCAGAGGATAAATTGCTGTTTTACACAGACGGTGTGTATGAATATCAGGATGATAAAGGCGAGTTTTATGGCACCGAGCGGTTTCACCAAAGGATAAAAGCACTTAAAGATCGATCGGTCTCCGATCTGATCGCGTCAACCTTTGAATCCCTGATGGACTTCGGAAATAATACCGATCCTAAGGATGATGTTTCCTTGCTGGGAATACAGCTGAAACAGCCGCGAAACGCTTAGAAGTGGTTACACAACCCGCCAGCGGCGGGCAAGCCCCATCCAAGCCCCCTCAAACGGATTTTTTGACGAGATCTGAGGTTTGTTCGCCACTGGCGTGGTTTAGAAACCACTTATAGTTCAGGAGGCCGCGCCCAATTTTTCAAGTTCGCTCAAATCGTCCATCAGGCGCTTGATGCGATGGTCCACCGTGTCCATGACGGCGGACTGGGCTTCGAGCCAATACGGCAGGGCGTCCTGAAGCACGCCGGTACCCTCTTTGGTCAATTTAAGGGTTCTGGTTCGGGGGTCCTTGCCGGAACCCGACCGGATCAGCCCCTTGCGCTCCAGAGGCTTGAGGTTGCGGTTCAGGGTCGTGCGATCCAGCCCCAGAATATCCGCTAATTGACCGATGCTGGCAGCAGGGTTCAGAAAAATGGTGTTCAGCAACGTAAACTGGGTTCCTTTTAGTCCGGATGGCTTCAAATGCTTATCGTAATGATTGGCAACCACCCGCGCTGTTCTGCGCACCCGCGTGCCCATGCAGCTTGCATCCACTTTGCCGCAAATTCCTTTTAGTTTCTCCGTATCTTGTTTGGCCATAATTAGTGCATATACACACTAAGAACCGGGTCTGTCAATCCTTTTTTCTACATTATTGGTATGAAATGTGCGATTTTTTTATAAAAAACAGTGAACAGTTGACATATTGGCATAAAAAAGCGAAGTATTAATATGAGGATAGAAAATCCCAAAATTTAATTGTCAAAAGAAAGGAGGAGCAAATAATGCATACGTTTTTAACCCGATTCGGACTGGCGCTTGTATTAACGCTTGCCTTTTTTATCGCTGTCGGTATGGCTGCTGATCACACGCAGTTAACACCCCTGCTGGTTGATCTCAAAGGCTGGGAGGCTGAACCGGCCGGCGGCATGACCATGGACATGGGGTCTTCCAAGATGATCAACGCTGCCCGCGACTATCGGCAGGGGGCCAAAGAGATAAAGGCCATGGTAATGCTGGGCAACCAGGCCATGACCCAGGGCAGCATGCAGGACATGAAGGCCGAAAACGCGGAGGGCAAAATGTCCATTAAGACTATCGACGGCTTCAAAGTTATGTCCCAGTACAGCAAAACGGAAAAATCCGGTGCCGTCATTGTCTATTTAAAACAGGATCAACAGCAGGCTGCTATTTTCACCCTGGTTTATGACGGGCTTACAGAAGAAGAGGGATTGAATGCCGCAAAAAAATTCAACTGGAAGGAAATGAAAAGTTCAGTGGCCAAGTTTCATTAGAAGCCATCTCAAAAATAGGATTTTGGTTCAAAATCGAGGCGGGGCCGTGTTTTAAACCGGAGGAATACTCCAGTATTTCGAGGATTTAAAACAAGGCCCCAACGAAGAGTTTGGGCCAAAAGACATTTTTGAGATAGCTTCTAATTAGCCCAATGGTGGGGATGGGCAAAACGAAGGTCAAAGCTCTTTACAAGGACGTTGATCGTATTTATATTTACACCAAATTTCGACTGTTTTCAGATGGCGGGGAAACGGTTGCATGCGCTTTGGAAAGCGGTATAAACCCTAAGATATAAAAGCACCAACATGATAATCTATATTAATTTCAAAAAATGAAAGGATCGAAAATGAGTTACGATTTTAATGCGGACGATGTATTGGAAATCGCCGAACAGCTTGAAAGAAACGGAGGTAAATTTTA
>CAJICI010000545.1_pt1 | contig 22643 bp, 16 predicted proteins | sample 9199571 | NCBI WGS metagenome assembly CAJICI01 (sample SAMEA7708329, study PRJEB35096) | sediment metagenome | biome: marine neritic benthic zone biome [ENVO:01000025]; feature: sediment [ENVO:00002007]; material: shallow marine sediment [ENVO:03000034] sea grass bed [ENVO_01000059] ...
GGCCTGGGTCACCCATTCGTCGATCGGGTCAGTCATCAACAGAACTTCAAAGTCCTTGGATTTGAGCTGTTCCAGCAGCGGGCTGTTGATCAGTGCCGTCAGGTTTTCGCCGGTGATGTAGTAGATTTCCTTTTGATCCGCCGGCATGGCATCGATATATTCCTTCAGTGAGCGCCACTCGCCGTCTGATTTGGTGGTCTTGTATCGCAAAAGGTCGGCAATTTTGGTCTGATTTTCGATATCGGTCTGAACGCCCACTTTGAGCACCGCGCCGAATTCCTCCCAGAATTTCTCGTAAGTTTCTTTTTCCATGCCGTTGAGCAATTCAAACAGCTTTTTGACCAGGTTACGGCGTATGTTGCGCACCAGACGGTCCTGCTGCAGGATTTCCCGGCTGACGTTGAGGTTAAGGTCCGGAGCGTCCACCACGCCCTTGATGAAGCGAAAGTATTCCGGCATCAGTTCCTGGCAGTCGTCCATGATGAACACCCGTTTGCAGTAAAGGTGCACGCCGTGCTTGCTCTCGGGATTGAAGAGGTCAAACGGTGCCTGGGATGGAAGATACAACAGGGCTGTGTATTCAGTGGTGCCCTCCAGTTTCAGGTGGAGCTTTTCCAGGGGCGGATTCCAGTCGTGGCTGATGTGCTGGTAGAATTCATTGTATTCATCATCGCTGACGTCATTCTTGTTTTTAGACCAGATGGCCTTCATCGAGTTTAAGGTTTCTTCCTTAATCACCTTACGTGTCGTCTCCCCGATGGGCTTGCCGTCCGAGTCCTTGATTTGCTCTGCTTCCGGGATCGGTTCGTCTTTTTCCACCTCCATGACAATGGGATAGCCCACAAAATCAGAATGCTGCCGGATAATGCCGCGAACGGTCCATTCGTCGGTAAAGTCCTGCTCGCCCTCTTCCTTTTTTTTCAACTCCAGGGTTATCCTGGTGCCCCGGCTGTCTTTTTCGGCTTCGGCGATGGTAAACTCCCCGTCCCCGTGGGATTCCCAGCGCACGGCTGTATCACTGCCGGCTGCTCTGGTCAGCAGCGTTACTTTATCTGCCACGATAAAGGAGCTGTAAAAACCGACGCCGAACTGGCCAATCAGCTCCGGCGTTAGGACAGCCTCCTTGTTGAGCTTCTCCATGGCCTCGAGGAAGGCATTGGTGCCGCTTTTGGCAATGGTGCCGATATTTTCCAGGACCTCATCATAGGTCATCCCGATCCCGTTGTCTTCAACCGTAAGCGTGTTTTTAATCCCATCGCGCTCTATTTTGATTTTGAATTCCGGATCGTCACCCAGGATGCCTTCATCGGTCTGGGCTTTAAACCGCAGCTTGTCGATGGCATCGGACGCGTTGGAAACAAGCTCTCGCAGGAAAATTTCACGGTTCGAATACAGCGAATTAATAATCAGGTTCAACAGTTGTTTGACTTCGGTTTTAAATTCATGGGTTTCGGTTTTGACGGCCATCTGTTAGCGCTCCTCCTTAGATCATTTAGAAATTTCTACTATTAACTGAATTTTTTATAATTTAACCAGGCCGCAATTTGGCCTCGCTAAAGGAATTTTGGAAGGTTGGAAAATCGGCAGCCGACTTAACCGCAGGTGTGGTGTTAAAGTCCCAATTTTCCAGTATTCCAGTATTCCATTTGGGACATGGTCCCGAATGGATTTATTGCGCATATAATGAGTGCAAATTTTTGTTTGTCAAGATGGGAAAATGACCTGATTTCATGGTATTAGGGATTTTCGGCTATACGTTGGATTGGATGTATACCTGTTTTTCCCATTGTGGCATCAGGTACCGAAAAATTATTAACTATTTTTCCCAGGCGTCACAGGCCCCAAAATCCGCTTAACGTTCTAACTAGTCAAAAATATTATAATAAATAAAATTGGGCCGGCGTATCCGGCGCCTTGCATGCTTTTTGCTCATATAGGTGTTCACTATGAAAAAACTATTGCTGATCATCTTATTTCTGTTCTGGTGTTCAAGCATGGTGTGGGCGGGTCTCGAGTTGGAAAAGATCGAGTTTTTCGACTCGTTGTACGCTATGCTGTAGCGCATTGGTTCAGGCCGGGGGGTAAAACGAAAGGGGAAATGCAAAGACTATATAGGTCTGCGCACCCTATAATACTCGATATTATGCCGAAACTCCTGTCATGCGGGGTTGCAGTATCGAGCATCGAGGATCAAGTACTCAGTATCGAGCATCCAGTATCGAACATCGAACCCTCCAGCGGCGGACAGGTATCGAGCCTGTTTATTTGAACTTCGCGATGGCTCGCTCAAATCCCGGCAGGGAATTTTGAATCGTGCTGTCATCCACGCAGAAGGCGATGCGAAAGTAGCCGGGGCCGTTGAACCCGGTACCGGGTACCACCAGGATGCGTTCTTCCTTTAATACATCTACGAATTCGACATCATCGGCAATTGGTGAACGCGGAAACAGATAAAAGGTTCCGGGCGGTTTCAGGAATTCATAACCGAATCCAGCCAATCCCTCACACAGCATTTCGCGCTTGCGGGCATATTCGGATATATCAACGCTCATTCCCTGCATACAGGCCACCACTCGCTGCATCAACGCCGGCGCATTGACATAGCCCAGGATCCTATTTGCCACCGTCATGGCAGCCAGAAGGTCGCTTCGATGGGTCGCAGCCGGATTGACAGCCACAAACCCGATGCGCTCGCCGGGTATGGAAATGTCCTTGGAATAAGAAGTGCCGATAATGCTCTCTTTGTATGATTTGAAAATACTCGGAACTTCTACCCCGTCATATACGATTTTGCGGTAGGGCTCATCGGAGATCAGGTAAATTGTCCGATTAAATTCCTGGCTTTTGCGGGTCAGGAGATCCCCCAGGGCCATCATGCTGGCTTCGGAATAAACCTGCCCGGTGGGATTGTTGGGGGAATTTATCAGAAAAGCTTTGGTTTTCTCCGTTATGGCGTCCGCAATCGCTTCCAGATCCAGCTCAAAGTTCGGCCCTGATTGAACCGTTTTCAGAACGCCGCCGTGATTGTCGGCGTAAAACTTATACTCGACAAAACAGGGGGTCGGAGTCAGCACTTCATCGCCCGGATCCAGGATGGCTTTAAGGGCCACGTTCAGGGCGCCGGAGGCTCCGCAGGTCATCAAAATTTCCTTATCGGTAACCGGTGCCTGCTGCTCTTTGGACAGGTAATCGGCCACCGAACCGCAAACCAGCGGGTAGCCGGTATTGGGCATATAGCAGTGATCATCAAGACCGCAGGTGCTCACGGTTTCACGCAAAATCTCGATAAACTTTTCCGGCGGCGGCACGTTCGGATTACCAAGACTGAAATCATAGACATTCTCAGCCCCGAACTCTTCTTTTAACCGTGCACCCTCCTCAAACATTTTGCGAATAAAAGACGATCCGGCGATGATGTTCTCTACTCTCTTGGAAATTGTCATAGTTCTAACCTTTTGTTGCTATTTACGAGTTGCGGGGTACCCGCTAAATGGCATAGAGCATAGCGCAAAGAGCATAGCGCTTGGAGCATAGGGCATAGCGTTGGAACACTCAGACACATCCGACCCGTCGGTCCTAACTCTATGCACTATGCCCTATGCGCTTTGCCTTTTCGCTATGCCCTGTGCACTATGCGCTTTGCCCGCTAATCCGCATTGCGGTTTAGCGGTCCTCAAATTCCCGCCACTTGTAGTCAATGAGTTCCAGCAAAACACCGTTCATCTTTTTAGGATGAACAAAGGCAAATTCACAATCCCGGAAGGGCCGAACATCCCCGATAATGGGATAGTCTCTTTCCTTCAGCTCCCCCATGGCCTTGCGGGTGTTGTCGACATTCAGGCTGATCAACATTATGCCTTCGCCCCTTTTCTCGATAAATTTGGCCACATCCCCGTCCGGAGTAGTGGATTCCATCAACTCGAAACCGACCTCCCCTACCCAGTATCTGGCAACCTTTATTTTTTCCGGCTCATCAATGTATTCGTCATCCGGCCGGGATTTTCCCAGAACAGGTTCCCAGACTTTGCGTGCCTCATCCAGATTCTTGACCGCAATACAGATGTGATCTATTTTATTGACTTTCATCCAGGCCTCCCCATTTGGCGGTATTATTGAATTTTCTCCAATGCTGATTAGAAGCCATCTCAAATCCGCCAGAGGCGGATATGAGATGGCTTCTAAATAACATTTTCACATTGAGATAAACTTCACGATAGGGTCTGTCAAGTAGAATTTCCAGGCCCGAATGACCTGTAGACCCGGAAGTGGCTGATTCTAAAGAAGCGGCGCAATCTGATCGGCCAGCGGCAGTAGCCCGAAAATCCCGCCGGTGTGGACAAATATCACCCGATCCCCGAAGCAGCCGGGATTGTTTTTGAGTTCCTGGACCATGCCGAAAAATGCCTTGCCGGTATAAACCGGATCCAAAAAGATGCCCTCAGTCCGGGCGGTCTCGCATAGGAGCTCGAGTTCCGCTTTCTGCGATACAGCATAACCGCGCCCGACGTACCCGTCAATGATCTCGACGTCCCGCTCGCGGGAAAAATCAATTCCCAGTTGATAATCAGCGATGGCCGATTCACAAATATCACCGATGGCCTTTACAAAATACTGCCGGTCGTCACTGACATTGATGCTGACAATGCGTGCGTTAAGATCAAGCATTCGGACACCCAGTATCAGGCCGGCCGACGTTCCACCCGAACCGGCGGCATTAATAATCGTACAGGGCTGACTTGATCCACCCGGCAGGTTGGCGACGTCATTCACCAGTTCTTCAGCCGCACGGATATATCCCCATGCACCGAGGGCGTTGGATGCCCCCTCCGGTATCAGGTAGGGTTTGTGCCCGGTGCCTTCAAGGGCAGCCCCTTCCCGCTTCATACAATCATCCCGCCGGGCGTAGTCCTCAGGGGTAATCCAGACGATATCAGCCCCCGCCATGCAGTCGAGCAAAATATTGCCTTCGGCGGCTGGCGGGTCGGTCGGGTCCGGCGTTCGCAACAACAAACGACAGCTCAGTCCCAGCATGGCGGCGGCAACTGCTGTGGCACGGCAATGGTTGGATTGAGCGCCGCCACAGGTGATGATGGTATCCGCCTTGCGGTCAAGTGCATCTGCAAGAACAAATTCCAGTTTGCGTATCTTGTTGCCTGACAGGGCTGCACCGGTCAGATCATCACGTTTAACATATAAATCTACGCCAAGTTTTTCCCCCAGGCGCTGCAACGGTTGAAGGGGGGTCGGCAAACGGGCCAGGTTGATCTGGGGCGGAAAGGACAGGCTACATGTATTCATTATTTATCCTCGTAATTACTCCGCCCTGAAAGCCTGACCGTCAGGGCGACAAATTGTTCTTGGAAAACAAAAGTTTGTTTTTTAGTCATAGATCCGGCGGATTAATTACTTAATGCTGCGCAATTCATTTTTATGGTTTTCTCTTTTTGATTCATTACAGGTTCTTGGCCTAAGAAAAATAACAACAAATGTTTTTCCGAAACATAAACTATTATTCATTATCCCTGAGATTAAATCACCTCATCAGATAATGATTAATTAATCCGCCGGGATCAAGGTCAAGATAGCCGATAATGTTTCAAAGGGCAAATGCATTATGCCTGCACCTGTTATAGCTATGCCAGGGCGGAATAATTAGCGGATTCATATCTTAATTTTTAAGGATTGACAAGCGGGGATAAAGTTGATAGCAAACTTTCCCAGCTGCGGGCATCTGATGATAATATGGGCCGTTAGCTCAACTAGGCAGAGCACCTGACTCTTAATCAGTAGGTTGAAGGTTCGATTCCTTCACGGCCCACCACCTATCAAAAAAATTGCAGTGCGATAAACACACCTTGACATCGGCCCTGGCGCGTATTAAAAATTTACATAGCTCAGCTTCCCGAATTGGCAGGTGACACGGTACTTCAGGTAGATCCGATTCTAAACAGCAGGGGTTAGCTTGGATGTCAGAAAGCTAACCTTTTTTATTGGTTCACAAGGCTTTTGGGATTTTTTCAGCTTGACAGCAGAAAATAGTTGATGCTATTAAAGCAAGTTTCAATTAGGAGCCATCTCAAAAATAGGATTTTGGCTCAAAATAGCGGCGGAGCCGTGTTTTAAACCGACGGCGTAGCAGTCACTGCGCTAGCAGGAATACTTCAGTATTTCGAGGATTTAAAACAAGGCACCAATCCGCCTAAGGCGGAAGCTAAAAGACATTTTTGAGATAGCTTCTAATAATATTGGTCGAAACTGTCCCGAATGATGATAGTTTCAATAAATTCCAATCCTTGCTCTGGACCAACCAGGGCTTTATTATCCGGAAGGAGGATGAATGCGAAGGTACGAAACTTTTGTAATTGTGGATCCAGACCTGTCCCAGGAACAAAGGGAACAGGTTGTCCAAAGAGTCGAAGATCTGATCACCCAAATGGATGGATTCCTGGTGATTACCGATGAGTGGGGTGAACGTAAACTGGCCTACGACATTAAAAAAAGGTCAAGAGGCTATTATGTGCGGTTTGATTACTGTGGGTTGTCACCGCTGGTAAATGAAATTGAACGTTTCTTCCGCATTGATGACCGGGCCCTCAAATACATGACCGTTTTGCAGGACAAGGCCATCGACCTTGAGAAAATCAAGGAAGAAAAGGCTGAAGCCGAAAGTAAAGCTGCCATTAAAGAGGCTCCCGCGGAATCGTCCCCGACAGCGGAAACGGCACCTGTCGCAGAAGCACCTGCTGAAGACACGGCTGTCGCTGACGCACCTGCTGAAGACACGGCTGTCGCCGACGCACCTGCTGAAGACACGGCTGTCGCCGACGCACCTGCTGAAGACAAGGCTGTCGCTGACGCACCTGCCGACGAGACACCTGCGGATGCCACGGAAGCTGCTGAAACGGAAGCTGCTGAAGAAGAAACTCAGGAGTCCGTTGAGCCCGCTTTAGAGGAAAGTGATTCAGCTGAGGAAACGACCCCATCGAAAAAACCAGAGGAGGCATAAATCATGGCCGCACCGTCAAGAGGCCCTAGAGGGCATAGAAGAGATAGCAAACCGCGAAGAAAAAGAAGAATATACCATCGCCGGAAAGTTTGCCGGTTCTGTGCGGACTCGAGTCTGGTGATTTCCTTCAAAGATCCAAAATCTTTACGATATTTCATCACCGAACGTGGTAAAATTATTCCCCGTCGATTGTCTGGATGTTGCGCCAAGCATCAGCGCACCCTGACTCACGCGATTAAACGGGCGAGAACGATCGCATTTTTGCCCTATGTGGGTTCCGTCGATCTTCGGTAATAAGACGCTGGCGGCGCTGCGATTTTTTGCGGTTCAGGGGATTTTCGCAAACTTAAATCGGTGTATCAAGAGATATGGTTAAGGATATCGTCACAGGCATATCGACTGCAAGCCTGATATTTCTCGTATCGGTATTTATTCCAATCATCGGGTTTGTGGCCGCATTGTTTATCCCCCTGCCGATTCTCTATTACCGTTTAAAGCTGGGAAGAACCAACGGTCTCATCATCGCTGTAATGACCAGCCTGATCATGGTGATTTTGATTGGCAGTTTATCTATTGATGTCATATTTTTTGCCGGGCTTTTGTTGATCGGATTTATGCTGGGTGAGCTGTTCGAGTTGAATCTCACCATTGAACAGACAACCCTGATTGCATCGGGCAGTGTTATCCTGTCAGGCTTAATTAGCCTGGTAATTGCCGGCTTTCTATCCGGTCAGGGCGTTTTGGCCATTGTATCGAACTATGTGGCCAAAAATCTGGAGCTAACCCTGGTTTTATATCGGGAAATGGGAATGTCGGAGGAAAATATTCAGCTGATTTCCCAGTCGCTGGATAAAATCCAGCAAGTTCTGGTAACCATTATTCCTGCCCTGGTCTCGGTCTCAACTTTATTCGTGGCCTGGATCAGCATCCTGCTTGCAAAGCCGGTGCTGATAAATCGGTCGCTCAATTATCCGGATTTTGGTCCCTTGAACCAATGGAAGGCTCCCGAATATCTGGTTTGGGGGGTCATCGGCTGTGGGCTGGCCTTATTTCTGCCACATCCGGCAATCAGGGTCATCGGAATAAATGGCCTGCTTATATTGATGACGGTTTATTTTTTCCAGGGTATCGCCATCGTATCGTTCTATTTTGATAAAAAGCGACTGCCGCGTTTTGTGAGGGTTTTTCTATACACCCTGATCGCTTTGCAGCAATTGATACTGCTGGTCGTCATCGGGCTTGGCTTTTTTGATCTATGGGTTAATTTTCGAAGATTGGGCAAACCGGCCTAGCTGAATTACAAGATCCATTGCTTATTACAGAATATTGTGGACATTACCAGTTTTGCAGTTTTTAAGACTCATTAAATGAATAATGTCAAATGATCCGCCTACGGCGGATCGAATGGTGGATGTCGCTTCGCTCCACTTTTTAAATAAATATGAAATAATACCTTAATTAGTTCCGCCGGAGGCGGATCATTAGAAATTAGTCATTCACAACGTGGAGGTTCGAAGAATGAAAGTAATATTGAAAGAGACCATCAATTCCCTGGGAATCATCGGCAGCGAGGTTTCCGTGGCTGACGGTTATGCACGCAACTATTTGCTGCCCAAGGACAAGGCCGTGCCGGCAACGCCTCAAAATAGAACCAAAATGGAACAGGAAAAGGCCAAATTTGAAGTCCAGATTGCCAAAGAACGTAAGCTGGCCGAAGAAATGGCCCAGAAACTCGAAGGTGTGGTATGTCAGATAACGGCCAAAGTCAGTGAAGAAGACCGGCTTTATGGATCGGTAACCACCAGGGATATTATTAACGCCCTGGCCGGTCAGGACATCGTGATTGAAAAAAGAATGATCCTCATGAAAGAGCCCATTAAGGAAATCGGCAGTTTTAAAATCCCGGTTCGGGTCTATAAAGAAGTGGAACCGGAAATTACCGTTGAAATAGTAGCCGAATGATAAAAAATGAATATTGACGAATGACTAATGACGAATGGTAGAAGTCGCTACACTCCATCATTTTACTTTTTAGTCTCGGTAATAATTCATACGATCGCTGCACTTTAATCAAAAATAGTCATTTGGATCAATACTTGAAAATCGGTTTAAGATTATCTTTAATTTTAGAATTCACTAAAATAACACCAAGATAAAATATGGCCGAACGCCCGGAACAAAAAGCCCAGGATGGTGCAACCTACGGACTTCCACCGCAACATATCGAAGCTGAGGAGTCCATCATCAGCGCCATTCTCAGGGATAATAACACATTGCTGGACGTCATCGAGATTCTGGCACCGGAAGACTTTTATCGCACCGCTCACCAGAAAATTTTCATAGCCATCATAGACCTGTTTGACAAAACCGAGCCCATAGACCTTGTCACGGTAACCAATCGGCTCAAAGAAAAAGGGCAGCTGGAAGAAATCGGCGGCGCCAGTTACCTTTCTCGTTTGCTGGATACCGCTCCCCCGGCGGTCAATGCGCCCCATCATGCGAAAATTGTACACGACAAGGCATCATTAAGGCGGCTGATTGAAAAGTCCAATGCCATTGTCAAACGTTGTCTCAAAGAACAGGGGGATGCCGATGATATCATCGATTTTGCTGAAACAGCTATTTTTGAAATTACAGAAAACAAGTCCCAGCAGGCTTTCTACCCCATCAGCAAAATTATTCTCGGAAACATTGAAACTCTGGAAGAAAATCAGGGAAATCGCAGTCTCGTTACCGGCGTCCCGACGGGATTCAGTCATCTGGATAATCTGACTTCAGGATTTCAGAACTCCGACCTTATTATCCTGGCCGCCCGCCCCAGCATGGGCAAGACCGCCCTGGCGCTAAACATCGCCCGAAACGCTGCCGTTGAAGCCAACATTCCGGTGGCGATATTTTCACTGGAAATGTCAAAGGAACAGCTGTCGCTGCGGATGTTGTGCTCGGAAGCACGCATCGACTCATCACGGTTGCGAAGTGGCTTTTTCAGCATGGAGGACTGGCACCGCCTGACCGATGCCGCCGGCCTGCTGTCTGAATCCCCCATCTACATCGATGATTCCGCCAGCCTGACCGCTATGGATATTCGTGCCAAAGCCCGCCGGCTAAAAATGGACAAAAATATCGGTCTGATCATCATCGACTATCTGCAACTCATGCAGGGAAGAGTCGGTGCCGAACGAAGGGATCTTGAAATATCCGAAATCTCCCGGGCCATGAAGGCGCTGGCCAAGGAACTTAATCTGCCGGTGCTGGCCCTGTCCCAGCTGAACCGAATGCTGGAACAGCGCACGGATAAAAGACCCCGGCTTTCCGATTTAAGAGAATCCGGGGCCCTGGAGCAGGATGCGGATGTGGTGGCCTTTATTTACAGAGACGAGGTGTACAATAAAGAGGAAGACAATCCCAGCCGGGGCGTTGCGGAAATCCTGCTGTCCAAACAGCGCAACGGCCCCACCGGTGACGTATATTTGGCATTTCTAAATTCCTTTACGCGGTTTGAAAATCTGGCATCCGATGATGCCGCTGCCGGCAGCTAAACTGTTCAGGCAATATCATTTAAATAAACCCCATTGAAAAAGCTTTACGGAAATACCAGCGGACTAAAGGCGAATCAATTCAAACGACTGGGAAATCTATACCGGCGCCGCGTTCCACCTGAATATTTGCTGACTTATGAATTGGCCCGCGACCTCTGCCGAATGTCGCGCGAAATTCGCCGCCAGATTGGTATTTTGATTAATCGCCGCAGCAAAATTGTTGCCGTTATCATTGGCGACCAGAAGAAGATCGTCATCCCCAACACCCGAGAATATCGTTCGGCACCCGGCCGGTTAAAAGGATTGCGGTGCATCCATACCCATTTAAACGATGAAGCGCTCACTGCCGATGACCTGACCGACCTGGCGCTGCTACGGCTGGATATGATGGCCGCCATTATAAGTAATCCGGAGGGATTGCCGCAAAAAGTTCATCTGGCCCACATCATGCCCAAAAATCCGAATCAAAAGCCCTATCAGATATTGCCGCCATTGAATCCCGGCAACCTGGACATCGGCTGCCTTGATCTCATTCAGGCTATAGAAGACGAACTCGCCCGTGCCGGGAAAGCTCACCAGGCCAGTGGTGAGCTTGACAGGGCGCTGCTCGTCAGTGTGTCGTCTGAATCCAGGGTTCAGGCCGATGAATCAATGGTCGAACTGCGCGAGTTGGCTCTGTCCTGCGGAATCGAGGTCGTTGGTACCGCTATGCAGCAAAAAAGCCAGACGGATTCCAGACTGCTGATCGGACCCGGGAAACTCCAGGATCTAGCCATATTGGCCTTGCAGGAGGCGGCCACCGTTATCATCTTTGATCAGGAACTCAACCCGTCCCAGATCCGATCCATAACCAATCAGGTCGATATCAAAATAATCGATCGCACCCAGTTGATTCTGGACATATTTGCACAACGTGCCCGGACACGGGAAGGTAAACTCCAGGTCGAGCTGGCCCAGCTGAAGTATTTGCTGCCGCGGCTTGTGGTCAAAAATACGGCCATGTCGCGTCTAACCGGCGGTATCGGCGGGCGTGGACCCGGTGAAACAAAATTGGAAATCAACCGACGCCGGGCCCGGGAACGCATCGCCCGGCTGGAAAAATCATTGTTGACCGTCAGGCAGCATAGAAACCAGCAAAAGGCACAACGCCGCAAGAAGGCGCTGCCGGTTATTTCCATAATCGGATATACCAATGCCGGAAAATCAACCCTGCTCAACACCTTGACCCGGAGCAAGGTTGTCGCTGAAAGCCGGCTTTTTGCAACCCTGGACCCTTCCAGTCGACGGCTGAGATTTCCCAGGGATTTTGAAGTCATCATTACCGACACCGTCGGTTTCATCCGCAATTTGCCCAAAGACCTCATGGCGGCCTTTCGCGCGACGCTTGAAGAGCTCGAGAGCGCCGATCTCCTTTTGCATGTTATTGATATCAGTAACCCGCGGTTCGAGGATCAAATCGAGTCCGTCGAAAAAATCCTGGCCGATCTCAACCTGCAAAACACCGCCACCATGAGAGTTTTGAATAAAACCGATCTGGTTGATTCGCAAACCAGCGCTCAACTGGAAAGACGGCTGAGGGGCACGGCGATATCCGCCCGATCCAGGAAAACCCTGATGCCTCTGATAGATAATATGGAAAACCTTTTGGAATGACGAATGACGAACCTTGGAATGTCGAACGACGAGTGACGAATGTCGAATTATGGAATTCTATCTTTTTAATTTATAAAAGATGGAGCGAAGCGACAACATTCATTCTTCATTCGACATTCGTCGTTCGCCATTTCCCTGGAGGGAACATATGGACTTAACGCCTTACCTGGAGGTTGCGGTGACCGCAGCCCAAAAAGGTGCCACAATACTCCAGGCCCGTTTTGGTAACCTATCAAATGTGCGTAAAAAGGCTGCTCAGGAACTTGTAACTGAAGCTGATACCGAATCCGAGAACGAAATAATCGCCATTATTAGCAGCGCTTTTCCGGATCATGGGATATTGAGTGAAGAATGCGGGATGCTCAGTTCTTCTTCCGAATACCGCTGGATTATCGATCCTCTTGACGGTACGGTCAACTTCGCTCACGGAGTCCCGATTTTCTGCATCTCGATTGCCTTGACCTTCAATGGTAATAGGGTCCTGGGCGTTGTGTTCAACCCGGTCTCCAAAGAGCTTTTTACGGCGATCAGCGGACAGGGAGCGCAGCTCAATGGCCGCCCGATTCAGGTCTCCTCGGTTGCCGACGTCTCAGAAAGCCTGCTGGTCACCGGATTTCCCTACAATGTCAACCAAATATTCAATGAAGTGCACACCCGCTATGGCAACTGCCTTCAAGCAGCTCAGGGTTTAAGACGATTGGGATCTGCAGCCCTGGATCTGTGTTACGTGGCCTGCGGTCGATTCGAAGGATTCTGGGAACAGAATTTAAAGCCCTGGGATACAGCTGCCGGCTCCCTCATTGCGGCCGAAGCCGGTGGTCAGATAACCACCTTTTCAAATCAGCCGTTTGTCGTCGACCAACCGGAAATCCTGGCCACGAACGGACGGGTGCATGGGGAGATGGTCGAACTCTTGAAGATATAAAATAGGGGTTTCGAGCTGGTGGAGGCGGAAGGCGAATTGGAATGACGATTGTCGAATGACGAATGACGAATTATGGAATTCTATCTTTTTTAATTATTAAAAGATGGAGCGCAGCGACCTCCACCATTCGACATTCGAAATTCGACATTCGTCATTCCTAGAACTTGCCCGATTCCAGCTTTTTTCGGAAGAAGCCCACCTGTTTGCGGATGGAGCTGTTTTCCTTGACACCCCGCTCGATGCAGTTGATGGAATGCAGCGCGGTGGCGTGGTAGCGGTTGAATGATTTCCCGATACTCTGCAGGGGCGCGTCCGTATAGTGTCGCGCCAGATAAATCGCCATCTGCCTGGGCCGCACAAGAGTCTGCTTGCGGGAACGCGACATGACATCTTCCAGGGTGACATTGTAATATTTGCATACCAGTTTTTTGATCGCATCGATGGTGATGCGCTTGCGCTGGCGGACAATATTTTTTACGACGCTTTCGGCCAGGTTGAGATCGATCGGAATTCCCAACAATGAGGACTTGGCGGCAACGCCGTTCATGCCGCTTTCAAGTTGTCTAACATCGTCGGTTAATTCGCCGGCCAGATACTGAACCACATTCTCAGGCATGCGGTAACCGTTGATCCCCATCTTTTTTTGCAGAATCCGAACCCGGGTGCGGAAATTCGGTGCGTCGATGGATGATATAAGCCCGTATGACAGCCGCGACCTTAATTCATCATTAAGCTTGGGAATATCAGCCGGCAGGTAGCAGCTGGAGAAGATAATGCGCTTGCCGGATTCAAAGAGCGAATCGAGGACCAGAGCCAGTTCGATCTGAGTTCGCTCCTTGCCGCTGAGATAATGAACATCTTCCAGCAACAGGACATCACACTGCCGGCGGTATTTGCTTTTGAACTTGTCGATGTCGTCATGCCGGTAAGCCTGCACCATCTCATTGCTGAAATTTTCGGCGGTAATATAATAGACCCGATCCCGGGGAAAAATCGACTGAACATGATTGCCGATAGCCTGGGCCAGATGGCTCTTTCCCATACCGGTCCTTGAGAGCAGAAACAATGCATTCTGCCGGGTTTCCTTGCGGGAGGCCATCGCCAGGGATGCTGAATAGGCAAAATCATTGTTGCCGCCGACAACGAACCGATCAAAAGTAAAATCTCTTCTTAAGAAGTGGCCGCAGTTGGGGCGGACATTTTCGCCTGGCAGCTGCATCTGGAAATTAGGGCCGTTGGCGATATTCGCTGAGCCGGCCTTGCTGGAGATTTCAAACTTCAGCCCGCAGTCCTGCCCTGCGGAATGCTGGATGGCGTTCTTTATCAATTCGCCGTAAAGGCTTTGCACTCGCCGTTTCGAAAAGAAATTCGGGCAATAGACCGTCCAATCGCATTGATCGTTCTGGCTGACATTCAAGGGCTCGATCCACATTTTAAAACTGTGGCCGGGAATGCGTTGTTTGATCTCAGCTTTTACCTTTTTCCAGACTGCTTCCATAAAAGTCCAACGTTCTAAATCGTTTAAATAACTAAAAGATAAAGTTTAGGTCTTGTGAAGTTGCCAACTGATTTTAACTTCTGAAGTTAAACGGCTGGGAAGGTTTACGTTTGGTTACACACTCACCTGAAGAAAGCTTGTGCCTGTTTATGGCATTGAAAGAAAAGTGTCAAACCCGGAATACGGGATTTTGAAATAAGCTATTATGCGTTTTTGAACAATTTATATCTATTTGTTATTATTAGATTAATTTTATGTTTTTTCGATAACCGGCGTTAATTGCGACCTTTTTATATATCGAGATTTTTTTAAGCATTTTAAGTATATCCACCAATTGGCTCTAGTTATTAACATTCGGTACATCTTCTAAAATCTCCAATTTTCTTCTATTATCTTTAATTTTTAAAAAAGGTACAAAAAAAAATGTTCATAACTTTTTTGCTTCACAAACTCCTGTTGCATCAGGTGGTTACAGGAATTTTGTTTGAAATATTTTTTTGAACCATGTAAGTATGGACAATTTTTAAAACGCTTTGAATGATAATGTTCCAAAATACGGAAAAGCAATTCGGATATTTGCCGAAGGCTACCGCCTGACCGAGAAAAGAATCCATGTCTTCTGATAAGATTATCATAAAAGGGGCGCGGCAGCATAACCTGAAAAACATTGATCTTGAATTGCCGCGCGACAAGCTGCTGGTTATCACCGGGTTGTCCGGATCCGGAAAATCGACCCTGGCCTTTGACACCCTGTACGCCGAGGGGCAGCGCCGCTATGTGGAATCCCTGTCGACATATGCCCGGCAGTTTCTCGAACGCATGGACAAGCCCGATGTCGATCTCATCGAAGGTCTTTCACCGGCCATTGCCATTGAGCAAAAGACCGCCAGCCACAACCCGCGCTCCACGGTGGGCACGGTTACCGAAATATATGACTACCTGCGCCTGCTCTTCGCAAGGGTCGGCACTCCCCACTGCCACCTGTGTGGTCGTCCTATATCTTCCCAGACCATAGACCAGATCGTGGATCGCGTCCTGTCGCTACCCGAAGGCTCCCGGGCAATTATTCTGGCGCCGCTGGTGACCGGACAAAAGGGCAGCCACCTGAAACTTTTTAAAAGATTGAAAAAGGAAGGGTTTGCCCGGGTTCGTATTGACGATGAGATCTTTGATATTGAGGAGATTCCCGAACTCGGCAAAACCAGAAAACATGACATCGATGTGGTCGTAGACCGCCTGATCATCAAGGACGGTATACGAAAACGCCTGGCCGATTCCCTTGAACTGGCGCTGGCCCAGTCAGAAGGCCTTGTTGCGGTGGATATCCCGGGAAAGGATACCATCCTGTTCAGCGAAAAATCCGCCTGTACAACCTGCGGGATCAGCTATCCTGAATTCACACCGGCCAGCTTTTCCTTCAATTCACCCCAGGGGGCTTGCCAGGCATGCGACGGCCTGGGCTGGACCACCGAGCTGGATCCCGATCTGATTGTTCCCAATCCGGAGCTTTCGCTAAGGGAAGGCGCCGTCAGTGTCTGGGCCAAAAGAAACAGCATGCATTTCATCGAATTTCTGGAGGCACTGACGAAAAAATACGGCACCGACATCTATACGCCATATAAGGAGCTCCCGGAAGAACTGCAGCGTGCGGTGCTTTACGGATCGGGCCAGGAATCGATTAATTTCTATTTTGAGCGCAGCAACCGCCGTTATACCTATCATAAACCCTTTGAAGGCGTCATTCCCAATTTACGGCGTCGCTACCGGGAAACCGACTCCAATTACATCCGGGATGATATTAAACAGTATATGAATTTCAAAACCTGCTCGGAATGCAACGGCACAAAGCTTAATCCGCCCAGCCGTTCGGTAAAAGTCGGGGACCTGACGGTACATGAATTAACCGCCATGTCCGTGGCCAGGTCCCGTGATTTTTTTCTGGAGCTGCGCCTGGAAGGTAAAAAAGAAATTATTGCCCACCGGATATTGAAAGAAATCGTCGAGCGATTGGGCTTCCTGCAAAATGTGGGGCTCTCCTACCTGACGCTGGACCGCTCGGCTCAAACACTGTCCGGGGGTGAGAGCCAGCGCATCCGTCTGGCCACTCAAATCGGATCAAAATTAACCGGCGTTCTCTACGTTCTGGACGAGCCCAGCATCGGATTACACCAGAAGGACAATCAACGTTTGCTGACGACCCTCTTAAAAATGCGTGACCTGGGCAACACGGTCCTGGTGGTTGAACACGATGAAGAGACCATCCGGGCTGCCGATTTTGTTGTCGACATGGGGCCGGCAGCCGGCGTTAATGGCGGTGAAATCGTATTTGCCGGCCCCCCGGAAAAATTGCTGACCCATAAAATATCCTTGACCGGCCAGTACCTGGCCGGTCGCAAAGCCATTCCGCTGCCGGCCACCAGACGCAACAACCACCAGCATCAAATGGAAATAAAAGGGGCCACCTGCAACAATCTTAAAGATATCGATGTGTCCTTTCCGCTGGGTTGTTTTACATGCGTAACGGGTGTCTCCGGTTCAGGCAAATCCACTCTGGTCATAGAGACGCTATACCCGGCCCTGGTGCAGCGGCTTCGCCATGCGAGAGTCACCGCCGGTAGCCATCGTGATATGGAAGGGCTTGAGCACGTGGACAAAGTTGTCAATATCGATCAATCACCTATCGGCAGAACCCCGCGCTCCAATCCTGGAACCTATACCGGACTCTTTTCTTTCATCCGGGAACTGTTTTCAAAAACGCCCGACGCCCGCATGCGCGGATACAAACCGGGCCGCTTCAGTTTCAATGTCAAAGGCGGCAGGTGTGAAGCCTGCCAGGGAGATGGCATTATTAAAATTGAAATGCACTTTTTGCCCGATGTATATGTGGCCTGCGATGTGTGCCGGGGGGAACGCTATAATCGGGAGACCCTGGAAATTCGATACAAGGGCAAGAATATAAAAGAAGTGCTGGAAATGACGGTTAACCAGGCATTTGGGTTTTTCTCAAAGATTAAAACAATTCGATCAAAATTAGAAACCCTGAGGGAGGTTGGCCTGGGATATATTCAGATCGGCCAGGCAGCCACAACGCTGTCCGGCGGCGAGGCGCAGCGTGTCAAACTCTCCCGCGAACTTAGCAAGAGAAGTACCGGCAAAACCGTCTATATTCTGGATGAACCGACCACCGGACTGCACGCCGATGATATCCGCAAACTACTGGGGGTGCTCAACCAGTTGGTGGACACCGGCAACACCGTTATTGTCATCGAGCATAACATGGATGTCATTAAAACCGCCGACCATATCATTGATCTGGGCCCGGAAGGCGGCGATGAGGGCGGCCATATAGTCGGATGCGGAACGCCGGAAGAGCTTTCCGAAATCAGGGATTCGTACACCGGTCAGTATTTGACCAAGGTATTGGAAGGTTGATAAGGTTTCAGGTGTCAGGCTGAATATCAGATGTTCAGGAAATGTAGGGTCGGCCTCCGTGCCGACCGTGTTCTGTGGTGGTATTCGATGCTCTGTATCCGGCGGGCACAGTGGCCCGCCCTACTTTCGATTGCGAAGTTCTGTATTTTCATACCGCGAACCGCGTAACCCGCAACTCGCAACGTTAGAATTCGTCTTCTAAAAAAAACGCATGGGCCGATTCTATTTCTTCGGCCAGGCCGGCATACCAGTCGGCTGAATCCTCCAGCTGGGCCATCAGAAACTTCGTCACTTCAGGATGTATGGCGCTGATGTCCAGATTGCAATCCGGGTTCTCGTCATAGCTGTTAACCAGGAGATCCGCCAGATGAATATGGATCATGAAACCGGCGTTGCCGTTGTCTGGCTGGAAATCATGATGCCAGCGGATGGCATCGGTCAGGCCATCGGGCAGCTGCCAGCGACCTGCCAGGTAGGCCCCGATTTTGGTGTGATCCACGGGCAATTCCTTTTGTTCGGCGTCGTAAAACGGTAAAGCCTCATTTTGCATCCGGGTCCACACCTGGATAAACTCATCCTTAAAATACTGGGCCATAATTACCTTGCCGACATCATGCAGCAATCCGCCCACAAAACAATTGTCCGGGGATTCTATTCCCGCCTTTTGAGCAATATTCTTGCTGGTGACTGCGACCGCCAGAGAATGCTTCCAGAATTCAATCATTTCAAAATCCTGGAACAATAATGTCTTGGGCAGGGCATTGATAACCGAAACGGAAACGATGGCGTTACGGACGGCATTAAAGCCCAACAAAACGACAGCATTTTTTACATCACTGACCTTGGAGCGAAATCCATAAAAGGCTGAATTGACAAGCTTGAGAATTTTTAATGCCATGGCCTGATCATTTTCGATCGTATCACTCACTCTGGTTATAGATGTTTCCGGGTTCTGGAGGTGCTGATTGAGTTCAAATACGATTGTCGGAAGGGTCGGAATATCCTTTATCCTATCAAGCTGGGTGTAAACCTGATTCTCGTCCATAGTGTGTTTACCTCTTTGCCACGGCATGGTTTTTTTGGGGTCTTGTCGTTTTATTGATTAAATCAATAACTCACCGGCTCAATGCCAGGCGAGCACATTATTCACAGCAACTGGATTTAAGCACAAACACTGCTTCACGAACCATATCGGCAGGTATCCAAAAAACTAAAGAATTTAATATGATAAGTCTGGAAAAATCTGTGGCGGGGTGGTGATGGTTACTGCCGAAAATATGCTCTGTCAGGCGCAGGTTTCAAATCCCTCTGCCCCCCCTTTTACACGGGAGCTTCGGCATTTTCAATGGATAGACAAGAGCAGATAATGCTCTTTTGTCATGCCGGACTTGATCCCCGCTAAAGACGGGATCCGCGACCGGCATCCAGTTGCCCAAAGAAGTCAAACAGCTCTGGATTCCCCTTCGACTTCGCTCAGGGTGGTGAGTCCATCGACTGCGCTCAGGACCGTGAGCCTGTCGAACGGCCTGTCGAACCACGGATCAAGTCCGGAATGACGGTCGGAAGTTGGGCGTTTACAGACCTTCTGACACGATCTCCTTAGCGGCATTGACAGGGGCTGAATAAAAAAAGGGCAGTGTCCGCACGGTGGACACTACCCTTTCAGGTGTACGGTCGCATCATCTGTTTTTATTTTGCAAACAGAGCGGCAATCGAGGCTGCCTGGGGATGCGCAAAAATGAGGATCAGAGCAACGACGAGCGCGTAAATACAAAGCGACTCGATCAGAGCCAGACCGATCAGCATGGTAACGGTGACCTTACCTGACGATTCGGGATTTCGGGCAATACCTTCAACAGCCGAGCGCAGACCGATACCCTGGGCAATACCACAACCAAATGCCGCAATCGCAATTCCGAAACCGGCAGCCGTCACACACGCGATAAAAAACTCTAATGCTTTTGTTTCCATACTCTAGTTTACCTCCTATGGTTGATATGTTGTTGGGCTTCTTCCATTAACCCATTTTTGAGCAATTTATAATCAATAATTTTGGATTTGTGTCGGTTAAAATTTATCAATGATAGAGCGAAGCGAATTCCTTAATTAGACATTCGTCATTCGTCATTCGACATTCTAATGCGCTTCTTCCATGGATCCGGCAAAATACATCGTTGACAGCAAAAAGAAAACAAACGCCTGGACAAAAGACACAAATATGCCCATGGCCATGATCGGAAGCGGCGCAAAGAAAGCACCGGCCAGCATGAACAGTATGGCCAGCACCAGTTCGTGGCCGGTAATGTTACCGAACAGCCGGAAGGATAGTGACAGAATTCTGGCCAGATGTCCGATCAGTTCGATCGGCAAAATAATCGGAACCAACCACCATACCGGGCCCAGAAAATGTTTGATATATTTGATGCCGTGGTACTTGATGCCGATATAGTGGGTAAATAAAAATACCGGAATGGCGCAGGAAAGTGTCGTATTGATGCTGGCGGTCGGCGGGAACATCCCCGGAACCAATCCCAGTAAATTACAGACGGCGATGTAAATAAATATGGTGGCGATAATCGGAAAGAACCAGCGACCTTCTTCACCGGTAATGTCCACCATGAATTCCTCCATTCCCGAGATAACAATTTCAAAGAAGTTCTGGGCCTTGGTGGGAATCATTTCAATCTTGCGGGTGGCCAGCACCGCAAAAATGATCAGCAACAGAATCACAAACCAGGAGTAAATCACATGGGGATAAGCATGTGCAAAGTGCCCCAATCCGATCATCTCGAACAGCTTGACTAAAAAAAGATAGGGATGTTCCATCCTTAGACCGCCTCCTTGAAAATAAGTTTTTTAATTTCGCACAGGGTCGCAAGCATGATACTGAAAACCACAACCGAGAGTCCGATGATAAGCCCTAAGGGATTTACGATATGTCCGGCAATGAGGATAAAAATGATAAATCCACTGGCAATGAAACGCATAAAATACTTGGCGATAACAACATTGTGGGAGGTGAGATGCGGTGGTGTCAGTGCTTTTCGGAGGGTTCGCGCCAGCAGGTGAAAATTTGCCGTAACCAGCAGACCGCCGCAGAGAATACCGACGGCGAAATCAACCGGCATCAGCAAAAATCCCAGCGTGCTGGCAACCGCAAACAAAATCCAGTTGGTGCGGGTTACAAATGTCAGTATTCGCTTTTGAATTTCCACCTTCGTTACATCCAGTCGCTTGTCACGGTTTGGTTAATAACCGGAATATCGAGTTGAATTTTTGACGGACAATCTCCCTGATGACGAAGGTTGCTTCCACCTCATCGGAGATCTCCCCTGCCCCTGTGTTATAATAAAATTATGAGGTTCAGCTTAAGATCCGTAATGCAAAGTCTGAACGGCTCATAACTTTCGAACTTTTTTGATGGCCCGTCCGATGTTCCTGAAACCGGCAATGATACCAATTCCCAGAAAGATCAAGGTGAACCAGGGTGAGGTATCAAATTTGCGGTCCAACCATACCCCGATCCCAAGGCCGATAAAAACGGCGAACGATACCGAGAGGCCCAGACTGCTGTAATAGGCTAACTCCTTGAATGTGCGCCGGGTTTCTCTTTTCATGGTAACGGGACCCGTTCCGGCCGGAATAGGCTCCAGATCGAAACGATTTAAAGGCTCAGAAATTAGCAAAGGATTGCATCCAAGTCAATGCAAAATTCACAATCTCATTAATTTTCATGCAAGATTCAGGTAACAATCCCGTCGCCGATAGCAAACTTCAAATCGGCGGCATCAAATACGGGACCATCCAGGCAGGCGTGTAAATATCCGGGTCGGTCCCCCCGGCCTTCAACGGCACATCCCAGGCAGGCACCCATACCGCAGGCCATCATGGTTTCAATGGATACCTGGCAGGGTATGTGATGTTTCTCGGCAATACCGACCACACAATCCAGCATGGCCATCGGTCCGCAGGCGACAATTAAATCCGGTCGCCGCAGATCAGCGGCCACCTCCAGGGGATGGGTCACCAGACATTGATCACCGGCGCTGCCGTCATCGGTGGTGGTTTCGACCGTTAAGCCCAGGTTAACGAACTCATCCAGGCACAAAAGGTCATCTTTGGTGCGCCCCCCGATAAACACCCGACAATTTGAAAAATCAAAACGGCTTTGCTGAAGCCGGGAGGCCAGAAACACCATGGGAGCGACACCGATGCCGCCGGCCACCACATGGACAGTATTGGCATTGTGCGGGATGACAAACCCGGTTCCAAGCGGTCCGAGAAGGTCAACCGACTTGCCGGGCTGCTGCCTGGCCAGAATAGCGGTAGCCTTGCCCACGACCTTGTACAGCAATTCGATCCCCTGGGTTTTTCCGTTTGATACGATCAGGTTATGAATTGAAAACGGACGCCGCAGCAACGGATCCGTCAGCCCGACCAACCGCAGCATAATAAACTGTCCGGGTTTGGCAATGGTATAGGTCTCAGGGCAGGTCATTCCAATTTTGTAACAGGTGTCGCTGATTTGTTTGTTCCAAAGAATTTCGGCCTGATGTTGAAACATAGCTTTTCCTAATGAAAAATGAATAA
>CAJICI010000604.1_pt1 | contig 22529 bp, 22 predicted proteins | sample 9199571 | NCBI WGS metagenome assembly CAJICI01 (sample SAMEA7708329, study PRJEB35096) | sediment metagenome | biome: marine neritic benthic zone biome [ENVO:01000025]; feature: sediment [ENVO:00002007]; material: shallow marine sediment [ENVO:03000034] sea grass bed [ENVO_01000059] ...
CGGATATTTCGCCGGCCGCCATGGCGGTTGTGATAGCCGTTTTCAAGCTGCGGCCGTCAGGGGCCGGTGCCGTCAGGTGGTATGCGTCACAGGCTGATCCGTAGCCCCGCACAAAAGCCCGCGGCGAGTGATGCCGCCGCCGGCACAGGTCATCGGATTCCAATGCCAGAACAGCAGCGCCTTCACCCAGATTCAGCCCTTTTCGCTCGGCGTCAAACGGTTTGCAGGGCGAATCATCCGTAATCATCAAAGAGATAAATCCGTTGTAGGTCACCCGGCACAACTCATCGGCGCCGCCGGCCAGAACCATGTCGCAAATGCCGGAGCGAACCCACGATGATCCCACGCCAATGGCATCGGTGCCCGAAGAGCAGGCATTGACTATGGTCTGGCAGGGTCCGCTTAAGCCCAGTTCCCGGCCGATAACCTGCGCCGGATTATTGTTTAAAAACCGGGCGATGGCATGCATGTCCGGACGGCGTCCCCGGCAAAATTCGCGATAGAAGTCTTCATTGTTCATCGCGCTGCCAACCGTGGTGCCGATACAGACACCGATCCTTTTTCCCTGGAGTTCGCCACGGCTTAATCCGGCATCGGAAAGCGCCTCCCGGGCAGCCGTCAGGCCAAAATCTGAGGTCAGCATGGTGTCAGGATCGGGGACTGCTCCGTCAGCAAAATACTGCGGCGGGACTTCAAATACCGGATAGGCCACGGCATGCTCACTGGAAAACCGGGTCGGCGGTTGCGGTGCGCGGCCACCATCGGCGATTGACTGCATGCAGGCTTTCAAATTTAATCCGGCGGCAGACAAACATCCGATGCCGCTGACTGCAACCGTTGGTGCGGTTTTCATGCGGCCTGCCGCTCCTCGATGAAATGACTCAAGGTATTGATAGACCGAAAGGCCACACGCCCTTCTTCCATATCTTTGATTTCAACACCAAAGTACTTTTGCACCTGGACGACGAGTTCAACGGCATCCAGAGAATCCAGCGCCAGCCCCTCACCGAACAGGGGCGCATCATCGTCGATCTCTTCCGGTTTTATTTCCTCTAAATTCAGCTCTTCAATGATGGTGATCTTAAGTCTTTCGTTCAAAGTCATTAGCCGTATTTCCTTTGCGTTAAGGGTTATTATTTCTGCCACATATTGAAAAAATTAAAAAATTGATAGGGATGCACCTGAACATATTGTTCCAGTTCTTTGACGAATCGTTCGACATAGGGCCGAAAACCTTCAGCCGCTCTCCCCAGATCCGGCGGCAGGTCGATTATTTGGGAGACATTCAGGTCATAGCTGTCGCCTCCTGTTTTGCTTGAAAACAGCACGACAACCGGGACGCGGGCGGCCGAGGCGATTTTGAAGGCACTGTAGGGAAACAGGGCTTCCTCATCTAGAAATTCAACCGCCAGGCTGTTTCTGGCGCTGCCGAGAATCCGATCGCCCATCATGCAGAGAATCTGGCCTTTTTTCAGTACATCGAGCATTTCAAGAGTGCCGCCCAGGTAGCTGCCCGGATCAATAATTCGAACAGGGCTTGAAACACCGTCATAGTCAAAATAATGCCGGTCCTTGTTTCCCTCTTCACGATTGAGAAGCAGGTTAACCGGGGTCTTGAGAAAATTAAGGGCCGCAAGCGCCACCTGCCAGCAGCCTGAATGGGATAGCAGCAGGACGAATCCCCGGCCTTCATCGACCAGTTTCAGCAGTTCACGCCGACCGGAAATGGTAAAACGCATTTTGTCGGTTCCCAGCGTGCCGGCAATGCCCCGGTCAATCAACAGGCGGCCCATTGCCAGAAACATGCGATAGCAGTCAAGATAATCCTGCCAGAATGGCTGACCCGGGAACCGGTGCTGCAGATAGGGATAAGACCTGCGGCGAATGGACGGTCGGCAGAGGACGTAATAGAGTACGACCCAGTACAGCCCAAAATAGGCCAGGCGCCTGCCGCCGAGCCGGATAAGGCCATAAAAAATAGTATAACCGAGGCGATTGCCGAGGCTGCGGCCTGACCACTGGCCAGGCGCTCCAAGTGTTGTCGTTGTTTCAGATTGAAGCACGGATAGTCCTTTTTAAAATGAGGGCCGTCATAAAAAGACCGCACCACATGACAACGGAGATTATCGGAGCCAGAACAAGCGATCCGATGATCCACTCAAAAATGCGCTCCAGTCCCTGATATCCAAGGGTTTGCAGGGAAACTTCGGTTAAAAATTCCCCGTGGCGCATAAAATAGCCGGTCTCGATACACAGGGCCGGAATCAGCGGCGGCATGCAAAATTGGCTGGTGCCCACAGCCGCCAGTTTGTTCAGTCGGAAAAATCCGGCAGCAAACAGGATCGTAATGGTGTGTAATCCGATCAACGGCAGGGTGCCCAGAAACACGCCCATGGCACCGGCTGTTGCCAGTTGTCCGGGTGAACAGTTTTCTGTCAGCAACGTTTTCAGGGAGCGAATGGGATGCCATATGGAGATCTCGTGATCACCCTTATCGCGTTCCAGAATCCGTCGGTGGGGAAATGGGATAAATGAGCGCAGGGTAAGCCTGGTATTCAGGAGACTTAACCGCACATTATCCCAAAAAACATTGAAATGTGAAATCCGCTCCGCCTGCGGTGGATAATACACGGAGATATCAACTTCGCGCAGCGCGATCCCGGCCCACGCCGCCTTTACCAGGACTTCCACCTCAAAAGCATAGCCCTTTTCATGAAGCTTCAACCACTCCAGTACTGTCAGAGGGTAGCAGCGATAGCCGCTCTGGGTGTCGCTGACGGATTGTCCGGTCTGGAGCCGCAACCAGAAATTGGAAAAATGGCGTCCAAACCTGGATAAGCCGGGTACGTCTTTTGTCTGGAAATTACGTTTGCCGATGACAATGGCGTGGGGGTCAGTTTCCACCAGGGACACAAACCGGCTGAATTCTGCCGGGTCATGCTGGCCGTCGGCATCAATGGTAACCATGTGCGTCATCCCCAGACGACGGGCTTCTTTTGCGGCTGTCAAAATGGCCGATCCTTTGCCGCGATTGACCGGATGCTGCAGCAAAAGGATATCCAGTCCCTGCAAGCTGTCGCAGCCACTGTCGGTGCTGCCGTCGTCGACGACCATGACGGTATCATGAACCGCCAGGGCCTTAAGGACCACATCCCGCAAAGAACCTGCGTGATTGTAGACCGGTATGACGATCGCAATTTTTTCCGTATCAGCATTCATATTTTCTAACCCCCAAGCCGGAGGTTTTATTCCGGGGACGCCTGCGCGAATTCGTAGTTGCGAATCGTATAAAGTCTCCCAGGTTTCGAATAAACCGTATCCAGCTATGAGGGGATTTCCACAGCATCGCGATATAGCCCCAGAGCACGCCGGGACGCAGAAAATGGGTTTTATAAAACTCCTTGAAGCGCTTTTCGAGCCCCTCTATCGTCATGCCGTCGGGAATAAACATAAAGTGCATGCAGTCCATCTTATCCCAATCTTCATCAAAGCTGCCGACCTCATGGATCGATTCATAAAGCGGCGAGCCGGGGAAGGGCGTGAACTTAGACAGGTTAAAATCATCTACCGGCAGCGAAAAAACAAATTCCATGCTTTTTTTGATGCTGGCCTCTGTTTCCCCGGGCAGCCCCATCATCAAAAGCCCTTTGGTGCGAATGCCGGTCTGTTTGATTAGGCGGATTTTTTCTGCCAGCATCTCCAGATCGGCATTCTGGCGATGCCGGGCCAGGAGATCTCCATCGCCGGTTTCAATCCCAAGACTGATCATCCAGCAGCCGGCGGCCTTCATTTGTTCCAGCAACCCGCGATCGATGTGCTCCGCTCTGACCGCACAGTTAAACGTCATATCCAGGGAACGATCGATCAACAGGCGGGTGAAGTCCTCCACCCGCTGACGATTGAATGTGAACTGATCATCGTAGAAATTGATATGGCGGATGCCGAAGCGCTGTTTGAGATACCGCAGGTGTTCATACAGGTACTCGGCCGAGTTATAGCGAAACGTGCGTCGGAATACCGACCGGTCACAATAACTGCAGGCATAGGGGCAGCCGCGGCTGGAAATACAGCTGGTGTTGGGAGCCTTGGGATAGTTGAAAATGGGCAAACTGTAAGCATGGGGGTAGCCGACCAGCTTTTCATAGGCCGGAAAAGGCAATGTATCCAGATCGATTCCCTTTTGGCGGTAGCCGGTAAAAATAATCTCACCGGCGGGCGTGCGGCAGATCAGGCCCGGAATGCTCCCGGACTCACTACCCCCGCTTTGAAGCAGTTCGGCGAGGGTTTCTTCGCCTTCACCAACGACGACAAAGTCGACTTCCGAATTTGTCTCCAGGATTTTGTGCTTCAAAGCTGAAACGTGGGCGCCGCCGAGTACCGTTCGGATGCCCGGAAGAATTCCTTTCGCCAGCTGTGCAATCCGGATCCCATCTAAAAAACTCGACGTCGTGCAGCTGATACCGATCCATGCCGGACGCCGCGTCAATAGATTTTCGCGGATCAGACGATCCGAGTCCGGCCAAGCAAAACAATCGATGATGGTGCTCTCGATGTGTTGCCTGTCCAGGTATGAGGCCATGCTCGCCAGCCCCAGGGGCGGCATGAGGTTCGCCATCCGGGAAATGTCCTGCCCGGCCGCTTCGGCCGGGTAGCCCAGAGGGTGTACGAGCAGTATGCTATCGAAATTCAACTTATTCATTATTAAAGGCAATCAATTTATCCCACAGCAGTCCGCGAAAACCAAAACGGTTCATCGTTGCCAACCTCAGCAGCGCTTCGGAAGGCGGAAAAAGACGGTTGCGATGACCCTGAAAGGCCGCGGCAATCTTGGCATTCATCGCTTCCGGATCGATGTCCGGAGAAAAATAATAGACGGGTTTCAAAAGCGAGTCGGTTTCGTCAAGCAGTCCCTGGCGCAGGGCCAGGGCATGCACCTCGGTATCCGGGAGGATTCGGATTCCGGAAAACGCAAACATGACGCACTGTTCGAGTCGATTCAAATTTGTCAGCCCCTCGCTGAGCGTCTGCATCGACTCTCCGGGGCCGCCGAAAATGAAAAAATGGGCGCAGGGGATCTGCGCTTTGACACAAAGCCGGTTGAATTCGACGACCTCATCAAAAGTGAACTGTTTGTTCAAACCGGCAAGGGTAACATCGCTGGCGGCATCGGTGCCGAGTTCCATGGCTCCGAGGCCCGAGCGCTTGAGCAGGTTTAATTCTTGCGCACCCATGCCCTGGGGACGGAAATAGCCGTACCAGGATATATTGAGACGGCGCTTTACCAGCGCTTCGGCAAGACTCAGGTACTGACCGGCAGGATCATTAAATACCGAATCGGTAAAAAAGAAGGTGTTCACGCCAAACTCGCGCTGGGACCGCTGAATTTCTTCGACAACCTGACCGCAGTCCCTTGCCCGCAGCCGATGCCCTTCCAGTTTCGGATAACTGCAATAGTGGCAGTTGTGCGGGCATCCCCGCTTGGTCTGAAGATTGATCATTCCGCTGCGATCGAGATAAAACCGGATCAAATCTTCCTGCCGGCAGGCAAACCCCTTCGGCTTGCCGTTGTGCACGCCGGGGCTGCCATTGACAATGCGCGGGACATCCTGGTTCCGGTCCAGGGCCGTAGCGAGATTACCCAGCGCCTGCTCGCCCGGACCGACGATGCCGTAATCTGCCTCAATGTAGTCCAGAATTTCCTGCGGCATGATTGAAAAGGCCGGGCCGCCGACAATGACCGGGACAGTGCTGGCCTGCCGGATGACCTTGACCAGCCGTTTGGTTTCCGCGAGATACCATTCACGCCCGGCGGCAAAGGAATCAACGTTATCAATATTTCGCAGTGAGATCCCGACAAAATCGGGGGCGAACTCGCGCAGCGCGGCGCCTAACCGCTCGTCCGAGCGCCCGGTCGCCAGATAGTCATGCTGGCACACCCGGTGACCTGCCTGCTCGAGGCCGCCGGCCACCACGGCCATGCCCAGGGGATAGACCGGGTAGGGATCGGTGCAGATATTGGATGAAAGCAGAAAAAATTTGCTCATGCCGCTTTGGCCTTCCTTTCAAATCCGCTGCGCTTGCGAGGATTGTAACGGCGATAGGTTCCGTCTTCTATTTCACGTTTAATCACCTTCATGAAAAGATTGCCCATTTTGAGTTGATAACCTGAATCGGCATAAAAGCTCTCCCAGGCATAATGGTAAAGCGCCTCAAGCTTTCGGGGCGACATATGCCGGGGCTGGAAAACCACCCTGTCGCAGGTGTAGTCGCCCCAGTTGTTGCTTAAAATGCGGCCGTCCTTTTCGAATTGGGCCCGAATCGGCGAGTGCGGAAAAGGGGTCAGGATGGTAAATTCGGCCATATCGAGTTCGATATCCATCAGAAAATCAACCAGCCGTTTGATTTCATCTTCATCCTGGTCGTCGGTGCCGAGAATTATGGTTCCCTCTACCCCGATGCCGTGATCCTTGAGCATTTTAATGCGGTCTCTGATTACATCGGAGGTATCGAATATCGCCTGGTAGACGTACCAGCAGCCGGCGTCTGCTGCCAGTTTGAGAATTTCATCATCATAAATGATGGGGTGCGAAACCCACTTCTTTTTGAGCGGGGCCATGGCTTTAAACAGGTCGATCAGCCACTGGCGATCCTGGGAAAGCGAGTTGTCGACGATAAACAGGCGGTTGTTGGGAATGGATGCCATTTCCGCTATGACCGTTTCGACCGGGCGGGGGCGAAAATTCCGGCCGCCCAGATACCCCACACAGCACGGGAAACAGTTGAAGCGGCATCCCCTGGACGCATGCACCAGATCAAACATCTGGACGTTGCGATAACTGTAAAGTTTGCGGTTGAGAATATCGCGCCGCGCCGGGCCGACGCACTGGATATCCGGCGGATCGGCCAAATAGTCATAGACTTTTTTCATGCGGCCGTTTCTAAAATCTTCGATCACGGATGCAAAGCGGCCTTCAACCTCCCCGAGGAAAACCGCATCCGCATGGCCGGCGACCTCTTCGGCATGCAGCATGGTGGCGATTCCGCCAAATATTACCGGAATGTTCATGGCACGATATCGATCGGCTATTTCAAAGGCCCGGGGTATCTGGCAGGTCAGCAATACCGACAATGCCACCAGGTCGACGGGTTCATCAAAATCAATCGCCTGCAGATTGGCATCGACAAATTCCAGGGACACATCTTCAGGAACCTCGGCGGCAAACACCGCCGGTCCGTGAGGCGGCAGATGAAACTCGGTCTGATGCTGCAATTTGGACCAGTCCGGAAAAATCAATTTCATTCTCATATATGTTATCCTTTAAACTGCGGTCTGATGAAAATTTTGCTCCGATCGCCTCCCGGCGCGGGGCCCATTTTCATACGATTCAAGAGCTGAATACCCCTGCCCCCGTTCTTTCCGCTGCACCATCGCCGCCACGCACAGGCGGGCCAGCATTGCCAAATTCTTAATCTCGCAACCATCGAACGTCAGCCGGCCATCTTGTTGCAGGTGAAGTTTTCCATAGGCGGCCCGGTTTTCGGTGATGGAATTTTCGATCACAAAAAACAGAGCGCCGCAGGCCGTACCACGTGACTCCGTATACGGCGCCGGGATGTTATGATCGCCCACACCGCTGAGTACCGTATCGAATTGTCCCTCGGCCATGGCTGACAGGCTCAACCGAATGCTCCAGAGCTCAGACCCCATTGGCTGACTGATCATAAAGCTCGGTCCGGTCAGGCCGAAATGAATCGCCGCCTCGCCCAGATAGCTGTTGGGCAGGGTATAGGCAAACAGATTGGGGCTGGCCAGGCGGCCCTCTTCGGGCAACACGGTGTCAAAATAACTGATATCCGTATCCAGGCACCCGTATACGGTTGAAGCCACGATGCCGACAGGTCGTTTTTGTTCCCAGCGATCCAGGCCCGCGTCTTTCAAGGCAAAGGCAATGGCCGCCAGACCCAGCCGGCAGAACCTGTCCAGCCGCCCGAAGTGCGGGAACGGTTTTTCAAATACTGCCTTGCGATTAATTTCGGGTAGTTTACCGGCTTTCCATTCGAAATGGTCGTGATTGCGGCCACAGCCCATGGAATTCGGTGTAACCCACCCGATGCCTGTGATAACAGCGTTCACTGCAGACTTCCTTTTCCCAGAATTATAGCGGCATTGATCCCGCCGAAGCCGGAGTTTGTCGTCAGCAGATGGTCTCCGGAGATTTTGACGGCATGGGATGCCACCCGGCCTTCGGCTCCCGGTTCGGCTTCCGAATATCCCACCGTCGGTGGGATCATCTGGTCCGCCAGGGCATGCAGGCATACAGCCGCCTCGATTCCGCCGGCGGCTCCCAGCGTGTGGCCGATGGCGCCTTTAATGGAAAAGATAGGCGTTAATTGATTTCCGAAAATCTGACCGAAGGCCTCCAATTCCATTTGATCGTTATAAACGGTCCCCGTCCCATGGGCGCTGACTGCGGCCACATCGTCGCCATTCAGGCCGGCAACCTTGAATGCGCGGTCGACCGCCTGTCGCAGGCCGCACCCATCCTTGTCCGGTGCCGTTATATGGCTTGCATCTCCAGCCGCACCCCAGCCAAGAATCTTTCCCAGACAGCTGCGCCCCTCCTTGCGGGCCCGGTTTGCGCTCATCAATAAATGCGCCGCCGCGCCTTCACCCAGTGAAAGGCCGTCTCGATTCCGGTCAAAGGGCCGGCAGGGTTTGTCGGATAAAGCCTGCAGCGCTGAAAAACCGGAAAAAACGAATTCAGAAACCAGATCTACGCAACAGACCAGTACGGCGTCCGTGCAGCCCGCGGAAATCAGCATGGCGGCCTGCATCAGCGCCATGGTTGAGGAAGCACAGGCGGCACTGATGTTCAGACACTCGCCCTTTAATCTCAGCTGGCGCTGAACCTGCCGGAATATCCCCTCAAGCATCGTATCATCGAGGTCGGCCGCATCCCCCCGACCTGCGCGTTCGAGATTGTCAATGCCTGATTTGGTCGTTGCGGTTATGAGCCAGGTCTCCGGAGATACCGGACCCAGTTGACTCAATAATCGTGCGACAAGTTCCCGAACCCGGGAGCAACCGTTCTCAGGAGCCAGATCGTCAAAACAGGATGCAATCCTGGCACTGTAGGCGTCCGTCGCAAAGCGTCGAACCGGCTGGATTGCCGACCGGCGCTTCATAAGGGATCCCCATAGCGCTCCAAGGTCCCCCAATGGTGTCACCGCCACCGCATCCGTAATCCAAATGTTTCTCATTCCAGCTCTCCGGCCTGCCATTTCCGGCAGAACCCTTCATAAAAATCAGGTGGAACCACCAGTATTTCTCCGCTGGTATCCAGCAGCATTTGCACCGAATAACCGGTGGTGGATAGCTCGCCCTTACCGTTGCGGATAATGAATTCGAAATTCAAGCGGGCCGCGTCAGACCAGTGCAATAACCCCTCGATTTGCATTGTTTCTTGAAATCGCAGGGGGCGGAAATAGTCAAAATGCATCTTCTTGATCGGTGCGACAACACCATTGGAATAAAAGTCCATGTAACCGATGCCGTATTTCTGCCCCAGGGCAACCCGGGCATCTTCGAAATAGCTCGGATACCGTCCATGCCAGACAATGCCCAGGGGATCGACCTCTTCAAAACGCACCGTTCGCTCAATCGTGACCCGCAACGGACCCGGCTGGTCTTCGTGTATTTTGAAGTAAGGCTTCATCATTTGCTTTCTTCCTTTTCAACAAACACCAGGCGAAAAGCCGACGCCAGTCCCTCGTCAACACCAAGCCGGGTCTCATAAACCGGCCGGTCGCCGATCTTTCGCCGACGAAAGGCCACCTGGATCTCCTGCCCTGGTTTGAGCGGAAGATGAAATTTGGCTTTTTCCACTGTGGCCAGTTCCAGTGCGTGTCCGTGGTGTTCCTCAATTAAGGTTTGCGCCGCCAGCAACTGCACAAAGGCCGGTAAAATAGGATATCCGGGGAAATGGCCCGCAAATCCCAGAAAATCCGGTCCAAACCGATAACACTGCCGGACACCATCGACATCGGTTACCGTTTTTTCGCCCACTATCGATGAAATGATTTCCTGTTTGAGTTTATGCATCATTTTTCAATACTCGCTGTGAAAAGGCCGGAATAACCAGCAGAGCCGATGGTATGGCGGCCACAATACCGAGCAACACCGTCAGGCCAATAGAATTCAGTGCCGGATGGCGCGCCAGTACGAGGGCACCAAATCCGGCCAGGGTTGTCAATCCGGAGACCCATACCGCACGTTCGGTACTGCAGTTTGTCCGCTTTGACCACTTATTCACCATGAATATTCCATAATCGACTGCCAGACCGATTATCAAAATTGCGGCGATGACATTGATCAGGTTGAAGGCTATCCCTAAGGCCCCCATCACCCCCACCATAAACAGCACCCCCGTGACGACCGGAATCAGCGCCATTAAAACCATTTTATAGTTGCGAAAGAACAGGCTAAGGCAGATGCACACCACCAAGGATGCGATCAAAATGAACCGCAGAAAATCATCTGCAATCGCCTGGCTGATGATTTGACGAAACTGGACCTGGGATACCAGCCGGACTTTGCCCGGTTCGGCGCCGTAGCGCTGGATCAGATCGGCCATAAACGGCGTATCCGGAATGACGGTCAGCACGTAGGTACGACCCTCTGATTTAACTATTAAGGAATTTACAATTTCTCCCAGACCTAAAGCCTTCAAGTCTCCAGGGTTAACAAAGGCGGCCGGTCGGGAGAGACGATCAAGGAAAGGCGCAAACGCATCGGGCCTAAATCCCAATGCCCCTGCCTCGCTGGACAGCATTTGCTGCAGGCGCCTGGTATTTTTTGCCGACCAGAATTCAATCCAGCGCTGCTGATTGGCCCGCTGGAAAGCCCATGACGGAAGTATGGGTGCCAGGCTTACGATTCCCTGAACAGCCTTTTCGGCGGATAAGTATTGAAACAGCCGGTCGTTGGTTTCCAGAGCCGATTGAAGATCTGATCCTTCGGCAAAAACGACTGCGTTTCCGCGCAAGTCCCCCCAGGCCTGACGTAGTTTGACCTCGGCGGAGCGGATATCATCCGGCACCAGGTTTAACTCGCGCAGGTCTCCATTAAACTCCAGTTTGGTGGCCTGCCAGGCGCAGACGGTCAGAAGCACCAGCCAGCAGCAGATTATGGCGGTGCCGGCCGATTTGATTTTCAGGACACTGCCCGTTACCCCGCTATTCGTTGGAGAAGAAGCGGATTTGGCCAGATGGGGAAATATGATCAGCGACAGTATTATGGCTGCACCGATGCCGATCATGGAAAAAACCGCAAGCTCGCGTTGAACCGGCAGGCTTGAAAAAAGCAACACACCAAATGCCCCCATGGTCGTTAGGGCACTGAATACCATCGGGCGCGACACCTGGGCCACGGCTGTTGCATGATCGTGCGGGTGGCGGCGCAGGGCAAAATATGCATGGATGGCAAAATCCACCGAGATGCCGAGCAACACCGCACCGAAACCGATGGTGATTGCCGAAACCCTGCCGTATATCAATGAGACCCCGGCAGCGGCAAAACTGAGGACGGCAAGCGGAACCAAAAATACAAAAAGCCCTGCCCATGTTCGCATAAACACCAGAAAAACAGCGAAAATTGCCAGGGATGAATAGATCAGGATGATGAAGACATCTCGTTTGATGGCCTCGGTGTTCGCAAGGGTATACCGGTGGCCGCTGATCAGGGAAACATCGATGGTATCCGGGACCCTGGCCGACGCCAGGCGATGAAAGTGATCGATCATTTTTCTGGATCGCTGAGCGTCGGTTATCGCCAGCGGCGTATCGGCCACCAGAAGCGCATTGCGCCCGTCGGCGCTGATGAAATGGCCATTTTTAAGCTGCATCCGGGGAATCATGTTTAAAAACCGCAGCTTTTCCATACTGATAAACCGAAGGGCCAGAGGGTCAACCTGCAGGAGGCCTTTCATGGCCGATCCCTCAGGCGTCAAAAGCCTGGCATACAATTCCTTCAAGCAGCGCTGAATATGTTCAGGGGTCAATTGCTGCTCAATTTTCTTTATATCCCCTTCGGTGAACAGGTTGGACTCGGCCGTGATCAGCCAGGAGAAAAGACTCCAGCCGATGGATTCGCCGGGTCCGGTAAACACCCGCGTAAAATATGGCGGGGTCATGGCCCTTGCCAGCTGATCGGCCGCATCAATCAACTGGCCCTCAGGAATATCGCCCCCGCCATCCAGATTGACGATTACCTTGCGGGCAAACGGCGTTTGCTGCAAAAGCTCAAAATCCAGTGCCGCATTGGACCCGTCATCCGGCAGCATGGATCGGATATCTTCATGCATGTCCAATCGCCAGAAGGCCAGAATGCTGACAAGAATGGCGCACAGCGTCATGGTATAGAGCAGACGCCTGCAACCTGAAAAAAATAAATACAATTTGGCGAAGCAATCAGTTGAAAACATTATCGGTCACTTTTAAATCAAAACCGGAGGCAATCAATCCTCCGGTCCGGCCGGGATTCGATTCCGCAGTATTTGGGCGCCGGTGTTACCGGGCCGACTGCTCATCTCTATCCCGACCATTGGTATCTGGATTCTTTTGCCCGAATAAGCTGTCAGGCAAGGGCGTATTAATTTCTGTATTGAAAAATCGAATGGCAGTGAAATCCCCGTCGGGCTCATGGACTTCAACTGTGCGCACGTGGCCGGCATTGGCGGCAAAAACGATTCGGAGATGATCCACAAATTTTTTTTCCCGCTCAAATTTCGGCTTAAGCTTCATGTCCACCGGAGTGTCGCTTAACACCTGTATGTGATACTGTTGCTGCAGCCGTTTAAAATCCGCCCTGGCCCAGTAAAATACCTGATCTGAAAATATTTTGATAAATGGCACGCGGCTGACCTTGAATGTTTGCGGCACGTCGGTTTGCCCGTCCCAGCGAGCAGCATAATCCCCGTTTACGGCAAATCCTGAAACAACAGGATCGTTTAATTCCCATCGCAGCCTGTTGTCGCGCTTGTAGAAGAACCGGCCTTTCGATATCAGAACCTTATCCAGCATGCTCAAATGCTTTTCCTGGGTGAAGTCGCTGGACAGGGTCTCCACCTGCGAGGCCGCTGCCGCGATTTCAGAAAATATTTTTGCCTTATCCTGGCGGGATTCCGATGCCGCCGCCGGCCAACCCGGGAAGTTGATGACGGATACGCACAACACCAGAATGATGAACCGTAACTGTCTCATTGTCTTATCGCCTCCGCCGGGTCATTCTCTTGAATCCACAGTTTAATTTCCCCTTCGGCCAGGAGATCCTGATGGCGCATAACCCTTCCTGCGACCACTGCAAATCCTGCAATGGAACCCACCGTTTTTACGTTTATTCGCAGGAGATCTCCGGCAAATACGGCACGCTGGAACCGGATTTTGCGAATTCCCACTAAAAAGCCCTGTTTTACGGGCTCGCCGGTACGACAATCATCATATCCTTTGACTGCCGCATAGGATTGGGCAATCATTTCCGCCACCGCCAGTGTGTCAAGCCGGCCGTCTCCGTCAACCAGCGCATGATCGAAGGGAACGGTGGCTTCAACCGTGCCGCCTTGATCCTTGAATTCGATCAGGCGGTCGATAAGACACATGGGTTTGCGGTGCGGAATCAGCGTTTCAACCGGCACCGATAGTCGCGTATCAGATGTCAACATTGCCAATTCCCTGTATGCTGTCCCCCGGAGGACGCATGTCAGATAGGGTATTCAAATCACTTATGCCCACCGGGCATGCAGCACCGGATGCCTGGTCGCTGAAAGAATTGATTTCCATCAGGTTTAATTCCATCATGTGTTTAACGACTTTTTGAATGGCGCGGTGTTCCGAGGGTCCCGTGAATGCTGCTGGATCCACCGGTTTGAGGGCTCTCAACGTCACCCGGGCCGGTTTTAGCCACCAGCGACCGGCCGGCAGAAGTTCATCGGTTCCGGCCATACAAAGCGGTACAATTTTGGTGCCGGTCTCAACGGCCAGCTTGAAAGCACCGGAATAAAATCGCTGCAGCCGGCCGGTTCGACTGCGGTGTCCTTCCGGGAAAAACAATATCCCGCCATTTTTTGCCAGGATGTCAATGGCTGCCCGGGTGATCTTTGGCCAGGGCATACTTTCGACATTCAGGTAGCCGGCCAGATGCATAAACGGCGCGTACCAGAGCATTTTAAAGGGCCACGCCCTGACCGTCATGGCGACATTGTTATATGACATTAATGCCAGACAAAAGATGTCGAAAAAAGACAGGTGATTGACGACCAGGATGCAGGGCGGTTTGATCTCTTCGCGGTCTAAACCTTCCCTGTTAAACCGGACAAAGGGGGCCATAATGGCGAGCCATCCACGACCATACAACCAGATCATCTGACGCATGATTCGCTCCCGGCTCCAGCGGGTGGTGATTTTCCACACCGGGAACAACGCCGGAAAAAGGAGGATAACCAGCACCGTCCATGCCAGCATCAACGGCAGCACCACTGCATTCATAAGAACAGTGTGCCAAAGGCCTGTTTTATGGCTGAATAGTGTGGCTTGCGGTTGGCCGGTTTTCATGCTAGTTTCTCAATGCATTTTTTTTATTGATCACAAATTCGTGAATGTCACCCAGGGCACGAATTTCCCGAATAGCGTCATCTTCTCTGATTTTGAATTGAAAGGCATTTTCCAGCACGACCACCATATCCACAATATCCAGGCTGTCCAGCTCCAGATCATCGAAGATTAATGCTTCCGGTTTCATGTTTTCACTATTCAGCTCGAACTCTTCGGCCAGAGTCGTGTTAATCAAGCCTATGATTTCCTGGTCAGTCATTTTGATATCTCCGTATTATAAGTGATGAATTAACGCCGCCGAGGGCAAAGTTATTTTTAATCGCCGTTTGGATGCCGGCTGTGCAAAGGGTTTGTACATGACGGATATTCGCGCAGGCTTCATCGACATTATCAAGATTCAGCGTCGGGATAATGCACTGCCGGTTCAGCATTCCTACCACAGCCGCCAATTCCAGGGACCCGCTGGCGGCCATGGCATGGCCCAGGTGACCCTTCAATGAGCTGACCGGCACCCTGTCGCCGAATAATTCGTATATGGCTTCACTCTCGGCGATATCTCCCTGGGGCGTAGCCGTGGCGTGGGCATTGACATAGTCAATATTCTCCGGGGTTAAACCGGCATCCGCCAGTGCCGTGCCCATGCATCTTGCAATGGAGTCGGTATCCGGATTGGCAATGCTGGAAGGATCCGAGACCGTCGCAAAACCCAGGATTTCGGCCAGTATATTCGCGCCCCGGGAAGTTGCCGATTCAAGAGATTCCAGCAGCAAAATACCGCTGCCCTCGGAGCAGACCACGCCGTCTCGATCGCGGTCAAAAGGACGGGGCGTTCTATGGGGTTGCCCATTGAAATTTTTCGAAGCCGCATTCAACATGTCAAAGGTTCCCGTCGTCAGCGGGTGGAATTCGTCAGCACCGCCACAGAGCATAAACTGCTGCTTGCCCGCAGCAATCATTTCGTACCCAAAACCCACGGCTTGACAGCCGGTCGAACAGGCCGCCGATGGTGATAAAATGCGGCCGGTAATTCCCAGAACCTGCGAAACATTGACGGCACAGGAGTGATTCATGATTTTAAAAAGAATCGTCGACTTGATCCGCTCCAGGTCTCGGGTTGCCAGAAAAATCTCAAAAAACTCCTGGTTGGTCTGGGTGCTGCCAATGGTTGAGCCGATGGACACACCCATTTGACCGCCGGCGCATTCCTCCGCGCTCAACCCAGCCTGTTGCAGGGCTTCCCGGCAGGCCAGTGTACCATAGACAGACATATTGGACATCGAGCGCCGGTACTTGCGGGGTATTTCTTTTGGATCTATGTCCTGCACCAGGCCGGCGACTTTGCTCCGGATGCCATTAATTTGGTCAAGTTCATCGACCTGCCGGATAGCACTGCGGCCGGCCATCAATGACTCGATCAGCAAATTATGACCGTTGCCGTAAGGCGACACGGCTCCCATACCTGTTATCACAACGCGTTTCATCTATAATTCTGAATTTGTTTTAAAAGTTGTCTGTGCCCGAGGATGAATCCGCAAACCAAACAAGCCGAAATGATCGCTCCCATAATCCCCGGGGCCACGATAGCCTGGCCGGCCATAAACAAATTTTTGGCCTTGGTCAACGGCAGGGGGTTATATTGACCGATTCTATGTTTGACGCCATACATGCTGCCGAAGGGGTTGTGGGTATAATCCCTTAGCGTCAAAGCTGTGGCGCACTCGGCATGTTCAATTTTTCCGGCAAGCTCCGGAATGCTCCGTTCGATATACTGCCTCAGTTTAAATGCGATCTTATCTTTAAACTGACGATAATCCTGTGGCCGCTTTCCCGACAGCGACTGCGCCCAGGGATCCGTATCTTTGCGAGATGCGGGGACAATGGCGATCAATCCGGTGTTTGTCGCCCTGGAATCCTCTGGCAGGGAGCTGCATACATATAACGGCCGATTATTCAAGGAATCCTTCTCCCACACACCGGTCAGGTCCCAATCCCTTGTCTCCACCAGGTTATTGCGGGTTAACATTTCGGGAGCGGCACGAACGGCAAGGTAAAGAATGTGGGCCGAGAGGGTCTCCTGCAGCTGCATCAGACGTTTGCGGTATGCCGGACGAAATGCAGATGCCGGCACCAGGTTTAAAAATTCGATGGGATGGACGGTAGAAATGCAGCCACCGCAATCAAGAATTTCGTCGTCTTGCAGGCGGACGCCCGTAGCCGCGGCCTCGTGAGAAAAGATGATTTCGCGCACCCCTTGACCGCAATACACGTCAACGCCCAGTTTTTCCAGCTGTGATTCATATGCTTTTGTTAAAGTCCGTCCGCCTCCTTTGATGCCATGGACCGACTCATAGTAAGAGCCGGCTACACACGCATGAAAGGCCAACGGAGCTTCCTCGGGTGGTACGCCATGAAGCAGACAGTGAATCGAGAGCACCCATTTGAGGGCGTCATTGGTGGTGAGCCGATCTAAAAAGTCTTTTAAGCTCGGACCCTGAAGGCCTTTAGATGCACCGGAATCGAGAAAATCGGGATTTAGATTAAGATAGGGAAAGGAATTGAACGTATCTTTGACCGTTTGAAGGTATTCATTGATAGCCCCTGATTCCCGGGGAAACACTTCATGTAAGCGTTCACGGATCCTCTCGTAACCATAAGGAAAGCGCAGCTCAAAACCGTTATCCCGGCTACGGATGAGGTCAAAACCATCCGGATCGAAGGGCACTTTTTCCAGTTTGTCGGAGAGCCCCAGATAATGGAACAACGCATCAAGAATTTCACCATCACCCAGGCTCCCGGAGTAATGAAATCCGGTATCAAAATAAACGCCTTTGCGGGTAAATCCGCGAATCAGCGGTGCCGGCCTTTTGGCTTTTTCGACCAGCGCAACATGATAACCGTTTTGGGCCAGGATGATCGCTGTGGACAACCCTGAGACGCCGGCCCCGATTATGACGAAATCGTACTTCATTCATCGAACCTCAATATCAGACAGGAGTTTGTTCCGCCAAATCCGGCGGCATTGCACATAATGGTTTCAGGCCACCGCTGAATTGTCTCTGTCACGATATTCAATTTTTCAGATTCAGCATCCGGCGTTTCAAAATTTAAATTTCTGGCGATAAACCCTTCCCGGGCCATAATGACCGAGTAAACCACACTGGAGGCGCCGGCCATCCAGAGTTCGTGACCCGTCATGCCCTTGAGAGAAGATACCCATGGTGTTTGCGGTTCGAACACCTTATATATGCTTTGCGCTTCCACCGAATCGCCCATCGCTGTTGAGGTGGCATGTGCACAGATGTAATCAATATCAGAGGGTTTTAGGTTAGCGCTTACCAGGGCTTTTTGCATCGTCGTCCGCAGTCCGTCACTGCTGGGAGCTGAAATATGGTCACCGTCTGAAGAAAATTCGTAAGCTGCAATTTTTCCTAAAATTTCGGCGCCTCTTTGTTTGGCCAGATCATAGCGTTCCAGGACAACGGCCGCCGCACCACCACTGGGAACCAATCCATCGCGCTTGGCGTCAAATGGGCGGCTGGCTGATGTTGGATCATCGGTGCGGGTGGAGAAGGCACCCAGGGCATCAAAGCTGCACATGCATTCCCAATTTATTTCTTGGGCTCCCCCGCAAATGACGCGCTGCTGTCGGCCAAGGGCAATAAGATCCGCCGCCTGACCGATGGCATGTCCACCGCTGGAACATGCCGAACTGATCGTCCAACAGGCTCCCCTGGTTTTCAGGATGGTATTAAGATTCATGGTGATATTAGAATTCATCGAGCGAAAAACGAGCCCACTGCCGATGGATTTGCTCTCCCCATGCTTGCGCAGCAGTGCCACCTGTTCCACCGCTGCCTGGCAGCTGGAATCACATCCGAATATCAGCCCGGTTTCATGATTTTGAATGTCGTCCTCACCAAGTCCGGACATTGTCAAGGCTTCGTCAACCGCCGCATATGTTTGGATTGCAAAATCCGGCATGGTTTTGCGGCGTTTGCGTGATAAGTAGTCAGTCGGGTTAAAATTTCGGACAGCGCCCGTCAGCGGACTGCGAAAACCCATCTCTGTGCGCTTATTATCGACGACAATTCCGGATTTACCACTGCGCAATGACGCCGAGACCCGGTTGGTATCGTTTCCAAGGCAGGAAACAACGCCGATGCCTGTTATTGCAACTTCGTACATAAAAATTTTCGGATCCTTTGATGGAACACACCCCACTATCGATTGGATGCGAGATGCCGTTTTGGTGGTATGGAAATAAACATACAGCCTGCTTACGATCGCTTCAGCCGGGTGAAGCGAGGTTACATATAAATGCCTCCATTGACGCCGATGACTTGCCCGGTGATATACGAAGCCTGATCTGAGCATAAAAATCGGATCACATCGGCGACTTCATCAGCGGTGCCAAATCGCTGCAAGGGGATCAGCGGTAATACCTGATCCTTGGGAACGTCTTTGGTCATCTCCGTTTCAATGAAACCCGGTGATACTGCATTAACCAAAATATTGCGTTTGGCAACCTCGGCCGCCAGCGCCTTGGTGGCGCCGATCAGGCCGGCCTTGGCGGTTGAATAGTTGACCTGGCCGGGCATGCCGCTTTGTCCGGAAGTTGAAACAATATTGATAATGCGGCCATTCCTTTTCCGCAGCATTCCTTTGATGACCCCTTTTGTAATCTGAAAAAATCCGTCCAAGGTAACTGATAAAACATCCTGCCAATCCTGTTGATTCATCCAGATCATGAGCATGTCCCTGGTACAGCCGGCATTATTCACCAGGATGTCAGGTGTCTCTTCCTCAAGCAGGGGATACAAAACATTCTGGGCAGCTTCCGGATCGGAGACATCAAAAGGCAGGAGTCGGCACTGCCGACCGATTTCGGTAACGGTTTGTTTAACCTGTTCCGCGGCCTCGTGATCGCTGTGGTAATTGACCCATATGTCAAATCCGTCTCTGGCGAGACCGGCGGCAATGGCAGCCCCGATTCCTTTGCTGGCCCCGGTAACCAGGGCAATTCCGCTGTTACCCATTTGCACCACCTATCAATTCCTTATAGCTATTACTTTCCCGTTCTTTCCAAATTCAACAGCCATTGATTTAAATCGATTCTGCCAGTAAATCCAGGTGCTGTTCTCTAAAGAAGGCGTTTTATGGGCAGCCGGGTAACCGAGTGCGATTCTCACGCCATTTTTTGTCATTCCAGGATAGGCTTTACCCACTTTAATGCCTTTTTGATCAATTCCCGATAAGCCAGTCAAATAGACCTTTTGGGGAGATGCAATCAATTCAATATATTGACTCTCACTCATTCCCATATTTCTTTGGCTGAATTCGAAAAAAATTTTGCGCCCATCCGTCAAGTTTTTGATCGTCAATCCCTTGCGGTAACTACCGAATTCAACGGCGCTGTTTACCGGCAAAATAAAATGTCCGTTCCCGGGATTCGTCCAATTCGCATAACTGGCTTTGCTATCGTGTGATCCTTGCTGGGCATGAATGTTGTTTTGAAGAAATAAACTTTTCCCCGCATAAGCCGGTAAGGAAGTTTGTGATACGGCGCTGCAGGCTTGAATTATGATAAACAGAAATAAAATGGCCAATATACTGATGTCAGATCGCTTTAAACGCATTGCTTTTCTTCTTTCCTTTCTTTAATTGATATGGTTGATGGTTGTGTTGGTTCCAGCCTTAGTTTCAGAGAACCTGATGAATATGACATTTGATTTTTAAAATATCTGCTAACATTTGCAATAAATATGCCAGCTGTTTTCTGGCATCTGAATTTATAAGCATCTGAAATGATTTGGAAATTAAAAGTAATGGGGGTGAGGGGGAGAGGAGCCCGGGCAAGAGGCGTCCAAAATCAAAGTCAATTTTATGACGTATACGGTTTTGGCTTTTCGGCTTTTTGAGATAGCGTCCAGGAAATCAAATTGTTATCGTTTCGTTGATTTGCATGATGCGAATTTCGGTTTGCGGGCATGCCTGCTTTACACCATTGATGAAAGGGCGAATGTCCACATAGGTTGAAATCGGAGGAAAGAAGTCATCCTGATGGTGGGGGATGACCATGCGTGGCTTTATCGTTTGAACATAGTTTAAGGCAATGTCGCAGATTTGGGAGTTGCCCTGCAAAGGCACAAGAAGGATATCAATATTTTGTTGACCGGCCCGCTTCAATTCCGCCGGTGTCGAGCCGGCACTGCCGAAATGCCGTATCACTTTGCCTTCGATTTCAAATTGCCAGCTTATGACCTGGCCAACCGGATATTCCTTCATCAGCGGCAGGTAGCGGGGAATACGAAAGTTGATGCGGCTCAGCGTTTTGGCCAGCAGCCAGCGGTCAAAATTTACATGTTGACTGAAATGGGCCTGGGCGCGGTAAGCGACCAGGGTTTCGGTATGGTTATCCTCTGAAATCTCATGGATCAGATCGCTGCTCAGTCCTTTTTGTTTAAGTGTAGCTGCAGCTTCCGGGCAGCAAAATACCTGGCTGCCGTTTTCTGAGGCAATAGCCGGGATGTCCAGGATGTGGTCAAAATGACCGTGGGAAATGAAAATTTGATCTGCAGCGGTAATATCACTCGGGGTCAGCGTTTGCCTGGGTCGGGCGGCAGCATTGCGTGTCAGATAGGGGTCAATCAAAAATACATGTTCGCCTGTTTTTATCTGAAAGCCGGCAGTGCCCCACCATGTGATTTCCATCTGTTCCCCTTTTATGTTATGAACTGATAGCGGGTGGTATGTTATACCCCCTTAAAATTTAATGCAATTGGATATATCAGAACTTTGTAAGGGTAAATTATGGCGAACGCACATCAGGCAGATCCGGCGGCATGGATTGAAGGTGTCATCAAAGAATATATTGACCTGTCTCCTGAAAATACCCTGCAGGGATCGTTTCAGGAAAAGGCCTTTGAAAATCCCCTGGTGGGCTTTTCAAGGGGTGATGATCCCATCTACAAATCTTACAAAGAACATGTCGGTGACTTTCATTGGACGCCGCTGGAGATATTCAACCAGATCTTTCCCGGTGTTAATGTCAGCGCCGCAGAGTTGACGGTCATCAGCTGGATTCTGCCCCAGACCCGGGCCACCAGGGCCGACAACTGCCGGCAGGACACCTACCCCGCGGAACGCTGGGCCAGGGCCCGGATTTTCGGTGAGGAGGTTAACGTTAAGCTGCGCAATCTGGTGGTGGAGGAATTGCGCAGGTCAGGTCATGAGGCTGTGGCGCCCCAGCTTGCTCCAGCCTGGGAAAAGAAAAAGTCCGCGCAATACGTATTTGCATCAACCTGGTCCGAGCGGCATGCTGCTTTTGCAGCAGGACTGGGGACCTTTGGATTATGCGACGGGCTGATCACTCCCCGGGGCAAGGCCATTCGAGCCGGATCGGTGGTGGCCCGGATTGAGATTTCCCCGACGCCCAGAAAATATAGGGATCACCGGGCTTACTGCCTGTTTTATTCCCGGGGCATTTGCGGAAAATGCATCAAGCGCTGTCCGGTGGGAGCGCTTTCGGAAAATGGTCATGACAAGCTCAGATGCCTGCAGCACCTTAAACCGGTAACCGCAGACTATGTAAAAGCCAACTATCACTTTGACGGTTACGGCTGCGGGCTGTGCCAGGTGGGGGTGCCATGTGAGGCTGGGATTCCCGCTGTTCAGGATGTAGCATCCTGAACGGTTATTTAGTTGTTTAGTTGAATGGTTGATTGGTTTAATTTGTTTCTGTCATCTGAAAACCATGGACGGTGGTTGCTTCATCTCTACCTTGTCTTATTCTATATTGAGTAAAGGAATATAGTAAGAGGAGGTCACACCATGTCCGTCGAAGTCATGATCCAAAGAACAATCAAGCAGGGGCCCCAGGCCAGAACAGTTGTTCCACTGATTTTGCAATTGCGGGCCCTGGC
>CAJICI010000478.1_pt1 | contig 22053 bp, 16 predicted proteins | sample 9199571 | NCBI WGS metagenome assembly CAJICI01 (sample SAMEA7708329, study PRJEB35096) | sediment metagenome | biome: marine neritic benthic zone biome [ENVO:01000025]; feature: sediment [ENVO:00002007]; material: shallow marine sediment [ENVO:03000034] sea grass bed [ENVO_01000059] ...
GGCTTGTGATGAGTCCCGGATTCATCCTGCGAATTTCGTATAGCCGGCGCTGCAGCTTTCGCGTGCGACCTATTCGCCTGGATGCCTGTTGCAGTGAATCGTCTGATATTTTGTTCCCCGTAATTTCTTCCAATCCATCTGTGACGGATTCAATGACACTTTTGAGGTAGTCGTGCCGGGCTTCCATGGTTCGGGTAATCGGAATTGAAAGCTCCAGGGTCGGTTTGGTAAAGATACTGCGATAGATTTCGCGCAGATTCACCAGGGTGTCACACAGTGAGGTAAATGCATAGGCCTTCACCATATCGGCAATTCCTCTCAGCTCCAATTCCAGAATCGATCGTGCCACAGAGCAGCAGTAGGATTGCAAATAGGCATCAGAATTTTCAATCGCCAGATTATTACCCCATAGCTGAACCGGATATCCGCCGGCGGCATCGATGAGTTCCATCGGGAAATAGGCCGGCATAACACCGATAACGGGACGGCCAAGCTCCTTTTCATAATACAATATTGTTGCTGAAACGTTGTTAACGATGTCGTGAAATGCTTGAAACATAATATCTGCTCCCAAATCGGAAGTACTTAATTTCTCAAAGGTATTTATTATGTTCGCCTGCTAAACGGAGGGCAAAACATATTACCAGTCATACGCTTCTCTTTCAATGATGGTGGCCACACCCTGACCACCGCCGACACACGCATTGGCACAGCCATATCGACCGCCTTTAGCCTCTAAAATTCTGGCCAATGTCCCCGTCAGCCGGATTCCGGTAGCCCCGAGGGGATGTCCGATAGCGATGCCGCCGCCCATCACATTGACCTTTTCCGGATCAAGCCCCAGTTCCGCGATGCAATTAAGCGCCACGATGGCAAATGCTTCGTTGATTTCCCAGAAGTCGATGTCGGAGGCGTTAAGACCTGCTCTATCCAGGGCTTTCTGGCTGGCCGGAACCGGTCCGTGCCCCATGATGGTGGGATCCACACCGGCAAATCCGATGGACCGGATGGTTGCCAGGGGTTTGATCCCTTTTTCTCTGGCTGTATCTTTAGACATCAATACCATGGATGTGGCTGCGGCGTTTAATGGAGAGGAAATGCCGGCGGTAATCTCACCGTCCTTTTTGAAAGCCGGTTTGAGCGAGGCGATGCCTTCGAGAGTTGAGTCTCCCCGTATCGCCTGATCCTTATCCACCACCTTCATGGAGCCGTCACCCTGCTCGGCTTCAATGGGCATGATTTCACCGTCAAAAAATCCGTCTTCCTGGGCTGCAGCGGCTCTCTGATGGGATCGCAGAGCCCATTGATCCATATCGTCTTTTTTGTAATCGGTCCGGGCAAAGAGCTTTTCGGCCGTTAGCCCCATATTCGTTGACGTCATCATATCCCAGTGTTGATACTTCTGATCCAGATAGAGGCTCATATTCGGCACAATGGCGCCCCGGTCAATCAGGGGCATACCCATGGGCACCCGGGTCATGTGCTCCATGCCGCCGATAAGCACGACATCGGCGAATTCCTGGGCGATTTCCATGAATCCGATATGAATCCCGGCCATGGCCGATCCGCATTGCTGATCGACGAATTTGGCGGCGATGGTATTGGGGAGATTGGCTAAAAAAATGGGATTCCGCCCGCCGTAAGCCCATTGCTCGCTGACACCGGTTGCACAACCGACCAGAAAATCATCGACTTCTTCAGGTTCTACTCCGCTTTGCTGGATGACATCGGGTAAAATCTTGGCCAGCAGTTCATCGGATCTCATTTTACAAAACCAGTCCCGTGCAGGATCATTGGGCCTGGATCGGGTTTGAGCTGTTCTTAAATATCCGGCGATGACGACTTCTTTCATGGGGCACCTCCAAATTTTAGATAGTTATTATATTTGATAAAAAGTTTAATGGTTATCGTTTTACCTGAACTTTATGACTATTCTGCATAAAATTTTTTACCGGTTTCTGTCATTTCCTTGATCAGACCGGCCGGCTTGAACCGCAACCCGTTTTGTTTTTCAAGGCCGATAAGCTTCTCATAGACGTTTTTTATTCCCCACTTGTCGGCATATCTCAATATTCCTCCCCGGTAAGGCGGAAAGCCTGTGCCATAGATCATGGCGAGGTCCATATCCTGGGGCCGATCGCAAATCCCCTCTTCGATCATGAGGGCCGCCTCGTTGATGCCAAGGGCCAGCATGATATCTATGATTTCTTCCTGCGGCATTTGCTTTGGCGAAACGTTGTTTTCATTGAGATATTTCTGCACGGCATCCAACACTTTGGCATTGGGAACCGGCTCTCCGCTGCTGTAGTCAAAATATCCTGCACCGGTTTTGCGCCCGTAGCATCCGGTCTGATAGATGACTTCGGTCAGGGGATGTACCTTATAGCGCTCTCCCAGTCGCTTTTCAAAGGTCTTGTTGACGTGGTAATTTATATCGATGCCGGTAAGATCAGCAAGAGTCGCCGGTCCCATGGGCATGCCGAATTCCAGCATGGCCGATTCTATGGACGCACCATCCACGCCGTCAGCTGAAAGGAAGATCGCACCGCCGAACAACCCGCCCAGCTGTCGTGAAACATAAAATCCCGGACCGTCATTGACAACGATGGGGATTTTTTTGATCGCCCGGGCAAAGGACACACTGGAGGACAGCGTCTGATCAGAGGTTTTTCCGGCGCAGATTATTTCCAGCAGCATCATGCGGTGGGCGGGGTTGAAAAAATGCAGACCGATCATCCGGCCGGGATCATCCAGGATAGCGGCCATCTCCGTTATCGGTAGAGCCGATGTATTGGTTGCAAAAATGACGTCCGCCCTGCAGATGCCCTCGAGCTTTTTCCAGATGTCCTGTTTCACCTGCATGTCTTCCAAAACGGCTTCGATAATCAGGTCAACATCTTTTAGATCCTCAAGAGCGGTGGTGGCGGTCAGCTGATTTTGGACCATGTTGTCCACATCCGCCTGTTTCATTTTCCGTTTCTTGATGGGGTATTCAAAGGTCTTGCGAACCGAACTGACACCTTTCTCCAGTGCCTCATCGTTGATATCCCACAGCACGGTCTCAAACCCGCCCTTGAGCAGCAGGTTGACGATTCCGGAGCCCATCACACCGCCGCCAAGCATGGCCACCTTTTTAATCCTGGCCGGTTCGATGCCTTTGATACGGGGCAGCCGGCCGGCAGCACGGGTGCTAAGAAAAATACCGATCAGGTTTTTGGCCACATCCGATACCGCACAGTCGGCAAACAGTTCCGCCTCCCGCTTCAGATCCGCATCAATGTCATAACTGAGGCCCTTATCGATCGCCTCCACCGCTTTGAAAGGGGCAATATAACCTTTGGCCTGAGCTGCTGTCATAGCCCTGGTAAAATCCATCATGGCTTTCTTTTCGGCGGCGCTTGGAATCCAATAGTGGCGGTTGCGGGTTGCCCTGGCCTTGATGTTCATCTCGCCTGAGATAAAACGGCCGGCCGCTGCGACGGCCGCTTCAATGAGTTTGTTCGGGTCAGCAATTTCATCCACCAGTCGTCTCTGGTAAGCCACTTCAGCCTTAATGGGTTTGCCGATGGTGATCATCTCCAAAGCGTGACGCAGGCCGATAAGCCGCGGAAGACGCTGGGTTCCGCCGGCCCCCGGGATCAGTCCGATTTGAACCTCAGGCTGCCCCAGGTTGATACCGTTTACGGCCACACGGTAATGGCAGCACATGGCAAGTTCAAGCCCGCCGCCCAGACAGTTGCCGTTGATTGCGGCAACGACGGCCTTGGGACCGGTTTCGACGTAATTCATAAACTTCATGCCCTCCATCATTCCTGAAACGAGCTCTTCTTTATTCTCGATGTCCAAAATTTCGGTGATATCGGCTCCGGCAATGAAATTTTTTCCGGTCCCGGTCATGACAATGGCTTGAACTGCTTCGTCATCGTAAGCCTCGCCAAAGGCTTCCGCCAGATCTGATCGAAACTGTGCCGACAGCTGGTTCACCGGCGGATTGTTCATGGTGAACACGGCCACATTGTCTCTCATTTCCACCTGAATTGTCTGGTAGTCCGTTTTCATGCATCCTCCCCTATTCCGGTTGTATATTCGTTTTGGTTGAAATGCTCTATTGGTGGTTCTTTATAATTTAAGGTCTTGATAGGTTTCAGGTGTCAGGTTTCAGGCTGCACATCAGAGGATCCGAAAGAGGCGGGCCTCTGTGTCCGCCAAATCCGGACAAACGCGACATCCGGTAAAAAGGTCAGCACAGAGGCAGACCCTACTTGCCCAGCCACATCAGACCTTCTGATGCTCACCCTGAAACCTGAAGCCTGACAACTGGAACCTTTTATTGACTGGTACCATTAACGAATAACTAATATCGATTAAATGCCTTTCGCTGCCTCCTCGTCCCGCAACGCTTTTCTGAGAATCTTTCCCACGGCTGATTTGGGGAGTTCAGTGCGAAATTCGACAATTTTGGGGGCTTTATAGGCGGCCAGTTTTTCCCGGCAGAAATCGATGACCTCATCTTCGGTCAGCGATTCGCATTCTCTGGCGACCACGAATGCTTTTACTGTCTCACCCCGGTACTCATCCGCAATTCCAACGGCCACAGCTTCGGCAATCTTGGGGTGCTGGTAAAGTACTTCGTCAATCTCCCGGGGGTAAACATTGTATCCTCCGGCTATAATCATGTCTTTTTTGCGGTCCACAATGGCAAAATAATCGTCGTCGTCCTGCACGACGATGTCTCCGGTGTACAACCAACCGTCTTTCATCTGCCCGGCTGTCTCTTCCGGATTATTCCAGTACTCTTTCATAATAAGGGGGCTGCGGACAATCAGCTCGCCCGGTTCACCCCGGGGCACATTTTTTTCGCCGAGTTCTATATCGACAACCCTGACATCGGTATCCGGAAAGGGGATGCCAATGCTGCCGGCCTTGCTCATCCCCAACAGTGGATTGGCTATGCCGAGGGAGGTTGTTTCGCTCATCCCCCAACCTTCGCCGTAGCTAATACCCATATCCTGGGTCTGCTCGATAAGCTCCGTTGGCATAGGCCCACCGCCGCTGTTAAATAATCCCAATTTTTTACCCAGTTCCAACTCCCCTGCCCTGTGATGATTGATGACCGCATTGATCATCGTCGGGACCGCCGGAAAAAATGTGATTTGTTCGAAATTAGCCAGGAGCCCCATAAACTCTTCCATTTCGAAACGCGGTACCAGGATCTGGGTCGCGCAATTGAACATTCCCCAGTTTAATACCACGATGGTCCCGTATACATGGAAGAAAGGCAAAACTGCCATTACATTTCTTTTTTCGTAAGGTGTCAGATCCGTAAAGGCAGAGCCCCATAACGAACACTGCATGGTAGCCGCGACCAGGTTCCCGTGGGTGAGAACAGCACCTTTGGGCAGACCGGTGGTTCCGCCGGTAAACTGAATCAATGCCGGATCGTTCGGCAAAATTTCAATCCGGGGCAGGCCGGTTCCGGATGCATTCTCCAGTACTTCGGAAAAATGATGCCACCCTTTTTCCAACTCCAATTCCTTCGGAGTGCTTTTATCAAATCCATCGATATAATCCGTCACCCGGGTAACGACCACATGGGCGATTTCAACTTCCTGGCAGAGAGGCCGGATGTTCGGTAAGACCATATCAAAGGTAAAAAGGGTGGAAACACCGGTATCGGCAACAAGCTCCTTGAGTTCATCCACCGTATACATGGGATTCAGGTTAACAACCACAGCACCCAAGTTCAAGGCGGCATAATAGGCAATGATGTACTGGGGACAATTCGGCAGGTGAACTCCGATGCGGTCACCCTTTTTAACGCCCATTTCCCCCAGGGCATTGGCCATTCGCTGAACCTGCTGCCTGAGGTCCCAGAAGGTTATTTCGGTTCCGTAGAAATTAGTGGCAGGTTTATCGGGAAAACTATTTGCTGGAATATTCAGAAAGTAGTGAGCAGGAACACGCGGGTACCGAATGGTCAGCGGTACATTGTAGTCATAATGACGCTGCCAGGGTCTTTTATCCATTCTGCACCTCCTTTAATAAGGCTGACGGTTCTGAGCTGATAGCTCATAATTTAATGCTGATATATAGATTTCACCTCAGGAGAGCATTGAGTTTGGCGTATCTCTCAGTCAACTTATTCAACTCAGTCTACTTAATCAACCCGTTTCGATTTCTACAATCCGCCAAAGCCTTCATCGGAAATTTCTATTGCTGCCGCGCAACCGCCCTGGACGGCATCCATCCTGCCGAATGTCAGCGGCAGTTCCGTTTGGATGAAAAATTCGGCAGTTTTGATCTGGCCTTCATAAAAAGCAATATCCTTTTTTTTGGGTTTGGCCGCCAGTTTTTCCGAAGCCACCGCTGCGCGCCACAACAGCATCCATGCCATGATCGTATCACCCATGGAGTATAAAAACGGCAGGGCATGAGCAAAACCCACTCTAAAATTTTCCGACATGGCCATTTGTCCGATATGCATGGCAACCTCGCCGAGGCGGTTGGCACTTTTCTCAAGCTTTACACCCAGATCATTCAACCCGTCAATCCCTCTGGCAAGGGAGGCTGTTTCCTGGATTTCACCCAACAAATTCATGAAAACCAGCCCTTTTTTTGCCCCGATTTTACGGGCCAGCAAATCCATAGCCTGGATGCCGCTGGTGCCTTCGTAAATAGAGGTAATTTTACAATCCCGGGCATACTGCTCTACCAGATAGTCTCTGGTATAGCCGGCGCCGCCGAAAACCTGGATGGCCTGAATGCAGACGTCATGACCTTTTACAGCCATGTAGTCTTTGACGATCGGGGTCAGCATGGAAAAAAGATCTCCAAATTTCTCCTGTTCTTCGGCCGAATCGGTGATCAGTGCCTGGGATGCGCAGCGGGTCATATAGTAAAAAAAACTGCGCATTCCGTCGACATAGGATTTCATCCACAAAAGATTGCGGCGTACATCCGGATGCTTGATAATTGCCACCGAAGGTGCACTGTGATCCGCAAAGTTTTCAAGGTCGCGCCCCTGGATACGCTCACGGGCATAATTAACCGCCAGCAAGTATGCTGCAGAAGCGTATGTCATCCCCTGCAATCCGGTGCTCATGCGGGCGTGGTTGATCATGTTGAACATGACCTGCATGCCCTTGCATTCCTCGCCCAGCAGATATCCGATGCAATTGCCCTTGCTGCCAAGAGTCATGCTGCATGTTGCGCTGGCATGGATACCATGCTTTTCTTCAACACCCGAGCAGATAATATCGTTGCGGTCGCCAAAGCTGCCGTCATCGTTCACAAAATATTTTGGAACCAGAAACAGCGAAATACCCTTGGTACCGGGCGGATCTCCTTCGATCCGGGCAAGAACCGGATGGATGATGTTTTCAGCCAGATCGTGCTCGCCGTTGGTGATAAATATCTTGTTTCCCGTCAGAGAAAAAGTGCCGTCACTGTTGCGCACGGCGGCGGTTGTCAGGGCACCTACATCGGAGCCGGCATCAGACTCTGTCAATAGCATGGTACCGCCCCATTCAGCCGATGTAAGCTTTTTGACATATTTTTCTTTTTGCTCCGGCGTACCGTATAAATTGATGATATAGGCAGTACCGTTTCCCATGGTGGCATAGCAATAAAGCGGCCAGTTGGCGCCAACAAAATACTCGGCGGCGGCAGCGCCAATGAATGCCGGGGCACCCTGCCCGCCCATTTCCAGGGATACACCAAGGTTATTCCACTCGCCTTCACGAATCAGCCTGTACACCCGATGGAAGCTATCAGGCACCTTCACATCACCGGAGTCGAATTTTACCCCCTCCTCGTCGCCTTCGGCCAGAAGCGGCAGGAGTTCTTTTACAGCCAGCGCCCGGGCTTCGGTAAGGATCATATCGCAGGTTTTCTTATTGAATTCCCGGTATGTCTCATGCTTTAGAATATCTTCACATTTCATTTGTTCCCAGATTACAAAATCCAGGTCCCTTCTGTCGACTATTTGCTGTGGCATAACTTTTACTCCCCTGTTTGTTTAAAATCGAAACTAATTTGTTGGAAAACCAGTATAACGTTCAGTGTGCTACATGAATAACATGTAATCAAATACACACAAATACCATTTATAATATTATATATTTTTGTCAATAATAAATTTTTTAATTTTTTCTTGACATATTTTAGAGGGCTGGTTTATGACCAAATGATCGATTCTATTCCGGTAAGTTACGTACATCTGCCTCACAAAACCATCCGAGGTGCTCATGAAGATTAGCCAACTTGTCAAACGAACAGGTGTGCCCAAGGAAACGATTCATTTTTATATCCGCGAAGGCCTGCTGCGCAAACCGCGCAAATCCGGTGTCAATTCCGCTGAATATAATGAAAGATACGTGGACCAGATTCAGCTGATCAAAGATCTCAGAGATAATTATTATTTGCCAATCCCTGAAATAAAAAAAATTGTCAAAGACTTCCGCAAACAATCCCCTTCGGACCAGGCAATATCCCAGTTTCACAGCCGCTTTTTTCGACCGGCTGACCGTCTGTTTGCCAATGAGATTAGAAACCGGGATGCTTTTCGCAAGGCGACTGGTCTGGGAAAAAAATGGTTGTCCAAAGCAGAGCAATGGGGGGTGATTACGCCGGAGGTTCTTGAAGACGGCGCAGTGGTATTTTCGCCCGATGATGTTGCCGTCGGCAAGCTGATGGTGGATATGGATCGACTTGGATTCGGTCCCAAGGATGGGCATGATCCGGAAGACCTTCGTTATATAGCTGAATTCGTTAAAAAATACGTTGTTGATGGCTTCAGGAAATACTACCAGAACAACCTGGAACGATTGACAGCCAAAGACTACGACGAAAGACACAGCCAGTTTCACGAGCTCATCAGTTTGTTTTTTTACCATCTGTATCGAAAATTTGCCCGGGAATCCACCAGACGTTATCTTGAACAGCGTGATAAATAAGAAAGCAGGCGCTATTCATCTCAGATAAACGTTTACTGGCAGTTCGTATATCGAACTTACCCTTAACCCAACCAAAGGAGGTAAAGATGAAACGAACCGTTAAATTGATTTTGTCCAGCATCCTTATTGTCTGTTTGTGCACCTTTGGCCTTTCCCAGGCTCTGGCAGCCGGTGTTACTTTTAATGACCCGGCTAAAATATCCGACATGTCGGATTTTGATCCCAACAATCCAGTCATCCCCACCGGAGATACCATTAAAATTGCCATCGTCGCTTCCCATTCCGGCCCGGCGGCTGTCGTTGGCCAGATTTACTGGATCAGCGCGCTTTGGGCCGCCCACGACATCAATAAGAGAGGTGGGATCATGGTGGACGGCAAGCGCAAAAAAGTTCAGCTCATCAAAGCGAATACGGAGAGCAAACCCGCCATTGCCAAAAAGGTATGTGAAAGAATGGTGCTGCAGGAAAAGGTTCACGTGCTCTGGGGTACCAATGGCAGTCATATTATGAAGGTTATCAATCAGGTTGCCAAAAAGTACAAAGTCATTGCCCAGTGCACGGCTTCATTGTCCGATGAGCTCTACGACGCGAAGAATTTCACCCGTTACTCCTTCATGACCTCTTTTCAAACCAGCCAGGTCGGACGGGCCGCGGCCTATTATTACAGCCAGCGCAAAAAAGAAAAAAAGTTTTACATTCTGTGCCAGGACTACCTGTTCGGACATTCTATGGCCAAGGGGTTTAAAGACGGACTGAAAAAATATTATCCGGAAGCCGAAATCGTCGGTGAGGACTACCACAAGCTGTTTTTAACCGATTTTGCCCCCTATTTAACCAAAATAAAAGCATCCGGTGCCGAGGTCATCTATACCGGAGACTGGATCCCTGATGCCGCCAATCTGCTCAAACAGGCCCGCCAGATGGGAATTACCCTGCCCATCGCCAACACGTTTCTGGATGAGCCCAATATGCTCCATGCAGTCGGTGTCGAGGGTACTAAAGGGCTGCTACAAATCTCCCAGTATGGTGCTGAAAATCCGGCTTTCAAAACACCCGGACAGATCAAAGCCTATAAACAGTGGAACGATCTCTGGAAAAACAAATGGACCGCACCTTATAATACCCCGCTTTATGCCCATGGAATCGGAAACATTGGCTCGTATACCCAGCAGACTTACTGGCTATTGAGTGTTATTGAACGGGCCGGCAGCACGGATCCTGAAAAGATTATCAAAACCTGGGAAGGAGATGCCTTTCGATTGATGAATGGCAAAGTTCTGACTATGCGGGCAAGCGATCACAAGGTAATTCAGAATCTGCATGCCCTCGAATATGTGCCGCCGGAGGAGCAGAAGCAATCTTTTAACATCCCGCCCTACTACTGGTACAAGGGTTGTTCTAACCCGGGTCCAAGTATGACCATCCCGGCCGATAAAATTATGCCATTGCTGGATCCAAAGCTAAAGAGGTAGAGTTCAGACACATAACATATTGAATAAATAGTATTTTCATCATTGTCGGCGATAGTTGATTTAACGGATATGGATTAAGATGGGGGCGGGGATAAACCCCGCCCCTACACGCAAGGTGTGTTAGAAGACACAATAAAAAGGCGGCTAAAACTAGCTGCTCAAGCGGCTTTTTTTAGGCCCCTTTTTATTTTAAGACCTTTTATCAGGAGGTAAGTGAATGGATCCTGTAACCGCTATGTACGTAGCCCAGGGCATCCACGGGCTGGCATACGGCATGGTGCTTTTCCTGGTGGCATCCGGCCTGACCCTGATTTTCGGTATGATGGGGATATTAAATTTGGCCCATGCCTCATTTTTCATGCTGTCGGCCTATTTTTCCTACACCGTCCTTAAACTGACCGGCAATTTTTGGGTGGCCCTGCTGTTAGCACCGGTGGCGGCCGCCGCATTGGGTGTATTGGTGGAAAGATTTCTTTTAAGAAAGGTTCATGCCTTTGGTCACATCGGGCAGCTGATTTTAACCATCGGAGTGGCAACGGTAATTTTAGATGGTGTCAAGGCCTTTTGGGGGACCGAAAATCTGCCATTGCCAATGCCGGATATTCTTCAGGGCCTGGTGAGTGTCGGCGGGCTGGAGTATCCCATCTATCGCCTGTTTATCATCGGGCTGGCTCTTTGCGTGCTGGGAATTTTAACCGTCATCCTATACAAAACCCGGTTGGGTATGGTGGTGCGCGCCGCGGTCTCGGATGCGGACATGGTGAATTCCCTGGGGGTAAACGTACCGCTGGTTTTCATGTTTGTTTTCGGTGTGGGGACCTGGATGGCCGGCATCGCCGGGGTAGCCATCGCGCCTATTCTGACCGTTTTTCCCGGGCTGGCGGATCAAATGGGTTTGGATGCCTTTATTGTGGTCGTGGTAGGCGGATTTGGAAGCCTGGCCGGAGCGTTTATCGTTTCCATCGTCGCCGGGTTATTGAACTCTTACGGCGTCCAGTTCGTCTCCTCCCTCGCCCCGGTTCTGATGTTCATTTTCATGGCGGTTGTATTAATAATTAAACCCACGGGCATATTTGGAGAAAGAGAATAATGTCTAAAACAAATCAATGGATACTCTGGATTGTTCTGTTGACCGCCCTGGTTTTATATCCAAAAGTTTTTGGCATTTACTATACCAACGTGTTTATCACCTTTGCCATTTTTGCTTTGTATGCGGTTTCGTTTAACCTTCTGCTGGGATATACCGGTCTGCTCAGTTTCGGTCATGCCATGTTCTTCGGCACAGGAGCCTACGGCACCGCCCTCGCCCTGGAGCATGTCGACGGCATGCCTTTGATAGCATCCGTCCTGATAGGCGCCCTGGCGGCCATCGTGCTTGCGCTGATACTGTGCCCTATCGTAGTCCGGGTAAGCGGAACGGCATTTGCGATGCTGCACCTTGCTTTCGGGCAGCTGATGTATGTGCTGGCCCTAAAGTTAAGGGGCATCACCGGTGGGGAAGACGGCATCGGGGGTTTTCCCATCCCGGATTTAAATTTATTTGGCATTGTTTCAATTGATATGACCGATCCGCTGAATTTTTATTATTTCGCGGTTACCGTTCTGGGATTAAGCGTCCTTTTTCTGTGGTTTTTCACCAAAACACCGTTCGGCAGTATTATGATTGCCATTCGGGACAACGCCAAACGGGTGGATTATCTGGGGTTTAAAGTACCGCAGAGCAAGGCCATTATTTATACTGTTTCCGGTTGTTTTGCGGGGGTGGCCGGATCCGTTTATGCCCTTTTTCAAAATCTGATCTCCGCAGATGATGGCTTCCACGTTATGGTATCTTTTGGCCCCATAATAATAACAATGGTCGGTGGTATCGGGAGTTTTTTCGGCCCGATCATGGGCGCCGGCATCTTCGGCATCATTGAAGAATTGACCAGCCGTTATACCGAACGTGTTGAACTTGTCATGGGCTTGATCCTGATTCTGGTGATTATGTACGCCCCGCTGGGATTCGTCGGGCTTATTAATTTTGTAAAACAAAAATTTTTAAAAGCTGCCGCCTGATATACCGTTTGCGGAGGATGGAAGATGAGTATTCTGGAAACAAAATCAATTTGCCACGATTTCAGCGGATTGCAGGTGCTGATGGATGTCAACCTTGACGTCAAAGAGGGAGAGCGCCATGCCATCATCGGGCCCAACGGTGCCGGCAAAACAACCCTGTTTAACGTGATTACCGGCACATACAAACCGAGTGAGGGGCAAATCTTTTTCAAAAGTAAAGACGTAACCGGGTTTCCGCCTCACAAACTGGTTCGCCTCGGCATGGGGCGCTCATTTCAGATTACCAGCACCTTTACCTGGTTAACTGCATTCCAGAATATCCGGATGGGAATACTGTCCCGACGCGGTATCCGCTTCAACTTTTTGCGATTTCTGGATAAAATGGATGATGTGACCCGCGAAACGGAAGCTGTGCTGAAAAGAATCAACCTGGACGGCGAACGCGATGTCCCCGCCACCCAGTTGTCCTATGGCAAAAGCCGCTCCCTGGAAATCAGCATGGCCCTGGCAACGGATCCTGATCTGGTAATGCTCGATGAGCCCACCGCCGGCATGTCGGTTGATGAAACCCATAACGCGGTTGAATTGATTCGCAAACTGACCGAAGGCAAAACCATGGTGATTATCGAGCACGATATGGACGTGGTTTTTTCCCTGGCTGATCGGATTACGGTTCTCCATCTGGGGGGGATTTTGGCTTCGGGTCCCCCGCATGAAATCAAAGAAAATCAAGCCGTCAAGGATGCCTACCTGGGTGAAATGGAGGAATAAGCATGCTGTTGGATGTTAAAGGCCTGAATACGTATTACGGAGAAAGCCACGTGTTGCAGGACATGTCTGTGGCTGTCAAAAACGGCGAAATCGTTGCGCTGCTGGGTCGCAACGGCATGGGCAAAAGCACCACGCTCAAGTCGATTATGGGATTGGTTAAACCGCTATCAGGAACGATTACATTTCAGGGCAAAGATATTACGACGTTTCCACCCTATAAAACGGCCAAAATCGGTATTGGTTATGTGCCGGAAGAAAGACGGATATTTCCGAACCTTTCCGTCCTCGATAACTTAAAAATGGGCATCAAGCACGGCGCTGCCGCTAAAACCGCCGGCCCTAACAAATGGACAATCGATCGTATATATGCGCATTTTCCTTTTATGGAATACCGGACCAACCAGAAAGGGGCATTGCTTTCCGGCGGTGAGCAGCAAATGCTGGCCATCGGGCGAACCCTGATGGGCAACCCGGATTTGCTGCTGGTAGATGAACCCACCGAAGGCCTGGCGCCTGTAATGGTCAAGGAGGTCCGTGATATTCTGGAAGAAATCAACAAAACCGGCGTTTCGATTCTACTGGTTGAGCACAACCTGAAAGTCGCCCTGTCTCTGGCCGATCGGGTCTATCTGATGGGCAAAGCCCACCTGGGATTTACCGGAACCAAAGCAGAACTTGACGCTCGACCGGATATCCGCGCCAAGTATCTGGAAGTTTGACCACCTCCATCGACCTGACAGTGACCGAAGACAAAATTCACGGCTCCCTGGTAGCCATATCGATCAAGGCTTCCTCCGGGATCTCAAAGGACCAGATTCGCAGCAAAGTAGATGATATCCTGGCCCGATACACGGTAAAATACCGCCTGGAAATAAGTTGATAGAAATCGCACCGAACATATTTTATATTCCCGGGGAAAATGACTCCCGGTTTCCGTATTGCGCTTGCCTTTACTTGAAAGGAAATAAATTACGGGTATTAATCGATGCCGGAATGGGGACTAACAATATGGCACCGGTCAAGAAAATGGGCATTGATATTCTAATTTTAACTCATTGCCACATTGACCACCGATTAACCCGTAAAGAACTGTTGGGTGTTCCCGTCTGGTCCCACGAAAATGAAGCCATTTTTTTAAAAGACAGTGAAAACTTTTTTACGGCAATGGGACTTAAACGCAGCGGTCTGGAACTGGACGAACTTTTTAACGTTGCCCCCGGGATATTGGATATTGATATTGATCATCTCCTGGCCGATGATGAGCCCATTGATCTGGGAGGCATAACCCTGGAAACCGTTCATACACCCGGGCACACACCCGGGCACATTGCCTTTTTTATTCCGGAACATGATCTGCTCTTTTCAGGAGACATCGATTTAACATCTTTCGGCCCCTTCTATGGTCATGATTTTGCTGATATCGACGATTTTCTTGCTTCAATTGAAAAACTAAAACAGATAAATTCTAAAATTCTAATTAGCGGTCATGCCGGTCCTTTTGAAGACAATTTACATTCAAGATTTGACGCATACGCGGGAGTTATCCACAGCAGGGATCGTCAGGTGCTGGAAAAGTTGCGCCGGCCAAAGTCCATTGATGATTTTAAGGGCACCAATCTATTTTACAAAAGCTACCCCGATTTCCCGGATTTGATTCGGTGGTTTGAGCTGGTTCATATTGAGAAGCATATAGCGAGATTAGAATCCATGGGAAAAATTCGACAGGAACATGATAAGTGGGTAAGCGCATAGGGCGGAACGCCTATCGCATGTGTATCCCGCAACCTGCGGATTCTGAAATGATTTCATTTTACAATATTCCTCAACAGATTGTAATAGTCGGGAGAGAAAAATGAGCAACACCCGTAACCCCCGAACAGGCGACGATGTTAAAATCGTACGAACGACTTCCACCTTTGACTGCGGCGGACGTTGCCCACTCAAGCTGCACGTGAAAGGCAATACCATCCTGCGAATCGAAGGTGACGATATTGCCGAGCCGGAACAGCTCAGAACCTGTCTGCGATGCCGGGCCTTTCGACAGTATGTCCACCATCCTCAACGATTGATGTATCCGCAAAAACGAATCGGTGCACGCGGCGAAGGTAAATTTGAACGTATATCCTGGGACGAAGCACTGGACATGTTGGCCGGCCAGTTAAACCGCGTAAAGGAGGCTTACGGCAACGAGGGTATCTTTCTGGCAACCGGCGGAGGATACCTCGCGGGCCTGCACAACGGAGGGTTCGCGGCCCAGCGCCTGCTGAATCAGTTCGGCGGATGCGTGACCCACTACGGTAACATTTCTTCTGAGGGAGCCGTATGGGCGTCACTCACTCAGTATGGATCCGTGATGGTGGGCCATAGCCGGGAAGATATGATCAATTCCAGGTTGATTATTCTCTGGGGCTGGGATCCGGCGCGAATGATCTCGGGCACCAACACCATGTATCACGTCATTAAAGCACACGAAAACGGAGCCAGAGTGATCGCCGTCGACCCGCGCTATCACGATACGGCCGCCACCGTTGCCGACGAATGGGTACCTATCCGTCCGGGTACCGATACGGCCATGATGGTGGCCATGGCCAATGTCATGATCACCGAGAGCCTACACGATCAGGCTTTTCTGGATAAGTACACCGTCGGCTTTGATAAATTCAAAAACTATGTCCTCGGACAGGAAGATGGCATCGAAAAAACACCCCAATGGGCGACGGAGATCTGTGGTGTGGAGGCCGACACGATTAGCCGCCTGGCCCGCGAATATGCAACCACCAAACCGGCAGCCCTGATGGATTGCCAGGGTCCGGCCCGCAGTGCCATGGGGGAGCAGTATAATCGCTGTGCTGCCACCCTCAGCGCCATGACCGGCAATGTCGGTCGCCTGGGCGGCAGTGCCTGCGGCGGTTTGATGGGAATTCCTGTGGGTCACATGTTTCGCATGTCGGCCATCCCACCCGGAAAAAATCCCTTTGAAATGGACGGTCCCAATGTCAAAGGCACTCTGGATATCCGTATGCGGGTAATCAAACGGGTCCACATCAACAAAATTTTTGATGCCATCCTTGAAGGCAAATCGGGCGGCTATCCGGCTGACATCAAAATCATGTGGTCCATGTGCAATAATTATTTAAACCAGACCGGCAACAGCAACAAGGGCGCCAGGGCGCTGAAGAAGCTCGAGTTTTTCTGCGCCCAGGAATTGTTCATGACCGCCCAGGCGCGCTACGCCGACCTGCTCCTGCCGGTAACCTCTGCGGCGGAACGCAGCGATTTGACTCGACCCTGGCCATCAGGACCGTATTTCACCTTTATGAATCGTGCCCTGGAACCGCTGGGCGAATGCAAATCCGACTTTGATATCGTCAGTGAACTTGCAGAAAGAATGGGTATCGAAGGATTCAATCCACATACGGAAGATGAATGGCTGAAAATGTTTGTCGATCTCAACCCCGAATATCAGATACACATCAAGGACTTTGACAAATTTAAAGAGGACGGCATTCACCGGATAAAGCTGGACAAACCCATCATTGCCTTTAAAGAACAGATCGATGATATAGAAAAAAATCCCTTCCCTACCCCGTCCGGAAAAATCGAAATTTTTTCCCAGCGTGTTGCGGATTTAAACAAGCCGGATACGCCGCCGATTCCGAAGTACATGCCGACACCTGAAGACCGCAACGACCCTCTGGTTGACAGATACCCGCTGCAGCTGCTGACGCCTCATCCCAAAAACAGGGTTCACTCGGAACTATACATGGTACCCTGGCTGCGGGAAGTCGAGGAGCACCGGGCCTGGGTCAATCCGGTGGACGCCGAACAGAGAGGCATCAAAGACGGTGACGAGATATTTGTCTTCAACGATCGAGGCAAGTTAGCCATAAATGCCTGGCTAACCGAAAGAATCATCCCCGGGGTAATCTGTATTTTCGAAGGCGCCTGGTACAATCCGGACAGAGATGGCATCGACAGGGGAGCCTGTGCTAACACGCTGACCAACGATGCCTATTCCGGCGGTGGTGCTGCCGTGTTGAATACAAGCCTGGTAGACATCGAGAAGTCTTCGCCAAATGCCTCATGGCTGATAAGTTCATAAGTTCGTAAGTAAAATTTCTGAATATTAGAGTTCCATAAAAATCAGGAGAATTAATGATGCAAGTTGGTTTTTATTTCGATCAAACGCGATGCACCGGTTGCAGCGCCTGCCGGGTGGCCTGCAAAGACTGGAACGACATTCCGGCCGGGCCGGAAAACTGGATGCGGGTTCATTACACTGAAAAAGGGGAGTTTCCGCACCCGTTCGTCAGTTATATGATTGCTCCATGCTGGCACTGCCTTGAACCGGTGTGTGCCGATGCCTGCCCGGTTGATGCCCTGAGCAAGCGACCTGAAGACGGCATTGTGGTGGTGAACAGCGAAACCTGCCTGGGCAAAGCCGAATGTGACGTCAAATGTTTGAAAGCCTGCCCCTATGATGCACCACAGTTTGGTCCTGAAGATGACGCAAAAATGCGCAAGTGTAATTTCTGTATAGACCGATACCTGGAAGGCAAGCTGCCGGACTGCATCGAAGCCTGTCCCGTCCGGGCTCTTGAAGCCGGAACATTGAGTAAAATGGAAGCAAAACACGGGAACAACAAAGAAGCCGTTAATTTCAAATATTCGAAACGAACGAAACCGGCAGTAGTCATTAAGGCAAAAGTGGTTCCTGAAAATATTCGATAATAGTGGTTTAACATGGAATTGGATTCAGTCTCAAATAGGTTTCAGTACCAGTTCCGGAGGACAGATGTCAGAAGACAGACTGGCAGTTCAGAATAACCTCCACGGTCCTCTGTTCTCTGTCGTCTGACTTCTGTCATCGAAAAATTTTGAGGGGATTTATGCACAAAGTAGATTTAGGCGTGATTGGTAAAAAAACAGAACCGATTGTATTTGAATATACCTGGCGGGATGTGGTGCTTTATGCGTTGGGTGTCGGCGCTACGGCCGAAGACTTTTCTCTGGTTTATGAAAACGCACCGGGCGGACTCAAGGTATTGCCAAGCTTCTGTGTCGTTCCGGCCATAAGGGCTTTTCCCAGTTTTGGTGAAGATATTGATTGGTCGCTTATGCTGCATGGCGAGCATACCATACGCCTTTTCCGCGCGATTCCGCCCGAAGGGAAACTGATTCAGTCCGGCGTGATTACCGACATATTCGATAAAGGTAAGGGAGCCGTTTTTCATGCGAAAATCACGGGCAAGACCGAGGACGGCAACCATATTTACGATGCCCACTGGGCTATATTCTATTTAGGCGGCGGCGGTTTTGGCGGGGACCCCGGGCCCAAGGCAGAACCGATATCACCCCCCGAGAAAGTTGAACCGGATTTTAGTTTTTCCTATAAGGTAGCTGAGAACCAGGCAGCGCTTTATCGGTTGAGCGGCGATCTCAATCCTTTGCATGTTGATCCGGCAGCGGCTAAACGGGGTGGTTTTGACCGCCCCATACTCCATGGCCTGTGCACCTATGGAATTGCCACCCGGTCACTGGTAATGGGACCATTGAACGGCGACGTCGGCCGACTGAAGGAATTCAAGGCCAGATTTTCCAGTTCTGTTTATCCCGGTGATACACTGACCACAGAAAGCTGGAAAACCGATGGCGGGTACATCGTGCAGGCGAGAACCGGGAATGGCATCGTGCTAAGCAATTCAATGGCGGTTGTTGAATAAAGATATAGATTAGATTTTTATTGGGACACGGATTTACACGGATCCTCACAGATAATTAAATAGGTAATTCCACCTGCAGCACCTATATCTTTTTTATCCGTGTTCATCTGTGTTCATCCGTGTCCAATTATTACAATTATGAAAGGATTAGAAACATGAACATCGACGACATTAAAAACATCGCTGTTATCGGCGCCGGGAACATGGGACATCAGATCGCAATGCTGTGTGCGATTCATGGCTACAAAACTGTTTGCACGGACATAAACGCGGAAATTCTCCAAAAGGCGGAGGATTTTGCCGACACTTACCTGGCCGGCCGCGTGGAAAAAGGGCGATTAACCCGGGAACAGGCCACAGCCGCACGGGAGAGAATATCATTCACCTCAAGTATGGAAGACGCCGTCAAAGATGCAGACTACGTTATTGAAGCCGTTCTGGAAATCCTGGATCTGAAACGCAAAATTTTTTCCGACCTGGACAGAATGGCTCCTGCACATGCCATCCTGGCGACCAACAGTTCGGCCATTATCAGCTCCAAAATCGCCGATGCCACCAAACGCCCGGAAAAGGTTCTCAATGTGCATTTTTTCAACCCTGCCCTGGTGATGAAACTTGTCGAAGTGGTCCAGGGCCCTCACGTTTCAGACGAAACCCGGGAAATCTCAATGGCGCTCTGCGATAAACTCGAAAAAGTGCCGGTCCACCTTAAAAAAGAAGTCGACGGCTTTCTGCTAAACCGGATCTTCCTGGCAATCAACCGCGAAGCCCTCTGGCTGCTCGAAATGGGCGTGGCCAGTGTGGAAGACATCGACAAGGCCCAGGTATACGGTGCCGGCCATCCTATGGGTGCCTTTCGCCTGATGGATCTTACCGGCATTGATCTGGCGTATATCATGGGGATGGAAGCGTTCCGCGAAACCGGAGATGCAAGGCAATTACCCAGTCCGAGCATTGTCGAAAAATACACCAGGGGCGAGTACGGCCAGAAGACCGGTAAGGGCTGGTATGATTACAGTAAAAAATAAAGCGCAGAGCGCTTATTTTTTGGTTGATTAAGTTACAACGCCTGTCCGATCAGAATAATCAACACAGTCAACTCAATCAACCCAATCAACTAATGCTCTATTTAAATTATTATTTACGAATAACTGATAAATAGAACTTTTTGTAATCTAAAAAAGGGGGTGTGCGTGGCCACCAAATTTGTAAGCGAAAGAAACATAAAATTCCTGCTGTATGAAGTGTTTGATGTGGAATCCCTGACGCAGTACGATTACTACAGTGAACACAATCGCAAAATGTTTGACATGGTTTTGAAAGCCGCAATTAAATTGGGTAAAGACCTTCTGTTTCCGATTTTCGAGGAAATGGACCGCAATCAGCCTGAACTGGTTGATGGTGAAGTCAAAGTGCACCCGGCGGTCAAATCCATCATGAAGGAATTCGGCGAAGGCGGCTGGATCTCCAGCCGGGTTTCTTTCGAGCAGGATGGTGAACAGTTGCCTAGCCTTGTAGCTGATATGTGTGATTTCATATTTTGTGCCGCCAATTATTCAACCTATGCTTATCCGGGCCTCACCTATGGGGCATCACATCTGATCGAATCGTTTGGCAGCCAGGAGTTGACCGATACCTATGTCCCCAAAATGCATAGCGGTGAGTGGCAGGGTACTATGGCCTTAACCGAGCCGGAAGCCGGCTCCTCCCTTACGGATATTACTACCAGGGCCGTGCCCACAGATAATGGCTATTACCGTATCAAAGGCCAGAAAATATTCATATCCGCTGGTGACCATGACGGTACAGAAAATATCATTCATTTGATGCTGGCCAAGATTGATGGGGCTCCGGCCGGCGTAAGAGGGATTTCTCTTTTCGTGGTTCCTAAAAAGAGAATAGACGCTAATGGGGATCTTGTTGCCAATGATGTTGTTACATCCGGTCTGTATCACAAACTGGGTTATAAAGGCTGCCCCATTGTCCAGCTGAGCATTGGTGATAAAGACGATTGCCATGGTTGGCTGGTTGGAGAACCCCACCACGGTCTTAAATACATGTTCCAGATGATGAATGAGGCCCGCATCCAGGTGGGTATGGGCGCCGCAGCCCTGGCGACCGCCGCATACTATGCTTCCCTTAATTATGCCGGATCTCGCCTTCAGGGCCGAAAAATAGCACAAAAAGACCCCAATCTTCCGCCGGTTCCCATTATTGAGCATGCAGACGTCAAACGCATGCTGTTATTTCAACGCAGTGTCATCGAAGGGTCGCTGGCCCTGCTGATGCAGTGCAGCAAGTATATCGATTATCAAAAGGTATTGAACGCAGAGGAAAAAGAAAAATATCGACTGTTGCTGGAAATTTTAACCCCGATTGCCAAAACCTACCCATCTGAAATGGGTATCCTGTCCATCAGTCAGGGCCTGCAATGTCTGGGTGGTTCCGGCTACTGTGACGACTATCCACTGGAACAATATTACCGTGACTGCCGCATACACCCGATTCATGAAGGAACCACCGGTATTCAAGGCATGGATCTGCTGGGCCGCAAAGTCATTATGAGCAATGGCCAGGCATTTCTGTTTTACATTAATGAAATTGAGGATACCATTGGAACCGCTCAGCAATATAGCGAACTGAGAGGATTTGCCAATGATCTGAACACCACTCTGACGGATTTGCAGGATGTGACCCAGCATTTAATCCAGATTGCGCAGCAGCAGGGACCGGAAGCTTTTTTGGCCGATGCCACCCTTTATCTTGAATTTTTCTGCATCGTCACCATCGCCTGGCAATGGCTGCAACAGGGCGTTGCGGTGCAAAAAGCGCTGCAAATCGGCGCTAAAAAGAAGGATCACAATTTCTATCAGGGAAAGTTATTCGCCCTGCGCTTTTTCTTTGCATACGAACTCCCGAAAACCCTGGGCCTAGCAAGGCGGCTAATGGATGATGACCGCCTGACAGTGGAAATGAAACTGGAGTATTTTAACGATTAACCCAGAGCATATGATAGCGGCCAAGGGCCACCACTGAGAGCTGAGGCCGTATCCGAAAAGGCTTATTGGGTGTCGA
>CAJICI010000710.1_pt1 | contig 21828 bp, 15 predicted proteins | sample 9199571 | NCBI WGS metagenome assembly CAJICI01 (sample SAMEA7708329, study PRJEB35096) | sediment metagenome | biome: marine neritic benthic zone biome [ENVO:01000025]; feature: sediment [ENVO:00002007]; material: shallow marine sediment [ENVO:03000034] sea grass bed [ENVO_01000059] ...
ACACGCGGGCTTGCCTGACAGCAAAAAAGGCCTTGTAAAGGTTGCGTGGGTCGTCGTCATCGGTTGGTTCTTTTTCGCTCAAGGACCGGGCGCTGTGCTGGGCAACACGATCTTTGGAAATCCCACTGATTCATCGACCTGGCTATTCGGCATGCCGTCTATCTGGCTGTGGCAGATCATCTGGTGGGCCCTCGGCGTAGCGATGATGTGGTTTCTGGCCTACAAGCTGGAGATGTCCACGATTCCTTCAAAAGAAGTTGAAGTGCTTATGGAGGACATCAGGGATACCTCCCAGACCAAGACTTAATTTGAACTAAACCTAACCAATCGGGGGGATATTCAGGTATCCCCCCTAATTTTTCTAAACTTGACCGTAAGCAAGGAAGGGAGGAAATTTCGTCTTGGATGCAATGACCATCTGGTACTGGATTTCATCGATTGGCCTGGCCGCCCTTCTTTATCGACCTGCTAACAAAGTGATTTTTTCCCAGAGAGTGAGAAGAATCGAACGCAAACTCGACCGTCCGTTGGCGGAAGATGAGATCGCGGACCTGAAGAAAAGAACCGTCCCCATGACCGTATTTATTGTCGTAACCTTTTCATTTTTGTTTAACAGCGCCATTATAAGCAAGTACTTTTAATAATGATGAATAAAAACATACGGACCGCAGCGATTGCACTAATCATATTTGGTATTATCGGCTACTACTTCTATCAATATACAGTTCTGGAGACCACCCCGGGACAAAATAAGTACCGGCTTGGAAATAAACATCTCGAGGACGGGGATTATGAAAAAGCGCTCCAGTTATTAAATGAGGTGTTAGCTGAGCATCCGGAATATAAGGAAGCTCACGTCGCCAGGGCCATTACCCTTATGCAGATGGAGCGTTTCGATGAATCCCGAGATGATTTTGATAGAGCAATTGGATTGGACAGCCAGTATGCACAGGCTTATGCAAACCGGGGTATTCTAAACGACCGGGTTGGCCGGTACGAGGCAGCGCTGAACGATTACAGAACAGCAATCAAACTCGACCCTGAATTGGCTGAAGGCCCGGGATGGCTCTGGCGATTTCTACGAAACGTCCCTGACCCCCCGCCCACGATTGCCGATCGAGCTTATTATCTGCAAGAGGAGCTGAAGAAGCCTGAAAGTGAGCGGCTGCTGCGGGTGCCTGAACTGGATTCAAAACAACGGATGTACAAGAAATAAGATGCTGCGGGTAAAAGGCATCGATGCAAAAAAGGATGGCCTGGGGTGATAAACCCGAATGAAATCGACGGCCTTTTATGAATATATGTGAGCATGGACTGACCATCGTAATTAATACGCGGTTTGCAGGACAGTGGCAAATACCCGCTACCCGTTGAAATCAATAATATTTAAAAGGTAATCACAAAGCGATTACCCGGGAATGCGAAACATTGAATAAAGCCGATTACGCGTCAAAAACAGGAGGATGAAAATGACCAATCCTTATGAAATTGCCTACCAGCAGTCCATTGAAGACCCCGAAACTTTCTGGACCAAGGCTGCTGAAGACTGCCACTGGTATAAGAAATGGGACAAGGTGCTCGATGACAGCAACAAACCCTTCTATCGCTGGTTTACGGGCGGTGAAATGAACACCTGCTACAATGCCGTGGATTACCACATCGACAACGGCCGCGGAGAGCAAAATGCCATAATCTACGACAGCCCGGTTACGGATACCGTAAAAAAGTATACCTATATCCAGCTGCGCGATGAGGTTGCAGGCTTTGCAGGCGCCCTGGCGGCCCAGGGAGTCGTCAAAGGGGACCGCGTCCTTATTTACATGCCGATGATTCCGGAAGCCGCTATCGCCATGCTGGCTTGCGCGCGTCTCGGCGCCGTGCATTCGGTGGTGTTCGGCGGGTTTGCCGCCAAGGAACTGGCCGTGCGCATCAATGATGCCAAACCCAAGGTCATCGTATCGGCCTCCTGCGGTATCGAAGTCGCACGCGTCATTGCCTACAAACCGCTGCTGGACGAGGCCATAAATATTGCGGATTCCAAGCCGGAGCACTGCATCATCAAGCAGCGACCGATGGAAACGGCCGCCATGGCCGAAGGCCGCGATCTGGACTGGGATGCGGTAACAGCTGATGCCCGGCCCCATGACTGCGTGCCGGTGGCCGCCACCGATCCCTTATATATACTGTATACCTCCGGAACGACCGGGGTGCCCAAGGGCGTTGTACGCGACAACGGCAGCCATATGGTGGCCCTGAAATGGACCATGGGCAACATTTACAATGTCAATGCTGGTGATGTCTACTGGGCGGCATCCGATGTCGGCTGGGTGGTCGGGCATTCCTATATCGTGTACGCGCCGTTGCTCAAGGGCTGCACCACCATTGTTTTTGAGGGTAAACCGGTGGGCACCCCGGATGCGGGTGCATTCTGGCGGGTGATAGCCGATCACAAAGTCAAGGTCATGTTTACCGCCCCCACGGCCTTCCGCGCGATTAAGCGCGAGGACCCCCAGGCGGAACTGATGCAAAACTATGACCTGTCTGAATATAAGGCCCTGTTTCTGGCCGGCGAACGAACGGATCCGGATACGCTCAAATGGGCCGAGAACAGCCTGAAGGTTCCGGTGATCGATCACTGGTGGCAAACAGAGACAGGCTGGGCCATTGCCGCCAACTGCCTTGGTTTGCATCACTACCCGGTCAAAGAAGGTTCACCCACCAAAGCGGCCCCGGGGTGGAATCTTCAGGTGGTGGATGAAAATGCCAACCCGGTCAAACCCGGCGAAATCGGGGCCCTGGTGGTCAAGCTGCCCCTTCCTCCGGGATCGCTGCCGACCCTCTGGAACAACGATCAGGGTTTTCTGGCCGCTTATATGGAGGAATTTCCCGGTTACTATAAGACGGCCGATGCCGGATTTATCGATGAAGACGGCTATGTGTTCGTCATGAGCCGCACCGACGATATTATCAATACAGCCGGTCATCGCCTTTCCACCGGCGCAATGGAAGAAGTTCTGGCGGATCATCCAGATGTGGCCGAATGCGCCGTACTGGGTGTTGACGACCAGTTAAAAGGCCAGGTTCCCATCGGATTTATGGTGCTCAATGCCGGAGTTGAACGCCAGCCGGCCGATATAATCAAGGAAGTCATCCAGATGGTTCGGGATCGAATCGGACCGGTGGCATCATTTAAGACCGCCACGGTGGTCAAACGACTGCCCAAAACCCGCTCCGGTAAAATTCTGCGGGGAACGATCCAGAAAATAGCTGACAATAAACCATACAAAGCGCCGGCGACCATCGACGACCCGGTTATTCTGGATGAAATGGAGGAAGCCCTGAATCAAATCGGGTATGCGAAGTCCAAAAAATAGGATCGGTGTTCTAAAGCCCGTCCAGACTTCGTATTTAGATATCTGTCAATGATGACCGTCGATATTGATTAGATTGGTGTCAGGTGTCCCCCCTTCGCCTTTTAGGCTACGGGGGGCAAGCAGGTGTTGGAAAATTGATTTTTGGGAGGAAACAGATATAGCGAATTGTTATATTGATTGGAGCAGATACCGGAGAAAATTATTCTACACCACGAGCAGACCAGGAAGTTACCGAAGAAGATTCCAGCTCTGATTTTGCAGCCTGCTTGCCCGCCGTAGCCTAAAAGGCAAAGGGGGGACACCTGACACCTCAAGCAGTTTTTCAGCATCTCGAATGAAAGAAACCATTCATGCCCAAAGAAATCCTGATAGTGGATGATGAACCGAGCATTGTTGTCCCCATCCAGTTTCTAATGGAACAGCAGGGCTATAGTGTTCTGGTGGCTGAAAATGGTGAAGACGCCCTGGATGCAATATATAAATATAAACCGGACCTGATTCTGCTCGACATCATGCTGCCCAGAATAGATGGTTACGAGGTTTGCGAAATTGTGCGCCTCAACCCGGAGTACCGCGGCATCAAAATAATTTTTCTGACCGCCAAGGGCCGTGAGGTAGAAATCGCCAAAGGCCTGGCCCTGGGAGCAAACGCCTATATTACCAAACCCTTCTCGAACACCGAGCTTGTTGCCAAAGTCAAAGAGCTGTTAGACCATACCGATGAAAATAGCGGGGAGTAAATTCTGGGGGATTATCGCTCTTGCTCTGGTATCCCTGATCATTATTGTTGTGGGATCCCTCATCTGGTTCTCACGCCAGCTATCTCCCACCGAGCTGGACTTTATCACCGGCCTTCTGCGAATCCACAGCGGGCCGATTCTGGTCCTGGCCCTGCTCTTGCTGGTCGTGTGTTTCTGGTCACTGGAATCCGTGTTTCGAAATTTTATCCGGCCGGTGCCCAAAATTGCCGAGAAAATAACCCTGATCAACACTTCAAATGCCTCCTACCGCCTCCCCGCAGAAGGTGGCGCAGATATTCGCCGCCTTTGCGAACGGATCAATGAGGCGGCCCAGCGCTATGAATCCCTGTCACAGCATGTCGCACAACAGATTCAAAGGGCCCGGGCGGACTCGGAGCAGGAAAAGAACACCCTGGCGGCCATCGTGGCCGCACTGACCGAAGGCGTCCTGATCTGTAATCCCGACGGCCGGATTCTGCTGTATAATAACCGCGCTAAATTGCTCCTGTCCGGAGGAAATCAATCGGAAAAAAGCCATGGTGGCGCTGCAGATCACAGTGGATCCAATCGTTATATCGGACTGGGGCGCTCGGTTTTCGGCATCATTGACGAAAATCTCCTGGGCCATGTTCTTGACCAGATTACCGCCAAATTGCGCAATAATGACCCGGATGCCGTATCGTATTTTGTTACCCCGGGCGCTGATGATCGCCTGCTGCGAGTGGAGACCGTCCCGGTGCTGGACCCTGATCGGCACTTTACCGGATTAATTCTCATTCTCTATGATATTACCCGCCAGCTGGAAACCGACAATGATTTAAATCTCGCCCTGCAGGCGGTTACAAGGGGATTCCGGGCTTCGCTGGCTGGAATACGCTCCGCCATTGAAACCATTATCGAATACCCGGACATGGAAGTACCCCATCTGGAAAAGCTTAAAAGAATCATCCATCGCGAATCCCTCAGCATGGGAGAGCTTCTGGAAAGCAATTTAAATTTTGACGGCCAGATCGGCATCAGCCAATGGCCCCTGACAACCATGTCGGCTCATGATCTGATAAATCAGTTTAAGGCCCGGATCCTGCAAAAATTCAATGTCGACGTGCAAATAGCCGACGCCGATCAAACACTATGGATCAAAGTTGACAGTTATTCATTGCTGCAGGTCCTGGTGTTTGTGGTCAGCAAACTAAAAGATCTCACGGGTTTCCAACAGCTCACGTGCAGGTTGACAGACCTGGACTGGTATATCGGTCTAGATTTAATATGGCCCGGCAAACCGATAAAAATCGAAACCTTGCGGGAATGGGAACAAACACCGGTGGTATTTGAGAAAGAGGGGTGGTCGCTGACACTGAGCGAAATACTCGATCACTTAGGTTCTGATTTTGGATCCTACACTTCAAAGCCACTGTCTGAAACCTCCTATCTGCGCTTCTTTTTGCCTGTGGCTGAAGACGTCGAACCGCAGGAAGGCAGGTCAATGGCAATTTTGCCCGAAAGCCGTCCGGAATTTTACGATTTTGATCTGTTCGGCCGCATAGAGCTAACCGCCAAGCTTGATGATCGGCCTTTAAACGAACTGGCCTATACCGTCTTTGATATGGAAACAACCGGACTGAAGCCTTCCGAGGGCGATGAGATTCTATCTATCGGGGCCATCCGAATCGTCAACTGCCGCCTGCTGCGCGAAGAGCAGTTCGAACAACTGGTCGATCCATTGCGTTCCATCCCCTGGGAGTCGGTTCAAATTCACGGCATTCATCCAGAGATGGTTATCGGACAACCGACGATTGACAGGGTTTTGCCCCGGTTTCAACAATTTGCCGAAGATACCGTCCTGGTTGCACATAACGCTGCTTTTGACATGCGCTTTTTGGAATTAAAAGAGGATCAGACAGCCGTTCGATTCAATAATCCGGTGCTCGACACCCTCCTGCTGTCAGCGGTGGTGCACCCGGCCCACAATGACCACAACCTTGAAGCCATCGCTCAACGCCTGGGAGTTCGGGTCCTGGGCCGCCACACTGCCATGGGGGATGCCCTCGTAACCGGTGAACTGTTTCTGAAATTGCTGCCGCTTCTGGCCGAAAAAGGCATTTACCGGCTGAAAGAAGCTATTGAAGCCTCCAAAAAGACTTACTATGCGAGGATGAAATTTTGATCCGCCTGCGGCGGATCAGGTTCAGCGTTCTGGGTTCAGGGTTCAAAGGTTGGCAATTCAGATCATATCTGAGTTGTCAGGTTGAAACTCACAATGGTGATTAAGCAGATGATCATTAGAGGATCTTTGGATGATGTGATTAAGTAACCCTGAACCGTGAACCCTGAACGCTGAACCTTCTAGTGCCCTGAAGCGATGGGATTTGCCGGAAGCTCAAAGGAGAATATGGTCCCCTTGCCCGGCTCACTGTCGACCCAGATTCGGCCATGGTGGAAATCGATAATGCGTTTGGTAATGGTTAAGCCGATCCCGGTGCCCGCAGGACGGCCCTGGGTCGGATTTTTAATCTGGCGGAAGGGTTCGAAAACCTTGCTTTGATCTTCGGGCTTGATGCCGATGCCGTTGTCCTGCACATCAACCCGCAGGTGATGATCAATAGACCGCAATCGAATCACAATCATCCCCTGATCGGGATCACAAAATTTGACGGCATTGGATATGAGGTTCACCATTACCTGAACAAGGCGGTCGCGGTCTCCGGTTACCGGGGGCGGAATTTCGACCAGATCAAGGTCGATGGCAATATTTTTTTCAACGGTCAGCTGCTGGGTGCTGATTACGGCATCATTGATGACTTCCTTGAGGTCCACCGAGGCAATTGTCCAATCCAGCTTGGCCGACTCGATTTTCTCGTAATCCAGTATCTGGCTTACGAGGCGGATAAGTCTCTCACTTTCTTTGATGATAATGCCGGAAAAATTATTGAGCCGTTCGGCATCAACCTGAGGGTTGGCATGAATAATTTCAGCCAGGGATCTAACGGCAGTTAACGGGGTGCGCAGCTCATGGGTGACGGTCGAAATAAAATCATCCTTGAGCCGATCCAGTTCCTGTAAACGGATATTGGCCTCTTTTAAGTCAGCCGTCGCTTTTTCCAGTTCGCGGCTGTAGGCAATGACCTGGCGGGTTTCATCGAGAATGTTCAGAACCTCTTCGATACCCAGCGGCTCTTCTTTGACAACCGAGGATACCATAATCCGGGCCGAAGCCGACCCTACGGCGCCGGTCAGCAGCTTTTCGGCATGGCCGACCAGATCGGCATCGGCGGTGGTATGGTGATCCCAGTTTATATTGTGCTTTCTGGCATAGCCGGAAAGCTCCGCATCCGCTTTGGCTCTGCCCAGAAAGCGTGACAGCAGCGAGCGTAAATCCGGTAAATTGACTGTTCCCCGCCGGAAGAGGGACTCACCGGTTTCACCGGAATACTTAAAGACATCCACGAACAGAGCGGCCTGAGTATGTTCAATCGCCCGGGGGCGGCCAAGAATCGAAACCGCGATATAGAAGCTCAAATTGAACAAAATACTCCAGAATACGGCATGGGAGACCGGGTTAAAATGTTGCAACCCGAACAGTTGATAGGGTTTTAGAAGCTCGATGCCAAAGGCTCCGGTTCTTAAAAAATCTTTCTCAATCAGGCCGATCTCAACCAGTGAGGGCAGGAAAATGGTGTAGGTCAGCACCGAAAATCCGGCAATCAGACCGCTGATAGCGCCGGAGCGGGTGCCGCCCTTCCAGAATATTCCGCCAATCAGGGCCGGCGCAAACTGGGCCACGGCCGCAAAAGATGTCAGACCGATGGAAACCAGGGTGTAAAATCCGCCGAGGTAGCGAAAATAGGCGTAGCCCAGCATCAGAACCAGGATCATGCTTCCGCGACGGATAAACAGCAGGAGACCCGTTAATTCACTGCTGGCGGAAATGGCCGGGATCGGCAAACGCAGCAGCACCGGCATCACGAGATCGTTGCAGATCATCGTGCTCAGCGCAACCGTTTCGACGATAACCATGCCGGTGGCAGCGGAAATACCGCCAAGATAGACAATCAATGTCAGCAGTTGTTGCTGGCTTGCCATTGGCAGGGTCAAACCGACAAAATCCGCGTCGACACTGCCGTCGGCAAAATGGAGCATGCCGGCCAAAGCTACCGGCAGGACAAAAATATTGATAGCCAGCAGGTAAAGTGGAAAGAGCCAGATGGCCTTGTTCAGGTGCTCCTCGTTTACATTTTCGATGACCGCCACCTGAAACTGGCGGGGCAGCAGGAGGAAGGCCATCATCGAGAGAAAAATGTGCACCCCCCAGTCAACGGAAGTAAAGCCTTCTGCGCTTATGGTTAAGAGATTTGCAGAAGAGGGATCGAATTGCGCGGGTGAATCAAGGGTCAGCACGCGTTTAAGATCCGGCAGACGGCTTGCATTTTCGAACAGATCGGCCAAACCGTTATAGAGCCCATAGATGACGAAAAGGCCCACGGCCAGAACGGCCACCAGCTTGATGATTGACTCAAAGGCAATGGCCGCCACCAGACCCTCGTGCCGCTCGGCGGCATCCAGATGACGGGTGCCGAAGAATATGGCAAAAATCGCCAGCATCAGGGCAACATAAAATGCGGTGTCCCCGATCACCGGTATATCGGCAAAAGTTGAGGTGACCGAAACGTCAGGGTACTGGTTGATCAATAAAAAGGTGGTCGAAATGGCCTTGAGCTGCAGGGCGATGTAAGGAATAACACCGGCGACGGCAATGATCGTAACCAATCCGCCCAAAGTTGAGCTTTTCCCATAGCGGGAGGCAATAAAGTCAGCGATGGATGTAATGCGGTGAAGCTTGCTGATTCGGATGATCTTTCGCATGATCAGCCAGCCCAGGGTGACCATCAGGGTCGGCCCCAGATAAATGGTCAGAAAGCTCAAACCACTGCGAGACGCCAGGCCCACACTGCCGTAAAAGGTCCAGGCCGTGCAGTAAACCGCCAGTGAGAGGGCATAAATATAAGGATTACTGATGATGCTGCGCCCGGCATCTGCCCGTTTATCGCCATAATAGGCGATTACAAACAGTAGACCGACATAACCGAAGGACACGAATAAAATGACTCCGGTTCGTAACAATTATCGTCCTCCCGTTTCACGGGAATCACCGGAATGATCCCCGGGCCGGAAAAAGGTTGCCAGCGCGGTGAGGGCAATTAAGAGGCTCCAGACACCAAAAATGTAGACATATAATAACGGCAGGCCGAGGACCAGCGTTTCAAGGTTCACCAGGGAGAGAATCGGATAGTTCAGCAAAGCACAGCCCAGCAGAAATAAAGCGACCAGGCGTTTGTTTTTCTTGCTGTCTCGCGTCATGGTTAATATTTCTCCAGGTTATTAGAAGCCATCTCAAATCCGCCTCAGGCGGATTTGAGATAGCTTCTAAACAGCTGGTACCATAAACCAAACAGAGGCCCGTGTCAATTTGGTGCCCGGGGTTTGGGGTTATAATATTTCGAATGGCGTCTGGTGCAACCGGTTTCGGATTAACTTTAACGTTGCAGCCTGATGTGCTATTCTAAGAGCGATAACCATAATCAAATAAATCTGGTGATATCATGAAAGATGAAATCCTGCAGTTTTTATCAAATTTACCACCGTTTACCAGCCTGCCGGAAAAGGAACTGTTGCAGGTGGCCGAACACGCGTCGGAAAAAACCTATCCCAATAAAACTATCCTGTCTGTCCAGGGCCGAACAACCCTGGAGCACGTTTACCTTATAAAGGACGGGTCGCTGGAATTGTTTTACGAAACCGGGGATGAGCGAACACTCAGCGGATTTCTGGGGCCGGGTGAAATATTCGGCGGCATCTACATTCTGATGAATGCCGGACTCTCAGTGCGAACGGTGCAGACCGTTAAAAAGACGACCCTTTACACGTTGCCGCAAAATGTCTTTTTGGACCTGTGTACCCAATATGATTTTTTCTATGAGTATTTTGCAGAGATGTTTCGCGACCGAATGTCGAATGAGGCCTACGCCTCGGTTGCCACATCCGGACAGATCCAGCACTTTCTTTCCCGTCTGGCCCCGTTTTCTTTTCTGCCGGAAGAAGAAATCGATCAGATCGCTGCGGCTATATCCATTATCTACCATCCGAAAGATACCGTGTTATTTCGCCAGGGTCGCGGTAAAGTCGAAAACCTGTACCTGATCAGCAAAGGCGCCGCCGAGCGCTACTATGAAGAAGGTGATGATAAAAGACTGCGGGGCATGCTGGGTGAGGGTGATATGTTCGGTGGAATTTCTCTGCTGTTAAACAAGGGAAATCCCATCCGCACTCTAAAAACCACTGAGGATGCGCAGTTTTACATGCTGTCCGGTGAGGAATTTTTGGATATCTGCAAGCGGCACGAAGCCTTCTCGGACTATTTTACGGACACCTTTGGTAAACGGATGTTGGACCGATCCTATGCCGAGATCATCACCAGCAGTTTTCAACCGGCCGAGGACGCCGCCCAGTTTTTCAATCTGCCGGTTGACAATATATACAACAAAGAACTGGTCGCCTGCGACCAGAACCTGCCGATTCAGGCCGCTGCGGCCATTATGACCGAACACAATTCAAGCTCCATTTTTATTCGGGAGCCGGGTGCCGACCTGGTAGGGGTTGTCACCGACAATGACCTGCGCAAAAAGGTCACCGCAACGGGGCTGGATATTTTACGGCCTGTTTCCGAGATCATGTCCTCGCCGCTGCACACTGTCCCGTCAAATGCCCTGGTATTTGAAGCGCTGATGGAAATGATGCAGCACAACATAAAGCACCTCGGGGTAAGGGATTCAGACAACGAGGTGGCCGGTGTCATCACCAATCGGGATTTGCTGAAGATCCAGGGACAATCGCCGTTTTTTATCGTGCGGGAGATATCGGCAGCAAAATTGATCAACCAGATCGTCCAGATTCGGCAACAGGTTCCCCGGCTGGTTCAGACCCTGATAAACACCGGGGCCAAGGCGCAGAACATTACCCGATTTTTAACCACGGTGTCTGAAAGCATTCTAATAAAAATCATCGGGTTCGCACTGGATGAACTGGGCGCCCCTCCGGCGAAGTTCGTTTTCATGGTCCTTGGCAGCGAAGGCCGCCAGGAGCAAACCCTGAAAACCGATCAGGACAACGCTATTATTTTTGAGGATGTTGCCGGAGACGCCCGTGAAGAGGTCTCGGCCTATTTCCTGTCGTTCGGGGAAAAAGTCTGCACCTGGCTCAATGATGCCGGCTATGATTTCTGCAAAGGCGGCGTAATGGCTAAAAATCCCCGGTGGTGTCAGCCGCTGTCCAGCTGGAAAAAATACTTCACGGAATGGATCCACACGGCCGAACCAAAAGATCTTCTGCAGGCCAGCATTTTTTTTGACTTTCGCGGCGCCTATGGCGAAATGGGCCTGGTCGAGGCGCTACGTAAACACCTGTTTGCCTCCCTGGACGGGTGGCCTGGCTTTTTCCGCTACATGGCGGAAAACGCCCTTTATTTTACACCGCCGATCGGGTTTTTCCGCAATTTTCTGGTCGAATCCAAAGGCGAGCATCGCGATACGTTTAATATTAAGGCTGCCATGCAGCCGGTGGTAGACTATGCCCGCATTTACGCCTTGAACCATAACATCGACGAAACCAATACGTTTGAAAGAATCAACCAGCTGCTGAACCTGGAAAAGATCTCCATCCAGGAACATGACGAACTGGAAACTGCCTACAGCTACCTGATGCAGCAACGCTTCGCAACCCAGGTAAAAAACGCTATGGAAGAAAACGGAAAACCCGATAATTATATCAACCCCAAACATCTCTCACGCATCGAGCAAACCATGCTCAAGGAGATCTTTAAAAGAATCGAGAAATTCCAGGGCAAGCTTGGTTTTGATTTCACCGGACAGGTTTAGCAAGTTATTCGTTATATGTTATTAATTAATCGATAAAAAGGAATGAAATCTTATTTAACTATTTCATTTCCTGGAGAAATGAAATAAGCCGACTGTCAAATTCTAATAACGATTAACAAATAACTAATAACACATACTCGGACGCTATTTCTAAATTCAACGCAGGGATTAAGGTTTTTGCGAGGAGTCAGCGTGGTTAGACCTGCGGATGTGTAAATACCCCATCAACGGGGCAAACAAAGATTTCCTTTTTCTTTTCCTGCGCTGGCGGAAGATTTCTTCAAGGGAAAGATGGGGATCGCGTGCCGGTGTGCGCAAATAATTCCGCAGGGCGTTCAGGCGGCTTAAGATTTCCTTTTCGGACTGATCTTTTAATTTTTGTTTAATTTTCAATATGCCTTCTTTTATTTCCTTATACTCCGGATTGCCGCGAAATTTCTTTAATTTATAATCAATGCGCAGATTGACGAGCTCCAGAAGTTGCTCTTCGTATTCCTCACCGAAATACATCACCTCCGGCACCAGATCACCGAAATGGGTCACGCCGAGGACATCTTTGTTCTGGGCCCAGTAATTTTCCAGAAACTCAATTTCTAGATCTTTGTAGTTTTGCAGGGGCATAAACATGCGGCGCAAATGGAGCAATACCTTTTCGGCCTTTTTCCCGTGACCGCCGATGATCACGGATCCGCCCACCTCACCCTTTTTGACCCCTTTGGTCCATGGGGCTCCGGTGATCCCGAAATCGTTGCAGACCGGAATCAGCAGCAGGGTGGAGAGGGTATTCAACGCCAGGGCATAACCGGCGGAAGGCCCACCGACGTTATAGGAGGCGGAAAGCAGCTGATGGTGAATGGTATAATGATCCAGAAAATCACCCAGAAGCCGGGACATGCTGACCTTGGAGTCCAGATCCTGAAGGTAGTTTTCAACCATTGTCAACGCTTCCTGGGCGGACTGCTGGGTCATCTTGACCGCCATGTCCAACTCTGCCGCGGCAGGGGCGGATGAAGAAACCGCACCGGTGACCATCACTTTTTCCGGTCCCAGCTTATGGGTCAGGCTGGTGGCAATCGGCAACAGTACGCCGGATACGTCGTTGGCGCCCACACCAATGATAAACCCCACCTGGGGCTCCTGGCTGAGCTCGGACTCCAGAAATTCATCCAGCTGCACTTTGCTTTTCTTGACGGGGCTGCGGGAGATTTCCTTGCGGGCAGATTGCAGATGAGACGGCATCAGCGGGTATTCTTCAACGTCCTTGATGCAAGACAGCAACTCGATGATTTTGTCGTATTGATTCAAAAATCCGATGGGGTCTTCTTTAACCAGCGACCGGATTTCGGGCGGCGCATCAACGGCTTCCAGAATACCAACCAGGGTCTTGAAATTGAATTTTACAAAATTGACCATATCCTCCTGGCTGGATACTTCTCCAAGAGAGCGCAATTTGAGCAGCACCGCATATTCTGTGCTGCGCAGGGAGCGAGCCTTCTCTGCAAAGGCGGCGTAATCCGCCGGTGTATTGGAAATCCCCCGGGCAGCCGTTGCAATGGCATCCACATCCAGGCCCGGCGCCAGCGGTATATCCTTGAGAGGGCCTTTGATAATTTCAGCGATATCCTTTTTTTGAAGATGACCTGAAATCTCCATAACTTTAAGACGCTTGGAGCGGATCAAGGCCGGATCAAGAATATCCAGCCGGTTGGTGGTAAGCGCTGTAAAAACCCTGTTCAGCGGGATTTCACCGTCAATCAGATTTAAAAAGGCATTCGTCAGTTTGTCGGACGGGGACCCGCCGGATGCGCTCCTTCGAGGTGCCAGGGCGTCGCCTTCGTCAAAAAAGACCACTGTGGGCGCGATCATTTTGGCGATATCATAGAGTTTTTCGAGGTTTTCCACGGCACCATCAATGGGGTTAACCGAATCCTGCAGGGATGTTAACCCGGCGGATATATCATGGATGCTCTCGTTTTCGCTCAACCAGGCCCGCACCAGAAATGTTTTGCCGCTTCCCGGCGGGCCGTTTAACACCACGCCCTTTTCCTCGCTCACCCCATAAGACAGACAGTTGTTGGCCATCTCGGAAAACACGTCCTTAACCCCGCCGATATATTCATCCCATTTTAAATGACGGTCCATCCGGTCGACTATTTTACCGAACAGGTCGCCGTAGGAATTTCTGGCAACGAGTTCAAATGCCTGCCGCACCAGCAGAGAATCGTCCAAATACTCATGATTAAAACCGCCCTTTATTTCGATAATGGAGTCGATCAGTTTGCGGACATAGGATGGAATGACTTTAAGTGTTCTTTCATCGAAGATCGTGTAAATCTTTTCGACGGCCCGATTCAAATCCAGGCGCTCTATGCAGGCCGTATTGGCGGGACAAGCGGCATCTTCCGAACGGCCGACCCGGATATCGTGGCGCATGAGCTCCAGGCGCACAACCTCTTCGAGATTGTCCTCCTTTTTCCAGTAGTCTGAAATGTTGATGATTCGGCCCTTTTCGACAAAGCGCCGATAGATGGCCGGATCAAACTTTTCGGGCTGATCGGTGGTGGCGATCAACAGACAGTCCCGGCTGCCGTTGATAATCTCGTCCAGGACGATGTTGGACGTGTCGATCAGTGACCGTTGCTGTCGCTCCACACCGCCCGATTCTCTGCTGCTGGCCCTGCCGAAAGCGCTGTGGGCTTCTTCAATGTGCCGGATTGTTGTTCGCCGGGGATCACCAAGCGATCTTTTAAAATAGTTGCCGGGTTCGCCGGCCAGGGCGGTTTGAAAATCATTGGGGGTAACCATGCTGGCATCCACCGGGAGGCCCTGCTCTTCCAACTCGGATAAGCCGCGGCCGATTCTCTTTTTGAGAATCGTTTTTACCAGCGGAATGCGCGAAAGGCGCTTGAAAAATTTAACTTTTTTGCGCCGCGCAATTTCCATCGACAGCGTCGGATCGATTTGCTCGATGGATTGCCAGAAAGGTTCATGCGCCAGAAGTTCTTCTTTTTTTTGCTTCAAATCGATTTCGGGCAGTATCTCATTGGCAAAAATCACTTTGTCGATGGCATGGGTAATCGTTGAGGTCTTGCCGCTGCCGCTGGGCCCCACAAACAGCAACAACGGCGCCTTGGGCACTGATTGATCGGAAATGTATTCCTTGCGGATATGGGCCCGGTAGATCTTTTCAAAGAGTTCCTGGAGTTCCCAGGGGATGTGCACATCCGTCAGCTCCCTATCCAGCAGGGACAGCAAAAATAGATAATCTTTGTTCGAGAGCTCTTTTTCAAGGATCTTGTTCCAGGCTTCCTGTGGATTTGTCTGACCGGATATTTCAAAACGTTTCTGCCAGTCGGTGAGTATTTCCGGATCTTTTAAGACGTTGAAATTTTTTTGAGGCGCTGCCATAAACAGGGATAGCACCCGGTCCAGCAGGGCATTCACCAGATCGGAAGGCGGTTTGTACTGATTGAGGCGCGCTCGCATGAAGGCCCTCGTTTCGTAGGGCCAGGAAGCCACCAGGTCTTCGATTTCACGAATTCGCCTTTCACTCAGACGCACGTATTGAATTTCTTTGGTAATTTTGCGCGTCATATCATCTCTCCTGGCGGGACCCCGAGTTGGTTGCCGCCGCAGGCGGCGGCAATGTCAGGGCCGGCGCCCCCTGGGTATTCTGAATCACGATTGTGTTCTGGCCTTCCTGGTTCTTTTCATAGGCAGTGGCCCATTTTTGCTGGGTTAGAAATTGAAAGAGGGCCAGGTCGGTTGAACCATCTGACTGCCCGAGGGCCTTTTGCAGGGCCTGGATGCTGTCAAGGTAGGCAGCGTAAAGTTTTCTAATCCGGCTGGCCTCCTGGTCAGCGGCGTAGTTCTCCGCCTCCGCGATCAGTTCCCGCCGCTTTTTTTCTTCCGTGGCCTCGACCAGCTTGTCTCCGAAGCGGGTTTCCTTGAGCACAAAGCTGACCACTTCAATACCGTATTTTTTTTCCAGGGTCGGGCCGCCTTCATTAATCGGTCTGGACTTCAAGGCCTTGAATATATCCTCTTTGATTGCCTCACGGTTGCTCACCAGCTCATTGACCTGCTGGGCCTGCAGGATATCCTTTACGATCCCATCATAATCGCCCTGGAGCAGATCAAGGGGGTCGAGATTTTCAATGGCCCATGTGTCTAAATTTCGAATGCGGTAGGTGAGGACGGCCGAGGTCCACAGGGCCACATTTGATTTGGAAATAATGCGCATCGGCTCCAGAACCCCGTTTAAAAACAGCCGCTGGTTCATCAGCGAAACCTCCTGTTCGATCCGGGTGAAATACGGCAGCCTCACGTGCCAGCCGACTTTGGTGACCGCCTCCCGCCTGCCGCCAAAGCGTTCCAGTACGACAGCATAATTCATTTTTACTTTGAAAATCGTGCGAGTTGCATATACCACCGCGGTTAGGCCGTAAATGAGGCCCACCAGGGTGACGAGGGCAAAGGTACGGCGCAAAACGGTTTTGACAAAGGCTCTTTTCAGAAATTTTTTAGTCGGGTCCTTGGCCATGGTCACTCCTTGTCAACCGGGCATAGGTTAAAATTAAAAGTCGGAATTATAATAAGATGATGCCAACGGACGGATTATGGGCTCTGAACAGGAAATGGGTTTCGCAAACAGGGAAGCCGTCGGCTGAAGAAGGAATCGTTTTCAAGAGTGCTTCTTTCATTATTAAACCATATTATAACTATAATTTCAAATCCTTATTAAAAGTGTCTTTATAAGCCCACCTAACCCCCAAATACTGCGTTGCGATTCGATATAAGAGGTAATCGCGGCAAGATGCCGCTCCCACCAATAGTAGCGTAGATTTTTATGGGCCCCATGCAATGCCTTGGTTAAGTGGTGGGAGTGGCTTCGACACGGCTGAGCTCGTCGCAGGCCAGCCACGATTTATACGCTGCGCTTTAAAACCGAATCCGCGCTTGTTGAATACCTAAATATCTTAAAATAGACATTCAATCCCGCCGAATTTTGGCGGGGTCTTTGGACTTTAGATGGGCTTATAAAGACACTTTTACTAATGTTATAAGCATATGAGCCTGAGCCTATCCCCGGGGTTTACAACCACTTCAACTAAAAATCACTTTTACTATATGATAAGTACAATTGGGGATTTTGTCACTGTGTGGGGAATGAAACTTAAAACCTTATCAGCCTTTTAACCGAAGCTCTGAAACCCTGAACCCTGCAGGGCGAAGGAGGGAACCGCTGAATCTGTGCGCCTACGAACCTGGTTTTTTCAGATGACGGATCTGGATGGCGCTTTTGCGGACCGATATCAGTTTAAATTGACTACCGGCCAGCCGGAAGCCCTTGCGGGCTTCAGCGATCGATAACCGGTAGCTATAGTAAGCATGGGGATCCAGATCCAGAATGGCCACATCAATTTTGAATTTTGAATTTGCGGCCAGACCACGGTAAACCAATTTTGCCTTTCCGATTATTTTTTCATGATTTAGCAGTATGAGTATTTTATCTTCCTGCTGACGGTTTTCCCGGCCGGAGTTTGAGGTAGTTCTGGTAGACGGGTCGTCGCTTCTGAGTATTGATACCGGGGGAGCAGTAGGGAATAAAACATCAGTCACAAAGACGGGAACGCCCAGAAACGCTGCGCCGGCCAGGGTATATAAAAGGACAGCGGACCACCTTTTCAGTCGGGTTTTCTTCATGATAACAGAAAGTGGGGCATCAAGGGGCAAATGTCAAATAGCTGGCAACTCAAATTTTTATGGATCTATAAAACAAAAGTGAAGCAAACCGTGGAATACACGCTATACAATGGTCTATCGATCAATGAGTATTGGAGTGCTGGCGTAATGGCGTATTGGAGCGCTGTGGAAAGGCAGCTGTTTTTTCAACCATTACTCCCGTACTCCATAACGACCGGATTAATCTGTGGCTATAAGAACAGCTCGGGTTAGCCATCAGTTTGCTTCTAGAGGCATTTTTTAAGAAAATTTATCGCTGACCTTCAGCGGTATAATTTAACCGGAGTTGCTTTTTCCGTTCCCTCTGCCCAAAAATAATCCGGTAAGCCGTATAATACTTGTATATGTTGCTGACGTATTGAACCGTTTCCCGGCCAATTTCTCTGGCAGCGACATTCTCCACATTGTAAAACCACACATTGGGATCCAGCCCCATAGCGGCCGCCTTTTGGCGAAGGCCTCTTATTCTGGCCGGCCCGGCGTTGTATGAGGCAAATCCGAACAGCATCTTGTTTTCCTCGGTCATCGGTTCGTTTTCATAATACTGCCTGATAAGAAATCGCAGGTATTTGGTTCCGGCGTGGATATTTGGCTCCAGCTTATGGATGTCGCGAATGTTGACATTGGGGTCTGCCGCCGTGGAAGGCAGGATCTGCATGACACCGACGGCCCCCATACGACTGCGTTTGCTCTGATCAAGCCCGGACTCCTGATAGGCCAGGGCGGTGATCATGAGATGATCCAGATCGTATTTTCCGCCGTACTGCTTGAAAAATTTGACCATCGAGTCAAATTTTTTAATCTCCTTCTTTGCAAGGGCGGGCTTGACGTATTTGGTATTCTTTAAATAACGTTTGAGCAGCATATTGCCGATCAATGTGCCGGCTTTATGCCCTTTGACAAATTCGTTGATAATCGCCTTGAATTTAGGACTGTTCTTGCGGAAGGCCCAGGCGATTTGGCCGCCTTCCCTTAGGGCAATGTCGTCGTGTACTTGAATTTTATCAAAAATCTGAGCCCAGAATTTTGCTTTGTGGCTGTCCATAACGATCATCGGAATAAGACCGGCATTGACCATTTCGAGGAGATCTTCATCCTCAAAAATTTCATTGGCTGCAATCAGTCTCATTTTCGGCCGACCGCCTTTTTTAAAAGAGGCATTCAATTTAACCAGGCTTTCATAATAACTGCTCGATTTTCGCACATGAACTCTCTGGCCTGCCAGATCTTCATGCCGTGTCATCGCTGGTGCGGTCGGTCCGGTTACCAGAAGCTCTTCGACACCGGACAGGAAGGGATCTGAGAAATCCACATGCTTCAAGCGCTGCGGTGTGATGGTCAAATTGGCAACCGCCAGATCGCCCCAGCCGTCAACAAGTCGTTGAATAAGTTGATCACGCGGTACGGCATAAAAATGGACGTGTATGGTTAAATTTTTAGTTTTGAACTTTTTATTTACATATTTCTCGAATTCTTTGAGAATATCATAGGATATGCCCCGCTGGTGCGCACCGTCCAGAAAATAGAAGGTTTTGCTGTGCACCACCAGCACCCTGATCACACGATCCTTTACCATCCCATCGAAGTCACCGGTCCATTTTTGATTGAGATCAAGGGGTGAGGCCCCCTTTGGCTTTTTTTCAGAGACGGCAGCGCAGGGCATTGCCGCAAGCAAGGCCGTAATCAGGATAACAAAGATTAGATCCCGTTGAACCGGGCGGACAAAAGCGTTCAAAGACCCCCGGCCAGATATAGTATTACTGCTGCGCATCAAACATCTCCCTCGTTCCACGATGAACTGTTAAAATCAATCGCATTATTTCACAATGGATATGCTGTTACCCTGAATAAGGTTAGCATTTATGAGAATTGTGGTCAATTCAGGCAGTTGACTGCAGTTCCAATAGGTATTGTATGACTCCGAATTAGCTGATATGTTTTGCGTAAAACGCATCCCTGTTAAAAAAACCAGGCAATGATGTTGTAACCTGCAATCTGCCAGTAAGAGTAAATCAGTTTTGACCGCTAAAAAGCGCATATCAATTATCATACCCGCCCTGAATGAAGCCGGTGTCATTGCAAAAACGATTGCCGGGCTCCCAAAATCCGGGAAACTGGAAATTCTGGTGGTGGACGGCGGCAGCTCTGACGGCACGGTTAAAATCGCCCGGAAGCATGGGGCACGCGTGCTTACCTGCACACCCTCAAAAGCAGAACAGATGAATGCGGGTGCTGAGGTGGCCCGGGGCGATGTGCTGCTGTTCCTTCACGCAGACACCCTCCTGCCTGAAAAATTCGAAAATAAGGTCCTGTCAGCAGCAGACCACAAGGGCTTTTGTGCCGGCGCCTTCTCCCTGGGCATTGATTCCCGGGACCGTGGATTGCGGTTTATCGAGCGGATGGCCAACTGGCGGGCCCGGCTTTTAAAAATGCCCTACGGTGATCAGGCGCTTTTCGTTTCCCGGGACCTGTTCATCCAAATCGGAGGATTTGCGGATTATCCGATTATGGAAGATTTCGATCTGGTCCGCCGTTTGAAAAATATCGGCAACATCATTATTTTACCGGACACGGTTAAAACCTCGCCCCGCCGATGGCAGAATCTAGGCGTTTTACGAACCTGGGTCCTGAATCAAATGATTATAGCGGCTTACTTTATGGGAATCCCGCCCCGGCGACTCGCCCTGTGGTATCGCAGAGAAAAAGGAAAAAAATAAATTTGGTAAAGTTTTCCGGATTAATCCCGATATCTATGATAGTCGGAAGATCTGATATCAGAACCCCTGGAAAGGCTAAAGCGGTTCCAACTCTAACCGCTTTTATTTTTTACCAAAATATGAATTGCAGCAATCCCCACAAAATCCTGTTCGAAAGGCCCAACCTCGATGAACTAACAGAACACCATACGGTAGTAGACCTTCATTTTCATTCCAAATATTCCGATGGAAAGAATTCGATCAATTCCATAGCCAAAAGGGTCCGGGAACTGGGCATCGGCATTGCAATAACCGATCATAATGAAATTAAAGGGGCCGTTGAGCTGGATAGATATCGGGGAATTCTCAGCATACCGGGTATCGAGATCACCTCTGCTGAAGGAACCCACCTGCTGATATATTTTTACGACATCAAAAGCCTGAAAAAATTCTATAAAAAAGATGTGAAACCCAGAATGGGTCACGATGTCATGAGCTCAACCAGTTTGGAAATGGAAGAGATCATTGCCTGTGCCCGCACCTTCGAAACGGTTATCATTTTTCCTCACCCCTACAGCGCTACATTTACCGGAATTCAGAATACCTATTTTCCGGCTGATAGACTCGAACATTTATTTGGGATGGTTGACGGCATCGAGGTTATCAATGCGGAAAACCTCACCAAATGGAATCTTAGAAGTGCGCTTCTGGGATTCAATCTGGACATGGGAATTACCGGCGGCAGCGATGGTCACCACCTTCCGCAAATGGGCAGGGCTGTTTGCTACGCGCCCTGCAGAAAGGACCGCCGCGCTTTCCTGGATGCCGTCAAGAGCAAAAAGACACGTGTGATCGGCAAGGAGTCCGACATTATCAGGAAAGTGAAATCAAACAGCGTTAAATTACGAAACAATATCAGAAACTACCCGGACCTGGTGGAAAAAAACCTGAGATACAGCTGCTCGGTGATCAATTCCAAATCAAAGACGCTCAAAGACAATGTCAAGCGCAGTTTTAGCGGAAAGTTTAAGGTAAGGCGCCAGAAGGACAAGATTATCGAAAGTATTTAGGCGACCGGGGCCTAGGCCTGTTCTGCTGTATCGCTGTCGGCCGGCTTTTCAAAATCCGATCCACCGCAATCCGGACAAAATGTGAGTGCTTTGTCGCCGGAATCATCGGCAACCTCGGCAAGCTCGGAAGCTTTTCCCCGCCAGCCACAGTCACGGCATTCTAATTCCCATTCACCCATATGACCTCCTCTAACCCAACAACATCACATATGATGAACCAGCCTGCTGTCGATAACCACTCTATATTATATCTAATATCCGCTTCAAAGGCAAAC
>CAJICI010000560.1_pt1 | contig 21247 bp, 13 predicted proteins | sample 9199571 | NCBI WGS metagenome assembly CAJICI01 (sample SAMEA7708329, study PRJEB35096) | sediment metagenome | biome: marine neritic benthic zone biome [ENVO:01000025]; feature: sediment [ENVO:00002007]; material: shallow marine sediment [ENVO:03000034] sea grass bed [ENVO_01000059] ...
CCCGGCGGCCAGCTCGGTCAGGCCCCCATGGCCGAATTTTTTGATCTTGACGCCACCGGACAGCTTCGGAAAGTCGTCCATGACGCAGAGTTCATCCGGTAATTTATGGGGGGCAATTTTGTCTCTGATGAATTCTCTGATTTCTTTTAGAGAGATCTTTTGCTGCGCATTTGGAATCACACATACACAGATGGATTCACCCAGAACCGGGTTGGGTGTCGGCACCACGCAAATCTGATTGATTTTAGGATGTTTAATTAATAATGACTCCAGGTCATAGGGATTTATCTTATACCCGCCGCGGTTAATCAGATCTTTGGTGCGCCCGTAAATTTTTAGGTAGCCATTTTCTTCTCTGGATGCCAGATCGCCCATAAAAAGCCAGCCATCAATAATTTGTTTGCGGGTTTCTTCCGGGTTTTCCCAGTATCCCTGCATGACGTGCCAGCCGGATAGCGTCAATTCACCGATCTCGCCGTCTGGCAGTTTTTTATGTGTTTCCGGATTAACGATCCGCACCCGGGTATCGGCGACCGGTTTTCCGATGAATTTTTCGCGAATTGCCAGTGACGAAGGGTAGGGACACATGGTTCCTAAGCCCGGACCCACTTCAGACGAACCCCAGAAAGAAGTTAAATGGACGCCCATCTCATTTTCCACTCGTCGAATCAAACCTTCAGGCGCAACCATTCCGGCGATGAGACCCGCCCTGAGGGAGCTCAGATCATAATCGGCTCTTTTTTGGTGATTCAGTTCCAGGATGTAATGCGGGGGTGCCGCGAGCTGCAAGGTGATTTTTTCGCGTTCAATGATCTGGAAGGCCTTTTCAACCTCGAATTTATCCATTAGCACAAGGGTTGCCTGCAGCAGAATGGGCTGAATCAGAATCGATCCGCAACCATAGGAGTGGCTCATGGGCAAAAAACCGATAAAAACGTCTTCTGCGGATGCCCCGGTGCCCCGGGAGTATTCCCAGCCACCGCGCACGGCGGCATAGTGACGAATCATGGCTCCTTTGGGATTTCCGGTGGTACCGGAAGTATACAGCAGCATACTTAAATCCTTCTGGGGATCAATCGCAACGACAGCGGGTGCCTGATCAGCGCTCTTTTCAATGAGTTTGTGGAAGGAATAAACACCGTCGCGTTTGGCGGCACCGACAACGATGAGGATCTCGAGTTTAGGCAATTCAGTCTTCAGTTTCAACAAATCATCCTGATAATTATAATCTTCCCACTCTGAGAATATAAATGCAGCCCTGGCGCCCGAATCCCTGAGAATGAATTCGGCTTCATGCATACGATAAATGGCATTGATCCATACGACAATGACCCCTAATTTTTGCAAGGCGTAAAACGCCACCACGAACTCAAGGGAATTCTTCATGTAAATGGCCACCCGCTCTCCTTTTTCAAAGCCTATTTCCGCCAGGCTTGCGGCTAAAGCGTTGGCCATCGTGTTGAGTTCTTTATAGGTTTTGCGGCGGTCATCATCCACAACGCCAATTTTTTCCGGTGATTGTTCGGCCGCCCTTTCCAAAATCTGGCCGACTGTTACGGATTCATAAATTTCCATGCTCTGGACCTTTCCCAAAAGCGTTTAAAGGTTCAACGTTCAGGGTTATTTAACTTCTGGAAAGGCGGTGAAAGATCCTGGATTAACATGGACCTTCAGCCTTGAACCTCTGAACTCTGAACCCGAAACCTTTGACTAGCTAGATTTTTAGATACCCCAGATCGGATGATATTGTTTCAGAGGTATTTTTTACTTTTTCGATCAACTGGCTTGATTCTTTTTTCCGGATGCTGGAACTCAGGGGCAGGGCAACACCAAGAGCGGCGATCACCTGTCGGGAATAGTCCCTGATGGGTGCGGCGATCCCGAAGACACCTTCAACGGCCTCTTCTTTTTCCAGAATATAACCCTGATCGCGAATCTGCTCCAGACGCAGACTGAATGCATCCGGATCGGTAATCGAAAAAGGCGTATGCGCTTGCAGCGGTGTGTTTTTTAAGATTCGGCGAACTTCTTTGACGTCGAGACTGGCAAGTAATACCATCCCCAGCATGCCGTAGTGCAGGGGTCTGCGCCACCCGATGTCTGATGAAATCCGGATCATGCCGTCGCCTTCACGCTTATCGATATAAACCAGCTCTTCCTGCATGCGCACACCTAAAAGAACCGTTGCGCCGGTTTGGTTCTGTAATTGGGTCATGGGATAGGCGGCGGCCTGCCTAAGGGAAAACGAAGAAAATACAATACCGCCCATCTCAAATAAGCGCATCCCCAATTGATACAATTTGGTCTGGGGGTCCCGCTGCAGATAGCCGCGGGCCGTTAGATTGGCAATCAGTCGTTTGGCGGTGGTTTTATTCAGACCGGTGCAATTGACAACATCCGTCAGACTCAGGCTTCGGTTTTGAAAACTAAAGCACTCAAGGATATCCAGTGCCCTTTCCAGTGCCTGGACTTTATAAACAGTATTATTTGACTTTTTTTGTTTCATATTATGAAAATTATATTTATTCTATGGAATTTATATCAATTATATTAAAAAGGTCAATAAAAAAGTGAAACCGTTCACAGGTTCAAAAGTTCAGCGTTCAGAGGTTCATAGTTTTTATATCGCAGGAGTGCGTGCTGCTTTCAACCTACGCCCGCTTTACAAATAATGAAATATTAAGAAGGGATGCCCATACGATAAGATTTAACCCTTAACCTTTGGATCTCAAGCCACTTTATGCTTGACAATCAAAGCAGGAACATATTAAAAGTATTTTTGCATTATTAAATTGCACAATATGAAACAGAGTTTCAAAGATTGTATGCGAAATTTATTTGTGATGTGCTGCTTTTAGTGTTAGTTCCATTCATATCAGAGACATTTCATAGATTTTCAATCTTCAATTTATAATCGTCAATTCTTAACAGGAGGTAAACCGTGAGATTGCCGAAATTTAAATATTTTGAGCCCAAGGATCTCAAAGAAGCCGGAAGAATACTTAAAGGTGAATCGTCCGCCAAAATTCTTGCTGGTGGAACCGACCTCCTGGTGAATATGAAACATCGGGTCGAATGTCCGGCTGCGATTGTAAATATAAAGCGCATTGGCGATCTGGATTATATACGCCAGGATAACGGCGATATCCGGATCGGCGCCTTAACGCCACTGAAGCGTTTACATATAAGCACCCTCATCAAGGAAAATCTTCCCGGCCTCGCTCAGGCCGGCGCTGCGGTGGGCTCTTATCATCATCAGGTAATGGGGACGTTAGCCGGCAATATCTGCCAGCAAAATCGATGTATGTTTTTTAATCAATCCCAGTGGTGGAGAAGCTCAAGACCGACGTGCTTTAAAGCCGGCGGTGAAATCTGTCATGTGCTCAACAAGAAAGAAGTCTGCTATTCTGCCTATTGCGGGGATATGGCACCCACGCTGATGGTATTGAATGCGAAAATTTCTTTGGCAGGCGCTAAGGGTACCCGGGAGGTGCCGATCGAAAAAATTTATTCTGGAGACGGTAAAAAACCGCTCAACTTTAGCGCGGATGAAATCCTGACCGAAATCTGCATCCCCCGAAACGCAAATAAAGACATTTCTGTTTACATAAAATTCGCGAATCGCGACAGTATCGATTTTCCCATTGTTGGGACCGCTTTTTGGGCATCTGTGGAGAAAAAAGAATATCGGGTTGCTTTTACGGCTGTTGATCGAAAGCCGGTCAGAGCGTCAAACGTAGAGGCATTTTTAAATGGAAAGAAACTGGATGAGAAAGTGATTACAGAAGCATCCGCGCTGGCGGCCAATGAAGCAAAACCGGTTAAAACATCTGTTTATTCTCCATCTCACAAGAGAAGGATGATGGGGCGGTTGCTCCAGAGCGCGGCCAAAGAAACTGTCAGGAGGTCGAAATAATGAAAAAAGCGATTGAACTCAATATTAATGGTGATGTCCATGAAATGCTGGTGGCGACGCATCACACCCTTCTGGAGGTATTGAGGGATCAATTGGGATTGATGGGCACAAAGCGCGGGTGTGACCTGGGTGCCTGCGGGGCATGCACCGTGCTGATCGATGGGGAGGCGTATCTTTCCTGTGTGATGCTTGCCGTCGATGCGGTTGGCAAACAGGTCCTAACGATCGAGGGGCTCTCCGAAGCCGGTGACCTTCATCCATTGCAAAGCGCATTTGTGGATCTGGGCGCCCTGCAATGCGGATTCTGTACGCCGGGCATGATTCTAACCGCCAAAGCAATTCTGGACGAGGAAAAACACCCGACGGAAGAAGTGATCAAGCAAAAAATGGCCGGCAATCTGTGCCGGTGTACCGGGTATAAAAAAGTCGTCGAAGCGATCATGCATGTCGCCGAAGAAAGCGGCCAGGAGGGATAAATGGAAAAAGAACTAAATGTTGTCGGTGCCAGGCTGCCCATGATGGATGCAGCCCAGAAAGCCAAAGGAGCCGCCCTGTTTACAGATGATCTCGTTCTGCCCGGGATGCTCTATGGCAAGGTATTAAGAAGTCCGCTGCCGCACGCCAGGATTCTGAATATCGACACGTCTAAAGCGGAAAAGCTCGTCGGTGTCAAAGGCGTTGTCAGCGGAGAAGACATCCCCGATAGGCTGTATGGAATTGTCCCTATGGCCAAAGATGAATATGCCCTGGCCAAGGGCAAGGTGCGTTATATTGGCGATGATGTTGCCGCGGTCTGTGCGGTTGATCCCGAGATTGCCGAAGAGGCCCTTGAGCTGATCAAAGTGGATTACGAGGAACTACCGGCGGTATTTGATCCGTTTGAGTCCCAAAAGGACGGCGCGCCTGTCATTCATGAAGGCATCAAGAATAATACGTCCTTTGCCATCAAGAAGGAATTTGGGGATGTTAATAAAGCCTTTGACGAATCCGATGCGATCTTTGAAGATACCTTTTTCTCCCAACCGGTGAATCATGCCCCGTTAGAGCCGCATGCCGCCCTGGCACAATTCGATCCGCTCAATGGGGAGCTCACCCTGTGGAGCGCAACTCAGATACCGTTTTTTTTAAGGCGTAATCTGTCTAATACGCTTCAGATCCCGGAAAGTAAAGTGCGCGTTATCAAACCCAAAGTGGGCGGTGGTTTCGGGCAGAAGATTGATCTGTTTGCCAAGGATTTCTGCGCGGCCTGGTTTGCCATGCATCTGGGAAAGCCGGTTAAATTCCTATATGATCGCGAAGAGGTGTTTATATCCACCCGTCAAAGACATCCGATGTATATTACCGTTAAAACCGGGATGAAAAAGGATGGGACCATTATGGCACAAAAATTCCATTCGGTTGCCGATGGCGGTGCTTACAACAGTACCGCACCGACCATGATGGCCCTTTCCTGCTTTTTTCTAATGATTCCATACAAGGTTCCCAATTTGTTTTATGAGGGGTATCATGTTTATACCAATAAACCCGTGGGCGGGGCCATGCGCGGGCACGGTATTCCTCAGGCGCGTTTTGCAGTTGAACGCCAGTTGGATTTGCTGGCTGCGCGCCTCGGGCTCGATCCGGCTGAGATTCGCATAAAAAACAGTATCCATGCCGGAGAGCCGCATTCGGCTGGATTTGTCATCAATACCTGCGGATTTGCAGAATCGGTAAAAAAGGCGGCTGATGCCATCGGATGGGAAGAAAAGCGCGGGAATCTGCCGCCTGGCCGGGGTGTGGGTCTAGCCGGTGCCTCGTTTCCCAGCGGGGTGAGCAATATGAGTCATATCAGCTCCGGCGCGGTGGTTCAGGTGGGTCGGGATGGTGCGGTCAATGTGCTGTCCGGCGCTGCGGATATTGGTCAGGGTGCTGAAACCGTGATCAGCCAGATTGTGGCCGAAGAGCTGGGCGTGCCCCTTGACGACATCCGCATTACCGCCGCCGATACCGGAATTACCCCTCTGGATCCCGGTACCTTTGGCAGCGGGGTGACGGTCAGAGCCGGTAACGCGGCCAAACTGGCAGCTGCGGCGGTCAAACAAAAGCTCTTTAATTTTTTGGCGGACAAATTGGAAGCCAATGTTGCCGATCTGGTGGCCAAAGATCGTAAGATTTTTGTGAAAGGTTCTCCGGAAAAAGGCATGACATTTCTGGAAGCCATAAAAAGCTATCAATATGCGGATCTTCCGATGCCCATCGTGGGTAGAGGATCGTGGATGGCTCCGGCCGATGAGCCGACGACTCTGTTTAAACAGGACGGCAATTTCTCACCCAATTATTCCTTCATGACCCAGGCAGCGGAGGTCGAAGTGGATCTTACTACCGGTCAGGTAAAACTGCTACGGATGGTGACCGCCCATGACTGCGGTCAGCCCATCAATCCGATGCTGGTTGAGGGGCAGCTCGAGGGTTCCGTTGTTGGCGGTATGGGTCAAGCACTGTATGAAAATGTGATTGTTGAAAAAGGGCAGATGATGAATCCTTCTTTTGTGGATTACGGCTTTCCCACCTTTCTGGAGATGCCTGAAATTGTGGCCATCGAAGTCGAAACGGATGATCCCATCGGACCCTATGGGGCCAAAGAAGCCGGAGAAGGTACGCAGCTATCGCCAGCACCCGCCATCGTAAATGCGATCTATGATGCCATCGGGGTTGATTTTATGGAGTTGCCGATCACACCCGAAAAGATTCTGGATGCGCTGGAGGCTCAAAAAAAGGAAGAATAGGGAGGGTAAAAAAGAATATCGAATATCGAACAAGGAATGTCGAATTATGAGGTTAAAGTCGGCTACCGAGCCTGCTCGGAGCCGACTCTGTCTTTTGACCTCCAATCAGCAACCCTGAACCGTGAACCTTTTATATCATCATTCTCTTAAGCGTTTGTCCGATCGACCGCAGATCCTTGAGCTGGCCCAGCGGCAAAAAATAATCCACATAGGGCAGGGCGGTTCGCATGCCCTGACAGATGGGCTGGTAATCCTCGGTTCCCATCAGCGGATTCAACCAGATGATTTTAAAAACTTTGCGCTTCAGAAACGCCATTTGCCGATCGAGTACATCGATCTCCCCCCGGTCCCAGCCATCACTAAAAATCATGACAATATCCTTACCTGAAAGTTGTCGCTGACCAACCGTCTCGTTAAAGAGCTTCAAACAATGGCCGATACGCGTGCCGCCACCCCAGTCGGAAATGACCCCCGGTATTTGTTTTATTGCGGAAGTAAATTCGTTGACATCGAATTGATATGATGCCTTTGAAAGATCTGTCGAAAAAAAGAAGATTTCCGTGCGGCGGTCTATTCGTTTAAGGGCATGGATGAATTGCAGAATCATGAGGGTATAAATATCCATCGAACCGCTAACATCGCAAAAAAAGATAACGCGGCGCTTCTTTAATCTTTTTTTTCTGAAATCAAGAAAAATCAGTTCTCCTCCGAATTGCATGTTTTTTCTCAATATCTTTCGCAGGCTAATCTCTTTTCCACGCACCGTATATTGAAACCGGCGACTCACCCGATTTGCCAGCGGCTGGAGGATCCGGTTGATGGATTCATATAAATCCCTGGAGCTGTTAAAGTGTAGGTCCTCTACGTTACCGGTTTCGGGCAGGGCCTGCGGACTGTAGCGCAAGGCCCATTGCTTAATACCCTTTTCATCAGCATGACCACCGGTTTTGTGATAGGTAATTTTTTCTTTCAAAGCGCTCAGCATTTCCTGGCTTTCTTCATGCTCTCCGACGCCCTCGGATGGAATCTGCAGGGTGGCTCGTTCTTTGGGCAGCCAGAATCTATAAAACAACTCGTCAAACCGGGAAAGATCTTCTTTGCGGCTGATGAAATTAATACGCAGCAAACAATGAAAGGTTTGAAGGTTGGAAATGTCTATCAGCGGCAGGCCTGCGATGGTGTCTAAAACAGCCGGCAAGAATACGGGGATGTCGTTATCTCTTAATAGATAAGAGAATCGAACGATATTTTCGATTAATCCCTGGCCTGATTTGGGGGAGGTTCGGTTATTGTTTTTTTGAGTCATTTCTCAAAACTGAACATGTATTGAGCACAGCAGGTGCCATGTATTCGGTTTATGGTTCAGGGTTCAAAGGTTCAGAGGTTTTGGACAATGTGATTTCTGATGCTCAAAGCTGAACCTCTGAACGCTGAACGTTGAACCTTGGAACCCTGTGACCGACTTCAGAAACCAATCATAAGATAATTAAACACGCCATACGGACTCATTACTCAGAGTATGAAGTTAACAATTGTGTTCGTTTTTCCGGATGGGGCCAGATATTGGATTGGAACTTTTGGATATCTTCGCGGTATTTAAGAATGCATCCCAGCGTCTGTTCGACGGTATCTTCATCCAGGACGTTGCGATGCAGCTTAACAAGCGCTTCGGCCCAGTCAAGGGTTTCGGATACACCCGGTTTTTTCAGCAGATCTTCTTTACGAATATTTTGCATGAATATGGCGATCTGATGGACAAGCGATTCTTCTAATTTTGGAACCCGTGCCTGGATGATTTTCATTTCTTTCTCCAGGTCCGGATAATCAATCCAGTGGTAAAAACAGCGCCGTTTGAGTGCATCGTGGATGTCGCGGGTACGGTTGGAGGTAATGACCACCATGGGTTTCTGGGTGGCCTTTAGGGTACCGATTTCCGGTATGGATACTTGAAAATCGGACAGGATTTCGAGCAGAAATGCTTCAAATTCCTCATCCGCGCGGTCCAGTTCATCGATCAATAATACGGGGATGTGCCCCACTGCGTTTTGGATGGCTTCCAGCAAAGGTCTTTTGATCAAATAGGGCTCGCTGTAAATCACCTGACCCATTTCTTCAGGTGACAGGCCGCATTGCTCGTCCATTTTGATGCGCAGCAGTTGTTTGGGATAATTCCATTCATACAGAGCTGAATTGGCATCCAAACCTTCATAGCATTGAAGCCGGATGAGTTTTGTGGAGAGAATATCCGCCAGGACAAGGGCGACCTCGGTTTTTCCCACTCCAGGTTCACCTTCAAGGAATATCGGTTTGCTGAGTTGATATGATAGATAAAGGACGGTCGCCAGGGATTGATCCGATATATACCGATGCCTGCTCAGCTGTTCCCGAATCGTATCAATGGAAGAGAAGCTATCTTTTACGCTCATAAACGTACCTGCTTTATTTTGAAAATGCTTCGGATTAAAATGATTTGCACTTACGGGGAAAACCTGACTTTAGTATTATGCAGTTTTCTGTAAGGTCAAGAGAATTCCGACCTGTGTTTGTGATTTCTGGCCTGACACCTGAAAAATCTTACATCCCGCGCCGGTATTGTCCTCCCACATCATATAGCGCCTGGGTAATTTGTCCCAGACTGCATACCCGCACCGCATTCATGAGTTCTGCAAATATGTTATCACCGGAAAGGGCGACTTTTTGCAGGCGTTCCAGGGCCGCGGGCGCCTCTTTGGCGTGACGCTTTTGAAAATCGGCCAAACGCTTTAGCTGAGATTGTTTCTCTTCTTCGGTTGCCCTGGAAAGTTCCACACCCTCACTCAGCTGGTCCAGATCGGTATGTGGATCCCGAAACGTGTTCACACCGATGATGGGAAGTTCACCGCTATGTTTTAAGGTCTCTGAATAAATAGACTCTTCTTGAATTTTACTGCGCTGGTAGCCGGTTTCCATGGCACCCAGCACACCGCCGCGCTTGGTGATTTGATCAAACTCATATAAGACCGCCTCCTCGACCAGATGGGTTAATTCTTCAAGAATAAAGCTTCCCTGGTTCATATTTTCATTTTTGTTCAATCCCCATTCCCGGTTTATGATGAGCTGAATGGCGAGGGCCCGTCTGACGGATTCGGCACTGGGGGTGGTGATGGCTTCATCAAATGCGTTGGTGTGCAGGCTGTTGCAATTGTCATATATGGCGCAAAGCGCCTGCAGGGTGGTGCGGATATCATTAAATTGGATGTCCTGGCTGTGTAAAGAGCGCCCGGATGTCTGGCAGTGATATTTCAGCATCTGTGAACGAACAGATCCGCCGTAGAGGCCGCGCAGGGCGATCGCCCATATACGGCGCGCCACTCTTCCAATGACCGTATATTCCGGATCCATTCCGTTTGAAAAGAAAAAGGATAGGTTCGGCGCAAAGCTTTCAAGGGGCATGCCGCGGGACAGGTAGTACTCTACATACGTAAAGCCGTTGGCCAGCGTCAGCGCCAGCTGGGTAATCGGGTTGGCGCCGGCTTCGGCGATATGATACCCGGAGATAGAGACACTGTAGTAATTGCGGACGTTGTTATCGATAAAGTATTGCTGGATGTCGCCCATCACGCGCAGGGCGAATTCGATCGAAAAAATACAGGTATTTTGCCCCTGATCTTCCTTGAGGATATCGGCCTGCACGGTGCCGCGGACATTGGAAAGTACATCGGCGCGAATATTCTGATACTGCGCTTTGGACGGCGCTTTTCCGTTTTCGGCTTTGAACTTGTCCACTTGCTGATCGATGGCCGCATTGAAAAACATGGCCAGCATCATGGGTCCGGGTCCATTGATGGTCATGGATACCGAGGTGCTGGGTGCGCACAGCTCAAAACCGTCATACAGGACTTTGACATCATCCAGTGTGCAGATGCTGACACCCGAGGTGCCGATTTTACCATAGATGTCTGGCCGAATGTCCGGATCACAGCCATACAACGTAACGGAATCATAGGCAGTTGAAAGCCGTTTGGCTTCATAATCTGCCGACAGCATTTTAAAACGCTGATTGGTGCGGGCTGGATCGCCTTCGCCGGCAAACATGCGCGTCGGCTCTTCGTCTGCGCGCTTTAGCGGGAACACGCCGGCAGTAAAAGGAAATCTTCCGGAGACATTTTCTTCCCGCATCCAGCGGTATATTTCAGCCGGATCTTGAAACTTGGGAAGTGCGATCTTGGGGATGCGGGTGTGCGATAATGTTTCTGAGAATAAGGGAACCCTGATTTCTCGATCGCGGACCGTGTACACCAGTTCATCTTTATGGTAGGCGTCATTAATCTCTTCCCATTCATCGATGGCGCCCAAGGTCTCCTGTTCCAGAAGGGCTTCGGTATATTTGATTTCATCTTTTAACCTTGTGATCAGCGCCGTCGAATCTTCTTCATTGCCGGCACCGATGGCTGCAAGTGTTTCTTTGAAGTGCCAGACTTTTCGAAGATATTGTGCCTGTTCACCGGTTTGCTGGTGGTAATTTCTAACCGTATCTGTGATTTCAGACAGATAGCGGACACGCTCCGGCGGGATGATGATGGTTTTGGATGATGAGATCCGGGATTGAGGTCTTGGCAAGCTGGCCTCCAATTTAACGCCGGTTTTCTCGACGACTTTGTCGAGGATCGCATGATACAGGGCGGTGACCCCATCGTCATTGAATTTTGATGCGATGGTTCCATATACCGGCATTTCTTCAAGATCCGTGTCCCATAATTTTTGATTACGCTGTACCTGTTTGCGCACGTCACGCACCGCATCTTCTCCGCCGCGCTTTTCGAATTTGTTAATTACCACAAGGTCTGCAAAGTCGAGCATGTCAATTTTTTCGAGCTGGGTGGCGGCACCGAATTCACTGGTCATGACATAGATGGACAGATCAACCAGATCGGTAATACTGGAATCTCCCTGTCCAATCCCGGCTGTTTCCGCTATGATTAGATCATAGCCGGCCGCCTGGGTGACTTCGATGGCCTCAGTCAGGACGGCCGGCAATTCGGTTCGGGATTGCCGTGTCGCCAGAGAGCGTAAATATACCTGGGGGTTGCTGATCGCGTTCATTCGGATGCGATCACCCAATAGCGCCCCGCCGGTCTTGCGCCGGGAAGGATCACAACTGATAATGGCAATATGAACATCTTTAAGATCATGCAGCATGCGGAGTATCAATTCGTCGGTTAAAGAGGATTTGCCGGCACCGCCTGTTCCGGTAATGCCGATGACCGGGGCGTTGTGCTTTGCAATCTTCTTCAGTAGCTGGGCACGAATCGCCTCAAAGTTACCGTTTCCCTGAGCCTTGGCCTGTTCGGCGGTAGTGATCAGTTTGGCCACTAAAAAAGGATTACCGGTGTTTAGCGCGTTGAAGTCAAAGTTGTTGTCAGTGACCGTCGGAAAATCGATGGTTTCGACCATATCGTTAATCATGCCCTGCAGCCCCATACGGGCACCGTCTTCAGGTGAATAAATCCTGGCAACACCATACGCTTCCAGTTCCTTGATTTCATCCGGCACAATGACGCCGCCGCCACCGCCGAATACCTTGATGTGAGAAGCGGCGTTTTCTTTAAGAAGGTCGACCATATATTTGAAAAATTCGACGTGTCCGCCCTGATAACTAGAAACGGCAACTCCCTGAACATCCTCTTCAATGGCGGCCTCCACAATTTCATGCACCGATCGATTGTGCCCTAAATGAATTACTTCTACACCGGTGTCCTGCAGTATCCTGCGCATGATATTGATGGCGGCATCATGGCCGTCAAAGAGAGATGTTGCCGTAACAACTCTGACATTATGCTTGGGCTTATAAACTTCACCTTCGGGGCTCATGTCGTCTCCTTCATGTCCGATTAAGTTCTCATATAGTTTTGTTTATGCGCCTTGTAGACTCGCTCTATCGTTTTTGTTATCCGTAGTCATGGCGACACTTTATTCGTGCACATTCCTAAGATGAGTTTTGTCTGGCGGTCAATATAATCTTTGATGCTGTAGTGTCGGGTCAGAAACCATCGCCGAAATGTCCACATGTGTCCCAAAACCACAATGTTGTGCGCAGTGAGCTCGATGGAGCGCTCATCGAGGTTCGGAAGTTCTCCGGTGGAAGCGATCCGGGCCAGCGCCTCAATAAACAGTCCGGTGATGCGCAGCTCGTTTTCTAATACGCGATTCTGCCACTGGCCCGGTAAGGATTGGGTTTCCTGATAGATCAGCAGGATGAAATCACTCATGCGGTCGCAAACCATAAAGTATTCTTTTATGACTCCTTTGAGAGCGTTTTGTCCACCCTTGGCTCCCGACATTGCCATGGTTACGCCCCGTTCGACTTCTGCATGAATGGATTCGCACACCATATATAAGATATCTTCTTTGGATGCGAAGTATTCATATAAGGATCCGATGGAAAATCCGGCCGCACTGGCAATTTGGCGGGTAGTGGTTTTATGGAATCCCTTGTCGATAAACAGCTGGACGGCCGCGTCGGCTATCTGACGACGTCTACGGTCCACCAGTTCAGGATCTTTGACCTGAGTGGGAATATCTTTGGTGCGGTTAAGTTCCTCCATTTTAACCTCTTGATATTATTATTAGTTTAAATTTAAAGGAAATATTACACCTGCCTGAACGAGCGCTCAATCAATAAAGTAACACGTCTTTTTTTTACTTGTCAAGGTTTTCACTCATACGATTTTTGTATGTTAATAACTAGCAGAATTAATAAGGATATGTATGTATATCATCATCATTTTGAGCGATTGTTGAAAGTGGCTGTCAATCCAGCGGAATCTAAAAGGACAGGGCTTTATGACTGAGCGCTCGTTCATATAGCAGGGTCGTGGATATGATGGTTTTAATTCATTTACAAGAAAGGCGGATTTAATGAGCGAATAGGCTATTTTCAAGATTCTGGCGAGAAAATATCGAGCGGATGTATAATAAAAACGTACCGAATTAGTGCTGGCATGCGGTGGTTTAAGAAAAACAGGTGCATGCCTGCCTCCCGGTAGTACTTTGAGACAGACATGCACACAATAAGCGTTTATTTGTTTATAAACCAGCGCCCATCTTTAATTTCGGCCACAAATATGGGCTTATCAGCGTCGCCGTCGGCATTGAAGGCAACCGGTCCCACGAGGCCTTTAAAATCCTTGATGGTGGTGAGTCCTTTCATGATTTTTTCTCGATCCTGGGCGAGCTCACCAGGATTATTGGTTACCCCCATCTGCTCCATGGCATATTTGAGAAAGTAAATGGCATCATAGACATTGTTGTCATACATGATCGGTTCAGGCGGTGAAAAACCTTTGGTTTTGGCGATCTTAACGAACTTATCAACAAATCCCTGCGGGGAAATGGAGTGATGGAAGGTGCAGGGCGCAAAGGTTCCTTCGACATCCTTGCCGCCTTTTTGCGGGAAATACTCATTGATGAAAGGGCTGCCGCCCACCAGGTTCTGTTTGAATCCCTGGCGGCGCAGTTCTTTGCTAAAGGTAATGGCATCGAAATAGACACCGCCAAAGGCGATACCCTGGAAATCATAAGCCTTTAGCTTGGTGACCTGGGGCCGCATATCAAAGTCATTGGTCTGATAGGTGACAAAGGCACCATCATTTACGACGGTGGAACCCATTTTTTTAAACACCGTCGGCAGCACTTTGGAACCCAGAATGCGTCCAATGGCATCTTTGACATCATGGACGACCACGACGTTTTTTATCTTGTAGCGGTCGATAAATGATTTGATGGCCACCTTGCCCATTTTAATCTCATCGATGGTATTCCGGAAGGTATAGGGCCGATGCTTTTTGGCCAGACCCGGCTTGGATGAGGCCTGTGAAATCATGGGGATCCCGATTTTGTTGCCCACCGGAAAGGCGACTTCGCACTCGCCACTTGAAAAAGGCCCCAGAATGGCCAGAACTTTATCGTCTTCGGCCAGCTTGCGAACCATACGGGTGGCTTCCATGGGCTTGCTCCCGGTATCGTAAGTAACCAAACGCAGCTGAACGCCGCCAATGCCGCCGGCGGCATTGATCTCGTCAATCGCTATCTGAGCCGCGATTTCGTTCTTTTTGGTCCAGTCGGCCCACATACCGGTTAATCCAAAGGCAGCACCGATTTTCACCTCTTTGCCAGCCAGCTTTGATCCGGCCCAGGCGATTTGAGAATTTTGGAGGCAAAGGACTGCGCCGATTGCAACCACAAAAGTTAGTAATAAAATCCGTTTCCAGCCGCTTTTAGAACATCCCTTGGATGTGTTCATAAAGATTCCCTCCTTTTGTTTTTACGATTGTAAAAGGCATTTTATTTCGAAGGGTAGGGGCCAACATTCCCAATCATCGAAAAACCACCGCGTCATTTCCCCTACTCAGCGGAACTCAAAAACATGACTCTGTTATTTCATGCCATAACGCATTACTCCTTTATCTGGTTACGGAGTAGATCCATCACCGATTTGGCCCTGCGGCCGCCTTCTTTGTAATCCAGCCATTTGACGACCGGTCTGGGGCGCTTGCCGCGGATGACATCATCAAGCCAGAGCAGGAACTTGCGCGCATGATGTGAATATTTTGCAGATTTAACACCGATTCTGTGGTGCAGCACGTCCGGCCGGTTCCACGGGCATACCGCTATGCAGCGGGCGCAATCGTTCCATCGTTTGGGATTGGAGCACCAGAATCGCTGGCAGGCCTCATCGTCCATCTGCCATTTTTCAACCCCGCGCACAACTGTTTTATCGCCATGGGGGATGGCTTGGGAAGGGCAATTCTGAGCGCATTTACCGCAGATTTCACAAAATTTAACAACGCCGATATCGACCGGTGAATCCACTGTTAGTGGAAGATCCGTGGTGATGGTGGACAGCCGCTGTCTAGGCCCGAATTCCCGTGACATCAGGATGCCCAGCCGACCCAACTCCCCAAGTCCGGCGGCTTCAGCAATGGGAACATGTTGGACCCATTCATTGATGAAAAAATGGGCCCTGGCTGGATAGCCGAGCTCGCGGATATAAGCGGCCAGGGATACGGCAACTTTGGCGGCATTCAGGTATCCCAGGCCGACCTCGGCATTATCGATCCAGCCGGGGGCATAGCGCATACGTTTGTAATCCATTTCGACGGCCAGCGATACGGCATACTTATGGGGTAAATTAATCTCCTGGCCGTCACTGCCCTTGGCAAAATCAATTCGCAGCCCGGTGTGGCTGTATACATAAGCAGGATTTAGCTCGCATATGCCCGCCAGATCTGCCCCCAGAAAATAGGCCACGCCCTTGATGATTTTGGCCATATGCTTGGGATCATCAACCTCGATCTTATTCGGATTGAGCGGTCCATCGGCCACTTTGCGCCAGGACCGCATGGGTGAATTCATGGCTCTGTGTTCGGGATAAAAAATACGTCTGAATGGGTCAATGGATTCACTGGTCCAGCGTTCTTTTACTTTTTCACCCAGACCACCGATTCCGGCCTGGGTGTGCATATGGTTTCTCTGGTCAAATTTTTCCTGAGGGCCAACAATTCTGGTCGTAGATTCCCGTTGGATTTTCATTTGTCACCTTATTTCACAGTGACTATGGTTTAGTCACTTGGTTCAACGGTTCAACGCTCAAAGGTTCAGAGGTTAAATAAAAGAAACCAACTAATAGAGACCCAGTGTACAGCTAAATAGTAGATTAGTAGCGTAGTCAATTCCTCAAACGATTCAATCCTTTTGACCATTCGACCCTACAACGAATCGACTAAATTCACGAAGCAGCAACCAGAAGCAAGGATTTCTAAATTCTTAAACCCTTGAACCCTGAACCGCTGAACCTAGAAAGGAATATCCTCTCTTTCGTCTGCAAAGCGTTTGGCCTTATGGTCCCAGCGGGGCAGGGTGCCGTGCTCGAGCATTTCCACCGTTGCCCGGATGTTGAGGCCCAGCTGAAGTGATTTTGCAATCTTATCGCGAAATCCATCCAAAGCGTTATGATCCAGATGGGGAACCGGGTCGATTTTTACCAGGATTTCATCGAGATCACCTTCGCGTTTAAAAATGACCTGAAATTCATCCACGTCGTCAAATTCTCTGACGATTTCTTCGATTCGGCTCGGGTATACAATGATACCTCTGATCTTTTTCATGTCGTCTAATCGGCCCAGGACGCTGCCCTCCAGCGCAAAAAGGGTGCGTTTACAGGGACAGCTGCGTTCGGTCACGGTCACAATATCGCGAGTGCGATAGCGGATGAACGGGGTTGCCTGCCTTTCCAGATTGGTCAGTACCAGTTCGCCCGTACCGCCGGGCCCGACGGGTTCATCCGTTTCAAGATCCAGTACTTCTGGATACGCCCAGTCTTCATTGACGTGGGTTACACCGGATTGAAATTCACAGTTGTAACCCCAGGGACCAATTTCGGTGGAACCCAGGAAGTCGAATGCTTTGCAGCCATAAGAACTCTCGATCTTATCTTTGACGCCCGGTATGACCGCACCGGGTTCGCCGGTGTGCCAGGAAAGCCTGATCTGGGCCTTTTGGGCCAGATCGAGGTTGTTTTTTGCAGCTACATCCGCCATATGGATGGCATAGGATGGGGTGGAGCCAATCACCGTGATTGGATAAGTGGCCAGGGCATTGATGCGTTGCTCGGTCTTCATGCCGCCGGATGCAAACAGCAGGCAGCCGATTTCCTGGCAGGCATACAAGCCGGCCCAGAATCCGATCCAGGGGCCAAAGCTGAATACGGGCATGACCATGTCGGTTCTGCGAATTCCATACGCATACAGCATGCGGGCGTAAATATGGCAAAATCTGGACCAATCTTCGGGTGTATCGAGAATTTTAATGGGGGTACCGGTGGTACCGGAGGTCATGTGCACCCGCTGGGTTTCCTCTATTGGAACAGCGAGCATGGTGCCCCAGGGCGGATGGGCTTCCTGGTCTTGTCGTAAATCTTCTTTGGTCAGAAACGGCAGCCTGTTGATGTCCTCCAGTGTTCGAATTTGATCGGGGGTGATATTCGCCTTCTGAAAATGCTTTCTATAAAAAGGGCTATGATCCCAGGCATGTATTACAAGGGCCTTGAGTTTGCGTTCCTGCAAACGCTTGAGCTCCTCGCGGGATGCCGTCTCAATTTCAGGATCAAAATACCGGCTTTCCATACATCCTCCTCTTCAATTGTATAATTACTCCACCTGGGTCTTGTATGAAAATTACTGGGCTTCTATGGTTAAATTTAGAAGTCGGGCTGCATTTTCACCCAGAATCTTTCGTTTGGCGTCTTCATTAATTTTTAAACACTGCAGAGCAGTTATATTTTCTTTGATGGTCGGCACCCCCGGCCAGTCAGAGCCATAGACCACCTTATGGGCAATACGCTCCAGCTCTGGAAAATAGGTCAATAGTTTTTGCGGCGGCAGACCGGACACCTCCATGTACACATTTCCATGAATGCGGGCCAGCGCCAGCGCTTTCTCATACCAGAACGGACGCCCGCTGTGCGCCATCAGCAGTTTGAGTTCCGGAAAATCGACCGCTACATCATCGATGTATATGGGATCTCCGTATTTTAACCGGGCACCGGTAAATATCGACGAGCCAATATGCAACAACACCGGGATATCCAGCTCCTGCGCTTTGGTATACAGCGGATAGAGTTTGGTCTCGTTGGGATAAAAATGTTGATAGGTCGGATACAGTTTCAGGCCCTTGAAATCCTGATGGCACACCCATTCCTCCAGTTCATCAACCGGATTCTGAGATGTGTTCGGATCAATACTGGCAAAGGGAATCAGACGCGGGCTATGGGAGCAGAATTCAGCCACATCTTCATTGGCCGCGATACCTGAGGTAATGGGCGCCAGCTCTGCCAGTATGACCGCATAATCAATACCGGCCTCATCCATGAGACCCAAAAAGGCTTGCGGTGAAGAATAGGTCTCCAGCATCCAGTCCAGGCGGTCGCCCCAGCCCCGCTGCAGCAATTCCATATAAGCCTGTGTCCGGCTGCGGTAATAGGCGGTGTGCACATGAAAATCGATAATCATAATTAACGGCCTGTTTTGTCTTTAATTGTGGCACAGGCATAATTGCAATTCTGACAAATACCCCCGTGGTGCTGGCGTAATTGCAGATGACCTGTGTCCAGTTTGTTTTTATAAAAATAGTGGCGGTTGCACACGCGACAATATCCCCTCAGGTAAAGGGGCTCCATATCTTTTGTTTTAGAAGCCAACGCCTTGCCTTTTGAAGAGTCTGGATTTTTCCGGTTTGCTTTCATCTCAATAAAATGATCGTTTTTCTATTACACGATTGACCGTTGCACGCGATTCTGAGCAGCAGCATTATTCCGGCAGCAGCGGATCCGGCTGCATTCGTTCCCGATCGATGGCGTAGCGCCTGGCGGCTGTTAGTGCTTTAACGGCAATCAAGGTGTTTTCGAAAAAAGGCATGTTCAAGCCGTCGACCTCTTTGAGCCATCTTTGCTTAACGGCGCCCCCCAGCGCCACCGTATAGAGCGGCTTCTCCGGATGAAGCTCCTTGGCCTGCTGGTAGATTTCACGAATCCCATCAAATTCTGCGTTGGCCAGTGCCAGCAGGATCACAAGCACGGCATCCACATTTTCGTCATCCAGAACAGAGAGAATGCCTTCTTCATGCGTAAGCCGGTTGCCTGATCCCAGGGCCGCCCAAAGGTCGAGCGGATTCATAGGCGGCTGCCACTCCGGCAGAAACTTATTACAACGCTCCTGGGTTTTAGGGCTGAATTCTGACAGCACAAAGCCACGCGCTTCCAGCTCATCCGAGGCCATGACACCATTGGCGCCACTGAAGGTTACGATGCCGACCCGATTTCCCTGAGGCAGCGGCTGATATTGAAATGCTTTCATATACTCTAAAAATTCCTCAAGATCATATGCGCGCGTAATGCCGTACTGGCGATAGGCATAGTCAACGATGGTGTCGTCAAGGGCCAGAGAACCGGTATGCGAGGCAGAGGCTTTGGCGCCTGATTCGGTGCGGCCAGGTTTTAACACCAGAATCGGCATGTCTGCTCTGGCCTTATTGGCAATGGAGAAAAAGCGGCGAGGATTGTGCATCCCTTCCAGATGCATCGCCAGTATGCGGCTTCCCGGATCTTTCCAGGCCCAATCCAGATAGTCACTTTCGTCCAGATCGATCTTGTTTCCAAAGATAACGCTTTTGCCGACGCCGATGCGCTGGACCGTGCGGGACATGACCTGATCGGCCACCGCACCGGCAAAAATCCCGGATTGGCCGCCCAGTGCAATGGAACCATCTTCCCAGTTTTCAAACAGAATAAAGCTGGCCACCAGTTTCTGGTCCATGTTGATGAACCCAATCGAGTTGGGACCCATGCAACGAACACCGGTCTTGCGGATAAGTTCGGCCAGTTTTTCCTGCTCTTTTTTCCCTTCTTCGCCCACTTCTGCAAAGCCGGCAGATATGATCACCGCGGCTTTGACACCTTTTTTGGCGCAATCTTCAAACAGGGTGGGGACAAACTTGCCCGGCAGCAGAAAGAAGACCAGGTCGATATCATCAGGCACTTCCAGTATCTTGGGGTAGGCCTTGAGACCGATGATTTCATCGGCATTGGGATTAATGGGGTACACTTTGCCGGGAAAACCGTTGACCACGATATTTTTGAGCAACACATGGCCGGTCTTTGTTGGATTGGTTGATGCACCGATGACCGCCACCGACCTGGGCTCGAGGACGGCCCGGATATCATTTAAGGCGGCACTTTTGGCAGGTTTTTTTTGGGCCTTGCCCTTTTTCTGCTTGAGCGTAATCAATGCATCCAGGGCCAGAACCCGATCACCGTTGACCACAAGCGGGTTGATGTCCAGTTCTTCGATGTCGGCATGAAACCTGACGGCCACTTCCGATAGCCGGGCAATGGTCTGGGCCAGTGTCTCTCTGTCGGCGGCCGGTTGTCCTCGGTAACCGTCAAGCATCTTTGATCCTCTGATCTCGGCCAGCATTTCGGCTGCCCCATTCTCATCGATCGGCGCCAAACGCAGCGTAACGTCTTTCAGCAGTTCGACGAATACGCCGCCGAGACCGAAGGCCACCACCGGACCGAAAGGCGGACGGTTGGCGACCCCTAAAATCGTTTCGATTCCGCCTTCGACCATTTCCTGGACCAAAATACCGTGGATGTTCGCATCCGGATGCGTTGCCGCAATAGCATTCATTATATCGCGATACCCCGTGCGAACAGCCTCATCGTCAACCAGACCGACCCTCACACCGCCGGCATCGGTCTTGTGCAAAACATCCGGCGATGAAATCTTCAACACCACCGGGTATCCTAGTTTTTGTGCGTTTGATACGGCTTCCTCCTCGCTGGCGGCCAACGCTTCACGGGTACCGGCAATTCCTGCAGCCGTTAAAACCTGTTTGGCTTCAAATTCAGTCAGTTTGGTTCTGCCATCTTTACGAACATCAGCAAGTATCTGTTCAATCTCCGCCATTATGCTTCCTCCTAAAAAGTTTGCTCATTGTCGTTCCTGGTTTGCCCACGAATATATCTAACCCG
>CAJICI010000793.1_pt1 | contig 20665 bp, 13 predicted proteins | sample 9199571 | NCBI WGS metagenome assembly CAJICI01 (sample SAMEA7708329, study PRJEB35096) | sediment metagenome | biome: marine neritic benthic zone biome [ENVO:01000025]; feature: sediment [ENVO:00002007]; material: shallow marine sediment [ENVO:03000034] sea grass bed [ENVO_01000059] ...
GAGCATCTTCTCCAGCAGGGCGCTCAGATCACTGAGGCCTACCGGCTTCGGAAGATAATCATGAATCGATTCCTTGGCCTTCTGGCCCAGACCGTTGATGCCGTCGAGTTCATATCCGGAAATTATGGAGATTTTAGCCCTGGGGTCATAGTTGAGAATTTCCTCGATACAGGCAATGCCGTCCATCTCCGGCATATTAATATCCATCAGGACTGCGTCGGGTTTGCAGGACTTATATTTCTTAAGGCCTTCGGTGCCGCTTGAAGCAAACTCCGGTTTATAACCCAGATATTCAAGCAATTCATTCATGGCGTTTATTATTTCAGGCTCATCATCGACTACCAGCACGAGTTGTCCCTGACCGCGAGCGAGCGATGGTTTATCTTCCTTCGCATGTTCTTCCTTACCCGCGACCAGCGGCAAATGTATTTTGAATGTGGTTCCCTTTTTGGGCTGTGATTCAACACTGATCAGCCCTTCATGGCTCTTGATAATGCCGTAGGTAGTGGATAGGCCAAGGCCGGTGCCTTTGCCAATCGGCTTGGTGGTAAAAAACGGGTCAAAGCATTTTTCGACGTTCTCTTTACCCATGCCTTCACCGCTGTCGGAAACGGTGACTAAAAAACGACGACTCTCCTGAACGGCCTTTATGCTGAGGCGTCCGCCATTCGGCATGGCATCCCGGGCATTGGTACACAGATTCATCAAGGCCTGGCTCAGACTGTTTATGTCTCCCATAATCGGCATCTGATCCGGATAATCCGTTTCAATCTCAATTTTTTGGTCAAAAGAAGTTCGAATGAGCTGGCAGGTCTGGCTGATGACCTCGGCCAGGTTGATGATTTTGAACTCTTCTTTGATCTGTTTGCGTGAAAACTGCAGCAGGCCGTCGACCAGGCGTGAGCCTCTTCTGACCGAGGTGTTGATACGCCCGGCTACCTCGTGCAGACCGGATTGATCTTCATAATTCATCTGAATCAATTGGCTGTTTACCAGTATTTCGGTCAGAGTGTTTCGGAAATTATGAGCCACACCGGCTGCGATGGTGCCGATGGCCTCCATTTTCTGGACATGCTGCAGCTGCATTTCCAGGCGTTTGCGTTCGGTCACATCGGTGATCATGATGATAATCGTCGAGCTTTCCCCTTTGACGGGCAGAATCTTAATGGTAATCTGCCTGCCATTTAGCGCCACCGGTGTCTTTTCGCCTATCTCAACCGGATCTTCTGATTTGGATTTCAGAATGTTGTCAAGCTGCTGTCCGACAGTGTCACTAAACAGATCCGGCGGGTAGGCGGCCAGGATTTTTTCGGGCGGCACACCAAGCAGTGAAACTGCAACGCCGTTGGCATAGACGATCTTGTCCGAAAATACTTCCAAAATTCCTTCAGCCATACTTTCCAGGATCGTTTCCAGATGCCGGCTGCGTGAAAGCAGTTCCTTTGTCAGCTGACGCGCATAGACGTTGTCCAGCCCCCGGATGGCCTTTTCTTCCTGCTTTTCTTTGGGCTCATCGGCCGTTTCGATAACCTCCTTGATGTGATCGGCCATGGCGCTGAAAGGGCCTTTGGCGATGTAGGAGTCCGCCCCTGTCTGTTCAAAATCGAAATCAATTTCAGCCACCGCGGCTGAAATAATAACGAGATAGCAATCCTTGAGTTGCGGCATGCTGCGGACGATCTGGATCAACTTGCCCCCGTCAATCTTGGGCATAATAAGGTCGAAGAACATGATGTCCGGCGTGAAAGTGGAAAACAGGTTCAGAGCGGCGAAACCATCCTCGGCGGTGACGACTTCATGTCCCTCGCGTGTTAGAAGTTTGCTGATAAATTTCAACATGACACGGTCGTCATCGACAACCAGGATATTTTTTTTCATTGCTTCAACTCCCGCTGATTGAATTTAGGATCGTTTTAGCGCAGGTTTGCCCGCCGGGTTTCTATTTGGATTATATACTACAATTTTTTCATCGGAAATTACAGGAGAAAAAATTTAAAATTATTTATCCCCTTTGTGCGCGATAATTTTTTTAAGCGCCTGTTCCAACTCAACGACCTGTCCGGCAAGGTTTTCAATAGCCTCCGGCACTCCGTCAAAATCGGCTTGTTTGCCTTTTTGCTCCAGCTCAAAGGCAAGATCGGCAGCCGAATCTGCCTGAAAATTTTTTAGCATCCCTTTCAGGCTATGGGCCGCTCGCATCAGAGCGTCTGGATCGTTATCCGCTGACGCCTGACGAATATTCTCGAGCAGATTGGGATAATCGCTCAGAAACACCTCTACGACGTCTTCCAGAAACTCCCAGTCTCCATCAAATGCTTTCAGCAGCATTTCGGTGTCCATCAACGGGGTATGACCTGCCGGCGTTCCATGATTTCCCGGGTCCCGGGTCAGTTTTTCAATGGCATCAAACAATTTATCTGAATCAATGGGTTTGGACACGTACTCATCCATCCCGGCTTCAAGGCAGCGTTCTCTGTCACCTTTAATGGCATGGGCGGTCATAGCGATAATCGGGATATGGCTCGGGGTTTCCTGCTCATCGACCCGGATGGCTCTGGTGGCCTCCAGCCCATTTAGTTGAGGCATTTGCACGTCCATCAGCACGACATCAAATGAGTGTTTTTTCAGCGCTTCAAGGGCTTCTCTGCCATTGCCTACCAGCGTGACCCGGTGGTTCCAGCGGTCAAGCAGGCGCTGGATAAATTTCTGGTTAAAAGGTGTGTCTTCAGCCACCAGAATATCCAGCGAGCGCGATGGGGTTGGAACGGCCTTTTTAAGGGTTTCAGATGACCGTTCGGTGTCCGGTTTCTCAAGGCCCAGGGTGCTTAAAACGTTACTTTCCAGCTCCACAGCTCCAAATGGTTTGACGATTCCGGCCCTGATACCCAGGTTTTCCAGTTCGGCTTTCCGTTTGAGGTGGGGAAAGGTCAGCAATAAAATGATGCCGGCATCGGATACCTGCTGTTTAACAATCCATTCAGCCAGTTCGAACCCACTGGTTTCAGGCATATCCGAATCGATTAATATCAAATCGAAATTTGCGTTTTCGGTTCCGGATCCGGAAAGCAATTCCCGGGCTTCTGCCGCATCGGCTGCCGCAACAGCGCTGATTTGCATGCCTTCCAAAATTTCCACAGTTATATTTCGAGCTGATTCATTATCATCCACAACCAGTGCCTTTAGCCCCGCGAGTTCCGGGTGTGCGGACTCCGGAGGCGGGGTCTCGCCATCCTGCTGTATCATTAACCGGGCGGTGAACCGGAAACGGCTGCCCCGGGAGGGTTGACTTTTCAGTTTAATATTACCGCCCATAAGATCCACAAGTTGCGCTGATACTGCCAGGCCCAGACCGGTACCACCGTAACGACGGAGCGTTGTGGGGTCTCCCTGGTTGTAGGCGCCAAATATGCTGCGCTGTCGGTCCTTGGGAATGCCGAGTCCGGTATCGACGACAGAAATGTGAAGCACAACCTCAAAATTCGTTTGAGACTGGGCGGCCACGTAGACCACCACCTCACCGTGATCGGTAAATTTGATGGCGTTGTCAACCAGGTTAAGAAGGACCTGGCGCAGGCGCACCGGATCTCCGAGAAGGCGGCCGGGCATACCGGGGGCAATGCGGTAAGCCAGTTCAATACCCTTCTCGTGGGATTTCATGCCCATGATTTTTAAAGATTCATCCATAAACTGCCGGAAATTAAATGGTGTTTGTTCGAAATCCAATTTTCCGGCCTCTATTTTGGAGAAGTCCAAAATATTGTTGATAATCGAAAGCAGAGAATAGGCTGATGATTTTACAACATCCAGGTCTTCCCGTTGGTCGGGGGGCAAGTCAGAGGTTAGCATCAGTTCAACCAGACCGATAATCGCGTTCAGCGGCGTTCGGATCTCGTGACTCATGCTGGCTAGAAATTCACTTTTGGTTCTGCTGGCTGCTTCGGCCGCCAGTTTAGCCCGATACATGACTTCAGCTCGCTGCCGCTGGGTGACATCCCTGATAAACCCGCCAAATCCGATGGGGTTGCCTTTGGGATCCTTGATCAATGATACGGATGATTCAGCAAATCGCAATGACCGGGATTTATCGGAAAGGGTCCATGCCAGCGAGGTGACGGGGTTGTCGGTATCCAGCACTTTTTTGAAGGCATCTTTCAGTTTTTGAGAATTGGACTCATCCAGCAAGTCCAGTTGATTCATGCCGGAAATTTCTTCTCTGGTATATCCCAAAATATTGCACATGGAATCATTAAAAAAAGTAAAGTAGCCGCTGCGGTCCACCTCATAATATCCATCCGGGGTAGTTTCAATGATTGTCCGGAACTTCTCTTCGCTTTCACGCAGTGCTGCCTCGGCAATAGTTCGCTGGTTGATGGTAAACTGGGCATGGGATCCAAAAATAACAAACAGGCATAAAATGGCGATACGGCTCCAAATCGCACCTTCAGCGCCTAAAAGCCGCTGAAAAAAGTCAACGTCGTAGGATAAAAAGATATACAGGACAGAATCAAAAACGGTGTAAAACAATGCCAGGCCAAAACCGATTAAAACCATTTGATCCCAAATATGAACCTGGATTTTTTTCTTTTTTTTCATTTCGAATTACCTTTTGGAATACCAAAGAAATTGCGTGATAAATAACGAATCTGACAAGAATTCGTCTCAAAAAACGGATTCCTGCCCGCCTCTGGCGGGTTGGTTTTTATCCGCCTCTGGCGGAGTGGACCAATCCGCCGCAGGCGGATTTGAGATGGCTTCTAAAAAGTTAGCAGTCAGGTCCCTTAGTTTCAAGTAGTTTCAGCGTCTTTGGAAAAGTTTTACATGAAACTGGATTAAAATGCGAACCGGAATTTTTCAGGAATATATCGGGCACCTGTCAGTAATTAAAGCTTTTCGCGCTGACAGGTGTGGTGGGCGGTCAAAAAAAACCGTGGCTGAGGCCGCGAAGCATCGAATTATAATATAGTCCAGTAATCAGGGCAGGCGTGATGTCGAAGGGCCATGGACTAGCTCTGGGAGACTTCCTTGGCGCGGGGAAATTTCCGGCGGTCATTACCGCTGCGCCGATCTTTCCCGCTTCTCCTTTCCGGGATATGCAGGGTGTAAGAGTAATTCCTGCGATCTCCTCCGGAGCGTCGTCCTCCGTTGTCCAGAATAATCAGCTGCTCCAGTATATCATTTTCATTTTTTTCCATAGTCCGAATCGAGATTGTATATCCTGGTTTGTTATACCGCTTTTCGTAAAAACATTCCGGCTGGTATAAGTGGTTGTAGAAAAAAACGTTTGTATAACGGAACGTTTTTAGACAACCACGATAACGTGGTATGGGCCGCCCACAGTATTCCGTGCAAAGGAGATAAATACGCAATTATCATGCCAAACAGTTGAAACTGTTGATAGATGGCAGAGTTGTTGATTTAAAAAAAATTATATAATGATATCGACCAGTTTTAAATTTTCAGGTGAGTGTTTCCGGTATATTAGGGATGAATATCCCTCATGGATGTGGGTACTTTATGTAATATGTGTAACAAATTTCACATAATTGTGAAAAATAATTCCATTCTAGTCCCGGGAAACTTCTGGCGGTTCAATCCCCAGATCTTTGATTTTATACAGGAGAGTTTTGTAGCTGATTTTCAAAATCTTGGTGGCTTTACTGCGATTCCAGCCGGTTTTATCCAGCACATAGGAGATTACTTCTTTTTCAACCCGGTCCATGGCCTTTTTCTTGATTTTTTTCAAGGACAGCGATGCGAGATCCGGTGGAGAACTGCTGTCAAAACCCAGGATTTCCATTGGCGTCGCCGGTTCGGCGCTCGCTCCCGGTAAAGCGGCCGTGCGAGGCTGATTAAGATTGCCCATGAGCATATCATTAAGGTTATCCTCGCCATTGCCCAGAATCATGAGGCGTTTTAAAACATTTTGCAATTCACGAATATTGCCGGGCCAGTGATAGGCCGTCAATTTCTCTATGGTACTTGCGCTGGGCATTAACAGCTCTTTGCCATCGAACTGGTCGGTGTAGGTTTTTACGTAATGCTCTATGAGATAGGGAATATCCTCCGGCCGTGAACGAAGCGGTGCAATATGAATCTTTATCGTGCTCAACCGGTAGTACAGGTCTTCCCTGAATTCCCCGTTGGCCATATCGTTTTCCAGTTCATGGTTGGTTGCCGCGATGACCCATGCGCCCATTTTGACTGTTTTTTCAGATCCCAGTGGACTGAAATCCCCCCCCTGGAGTACATGAAGGAGTTTGGCCTGCAATGGTAGCGACATATCGCCGATTTCATCCAAAAAAAGCAGTCCCCCGTTCGCCTGTTCGAATTTGCCCCGTTTGCGGCGATCTGCACCGGTAAAAGCGCCTTGCTCATAGCCGAACATTTCACTTTCAAGCAGGGTGTCCGGCAGAGCAGCGCAATTGACCTTGACAAACGGTTTCCCCACCCTGGTGGACTTTTGATACAAATTTTGGACAACCAGTTCCTTGCCGACGCCGGTTTCACCATAAACAATGGTATTAAGACCGGTATCGGCGACCTGGTCTATCAATTCTTTTATCCTGGAGATGTTATTGCTGACACCGACAATTGTAGGATTCATGTGCATATATACCGCTTTTAAATAAGTTCCCAAAATATGGAAGGGTGGTATGAATGGCTGCAAAATGCGCGCTTGAAAAGCGGAGCACTTTTTTTTGCAGCCCCTATATTTCCCGTTTTTCCAGTTTTTCCTCGGATAGACCAACTTCCCCTTGGCAGGTAACCAACCTTATGGTTCTAAACCAGAATTCGGTTCAAACATCTATTAATCTTAGCGATTATTGCTCCGTTTGACAACAAGAAACTATAGTCAGTCCACCATGGCGGTGCTAGGGATTACTTCTTACATGATTTATCGACATAAATCAATTGAACAAAAGGAATAATTTTTGCATTTAGCAACCAGATGCAGGGTCAGGTCCTCAGCCCAATTCCAATTGTTTGAAATGCCCGGGATTACTTTGGACCGGGGCCATTCAGTCCGGGCAAATGACCCGGTGAACTCTGGCCTCCTGGGACGCCGATGGTGCCCTGGACAGGCAGCAGGGGAAAATCCTCCTGACCCCTTAACCGTTTCACTATAAAAAAGGATTCACAAGGCTTAAGTTTTTCCAAAATATACCAATATATAGAACGGAGTTCCAATTTTTGAAGATGCGCTGAAAAAAACTTAAATATTGGAATCCCACTCCAATTATGTTGAATTTTATATCAAATGATTTATAAAGGTGAACCGGCAATTTTTAATAAATGGAAAAATAGCACAAAACCCCAAAATTATATTCACTGACGATTAGATTGGGAAGCAGCCGTATGGGCGTTATTTCTTGACATTTCAGGCAGTTTATGAATTAATTAGTAATAGCCGCTTTAAATCGGCAATTTTTGATGTTCAATTTTTATGATAATTTCATATCAGCATATCGGTTTTTTTTATTCATTGAATTTTTGAGCTGTACGGAGAGTAATCTTGGCAAAAAGTGATGAAGTATCATCAACCGAAAGGCTACTGGATTTAATTCGCAACGATGACGAATTGGAATATACTGCTGCGAGCACAGGTCCTGAGATATCATTCGGTCACCGGCTAAAAAATCTCTTCAACAATCCGGTATCCTTCAGGAAAATTATCACCATAGGTGTGGATCTTGGCCATGAAGATATCAAGCTGGTGAAAATCAGCCGGATTTCCAGCCAGAAATATGAGATGCTCGAATATGAAAGGATCCCCCTGGAAAATAATATTGAACGTAACAGCCCGGAGTTTCCTCAATTTTTAAGAACCGTTCTGACTGATTTTTGCGGCAGTTCAAAAAATGTAGAACTCTGGTGCACCATTTCCTCGGCCCGGGTAGAAACCCGTCAGATAAGAATTCCGAAAGTAAACCCAAAGCAAATCCCCAATTCAGTTTACTGGTCTTATAAAAAGATCTCTTCCTTTGATGAGACCAGAAACATCTTTGACTTTGAAACCCTGGGCGAGATCGAGGAGGCCGGTCGGCCAAAAATCGATGTGATGGCCTATACTGCGCCGCGGGAGGAGATTCAGGAACTCAAAGATACTTTCAGCAAAGCCGGCTACCCCTTGAAGGGGATATCAATCGTTCCTTTTGCCTTTCAAAGTATCCTGAGAGCAGGCCTGATAGAGACTGATGAGCCAAACGTCTCCAGCCTGTACATCGGTCGAGATTGGTCTCGCATAGACATCTTCTCAGAGGGTAACCTCATGCTTTCCCGCGGCATCAAGGCCGGTGTTAAAACCATGATCGAGGCGCTGCGCACCGAAATTGAGGGAAATTTGTTTGAGCTTTCGATTGCCAGGTCTCCGACCAAGGATTCTGCCAGAATCAGGGCGATTAAAAAGAAGTTGAAAAATGAACTGGAACAGGCCCACCAGCTTTTTTTCGGGGTGATCCACGATAGTGCGCCCTCCGTGCTCGATGAGCGACAGCGACTGCTCAAAGAAGATAAAATATTTAAGATGATCTTGCCGGCCCTCGAGAGGCTGGTTCGGCAAGTAGAGAGAACCCTGCGGCATTTTTCGTTAAATTTTGATAATGCCAGGGTGGGAAAGATATATATTTCCAGCGGTGTGAATCCCCATCAACGGATTGTGGACTATATCGGTGAAGAGCTTGCCATTCCAACCGAGACCCTGAATCCTTTCGCCGACAGCACCAATTTTATCTCGCTGGCACCAAGTCCGGATGATCCTTCGGAACAAAGCTCATATGTACCGGCAATGGGCATGGCCCTTTCCAGCAATTCACTGACCCCTAATTTTCTGCATACATACCAGGATAAGCAAAAAGCGGTCCGCACGCAGTGGATTAACCGCGGTATAGCCGCTTCTGCAGTGGCCTTGATGCTGATGTGTGTTGGTGTGTTTGTCTGGCAGGGGCATCAGGTTAGCGAAAAAGAATATAAATTACTCCAACTTCAACGACAGCTTGAAAATGTCAACCTGCGGGTGGACAAAAGCCTCATACTGAAGCTGGTTGATGAAACCCAGGTCCAACGTCGTCAAATCAGGGATATCGGCCGGAAATATTTCGGGGTGGCGGTTATCAGTGAGATTACGCATCTGACACCGCCGAATGTGCGATTAATCAGTATTACGACGAAACTTGGTAACCCGCCGACCAGAAAAAAAGGTAAGAAGGGCGGTAAAAAGGGGGCCGGAAAAAAAACCCTTGTGCTGAACGGCATCGTGCGCGGCGATCGCCTGATCCTGGAATCCACCCTGGCCGGATATTTGATGGAGCTAAGAAATTCGCCGATGTTCGATCAACCCAAGATAAGCAAAAAATCATTTGAGCGCTATAAAGAAAAAGATGTGTTGAAATTTACCGCTCGCTTAAAGCTTTTATAGTTATGAAAAAAATTCTTTCATTTTTGCCGACTCAAAGTCTGTTCCTGTTTTTACTATGCGGGGCCGGAATAATTGTATTCGTTTTTCTGATTATCCTTCCGACCCAAAATACTTCCGAGCAGCTGGATAAGGACATCATAAGGATCAGTGACCGTATTGAAGAACAGCGAATACTCAAACCGGTGTTTGAAAGCCTGTTAAAAAGGGCCAAGAGGAAGAATCCGACCAAGCTGCCGACGACTAAAACAGTCAAGCTGGATCGAGCCGATATCAGCAAGCTCTCAGAAGATTTGCAGGAAATGGCTTTTCGGCACGGCCTGAAGGTTCAGGACATGAAAACGGATGTGGCCGCTCTAATCGGCAAAAGCGGCTATTTACAGATGCGCTTGAATCTTACCGGTGCTTTTTTGGATTTTCGCGGTTTTCTGGTGGATCTGGGTACGATTCCTTCGCTGGAGATTATCGAAGAGATTCAGATCCGGGCCATTGAAGGATCCAGGGAATTTAAAATCAAGATGTGGATGGCACAGAAATAAAAAATGTTGCGTGTTGCGCGTTGCGCGTTGCGAGGTTTACAAAGGAATTCTATCTTTTTAAATCTGTGACGCGTAACCCGCAACCCGCAACCCGCAACCCGTAACCCGTAACCCGAAACTCGTAACGCGAAAATATGTCAAACAGAGAAAAAATAATTGTTGTCTTGATGGTGTTGTCGGTGATCTATGGGGTCTATATTATATTCTTTGAGTCACCAAAGCAGGCAACGTCTTTCGGCGGCGGCGGCGGCGACCGGGAACTGGAAGCCCTCAACACATTTATCACCAAAGTTGCGGATAAAACCAAGTCCGGTGCCTCCAAACAACAGGCCTATGTTTTGCAAAAAGCCCAAAACATCTGGAAGCAGGACCCCCTGGTGCAACTTGAAACCCAAAAAGTCGAAGTTGACACGGGACCGGAATCGGTAAAGGACACCAGGGTTCAATATACCGGTTTTCTGGAAATGGGGGATACCCGACTGGCGATTATCAGTGGGATGGAATATGAAATTGGTGACCGCCTGGACCCCGGCGGGTTTGTTATTCGTCGAATTTTACCCAGCCACGTGGTGGTAGCACCGCCAGGCAAAAAAAAGAAAACAATGATCCTTCCGATGGAAGAAACTGAATAGGATAAACGGTCTATGGCTAAATATCAGAATCTAATCAGAGCATTGATTTTGGGGATTTGCTGTCTAACCCTGACGATTGCATGGACAGGCGGCTGCGCTAAAAAGAAGGATTTAAAGGATGTTCAGGATCCCTTCTATGAGCAATGGCGCGTAAAGGCGGAAGAATCAAAGGGCACTTCTCCGGTTGAACCGCCTCCGATCGACGAACCGCCATTTGAAATCGCCACCGCCGAAGAGATGAAAGAAGTAAAACCGGAAGCTCCTCGGCCGCTGCCGACACGCAAGATCAGCCTGAAAATGAATGATATCGATGTGGCCGTTTTGCTGCGGGCTCTTGCGAGGGCTGCGGACCAGAATATCATCCTTAACGAGAAGGTAACCGGCAAAGTCAACATCAATATTCACCAGGCACCGTGGGACCAGGTATTTAACGGGATTTTGCGCACCAATGATTTGAGCTATGCCTGGGAAGGAAACATCATCCGCATCATGACCGCCGAAGACATGGACGCGGATCTCAGAAGCAAAGCGCGCCAACAGGCGTTGATGCTCACCCAGACTCCTCTGACGCGAATAGTAGCTATAAGGTTCAGCGAAGCCAACAAACTCAAAACCAATCTTGAGCGATTCGTGACCGTTGACAGAGGCGGCAAAAAAACCGGCTCGATTCTGGTGGACGAGCATACCAATTCATTGATCATCCAGGCCATTCGAAGCGACATGGACCGGATTCTGGCGGTGGTCGAGAAGCTGGACCGCCCCACCCCCCAGGTGTTGATCGAAGCCGTTATCGTCGAAGCCAGCAAGGACGTCGCCCGGGAACTTGGCGTCCAGTGGGGTGGCGTCTACTCTGGAAAAGCCGGCGGGGACAAGCGAGCCATCGTCTCCGGTCAGCAGGGAACCGGAATAACGACTGATCCCGGTCCCGGTGGAGATGGAAATATCGATGTGACGTCGGGATCGGTGATCGACCTGCCGGCCGGTCCATTGAGCGGTTTTGACCCGATGACCCTCGGACTTGTTTACACCCGGGTGGGGGAATACCTGCTGCGGACCCAGCTTTCGGCGCTGCAGGACCAGGGCAAGCTCAACATCCTGTCCAGTCCTTCGGTCACAACCCTGGACAACCAGACCGCCCTGATCGAAAGCGGTCAGGATGTACCCTATCAATCGGTGGAAGACGGCGAGGTCAAAGTTGAGTATAAAAAGGCTGTGCTGGCCTTGCGGGTCATCCCCCACGTAATAGACGGGGACACCCTTAAAATGTACATCAAAGTGAATAAGGACGAGCCTGATTTTTCCAGAACCGTCCTCGGTAATCCCACAATCATAACCAGAAACGCCGAAACCAATGTCATCCAGAACGACGGTCAGACCATTGTTATTGGCGGTTTGAGTGAAGAAACCTCAAGTCGCAATCAAACGGGCACACCGTTTCTGGAGGATATCCCGGGCCTGGGCTACCTGTTCAAGCGAAAAAGCAGTGCCAATCAAATGGAGGAATTGCTCATTTTTATAACGCCCCATATATTAAAGCCCCGCGCACAGCAATAAATGGATTATTTCAGCATATTAAATCTTAAAAAGGAACCGTTCTCGAATTCTCCGGATCCCGAGTTTTTTTTTCATTCCCGGCAGCACCTGGATTGTCTCCAAAAACTGGAGTTGTCCCTGCTGCTGCGACGGGGTCTGAATGTCATCATCGGAGAGGTGGGCACCGGCAAAACCACCTTGTGCCGTCAGCTCATTCGCCGTTTTGCCCAGAAGGAAGAAATCGAAACCCACCTTATCCTTGATCCGCACTTTCTCAATGCCTCCGAATTTCTGGCAACCGTAACCAAAATGCTGGTCGGTAAAAAGCCTGTGGCCGGCAGCCATGACTGGCAGATCAAGGAACATATCAAGCAGTATCTTTTTCGCAAAGGTGTCGATCAGAAGAAAACCGTCGTTTTGATCATTGACGAGGGGCAGAAGATTCCCGCATTTTGCCTTGAAATTTTGCGCGAATTTTTAAACTATGAAACCAATGAATACAAGCTGCTGCAAATTGTCATTTTCGCCCAGACTGAATTTGAGGGCACCATCCGCAAGTACCCGAATTTTGCCGACCGAATCAATCTTTTCCACCAGCTGAAACCCCTGGGTTTTAAAGATACCCGGCGGATGATCCGATTCAGGCTGGAAAAATCCAGCAATTCCCGCCGAAAATTAAATCTTTTCTCCTATCCGGCGCTGTGGGCCATTTATCGTATCACCGGGGGATATCCCCGCAAGATCATAAATCTGTGCCACCAGAGCATATTATCAATGATCATCCAGAACCGGTCCAAAAGCAGCTATTATATGGTACGCGCCTGTGCCCGCAGGGTTTTCCCGGAAGAATCCCGGCGCAGACGAATCATTGTGGCCGGCGCCGCCCTGGCCGGAGCGGCCGCACTGCTCCTGCTGACCTTGCTGCCGCTGGACGGTATTGTCAGCCTGCCATCCAGGGGCATTCAGAATATCAAAGCCTTATTTTCGCAAAATCACGCCGGAGAAACCGACACGCCTCTGGCCCAGGTCAATAATCCAACGGTTAAGGCCCAGCTGGGGCCGTCGGAATTTACCCGACCGTCAACGGTTGAAACTGATCAAAAACCCGTCATGCCTCAGGAGATGGCGGAAAAAGATGCCAAAGAGGTGGCGGCGGCACCAGCACCCGTTGAAACAGTCAAAACGGTTGAATCGCCCAAGGTCGAAGAAACACCTGAAATAGAAGAAACGGTTCAGGTTGCAGCGGTAGCTGAAACGGTGGTTGATGACAACCGGGCCGCTGCTCCTTTGACCAATCCATACTCTTCGATCCTGGGCCAGATTACTCTCAGGCGTGATGAAACGCTTTCCAGGATCATTCAACGCGTATACGGCGACTTTAGTTCAAAGTATTTTAAATCCTTTATTCTGGCCAACCCTGATATCGAAGATCCCGACCGGGTCGAGGTCGGTCAGATAATATCTTTGCCTGCCATACCGGTCGAGGTTGTCCAGCCGACCGCACCGTTGTGGTGGATTAGAATTGGCGAAACCGATCTACTCGAAAATGCTTATAATGTCTTTCGAAACTATCCCGACAACTCACCATCGATGCGGCTGATTCCTTACTGGACAGCTGAAAACGGCACGCAATTTTCGGTGGTGCTCAACAAGATCTTCAGGGATAAGCAAATAGCCCGCAATGAACTGGCTTTTATGCCGGCAGGCCTTATGGCCAACTCCGAAGTGGTTTCGCTGTGGGATGTGGAATCGGTTTATTTTGCCGACCCGTATTTTGGTCGAAAACATTAACATGCGTCAACCAAGAGAATAAAATTGAGAGCAAGAAAGAAATTAGGTGAGATTCTGGTCGAAGGCGGTTTGCTGACCCAAAAGCAGCTGGAAGAAGCCTTGCCTTTTCAAAAGAAGAGCAATCTGAAACTGGGGCAATTTCTGGTGCGTGAAGGGATTGTCAGCGAAAGCCAGATAGTTGATTTGGTATCCAATCAATTGCGACTCGAAAAATACCGGCCGGATAAATACACCATCGATGTGGACCTTGCCAATCTGCTTCCCGCTGATATCGCGCATAAATATCAGGCGGCGCCGCTTCAAAAAAATGGTCTGCTGCTTACCATTGCCATGATGGATCCGCTGGACATCAACGCCCTGGATGCCATCGAAGTATATACCAATTGTGAAGTCGAAGCCATCATCTGCACCGAATCGCACTTAAATCAGTTGTTAAACAGCCTGTACGGCTCATATGCCGGGATCGGTGGCGTGCTGGAAGACATGGAAGAGATGGAGATCGACAAAACGGCCGAGAAAACCCCGGTTACCGAGGACGTGGAGGTCAGCTCACTGCAGGGTATGGCCGAAGAAGCGCCGGTGGTCAGGCTGGTAAATTCCATCTTATCCCAGGGCGTACGTGAAGGCGCCAGCGATATTCACGTCAGTCCTGAAAAAGAATCGGTACAGGTGCGCTTCCGGGTTGACGGCAGGCTCCACGAGGTGCCGGCGCCACCGAAATCGATGTTTTTACCGATTATTTCGCGGATGAAAATTCTGGCAAATATGGATATCGCCGTATCCAGAATACCCCAGGACGGGCGTTTCACCGTAAAAATGAAAAACAAGGATATCAATATCCGGGCCTCCACCATTCCTTCCATTTACGGTGAAAACATGGTGTTGCGCCTGCTGGATACGAGCAACAGCATCTATTCTCTCGAGCGGCTTGGCATGAATGAGACAGACCGTCAGAAACTTGAGCGCATGATCGCCAAGCCGCACGGCATGATTTTGAGCACCGGCCCCACCGGGAGTGGTAAAAGCACCAGTTTATATTCGATCTTAAAGAAAATTAATCAGCCGGACATCAATATTATTACGGTGGAAGATCCGGTGGAGTATCGGATAGAGAAGATCCGCCAGGTCCAGTTGAATCGTAAGGCCGGCATGACTTTTGCCAGCGGGTTGCGATCCATCCTGCGCCAGGACCCCGACGTGATTATGGTGGGTGAGATCCGTGACTCTGAAACCGCCAATATATCCGTCCAGGCAGCCCTTACCGGCCACAGGGTATTGAGCACGCTGCACACCAATGATGCACCGGGAGCGATCACCCGGTTCGTGGATATGGGCGTCGAGCCTTTTCTGGTGGCCTCTGTGATGATTGTTGGATTTGCCCAGCGCCTGGTTCGAACCGTGTGCTCGAGTTGCAAAGCTCCCTACAAACCACCTGCGGAAGCCCTGAAATTCTGGGGGCTTGATAAGGTAAAAAATGCGAACTTTCAGCAGGGGAAGGGCTGTTTCAGCTGTATGCATACGGGGTACAAAGGTCGGTCAGGTGTCTATGAAGTCCTGATCATCGATGACCTGGTCAAGGACTTAATTCTACAAAGGGCTTCGGCCCACGAAATTGCCAAGGCGGCAATGGAGAAAGGTGATTACAGCACGTTGAAGGATAACGCTGCCGAGAAAGTCATCCAGGGCATTACGTCACTGGAAGAAGCGGCCTCGGCGGTGATGGTCTAAAGCTGCAATTTCAAATTTCTGGTATTTACTGGCGTTTTCATCCGCTGATTAGTTTATTTGGGAGGCATTTAGAATAAATAGGTTTCAGGTGTCAGGTTTCAGTGTTCAGGTTGGAGTTTCCGACTTTCAGCCTGACACCTGACACCTGACACCTGAAACCTAACTAATTTGGATTACGCTAAAATCATCTCTGCGATCAGCCAATTTTTGCTGATTAGCAATAACTAACTCAAAACAGAGATCAGTATGCCTAAATTCAACTATCGCGCCATCAACGAAACCGGCGCGTCCGAAACCGGTGCCATCGAGGCCGAATCCGCTGATAAGGCAAGCTCGATGCTGGTGGCCCAGGGTTTCATACCGACCCGCCTCAAAGAAGAGCGGCAGGCGGCGGCCCTTCCGAAACTGTCCGACATACTGGAGGTTTTTTCTCCGGTCAAAGCGCCCGAGTTGATCCTGTTTACCAAGCAATTCAACACCCTGATACGGGCCGGTGTTCCGATGTTGTCTCTGTTAAAGGTGCTTGAAGAACAAACCGAGCACCCCAGGCTGCGAAAGATTCTGGGAATTATCCATACGGATATCAAGGAAGGTTCCAGTCTTTTTGATGCCTTCAGCCGCCATCATCGCGTATTTTCACCGTTGTACTGCAACATGCTGAAAGCCGGTGAAGCCAGCGGCGCTTTAAACGATGTGCTCGACCGTCTCACCTATATCATTGAGCATGAACACAAAGTGAAATCCGATATAAAATCGGCTTTGACTTATCCCATCATCGTCGTCTGCTTTCTGATGATTGCATTTTTCGTACTGCTGACAGGGGTCATTCCGCGTTTTGTAAATATATTTGAATCTTCAGGGCTGGCGCTGCCACTGCCGACAAAAATTTGTATGCTCATGCATCAGTTTATTGTTCACTACTGGTACCTGGGTCTTGGTATTCTGGTGGCCGGGGGTATCGGATTATATTATTATCTGAAAACTGAAAATGGCAAACACCTGCTATTTACCATATTAATGAGAGTTCCGATTATCGGCCCATTGTTTGCAAAAAGTGCCATTTCAAGGTTCGCCAGCATTTTCGCTATTTTGCAATCCAGTGGTGTCGACATTCTCCAGACGATGGATATTTTGACCGATACGATTGGCAATGCCGCCATCTCCCGGGAGTTGAACGGTATCAGGGATCGACTGGCGGCCGGCCACGGTATTGCAGGTCCCCTGAGTTCGGCCAAGTATTTTACACCCATGCTGATCAATATGGTGGCCATCGGTGAAGAGTCAGGCAACCTTGAAGAGCTGCTTCAGGATGTCGCAACCCACTATGATACCGAGGTCGAATACTCCATGAAAAAAATGTCTGAAGCCATCGGCCCAATTTTAACTGTGGGACTGGCGGCGGTGGTCGGATTTTTTGCCCTGGCCATCTTTCTGCCCATGTGGGACCTGACGTTGATGGCGAAATGATCGGCTTGAAAGCTGGGAAGCTATAAGGCTGGAAAGCTGTGAAGCCGGGAGCCAATTACATCGTAAGAACAAGCTAATTAAACTAATAAAGATACCATGATTTTCAAATTTACAGACTAAAATCTTAAAAGCCTTTAAGCTTTCTGGCCTCAAGCCTTCAAGCGTCCTGGCCTCAAGCCTCCAAGCATAATTTTAGGCACTAAAATTATTATCCTGTGAAACAATCCCGTTTTTACATAAGCCTTTATATTATTTTTCCGTTTATTTTCACCGGTTTTACTATATTTGCCGCCATTGTTTCATTCCGTTTGACCAAATATGGCATGGTACATGGATTGGATCCGGCCCGCCCGGTTTTCTGGTTTATTATCGTTATCAGCTGCCTGGCATATATTTGCGGATTTGCCCTGGTGCGGCTGATTTTAAAGCCGGTGGAGAAATTTATGGAAGAGGCCAGCAAATTTCCTTCATTCGCAGGCGCCAAAAAATCCCGCAAGAAAGAATGGTCGGTGGACAAAATCCAGCAGTTCACCAATGTGTTCGACCAGGTAACATCGGTTCTCAGTCGAATCGACGCCCGCCATTTTTTTCCTGATATAATCGGTGAAAGCACGACCATCAGAGGGATGTTAAGTTTGATTAAAAAGGTGGCGCCGACGGATTCTATTGTTCTTATACTGGGCGAAAGCGGTACCGGTAAGGAATTGGTGGCCACCAGTATTCATGACAACAGTGAACGCAAAGACCAGCCTTTTATTAAACTGAATTGCGCCGCCATTCCGGAAGAATTACTGGAAAGTGAATTATTTGGCCATGAAAAGGGCGCCTTCACCGGGGCTACCAAGTTCAAGCCCGGGAAATTCGATATGGCTAACCACGGGACCCTGTTTCTGGATGAAATTGGCGATATGCCATTTAATCTGCAGGCCAAAGTGTTGCGGATTCTTCAGGAACAGGAATTTTACCGGGTAGGGGGCAGTCGTACGATAAAAGTGGACGTACGAATTATCGCATCCACCAATAAGAATCTTGAAAAAATGGTTCAGGAAGGAACCTTTCGCGAGGATTTATTCTACCGGTTGAATGTGTTTACCCTCCATCTGCCCCCGCTTCGGGAGCGCAAGGAGGATATTCCCCTTTTAGTGGAGTATTTTTTACAAAACACACCTAAAAAAGTTGAAATTTCATCCGTGGCCCTCCAAATGCTGGTGGCCTTCACCTGGCCGGGCAATATTCGTGAATTGCAGAATACCATCGAAAGTGCCTCCGTGATTGCTGAAAACGGCTACATCGAACCCGCCCAATTACCGGGTAAAATTACCGGCGCATTTAATAATCCGACTAACAACACCGAAATTAGAATGCCGGCCAATACCCCGCTGGATGACAGACTGCGTGAGATTGAAAAAAGCATGATTATCGAAGCGCTGAGAAAAACCGGTGGGGTGCAGGTAAGGGCCACCGAACTGCTGGGAATTAATCAGCGAAGCCTGTGGCATCGCATAAAAAAGCATAATATCGATGTCAAAGGAATTAAGAACACCGAAATTTGATGGTTTTGAGGGCACAAAACCTTCAATTCATGTAGGTTTTTAAGCAAAACGCTATAAACTTCTATGTCGGTAGTGACCGATTAAATTCTTAACTATTTAATATAATTGTAATATTTAATATATATTAAAATTTCATATTCAGTTGGCACTAATTGTGCAGTATTTTCGGGGTAAAGATAACAGTTTTAAAGAAATCATTTATGTTAACGAAAATTTGTAATCCAAAATACGCAAGGGGAGGGGCAATTACCATGAAAAAGCAAAATCCATTACGCAATCAAGAAGGTTTTACCCTGGTTGAAATCATTGCCGTTTTGATTATTCTGGGTATTCTGGCAGCCGTGGCCGTACCGCGCTACATCGACCTTGAAGCCAACGCGAAAGTCAGGGCAGTTGATGCGGCTGTATCAGAGCTAAATGGCCGGGAAAGTTTGACCTGGGCCGACGTCAAAATATCGCCCAGCGGTTATAATGTAACTACTGGCGACAATACAGTTTGGGGAGCAATGAATACTGATCTTGGCTCCGATTATACCTGGACGGGCGGTCCAAATCAAAGTAGTGGTGTCAGTACTTTCGATTTCAAAGGTGAATCGTTCACTGTGTCGCGTAGGGTGTCAACTCGCTCAACACCGGCAATTTGGGTAAGGCAATAATGAGTGAAGTTTTTCAGTTTGCTGATTCGATACTGTGAAAATATTGAGTACCGGCAGCATTACTGACCGCTGGAAAAATGAATAAAACTATTTCAAATCGGCGGGGCTTCACCCTACTGGAGCTAATTGCAGTAATGCTGGTTATCGGGCTTCTGGCGGCCGTGGCTGTCCCGCGCTATATGGATCTGGAAGCCAACGCTACCAGCAAAGCCCTTGATGCCGCTGTTTCCGAGCTTAACGGACGGGAAAGTTTAGCCTGGTCTCAGGTTAAAATAAGTGATTCATCCTATCATATCGTTAGCGGGGATAACAAAGTTTGGGCCCTGATGTTAAACGATCCGACAAACAGCTACCCGGATCTTGGGCCAGGTTATGAGTGGACTGTAGGGCCGCTAATAAGTGGCGGCACATTGAATTTTAAAGGCAGTACCGATTTAGATCTTTCACGCGACCCCTCAACCATTTCGGGGCCGGCCATCTGGATCCGTAAGTAGCGTTTGATTGCATACTTGATTTAAAAAAAATTCCATTCCAATATTTAAAGGGCAGCCACAGCAGGCTGCCCTTTTTGATTTTCGACCCGGAAGCAATTTCAAGGAAATCTAATGGGCTCCTGCCTGGCGTGATCAGATGCTCGGTTCACATCCTGGCTATGAACTGCCGATTGCCCGCAAGACTTACCGTATTTTATTAGACGTTGCTGATAGGTGAATTTAGTCGATTGGGTTGACTTGTTGCCCGATTCAATTTATCTCCCTGATATAGCTTTTGAATTTCAAAGGGGGAGGGGCAAACACCATGAAAAAGCAACATCCGTTTCGCAATCAGCACGGTTTCACCCTGGTCGAGATCATCGCCGTATTGATCATTCTGGGTATTTTAGCGGCCGTGGCCGTACCGCGCTATATCGACCTGGAAGCCAATGCCAAAATCAGGGCCGTGGATGCGGCTGTATCCGAGCTCAACGGCCGGGAGAGCCTGACCTGGGCCGATGTAAAAATTTCACCATCGGGTTACAGGACGGTCGCCCCGAATCTTGGCGATGACGTGATCTGGGGTCAGCTGGATAAAGATTTAGGAGCCGACTATACATGGCTGGGAACTTCGCCGAGTACAACAGGCGTCAGTATCTTCGAATTCAAAGGGGAGCAATATACCATTTCCCGCAGTCAATCCACCCGCTCCACACCGGCCGTTTGGGTAAGAAAATAGGCTCCGGTGCTGAACAGGCTCTTCACGCCGTTGAAATTATTTTGATTTCTGCTATCGCACCTGCCGGCGCTTGCCGATGAGATTTCCTGTGTTATATTGAAGACACTGTTGACTGGTTGATTAGGTTGATTAAGTTGATTGA
>CAJICI010000282.1_pt1 | contig 20371 bp, 21 predicted proteins | sample 9199571 | NCBI WGS metagenome assembly CAJICI01 (sample SAMEA7708329, study PRJEB35096) | sediment metagenome | biome: marine neritic benthic zone biome [ENVO:01000025]; feature: sediment [ENVO:00002007]; material: shallow marine sediment [ENVO:03000034] sea grass bed [ENVO_01000059] ...
AAAAATCATGCAAACCGGAACATTTTTTATTTTTACAATAATTATAAGAGATTATGAATTTGCCGGATTGAGCTCAGATGGCCGGTGTGAAACTTTTTGGACAACTGTTGTATACTTTTTTAAACAATGGATATTAAATATTGACAAACCCACCGGCCTTTCCGATACAATCCAATTCCAATTATAATATGCCATACAACCGAGTCGAAGTTGAAAAAGGAGACCTCATGTTTTTATCCCTGCTTCAAAACAGGCGGAGTATTCGTAAATACAAAAATAAAGCTGTCGATACCGAAACCATCGATCTGCTTGTCGAGGCGTTGCTGCGGGCCCCGACATCCATGGGGAAAAATTCCTGGCAGTTCGTTGTGGTAACGGAATCCGATAAGCTGGAAAAACTCTCCCGCGCCAAACCGCACGGCGCTACTTTTTTGAAAGAAGCACCGCTGGGAATCGTTGTATGCGGTGATCCCGGGATCAGCGACGTATGGATCGAAAATTCCTCGATTGCATCAATATACATCCACCTGGCGGCAGCATCGCTCGATCTGGGCAGTTGCTGGATTCAGATAAGAGAAAGGCAGCACGATGATTCCCGCAGCGCCGAGGCCTATGTAGCGGACGTGCTGGGGCTGCCGGCGCATTTAAGGGTCCTGTCCATTATCGCCATCGGCCATGCCGATGAGCGTAAAAACCCGCACCCGGTCGACAAATTGGCCTGGGATCGGGTGTATTATAACAATTATGATTCCACCTACACCCGCAAACACTGAATTGTTTTTTCCAGGATGGCGTAAGAAAAGAACATCGAACGTCCAACATCGACCGTTGAATTGGATTAGGCGAAGAAACAGAAATGCAACCTGTGAATGCTTACAGGATATCTCAACACTTCTGTTCTCTACCCCAGAACCTCATAACCGAAAGGAGGCTCAACTATGGCAACGTTTTTTATGTTCGGTAAATACACCACCGAGGCCATCAAGGAAATCAGCATTGAGAGGACCCAGCAGGCCGTAGCGGAAATCAAAAAACTGGGCGGCGAGATAACGGCCATGCATGCCCTGCTGGGAGAATATGATCTGCTGTTCTGTGTGTCATTGCCCGGTGTCGAGGACGCGATTAAAGCGTCGGTGGCGTTGAAAAAATTGACGGGAATTTCATTTTCCACTTGCCCGGCCGTTACTGTAGAAGCGTTTGATCAGCTGATGGCCAGGTAATCCGGGCCGCCGTCTTTCGTTACGGGAATTTGGCCGGGGTTAGTTCCAATCAGAAATCGTCGGTATTCTGGACCGGCGGCCTCAGGGTGGCAATCAGGCCAACACCGATCAGTGCCATGACGGTAAGGATCATAAAAACCACCCGGTAGCTTCCGGTGAGGTCAAATATACGCCCGGCCATCAGAGGCCCAACGGCGCCGCCCAGGGTGCCGCTGAATAACACAAGACCGAACAGCAACCCGTGGGAACCGGTGCCAAACATCTCGGCAACTGTCGGTGACATAACGGTAAATAATCCGCCGTGGGCAAAGCCGTAAATTGTGGCGAAAATAAACAGCATCCATGCGCTGCTCGACACCTGCAGACAGGCCAGACCACCGAGCAGGATGATAAAGCAGATAATCAAGGAGCGCCTGCCCCCGATTCCATCGTTGACCGTTCCCATGGTAAATCGGCCAAGCATACTGACGCCGCCTATGGTCGACAGAACGCCGGCAGCGATAGACGGCCGCAGGCCAAGATCCCGTGCATGCGGCACTATGTGAACAACGACGGTCAACAAACATGTAAAAATGGCGAATTCCACAATGCAAAGCGTCCAGAACTGACGTGTTCGCAAGGCCTTTTGAAGGGTCAAGCCGCCTTCCTCAGCGGTAATGACATTACTGTCGAAAGTGCTGTTGCCGCCATCGGGCATCAGCCCCATAGCCTGGGGATCCCGGCGCATTACCCGGGATACGGCCACCAGGGCGGCCAGGGCAGCCGCGCCGATAATGAAGCAGGATGAGCGCCAGCCATAGGCAGCAATCAGGGCGGTGGCAATTAAAGGGACGCAAAGCTGGCCGCATCCGGTGCCGACCTTGACGATTCCGGACATCATTCCCCGTCGTGTGATGAACCAGCGGGCTATTGTGGAAAGGGTGATCACATCGTGGGTGCTGTAACCGATGCCGACCAGCAACCCGTAAAGCAGAAACAGTTGCCAGGGAGACTGCATATACGACATGAGCAGATATCCCATCCCCAGCGAGATTCCGGAAAACGCAATCAGGATTTTGGGGCCGAATCGATCATTCAGGCGTCCGGCCAGAATCCCGGCCGCCCCCATGATAAAAAATGCCAGCGATGAAGCACCCGATATGGTCGCCCGCGACCAGCCGAATTCGGCCTGAAATTCCTTGAAAAATACTCCGTAGGCAAACAGGGCTCCGATACTGACGCCTTGAATGGCAAAACCGGCGGCCACAATGTTGTATCCGTAAAAATACTTTGATTTCACGCCGTCCCCTTGAACTATTATTAAAAAGTACTGGTTCTTACCCTAATAACCAGGTAATGGCAAACCCTATATCGTGGATTTCGACGAATCAAACGCATCGATGGCAAAACAGGCGAAAAATAGCGTGATTCGCTATCATGCGACCAGGAGGCACCATGACATTTGAAAAATTTCTCGAAAGCATCAACAACGCCAGGCCGGCGCCGGGTCTTTCCGAAACCCTGACATCACTGTGGTGGGATAAAAAAGGGGATTGGGACCGGGCGCACTCGATCGCCCAGGATATTCCCACCGCCCAGGGCAGCGCCGTTCACGCCTATCTCCACCGCGAGGAAGGCGTCCTGTGGAACGCCGACTACTGGTATTCACGTGCCGGCAGAACCCGTCCGGACATACCCCTGGAAGCAGAATGGCAGCAGCTGGTGGAGGAGATGCTCGGCTCCTAAAATGCGGCGCCGGGTTTCAATAAGCTATGGGTATCAAGCCCTACATCTTTGGTTACTGCTCAATGTTGCGGGTTGCGAGTTGCGTGATGATAATCAGATAAATCCGAATTCCGCAATCCAAAATCCGCAATCGAAAACCTCTGACCTCTGACCCCGAACCCGATACCACTTCGATACATTCCTGCCCGATGGATTCCAATATTCGCGAATTTTGACAATTTTTGTCATGTCACCAGGAAAGGCCAAACTTTGTTTCCGTTTATCATCCTGAAAACATTATGTAATCTTAAAACATGACCAATTGGAATAATTTTTGCTTATAAGCATACCGTATACCGAAAAACAACCTGATTTGGCGAATTAACAGCTGGTAATACAACCGTAATCATGACGGATCACCGGAGACAGCCGTCCGGATTCCGGATCATATAAGGAAAAAATTCATGTTTTGCAAACTGAAATCCCAGGGCGGGTTTACCTTGATCGAGTTGATGATCGTCATCGCAATTATCGGGGTTCTGGCATCCATTGCGATACCAAATTATATCAGTTACCGCAGAAGGGCCATGGTCGCCAGGGCCCAGGCCGATCTGAAAACCATTGAAAAGGCGGTGTCTATGCTGGCGCTCGACACCGGTTTGTATCCAAGCAAAAGACCGTTCGGTGAATTGCTGGGCGGACCGGAAGAGGATGATCTTAACGAAGATAGCTGCGGCCTGGTAGCTGCGGATGATGATTTTATAGATGCGGGCTGGGCAGGTCCCTATATCCGCGAAGTCCCGAAGGATCCCTGGGGCAATGACTACTGGTTTGATAACGACTGGCGTAACATCGAAGACGGATGGGACTATGTGGTTCTCGGCTCCTCTGGCCCCAACGGGACCGGTTTAAATGATTATAACGACCCGGACAATATAATCCTGATCATCTCTGAGCCTTTTGTTGATCCTTGATCGCATACTCAAATAAAATAGAATTTTTCGGCACGGAAAGACACATATTAGTCCTAGAGACGGAAAACCAGATAAAAAAAGCTTAGATTTATTCTAAGCTTTTTTTATTTGATTTCGTTCGCTGATGGGTTATGTTACGGATTGACAAATTTGAATGTCAGCAACACTATTTTCAAATTTTTCTAACCCACCACCGAAAGAGGAATTCCAATGGCTCAGAAATTAAACAAGTACAGTTCTCGTGTCACCGGCCCCAAATCCCAGGGGGCTTCCCAGGCCATGCTCTATGGAGCCGGGTTAACCGACGAAGATATGAGCAAGGCCCAGGTGGGAATCAGCAGCGTCTGGTTCGAGGGCAACACCTGCAACATGCACCTGAACCACCTGGCGGCCAAAGTCAAAGAAGGCGTTGACGCTGCCGGATTGGTCGGCCTGCGCTTTAACACCATCGGCGTCAGTGACGGAATCGCCATGGGAACCGAGGGCATGAGCTATTCATTGCAATCACGGGACCTGATCGCCGACTCCATCGAAACGGTCATGAGCGCCCAGTGGTATGATGCCAATATCTCTTTGCCGGGCTGCGACAAAAACATGCCCGGGTGCCTGATCGCCATGGCGCGGCTTAACCGCCCCTCGCTGATGGTCTACGGCGGCACCATCCGGGCCGGCCACCTGGACGACCTCAAACTGGACATCATTTCGGCCTTCCAGAGTTACGGCGAATTCCTGGCCGGCACCATTGACGAAGAGCGCCGTCAGGAGATCGTTAAAAACAGCTGCCCGGGTGCCGGGGCCTGCGGCGGCATGTATACGGCCAACACCATGGCATCTGCCATTGAAGCCATGGGCATGTCCCTGCCGTTCAGCGCCAGCCGGCCGGCCGAGTCCCCCGAAAAGCTAACGGAATGCTACGATGTCGGCGCTGCAATTCAGCGCCTGCTCGAAGAAGATATCAAACCACGGGATATTATGACCCGCGAGGCGTTTGAAAACGCAATGGTTGTCCTGACGACCCTCGGGGGGTCAACCAATGCCGTGCTGCACTTGATTGCCATGGCACGGGCCGCCGAGGTCCCCCTGACCATCGATGATTTCCAGCAGGTCAGCGACCGGACACCGCTGCTGGCCGATATGAAACCCAGCGGCATTTATGTCCAGGAAGATCTGGACGCGGTGGGCGGCATCCCGGCCCTGATGAAATACCTGCTGGAAGAAGGACGACTGCACGGCGACTGCCTGACGGTCACCGGTAAAACCCTTGCCGAAAATTTGAAAGACGCACCGTCACTGACCGAAGGGCAACAGGTCATCCACTCGCTGGAAGAACCGGTACATACCAGCGGACACATTCGGATTCTGCGCGGTAACCTGGCCCCGGAAGGCGCCGTGGGCAAGATAACGGGTAAGGAAGGGTTGTCTTTCACCGGTCCGGCCAATGTATTTGATTCCGAAGAGCAGATGCTGGAAGCCCTGGAGAAAAACCGGATAAAAAAAGGGGATGTGATTGTCATTCGTTTTGAAGGCCCCCAGGGGGGGCCCGGCATGCCTGAAATGCTCACCCCGACCTCGGCCATTATGGGAGCCGGCCTGGGAGCAGATGTCGCTCTGCTTACCGACGGGCGGTTTTCAGGGGGCTCCCACGGATTTATAGCGGGCCACATCACCCCTGAAGCCCAGACAGGCGGACCCATCGCGCTGGTTGCCACTGGCGATCGGATTACCATCGATGCCGTCAAGAACACCCTCAGCGTCGATCTGAGCGATGAAGAACTGGCGGCCCGACGCAGGGAATGGACACAGCCGCCCTACAAGGCAAACCGCGGAACCCTGTACAAGTATATTAAAAATGTTAAGTCGGCGTCTGAAGGGTGTGTCACTGACGAATAGAAGGTGTTTCAAAATTGCATCTTGCGCCCGATGGTCCGCCTGAGGCGGATTGCGATTTGGAAACTGTGGATATCGCGGCAAGATGCCGCTCCCACCAATCATATTCGTAATTTTGTTGTAAATTAACAGATGTTGTTAGACAGATGTGGGAGTGGCTTTCCAGCCACGATGTGTGCGCTCCGCTTTGAAACACCTTCTAAAACCAATTTTAGAACGGGGTGGAACGGCCGCATCAAAGTGCGAAGGGGTCATATTCCTTCTCAAACCTTGTAATATCGGCTTCAAACTGCAGGGTCTGGTCGATATCATCCAGTCCTTTAAGCAGCTGCTCCCTGGCACCGGGGTCTATATCGAATTGAAAGATGGCTGATGCGTTCCCCTGGATTTCAACCCGCTGTTTCTCAAGGTCAACGGCGGCCCGCAAGCCGGGATTGGCCCTGACCATTTCAAAAAGAGCATTCACCTCATCTTCGGACAGCTCAACCACCAGCATTCCGTTTTTGGTGGCGTTGATCCTGAAAATATCGGCGAAGGCCGCTACGCGCTGACCGTTGATCTCTTTCCAGGGGGCAATGACCACCCGATAGCCATCCTGGTACAAAGCCCAGACCGCGTGCTCGCGGCTGGAACCGCAGCCGAAATTATTGCGGGTTACCAGAATGGAGCGGCCCTCAAATACCGGCTGATTGAGCTCAAACTCCGGGTTGGGCTGACCATCGGCCGTATAGCGCCAGTCAAAGAAGGCACTCGGCCCGTAACCGGTGCGCTTGATCGATTTTAAAAACTGTTTGGGAATAATGGCATCGGTGTCAATATTCGCCCGATTCAGGGTTGCGATAATACCGGTGTGTGTTTTAAAAGGTTCCAATTTCCTTCCTCGTATTCCTGATATTTTCACGAAAGTTAAAATACTCCGCCGCAGGCGGACCTGAATTATTCATTAGTTCCATGTCCGGATATCGACAAATTTTCCGGCCACGGCTGCGGCCGCGGCCATTACCGGATTTACCAGATGGGTGCGACCGCCCTTGCCCTGACGCCCTTCAAAATTTCGATTGGAAGTGGAAGCACTTCGCTGCTGTGGTCGCAGCTGGTCCGGATTCATTCCCAGGCACATACTGCATCCGGCATAGCGCCATTCAGCACCGGCAGCCTTGAAAATTTTGTCCAACCCTTCGGCTTCGGCCTGCAGGCGGACCTGATGAGATCCCGGCACTACCAGCAGTTGCACATGATCGGCCTTTTGGCGGCCGTCCAGAATACCGGCGGCCAGACGCAAATCCTCAATTCGCGAATTGGTGCAGCTGCCGATGAAGACGACATCGACCTCAACATCGGTCAGTTTTTGACCGGGTTCAAGGCCCATATAGGCCAGGGCATTCTCAACATCGGTCCGGCTGTAGCCGGCAGCGGAATCCGGAGCAGGGACCGGCTGGTCGATATCCATGACCATTCCGGGATTGGTACCCCAGGTGACCTGGGGTGCGAGGCGACCGACATCGATGGTCAGGGTTTGATCAAAGTCGGCATCCGGGTCACTCGGCAGACTTTGCCAGAATGCCCGGGCGCGCTCCAGTTCCTCGCCCGTGGGGGCATAAGGCCGGTCCTGGCGGGTAATGTATTCAATTGTGGTATCATCCGGGGCAATCATTCCGGCCCGGGCACCGGCTTCAATACTCATGTTGCAGATGGACATGCGCGCTTCCATGGAAAGGGCGCGCACGGCTTCACCGCAGTATTCCAGAACGTGGCCGGCGCCACCGGCCGTGCCGATGGTGCCGATTAATTTCAATACGAAATCCTTGGAAAGCACATGCGGCATCGGCCGGCCGCTAAACTCCACTTTGTAAGTCCGCGGCTTTTGCTGCACCAGCGTCTGGGTGACCAGGACATGTTCAACTTCCGAAGTCCCGATTCCAAAAGCAAGGGCGCCAAAGGCCCCGTGAGTGGAGGTATGTGAATCCCCGCAGACGATGGTCAGCCCGGGAAGTGTAATGCCCAGTTCCGGTCCGATAACGTGCACGATTCCCTGGTTGTCGTCGCCCAGGCCAAAAAGCGTGATGCCGAAATCCTCGCAGTTTTTTTGCATTGCCTCCACCTGGGCCCTGGAAATCGGGTCCTTGATATTCAGGCGGTCTTCGGTGGTGGGAACATTGTGATCCATGGTGGCAAATGCCAGTTCGGGAGCACGGATTTCGCGGCCCGCCAGCCGCATGCCCTCAAATGCCTGGGGGCTGGTAACTTCATGGACCAGATGTCGATCGATATACAACAGGGATGAGCCGTCGGGCATCTCCCTGACCACATGCTTGCTCCATATCTTCTCAAACAGCGTCTTTCCCATTATTCTGTCTCTTCCGATTTATAGGATTTTCGTTATTGGCATAAGTTATCTCAAGCATGTAGATTATGTCCAATGGCAAGGCGTCGATCCGGTTTAAAAGCGGAGCGTACACGAAGTACGTGAGCATTTTGAACCGGATCGCAACGCAGCCAATGGGCATAATATGCATGCTTGAGATAACTTCTGTAAGATGGCAATTATGGTAGTCCAAGTCAAGCAGTTAAAACTAGATTGTACAAAATCAATTCATGGTTATATTGATTCTAATTGCAATGATTTAGCAAAAGAGAAGAAGTACTACTGTCGATTGTCTAAAAGGAAACGTTAATCATGAAAGGCACGGAACTGGTCCTCAAGGCCCTGAAAGACAGAGGCGTCAAATATATCTTCGGCTACACCGGCGGTGCAATAATGCCGATATTTGACGAAATGGAAAAACAAAAATGCTTTGAATTCATCATGTCGCGGCATGAGCAGGGAGCGGCCTTTATGGCCCAGGGAATTTCACGTGCTTCGGTGGGCACATCCCATCCCCGAACCGGTGTCTGCATGGCAACATCGGGCCCCGGGGCCATGAACCTGGTGACCGCCATTGCCGATGCGATTATGGACTCGTGCCCGCTATTGGCCATTACCGGTCAGGTGGCCACAGGGGTTATCGCAACCGACGCATTCCAGGAAAGCGATGTGGTCGGCGTCATGATGCCCATAACCAAGCAGACCTATATGCCGCTGTCTGTTGATAAACTAGAAGAAACAATCCATGAAGCCCTGTACGTCGCCTGGACCGGGCGAGGGGGGCCGGTGGTTGTCGACATTCCCAAGGACGTTCAGCTCCTGGAAACCGGTGCCGATTACCATTTCGACCCCGATACCTACAAACCGGACCTGCCGGGCTTCTTATACTCGCCCTCGCCGGACCGCGATCAGATCAGAAAAGCGGTGGCGCTGATCAACAAAAGTGAGCGGCCCATTATTCTTTGCGGCCACGGGGTGATCACCAGCGATGCCGGGCGCAATCTTGAAACTTTCGCTTCCCGGGCCAACATCCCTGTTGCGTTTACCCTGCACGGTCTGTCCGCCATTCCGGTGGATCATCCATTGAGCCTCGGCATGGTCGGCATGCACGGCACTGTGGAGGCCAACCGCGCCCTGCTCAACACCGATCTGATCATATCCTTCGGGATGCGGTTTGACGATCGTGTGACGGGCAACCTGGATCTGTTCGGCGGCGACGCCGGTGTCATCCATGTCGAAATCGATCCTTCCGAAATCGACAAAAACGTTAAAACTTCGGTTGCCATTAATGCAGATACCGGTCAGGCGCTAAACATCCTGGCCAATGACCATGAGGTGATCAACAAACCCCGGCGTCTATGGTTCGAGCAGATAGACGAATATCGCTCGGAAATCAGAGAGGCCATCCGGGCAGAAATCGAAAAGGGTTTGGGAACCGCAGGCGAACTGTTGATGAAAACCGTTATAACCCGGTTGTCCGAAATCACGGAAGGCAAGGATATCATCGTCGGCGATGTGGGACAGCACCAGATGATACTGGCGCGATATTACAATTTTCAAACCGCCAACAGCTGGTTTACTTCGGGCGGAGCCGGTACCATGGGCTGCGCGCTGCCCATGGCGGTTGGGGTCAAACTGGCCCGGCCAGACGAGCGCGTGTGGTCGGTGATGGGCGATGGCGGCTTCCAGATGAACATCCAGGAACTGGGGGCCATTATGGAGCACAATATCGACATCAAAATCTTATTGATGAACAACGGCTACCTGGGCATGGTTCGCCAGTGGCAGACCCTGTTTTACGACGGGCGCTATGCCGGCACCCCGATGAAAAATCCGGATTTCGAGGCCATTTCCGGTGCCTACAGCATACCTTACCTGAAAGTGTCCGAGTTGGACCAGATAGACAGCGCCATCAAAACAGCGGCCGAGCATCAGGGCGCCTTTCTGGTGGAATTTTTATGTGACCCCAGTGAAATTATTTTGCCGATGGTTCCGGCCGGCGGCGGCATCGGCGATATGATCGTATCCAGGAGGACATGATGACTGCCAAGGCCCAAAACAAGCGACGCGCCATTCTGGCGTTTATGCTGGACCGCTCCGGAGTGCTCAACAAGGTATCCATGCTGATCCGCAGAAAGATGATCAATGTGGACACCATTACCGCCTGCCGCACCCAGACGCCCGGAATATCCCGCATGACCCTGACCCTACGAGAAGACAGCAATGACAAAGCCCGGCAGCTGGTCAAGCAAATGGAAAAATTAACCGAGGTCATCTCCGCCAGAGAGCTTGACATCGACCAGAGTTTCTGGCGCGAAGTGGCAATTGTTAAGTTCGAGGCCGACAGCGGGCACCTGGAACAGCTGGGCCGGATTTTTAATTTTGAAATCCTCGACCGCCAGAATCATGAAGTCGTCGTCGCCCAGGTGGCCGGAACCTCCAGTGTGATCGATAGTTTTATGGCGAAAATAGGCCCGGACAAAATCATCGAAATCGCACGCTCCGGATTCACGGCACTGGAAAAATAGAAAGGCCAGCCGATATGCTGGAGGAAATTCGCCAGACATTTGACAATCTTGAAGGCAAGCTGGAAAAACTGCTTCAAGAGCTGAAGTCCATGCCGTCAGAGACCGTGAATTTCAAGGCCGGCAAGGATAAATGGTCGGTTCTGGAAGCGGTTGAGCATCTGGTTATTGCCGAAGAGGGTATGCTGGAGCAGCTGACCACTACTACCGGAAACGCCGGCCTTGACTGGCAGGATCGATCAGCCAAAAATTTCCAGATTGTCATCAAGGTGATGGAAAGAGATATTCCCGTGGATGTGCCCGATGACCGCCTGGAACCCCATGGTGACGATAAATTAGATCATCTGCTGGATCGCTGGAAAGACGTCCGCCGAAAAACCCGTGCCTGCATCGACGGCCTTGATTCCGACAATGCGGCGGCTCTGGTCTACCGCCACCCGTTTGCAGGACCGCTGAACATTTCTGAAACCTTCCGCTTTATCGACGTTCATTTCGACAATCACATGCGGCAGCTTGAAACCATCAAAGCCCGCGCAAAATAACACGGGCGGGGATGGCAAACCCGATCCCCCGGGCCATGGCGATGATGGCCGTATTGATCCCCACAACCAATCCGGCGGAATCCACCATGGGACCGCCGGAATTTCCGGGGTTCAAAGGGGCGGTATGCTGGATAACATTTTCGATCAGTCTGCCCTGGCGGCTGCGCAAGGCACGCCTGTCCTTTGCACGCTGCCTCTTTCCGTCCGAATTAATCCATCCGGTTCGGCGACCGTTGACGGAGTAGATTGACGCAGCAAAAGCCGGTATGCTAAAAATGAGAGCCATAAATCCGGGGCGCTTCGCAGCTGTGTTCTTAACCCGCTTGCCGGTCTGATTGAAACTATGAACTCAGGACATGCCTATATATTTATGTTGATCTGGATAACCGCCTCAGGGTGCGCCTTATCCTTTAACGATGAGCAACTGGCGGATCGCTCCACCGCGCCGCTATATTCTTCTCTCGGTGATCTGGAGGTTGTTGCCGCCCTGGAAACGCCCCCGGGAAATATCGCCGTTTCTGCGCGGGGCCGGGTTTTTATCAGCTTTCACCCGGAAGCCAGACCCCAAACGAAAATTGCCGAGCTGATCTCCGGTCAGGCGGTGCCCTACCCCAACGGCCCGGCCCAGGAAACCCGGTTTAAAACGCCGCTGGCCCTGCGAATTGACCGTCAGGATCGGCTGTGGATACTGGATTATGCCTCACATGGATTGGGTGCTGCACGCTTGATGGCCTTTGATCTGGAATCGGCGGAACTGGTTCACAGCTATGAGTTTCCCCGCGAAATTGCGGGTTTGGGATCCATGCTCAATGACTTTCAGGTCGATGCGGACGGCCAGATGATATATATTGCCGACACCAGTATCTGGGCTCAGAATCAGGCATTGATTGTCTATGATATTCACCGCCGGAGGGCCTACCGCCGGCTGCAGCAGCACGCATCGGTGAAAAATGGCCCCTACAGCGTTCACATCGGCGGTCGGCCGCATACCATCCTGGGCCTGTTTAAACTCAGGTTCGGCGTCGATTCCATCGCTTTGAGCCGGGACGGACAATGGCTGTACTATGCGCCGCTGAATGCCGGCGTGCTGTACCGCGTAGACGCGGCCGCACTAAAAAATGTAAACCTATCAGAGGAAGCGTTAGGCGGGCGAGTGGAAAAATTTGCCGAAATTAGTATGAGCGACGGGATAACAACGGATAATTCCGGAAATATCTACATCACCGACATGGAGAATTCGGCTATACATCGCCTGTCCGCAGACCGAAAACTGCAAACCCTGTTCAAAGATCCCCGGAAACTGCGCTGGCCCGACGGCTTTAGCTTTGGCCCCCGGGGTGATGTATATGTCACCGACAGTGCCCTGCAGAACGTTATCATGAAATCCGGTGCAAAGATTAAGGCAGCCGGCCCCTATTTCGTATATCGATTTGCAACCGGCAATTCAGCGATTTCCGGGCACTGAAAATCGCGGCCGTCGGTCGGATCGAATTTAGCGCCCGGAGCGATCGAATTCAGCCGCATGCGCAAGTCGCTCGAGTTCATCATCGTACCGCCCGATCAGGTTCTCCCATGCAAAGCGGGCCATGGCTGTTGACAGCCCGCGGCGCAGCTCTTCGAAGCGTGAAAAATCGCGAATCAGCCGAGACAATTTTTCGACCAGATCCTGCCGGTCACGGTACAGCACCCGGGAATGATATTCCCGGGGGATAACTTCGGGATAAGCCAACCTTGCCGGCAGCAGCGGGATACAGCCGTGGCGGACAGCCTCAACCACTGCAATGCCGAAATTCTCCTGGTCTGCGGTGCTGATAACGATGGCGCCGCGTTGCAGCCATTTCAGGTACTGCGCCCTTGATTCGACGTATCCGTACTGAACGATCCGGGATCGGTACCGCTCGCGGGCGCGATCGAAGGCTTTTGGCTGGACCTGGAAGTTTTCACCGAGCAAAGCCAGGCGAAATTCAAGCCCGCGGGCCAGCACCATCTCCAGGGCCTCAAAAAAAGCATCAGGGTTTTTATCAAACTCCCAGCGGTGATTCCATATGATCAGGGGTGGAGATTCGGCCGGGATGTCCGCCAGGGCAGGATCCTCTTTGACATACCGGCATCCCGGATGCAGGATGTCGGCTTTGGCGCGAATTTCCTCCACAACCCAGTGAGGGCGATATTCGGGCATCAGGTTCAAAAACCCCGGAAGCCCCTCAAAGAAAGCATCGCTATGCGTCCGGGAATTGAATAGAATACGGTCCGCTGCCAGAGCCGTGGTGATATCGGTGAAACCATATTGATAATCGGCATGCTCTCCGGGTGCCAGCGGATAGGTCAGCTGATTTTCATGAAAATATACCAGAGTCGGAGGGCATCGGCCTCCGGCAAGGGCTTTAAAGTCAGACAGGCTCATCAGGTCAGTGGTAATCAACCCGTGGTAGCAGTCCAGGTTGGAAACCTTTTTAAGAAAATAGAGGGCCGCACCCCGCATGCGCCACTTCCAGAAACGGGCCGGCAGGGTCACAAGCTCGATACGGTGCCTTGAATGCGCGATCAGCCCGGTGGCGAATTCACGATGGGACCCGCCGAAAAAAGGTTCGAGAAACAGGAATTTTAATTGGGTCTTCATGGGTATTATTCTAATTCGAGAACGACGACGCTGAAAAAATGCCTGCCGCTCAGGGCAGAGAGCATAGCGTCAGAATCCTTTGATTTTTCGGACCTGCCGGTTGGCACGCTATGCACCATGCGCTATGCTCTGTGGGCTATGGTGCTCGTCCTCGACCTGAAATACTCCATCCGATTTCGAGGAGGAGAACGAGGACGATGTATGGCCAGTGTGCCGGTGACAGCGACAAGCATCCCCTGTGCTTAGAAAGCTCTTCTAATCCCATCGGCATGTCAATGTCAATTCAATTGAGAGCCATCGCCTGCGTACAGTTGTACAGATAACCACTTTCTGGTATTGTGGCTGCGCAGGTTAATGATAACAAAGGATAGCACTTTCGGATCCCTAAAAAGGAAAAAAAATGGCAGGTTTGCCGATACTGGCTAAAAATCAAAAACTTCGGGAATGTCTGAAAAACAGGAATTTACCCGCCAATTATATGTCTGATTTTACGGTACTTGGTTTCATCGTGGATCAACTGGACACTGCACTGCGGTTACTAAAAGAACACAATTTCGAAGTTCTGGGAAACCGGGATGGATATCAGATTAAAATTGAAGGTGCCGGCCGGATGACCGAATTAACAGAAGTTTTGTCCAGTGGCGGCATCGACTTCACCCTGGCGGATATCGCCGATCAGATGTACCAGGGGTGATAGAATATTTTGGTGCCCGTTGGGCACCAAAAAGGTTCAGGGTTCAGGGTTCAAGGTTCAGGGTTGAATAAACGGAGGATTAATCGCATCCGACAAGCTTATCAGCCTTAGAAATTTGCAATTCCCCTTAATCTGAATATCTGAAGCTCTAAACCCTGAACCGTAAACCTTGAACCCTGAACCTTTTTATGACATACCAATGAAAAACGAGCCCGACAAAACGCCCAGCGGCCGGGAATTGACGAAAATGGCCCGGCAACTTATCGACGATCAGACGACCCTGACCCTGGCCACCGCTGAAAACGATACAGCCTGGGCGGCCCCGGTGTATTACGTCTTTGTAAAGTCGACCTTTTATTTTTTATCCAGCCCTGATTCAAGACACATCACCGAAGCGCTGCTTAACAATCAGGCGTCTGCTGCCATTCATGCCGCAGCTTCATCCTGGCAGGAGATCAAAGGGCTACAGATGGCCGGCAGGATCCGGATCGTGAAACCGGGCCTGGAAGCGGTGCAGGTGCTGCGTGAATATTTAAAAAAATACCCCTTTACCGCCGATTTTTTTAAAGGAAATCTTACACTGGATCTGGATACCTTTGCAGAGCGCTTTGGCGTCAGACTCTACGGATTTGTCCCCTCCCTTGTATACTACCTGGATAATCAGATTCGATTCGCCTTTCGAGAAGCGGTGACGCTCTGATTGTTGTCATCACCCCGGTTAATTGAAGAAACGCCTGATTTTGCTTTGCTATCCAGAGTGTCAGGTTGCAGAGAACAGATGACAGATGACAGAAGACAGAGGACAGATGAACCAGCGGACAGGGTGACCCATCTTCCGATTGTTCATTCTGTCTTCTGTCGTCTGACCTCTGTCATCTGAAAACTGAAACCTGAGGTAGACCCGTGTATTGCGGATTACTTGCGGAAGACTACACTAGTTTTTATCATAGCCGCCTGGTGACGGGCCGCAGTTGGTGCACATTTTGGGGCCCGCTATATCGGGCAAACCACCGGCGGCAGGCTGAGATCCGCCGACGGCAAAGGTCGACATCAACTTTTTAACCTTGCCCTGGCACAACGGACACGTGACCCGGGCGTGGGCAGTAAGCACCAGTTTATCAAATTTATAACTGCAGTGATCACAATTGTATTCATATATGGGCATCGGTTCCTCCAGATTGCGCGTATTTACATAAAAAATGTAAGATCGTATTCGTCTTCTGGCAAGGTGCGCGGCCTTATAATTTTGAAGTCGTGATCTTCCTGTGCTAAGCTGGTTTAGATCCATCTCAAATCCGCCTGAGGCAGATTGGTCCGCTCCTTAAGAGGTTTATCCGCCTTTGGCGGGCGGACAACTATCCCTTCTTCGTCGGGGTAAGAGCGAGACACAGCCATGGCATGCCGCCGGAATAAATTCATTTAAACCACGAAGAACACGAAGGATGGAAAGAAAAATTAGAATTAATCTTTTTATAGTTTCTTCGTGAACATCGTGCCCTGCGTGGTGATCCATGATCAAGGGTGGGGCAAATGACTTATTTAAGATGGCTTCCATGCAGGACCGGAGGAAAGTTGTGACCTATCAACAGGTGCTGATAAAAAAGTCGATTCTGGTGTCGTTAATTTGCGGCTGGATGGTTTTATCCGCATGCACTGTGGTTGAGAAGTCCGGCCAACAATTCGAGCCCTCCGGCTGGTCCAGCTCCGATCCTTTGAGCATTCCCTTTAATATCCGACAGTCTCAATTTAAAGCCGGCAACCTCGTCCCCAATTTCTCTTTTGAAAAGGGGCGCCGGACAAACGATAACAAATTTGAACTCGAAGGCTGGCAGACGGTCGGCAGCGGTGTCAGCCGGGTTCGCCAAAAACCCGGCAGTCACGCAGCTCGGGAAGCAAATACCGATCAGTACGCGGTTAAAATTATCCGAACAGCAGCACAGGCCGCAGATGAGCCAGCTGGCGTATTCAGTGATTATCTGCCGGTGATTCCGGGCAACTATGATTTTAGCTTTCACATCCGGCTAACGGATGTTCGCAGCCATCAACGGCAGCCTGGCCTTATTCCCGAAAATAGTGTTGCAATAAAAATGTTATTTTTTGACAAAAACAGGCACCCGCTGGATCCGATGGCACCGTTGCCGGTACGAAACACCCTTATAGACACCTCAGATAAAGCCTATGCCTTCGCACAGCTTTCCAGGATCGATAATTTTGGCTGGCACCGGGTCAGGGGCAGGTCCTATCAGTATCCGATGTCTGAAGGTGACATCCCGGACGCAACGCGTTACGTTCGTTTGTTTATCGGGCTAAAGGGCTCGGGCACGATGTGGATAGACGATGTTGACCTGCGGTATTCCAAATGGAATTTCACCACCCTGGAGCGCTTCCGGCCCTATTTTACCCGCCGGCTGACGCTGGCGGAAAAAATAACCCCCACTCCGCGCCGGTTTCAATCATCGGGAGAAGTGATCTACCATGATGCCCGTAAACCGGATGCAAACCCACCCCTGATTGTTCTGCCCGGAAATCCGGCACCCGCTGAGCTGTCTGCAGCTGCCCTGGTCCAGAAAGAGATCGATACAATTTTAAGCAGGGTCTCGCCCGGACGGGCACGTAAATGCACCATCCTTCGAACCACAGATCGACGGTTTTCCCTGGAGGATATCCGTGATGCCCCGCTGGTGATGAGTATCGGGCACAATAGACTTTACCGGCAGGTCCAACCCGATTTACCTCTGGATGTCATCCGGGATAAAAACCAGGGCTATATCATAGATTCCAGGCAAATCGGCGACAGCCATATTGCGTTTCTGGTGGGCCGCACCCCGGTAGCCAGTTTTTATGCCGCCGCCACCGCCGTCCAACTCCTGGAGCCGGACAGCGGTGTCTACCATGCTGCCACCGTCGTCGATTACCCTGATTTTCTCAGCCGCAGTTTTGCATTTAAGAAATGGCAGAATAAAAGGGAATTGGACAGGGATCTGGAAAACATCGATGGAATGAGCCGCTATAAATTAAACCGGGCTTATATCAGCCCTGTGCCGGCCAGAAAACTATGGCAGGATTCCGTTCCGGTTTATCTTGAAGGCATAAAGGCCGCCGGCAAATTATGCACCACCGGTGGCACAATGAATCTGGCAGTTATGGCCAATCCCTACTCCCACTTTGAATTTTTCCCGTCAGTGGAAAATCTCAGTGACGAAGACCGATACCTGTGGACCCACAGCAATCCGGAGAGTCTGGCATTACTCCAGAATTTTTTTAAAGTCGGCCTGGAGGCCGGAGCAGATACCATTATGTATCTGGCGGATGATTTTGTGCCGTCCAGGGGCGGTAGCCGGCACCATTATTCTCTTTATACCATCGAAGATGAAAACCGGTTCGGAACACTGGCCAATGCCCAGGCGCACGTCATCAACCGGTTGCAGGAATGGATTGACAGGGACTATCCCGGAACCCGCCTGGAATTCTGCCCGCCCTGGTACGCCACTGATTTTATTCATCACAGTGATGGTGAGGCGCAGAAATATTTTAAAGCGCTGATCGCTCAAATCCCCCGGGATGTTGACATTGTCTGGACCGGACCGGCCGTCCGATCGCTGTCGATCGACATGGCCGATATCCAGCGCTATCGCTCAATTATCGGTCGCTGGCCCCTGGTATGGGACAACACCTTATACGCACGCAGCATCGCCACCATCAATTATGGCGGCTATACCGCCCATTACCCGGGCAAAGTCAGAATGTGCAACCTGTTTGAGCCTTTTGACACCTATCGACCGGAGGGTTTTCACCGATACAGCAGCCAGGGACGGATTTATACCAACGGCAGAGCCTACCGCGACACCTACAGGATAAAATTCGCAACGGTGGCTGACTATCAGTGGAACACCGCCGGTTATGACCCGGAGCTGTCGCTCTGGAAGGTCCTGACCCGGACATATGGCGAGGCGTGCGCCAGAAGCCTTATATATTTCAATGATGCATATTTCGGGTTGTATCAGGTCTGTCTCCGGATGCAGACAGAGGGCCGCCGGCAGGCTTTCATCGGACAGGGCAGAGAATTTATACAGGCCATGACCGGCTATTTGAAGCAACTCGATGATGCTTCCTGCGCCGGACAGACGCTGACCCGGGAACTGGAGAATTTGAAGGACCGGCAGATAAGACGATTTGAAAAATTGACCCGTTCAAAATAAAAAAAGGGAGGTTCGTAAGAACCTCCCCCTGAAAGGAAGTTAGGTTGATAAATTAACCCGTTTACCATTTGGTTTCACTGCTGGATGAATGCTGGTCCCGATATGCCGTTTTTGCTTGAGATGCACGTACACACGAGAAACCACCAAAAACCGCTTTTTTACTGCCACCGCAAACTCTTGTTTCAAGTATAACCGCTGGAGGCGCAGGGCCGTCACGTGGTTTATTAATTTGTCTTAGATTGGGTGACGATTAAAAGCTGCCAACATATACTGCAAAGAATATTCCAAAACCACCCGGATTTTGCCCGAATGCATATGCATATAAATGTCAGATAATTAGGTGTGATTCGCGGCAGTTCGGTCCGTAGGGCACACGCAAACAGCATTCGCATTTTGCATTTTGCATATGCGAAATGCAAATTACCATGCCGCCGGGGGGCATCGCGGCCCCGGATAAGGCCCGGCGCGTCAGCCCGTGGCAATTGGATTGCGGCGGTGGCTGTCGTGCGACTTCAGAGCTGATCCCGGCCGGGGGATTTGATCAGGCTGCCGGCAAGAAAGGTTCCCAGTACAAATGGAATTCATTCGAATTCCAGTTGCTTTAATCTGGCCACGATGGCTTCGCGCTGTTCCTCCAGCTCAAATATCGCCTGCATAATCGGAGGCTTAACTGAATGGGCCGGAAGGTGTTGCTCGGCTTCCCGGATCTGCCGGTCAATATCCGCCAACTGTTTTTCAAGCTCCTGTTTTTGGTTCATGGCAATCCTCCCCGGGTAATGCGATAGATTGGTTTTATGGCATTGTGGCGATTAATCGGATTTTAAACTACGGTTTTATAAACAATAATAAAACCAATCCCCGCTACTTATAGTATCTGAAGGTGATATAAACTATATGACTTAGGTCAAGAAAAATAAAAATTATATTAACCAATCTCATCTCAAGCGCTAAACCGAGGCCGGCTGAAGAGCCGTGCCCGGTTTGAATAAATGGACATTGACAATTATTATGGCCTTGGCTAATTTATTAATAGATTGAATTGTTAACTCAAACTGGAAGCTATCCTAAAAAGGATCTCATACCCGAAGATCTTTTTTAATATAGCTTCTACATTTACCAGGGGAGAATCCGATGCATCGACGCTTAACGGCATGGGCCGTTATATTTATCATTGGTTCTGGTTTCGCAACCGTGGCAGACGCCGCAGAGTACTCAAAGGAGGAGGTTCTCAGCAGGGCCAGATATCTTGCACTTCAAAAAGAAATGCCACCCGACAAAATCCGCGATTTGATAAATGCAATAAAGGCGGCATACGAAGATCCGTGGTTTAAAGAGCACATCCGCAAGAAACCGGTCCGGGGTGTTCTGGTCTACAGTTCCGGCGAAGGCGGCTTTGTTGTTAAATACATGAAGGGTGATGGCCTGGTGAGCTTTAAAAATGGACGCCAGACCGGCCGGATATTCCTCAGCAGCTGGAGTGCAGGCGCTATTATCGGCGGTGCGGCCACATGGGCGGTTGGGCTGGTCATGGGCCTGGAAAAGGAGTCACATTTTGGGGGTAGCTATACCGGCAAGCTGCTCGGGGCCACCGCCGCCGATGAAACCGCTCCCGCGGCCCTGTATCTTACGTCTCAGAAAGAA
>CAJICI010000414.1_pt1 | contig 19829 bp, 15 predicted proteins | sample 9199571 | NCBI WGS metagenome assembly CAJICI01 (sample SAMEA7708329, study PRJEB35096) | sediment metagenome | biome: marine neritic benthic zone biome [ENVO:01000025]; feature: sediment [ENVO:00002007]; material: shallow marine sediment [ENVO:03000034] sea grass bed [ENVO_01000059] ...
CCATACCGGTGGTTGCCTTTGCGATCTTCCTGGCGATCGTCAAACCCGAACCGGGTATTCTGCTGGTGCTGGCATTTGACGTGGTGTTTGCCGGGGTCGTCGTCCCGTTGACGCTGGGTTTATACTGGTCGAAGGCCAATACACCGGGCGCCCTGGCCGCCATTATTGTCGGCTCCGTTCTCAGGCTTTACCTGTTTTACACCATTCCTGAAGAACTGGCCGGACTGGATACGATGATTCCACCGGTGGTGTCGTTGATCGTGATGGTACCGGTATGCCTGATGACCCAGAAATCCCATCCGCCCAAGCATCATGTCATCGAGGAAATACCGGATGACGCTGACGTTCTGGCAGGCAGGGCTTAATACAATAGAATGCTGATGGACATTTCCATCGGTCTTCTCTGTAACCTCAAACAGTTCCGCCCTAAGGGGCGGAGCTGTTGAACTGATTTTTTTATAATTTAAAAATGGCGTGTGACGCCTTGGGCAGTTCTGCGTGCTTTGAACAGGGCATTGCACTTCAACGCGGTGGTAGTATTCATTAAAATCTCCCCGCAGCTTGCTGCGGGGAGATTTTTTTTGCTGCTTGCATAAATTGCCAATAGGCTTTATGATCACCGTTTTAAAAGCATCGTCCGATTACCATTAGGAGTAAACCCTTAACAGGGATGTGACTCAAGCGAGATCATTCTTTCGGAGCCCTAAATTATGAATATAAAACGCCTGACTATTCTGTTCGCCGTTCTGGTGGTTATTTTTATCGGAGCGGTTATCGCTGTTTATCCCAACTGGCTGTGGTTTAAAAACCTGGCATTCGCCTCGGTTTTCTTGACCATGATTGTTGGCAAATTCGGTTTGGCCGCCACCATCTGGTTTCTGATGATCGTTTTGCTGGCGGTTAATTTAATCATTGCCCAGCGTCTGAATCCTGCCGGCGCCAAACGCCCGACGGCTGAAATCGGCGGTGTTCCGATCTCCGGCAATACCCTGGATAACATTATTCTGGCCGCTATTTTGATCGTCAGCTTTTTTATTGCCTCCCGGGCTTCGGAACAATGGAACATGGTGCTCAGTTTTTTGAACCAGCAGCCTTTCGGAACCAGTGATCCAATTTTTAACAAAGACATCGGGTTTTATGTTTTCTCGCTGCCCTTTTATATGTTTATCCGTGAGCAACTGCTGATTCTGTTTTTATTCTCTGGGCTGGTGACGGTTATCTGGTACATAAAGGACGGCGGGGTTCAGTTTATCGGGGAGGTGTTGCTGGCAGACGACCGGCCGACATCCCTGCCGAAGGTTAAAATCGCCGAAAAAGTCAGCAATCACCTTCTGGTGCTCGCCGGCGTCATGGTTTTACTCGTGGCGCTTGGCTATCATCTGAAGGTTTTCGGCCTGCTGTATTCCACCCAGGGCCCCGCTTTCGGTGCCAGCTATACCGATGTTCATGTCAGGATTCCGGCCTTCAGGGCATTGATGGTCATTTCTTTGCTGTGGAGCGCATTTCTGATTTACAATGCCTATCGCCCCAAATTAAAATTGCTATTGATCAGCGGCGGTGTGTGGGTGGTTGCCATTCTGGTGCTGGGCAACGGTCTTCCAGTCCTGATCCAACAGTTCGTCGTCAAACCCAATGAACTGGCCAAGGAATCCCCCTATATCGCCCATAACATCGAATTCACCCGCCAGGCCTATGGCCTGAACAACATCAAAGAGGTCCATTTTACCATCAATGAAGAATTGAGCCCTGATGAAATCAGGGGCCATGATGTCACCATGCAGAACATCAGGGTCTGGGATGAACGCCCGCTGCTGCAGACCTATCGGCAGATTCAGGCGATCCGACTCTATTATAATTTTAGCAACATGGACGTGGATCGATATATCATCGACAACACCTACCGTCAGGTCATGCTGGCGGCCAGGGAACTGGTGGTCAACCAGCTACCGCCCGAGGCCAACACCTGGGTCAACCGGCATCTGATCTACACCCATGGATACGGTCTGGCCATGAGCCCGGTCAACGAGGTGACCAGCGAAGGATTGCCCGAACTCATGATCAAGGACCTGCCGCCGGTATCTGATATCAACATCACGATCGATCGCCCTGAGATCTATTACGGTGAAAATACCGACCAGTATATTCTGGTTAAAACCAGTACCCAGGAATTTGATTTTCCCCGCGGTGACAAAAATGTGTACACCAACTACCAGGGCAAAGGCGGCGTGGCCATTGATTCCTTCCTCAAGAGGCTCCTGTTTGCCATTGAATTTCAGGACCCCCAGATTCTGTTTACGACCTATTTAACGCCCGAAAGCCGGATCCTTTTCAACCGTCGGATCAAACGCAGGGTAAAGGCCCTGGCGCCTTTTCTGGCCTATGATACCGACCCCTATATGGTGGTTTCAGGCGGCAGGCTGTACTGGGTCCAGGATGCGTATACGATTTCCAATATGTATCCGTATTCCAAACGCTCCAAGAACCCGTTTCGAAGCATGGGCATCAACTATATCCGAAATTCGGTCAAGGTTATTATCGATGCCTATGATGGCAATGTCAGCTATTATACTGTCGATGAAAAGGACCCTATTCTCAGGACATATGCCCGGGTGTATCCGGATCTGTTCAAGCCCCTGGCCAAAATGCCGGCGGACCTGAAAAAACACCTGCGCTACCCCACCGACAAGTTTGAAATTCAGGCGCAAACCTATTCCCGCTACCATATGCAGGATATCCAGGTGTTTTACAACCAGGAGGACCTCTGGGAACCGCCGGATGAGATCTACGGTGACAAACGTCAGCTGATGAAGCCCTACTATATCATCATCAAGCTGCCCGAAGAAGACCGGGAGGAGTTTCTCCTGATGCTGCCCTATACACCGGCCAAAAAGGACAACATGATCGGCTGGCTGGCGGCCCGCAGTGATCTGCCGAACTATGGCAACCTCATCGTATACAAACTTCCCAAAGACCAGCTGGTATATGGCCCCATGCAGGTTGAAGCCCGGATCGATCAACAAACCGAGATCTCCCGGGAGCTTAGCCTGTGGGACCAGCGCGGTTCAAGAGTCATCCGGGGCAATCTGCTGGCCATCCCGATGAGCAACGCATTTATCTATGTGGAGCCGATTTACCTGGAAGCCAAACAGGAAGCCAAGCAGGCTGCACCGGTGCCCCAATCCCAGGGCGGGATCAAGCCCCAGAAACAACAGACAGCAAGGCCGGCCAGAACGGGCAGCACAAACACGGCCTCTTTGCCCGAGCTTAAACGGGTGATCGTGGCATTGGGCAACCGCGTGGTCATGGAAGAAAGGCTTGATCGGGCCCTGAGTCGTGTCCTGGGCACTGATATCCGGTCCATGAGAGACGTCTCAGCCGCTGTGCCGGAATCCAGCGACACTTCAGATCTCGGTGCCCGGGCTCTGGAATATTACCTTAAAGCCAAAGAATACCTGAGAGAAGGGGATTGGGCCGGCTACGGTCGCGAACTGGACAAGCTTGAAAATATTCTGAAGCAGTTGTCGAATACCACTGCCAATCAAAATTAATTCAACTTTCGCCTGTGGCGTGACGTCTTGGTAGTATTTTAACCTGGCTTCAGGTTTCAGGTCAGGTCAGATGACAGAGAACAGAAAACAGAGGACAGATGAATTATCAGCAGGGCTAGAGGCTAGAGAACGGATCAGACAACCTGAGCCGCAGGTCCCGATTTGCCATCTGTCTTCTGTCATCTGTATTCTGTCCTCTGAACACTGAAACCAGGCACCATCACTCCAATATTCCATCATTCCATTTGCGATTGAGCACAGGATTGGATCTTCTTTTGACAATAAAGTGTTAAAGTGGTAGCAATAGGCTAATCGACCGCTGGGGGAGCCGTACACTGTTGGCTGAGAGGAGGCGGAAGGTCTCGACCCCTGGAACCTGATCCGGATAATGCCGGCGTAGGGATAGGGATATCTGCACGCTCATATATTTTTCCCACCTTCTGTTCCTCCGGTATTTATCCGTGTCGGAGGAATCATTTCATGCTGACAGTCTCAAAGCTTGGCAAAAACTTTGGCGATCTTTCTATTTTCGCAGACTTTGATTTAAAGCTGTCCACCCGGGGCTTTACGGTATTGATCGGGCCATCGGGCTGCGGAAAGAGTACGCTTTTCAATGTGCTTACCGGGGTGACTTCCGCCGATGGTGGAAAAGTATCATGGCACGGTGAGGCGGTCCAAAGCCTGAAAGATATCTCCGCTTACATGCAGCAAAAGGATTTGTTGCTGCCATGGTTTTCGTTGATGGACAATGCCCTGTTGCCGGCCAGGATTGGCGGTCAGGATCTGATCCAAAGCGGTTATAAGGTCCAGGCGCTATTCAGGCAATTGGGGTTGGAAGGTTTTGAATCCTATCTGCCCGGTGAAATTTCCGGTGGCATGCGACAGCGCTGTGCGCTGGTTCGAACATTGATGTTTGAGCGCGAACTTGTTCTTCTTGACGAACCCCTGTCGGCACTGGATGCCATAACCAGAAGAAGTCTACAGTCACTGTTGTTGATGCTGCAGGTTGAATTTGGCAAAAGCATCCTCATGATCACCCATGACATCGAGGAAGCCCTTGCGCTCGCAGATGAAGTTCTGGTTTTGAGCGGCCGACCCATGAAGGTGCTGGATAGATTTATTCTGGATGGATCCAAACTTCGACAGGTGGATGATCCCCGGTTGATAGCGATAAAGCAACACGTATTAAACCTCCTGCAGGAGGAAATAAAATAATGAATCGATCGGTTGTTTTTTCAATGGTCCTCATTTTTATAATTCTTGCTGTCTGGGAATCCGTCTGCAGGGGTTTCAATATTGCCGACTTTATTCTGCCTGCGCCATCGCGTATTATCACAGTGGCGGTATTTCAGGCGCCCATGATAGTGCCTCACGCCGGGATAACCGCTATGGAAATTCTGATCGGTATTGTGCTCTCCTTGTTGGTGGCGGTGCCGCTTTCCATGATAATGTTTGCCCGACCTGCGGTGGAGAATGCGCTGGCCCCTTTTCTGGTGGCCTCTCAGGCGGTGCCGGTATTCGCCATCGCCCCATTGCTGGTGATCTGGCTGGGATACGGAATGGCCAGCAAGGTACTGATGGCAGCTGTCATAATATTTTTCCCAATTACGGTCAGTTTGCTGGAAGGCTTTAAAAGCTGTGACTCAGAATACCGGGTGTTGTTTCAATTGATGGGGGCCGGTTTCTGGAAAACAATGAGATTATTGTACTGGCCCTGGGCGCTGCCCCACTTTTTTGCCGGGTTAAAAGTCGGCGTTTCAGTCGCAACTATCGGGGCGGTCATCGGGGAATGGGTCGGAGCCCAGCAGGGCCTTGGCTATCTGATGATTCAGGCCAATGCCAGGCTCAAGGTTGATCTGGTATTTGCCGCCATATTCTGGCTGGCGGGAATGGGATTGTCTTTGTGGATGGTGGTGGGGTATTTGGAGAAAAGAGTAATTGCCTGGAAGCAGGTATAAATAGGTTTCAGGCTCGTATAGGGTTTCAGGTGTCAGCAAGTAATAATTTAGGAATTATGAATTCAGGAATTTAGGGATTAAAGGCATTCTGTCGATCTTATTTCTGAATATCTGAATTCCTCAATTCCTGAATACCTTAATTCCTAAATCTTTGAATTCCTGAAACCTGAAACCAATAATTATTAACAATCGTTTGAAAATGAAAGGCAGCAAAATGTTTAAAAAGCTTGTTCCAACTATACTGCTCACGCTTATCCTCTCAATTATCGGATCACCGGGCATGGCATCCCAGAAACTGACCCTGATTCTGGACTGGTTTCCCAATGTTGACCATCTGCCCATTTATGTGGCGCGGCACCAGGGTTATTTTGCAGACGAGGGCCTTGAGATTGAGATTATCAGCCCGTCCGAAACGTCCGATGCCCTTAAGCTGGCGGCCTCCGGCAAGGTGGATATCGCCGTATCTTATGAGCCCCAGACGATTATTGCCGCTGCCCGGGGGCTGGATGTTATGGTTATCGGGCGTCTCATTGAACACCCGCTAACAACGCTGCTGTTTTTAAAGAGTAGCGGATTCACTGTACCGAAGGACCTGGAGGGAAAAAAAATCGGCTACACTGTACCCGGTTTAATGGATGTGCTCCTGGAAGCGTTCGCCAAACTGAATGGTATCCGGCAATATGAAGCCGTCAATGTTGGTTTTTCAATCGTGCAATCCCTGGCAGCCGGGAAAGTGGATGCGGTGATGGGGCCCTTTAAAACCTATGAAACCGTTACCATGGCTCAGAAAGGCTATGACGTGGGGTATTTCGAGCTGGAAAAATGGGGAATACCGGATTATGATGAATTAATCTTTGTAACCAGCAAGCAAACTCTGGCAAAGAATCGGGCAGCAATTATGGCTTTCCAGCGGGTAATCGGGCAGAGTATCGAATACGTCAGGAAAAATCCCGCGGTCGCCTTGAAAAACTATCTTAAAGAAGTCCCTGAAGCCGATAGCCAGACAGAGACAGGAGCCTTTAAACTGACATTGCCCTATTATGCTGCCAGCCAAGAGCATGATGTCCGGCGATGGCAGCAGTTTGCAGATTTTGCACTGAAATATGGATTGATCGAAAAGCAGGTGGATGTAACCAAAGTTCTCGGGACGACCGGCAATTAAATGTCGTGATTCGAGAAAGAGTGCTTAATAACGATGCAATCTAATTCTCACGCAAAGACGCCAGGTCGCAAAGGTATATATATTAATCCTGGCGACTTTGCGTCCCTCGCCCGCCATGCGAGGCGGGCGGGTTTGAGTGAGTAAATTCCGACCTTTCTTGCGGACACTTTTTATTGGCCTTTCTTCTGATCGTATCTCGTAAATATTGACATAACAGGCGGATTTCGTTATATTTCTTTATGTTACACGGATTTTTGCCATCATGGTTCGTTGATAACGAGGATCCTTATGGTCGTAGTCAAAAAAACGTTCCGTTATTCGAACGTTTTATCCTGCAACCACTTATCCAGCCGGAATGTTTTTATGATAAGCGGTATAAATAGACATGAAGCTTAATTCCATTACCAATCGCTATATCATCAAGGAAATGTTCGGTCCTTTCAGCATCAACATTTTCGTGTTTGCATTTTTATTCCTGATGACGGAGATGATTGAAATTGCCAACTGGATCGTTAACTATAACCTGAGCCTCTGGGCCGTGTTAACGATGATATTTTTTACGATGCCCTCCTTCCTGGTGTTTATTATTCCCATGTCTGTCATGCTGACCATTTTGTTGACCTTTCTGCGGCTATCCAGTGACAATGAGATCGTTGCGATAAAATCCTGCGGAATGAGCATTTACGGGTTGCTTGTTCCGGTTTTGCTGTTTTCCATGCTCGGTTTTTTTCTAACTATTTTTATGACCTTATATGGCGTGCCAAAATCCAAAGCATTTCTGGAGGAAATGTCCTTCAAGGTTGCCGCATCCAATGTGGATATCGGCCTGAAAGAGAGAACATTCAATGACACGTTCAAGGGCGTAATGCTTTATGTAAATCGGATTGATGCCAAGAATAGAACTCTGGTCGACGTATTCATCGAGGATAAACGCAAACCCGATATTGTCAGTACGGTAATCGCTCCCGAAGGCCGCCTGATTGGAGAACCGGAAAAGCATATTTATCACTTGATACTGTCCAATGGCACGATTCATCAGACCAATCCCAGGGAACGATCGGCCAATTCCATCCAATTCAACACCTATACCCTGAGCCTTGATTTTAAGGAGCAGCTGGCCAAGGCCGCCAGGCGGAAAAAAGACCGGGACGAAATGACCGTTGCTGAACTGCAGCAGTATATCCAAAGCTCAAAACACAAAGGTGAAAAATATCACAAGGCAAAGATCGCCTTGCACCAGCGTTTTTCAGTTCCCGTGGCCTGCCTGACCCTGGGACTGCTTGCCTTTCCTCTGGGCCTACAATCCAAATCCACCAAGCGTTCCTTTGGTTTAATACTGTGCCTCTTTTTCTTTTTTCTATACTATGTGCTGCAAACTGCGGGCTATTCTTTTGGCAAGAGTGGCGTTTATCCACCGGCAATCGGGATGTGGGTACCGAACCTTATCATGGCTGTCATCGGATTGATATTCCTTTTCCAAACCGGTAAGGAAAAATCACTGAAGCTGGACCTGATCGCGCTATTCATCCAACAGTTTTTTAATCGATTCCGTCGAGGCAAAAGCGTCTCTTAAGAAATGAACTCGCCAGGAATTTATTGAAATTTAAGGTTAAAGTTTTCGCCAAAAATGCCGATTTTCCTAAAGACCTGAAAAAATCCAAATTTGCGATTGGTTTATTATAGCGGTAGTCAAAAAAACGTTCCGTTATTTGAGCGTTCTTTTAATACAACCACTTATGCGAATCTCCAGTATTTCGGGATATATTTTTGATAAGCGGTATAAGTTCTGAAATCCTATACAAAACAGGTAAGCCAAACAACAATGAAATCCTCCAAATCGAAAAAATCATCCAGGCAGGCCTGCGGGCCTGAGGGCCTGAATGCCGAGGCCTTTGATCGACGCGCTGCCGAGTTGACAGAATTGCTGAAAGCCTGTCGGGACTTGAGCGATATTCTGAATCCCGAGGAACTGTATGCCACGTTTGCCAGTATTGTTCGAAACAAATTCGGAATAAAAAAACTGGGACTGTTTGTATATGATTCGGGAAAAGAGACTTTCGAGCTTGTTTTCAGCTATGGTCTGGGCAAGCTCAATTTTAAATTTAAACGAGGCAGAAAAAATCTATGGGAGACTATTCTGCAGGATAAACCCTTCGCCGTGGTTGACCGGTCAGGCGAGCCTCTTTTTCCCCAGTTTCTGGAGAAACAGGATTTAAAAATACTTCCGTCAAAACTCTGGGCACCGCTGGTGATGAGGGGGGAGGTAATCGGGCTCCTGACCATGGGTCCAAAAGCGGGCAAGCAGGCTTTTGACGAATTCGACCTGTATTTCCTTCAGCAAATCACAGCCCAGGCAGCCGTTTCAATCAACACCTGTCGCCTGTACGAACGGCGAAAAAAAGAAAAGGAAGATCTGGATAAAACGCTGCAAAACCTGTCACTGCTTTACAGCATTGGCAAGGCCATGAACTACATCAGTGACTTAAAAAACCTCCTTCAGTACATCCTGAGCCAGGCCATTGACATTACTTCAGCGGAGAAAGGCTCAATCATGCTGTACAATCTCGAAACCGACCGACTCAATATTCGGGTGCTGGCAGGGTTGGAAGATACCCAATACCAGGAGAAGGTCAACAATAACGAAATCAGATGCCGCAGTTTCAAGCCCGGTGAAGGTATCGCCGGCAGGGTATTCCTGACTTCCAAACCCATGATTGTTAATAATATTCGTGAAGACGATATGTTTATCGAATCCGAGACCTCCTATGTAAGTTCCATCGCCTGCATACCGATGGTTGTGTACAGCGATGTGATCGGTGTCATCAACGTAACCAATAAAAAAGGCGGCAAGGAATTCACCGATGAGGACGTTGAGATGTTAAAGGCTGTAGCCGACCAGGCCGCTGTGGCGGTCAACAAGGCACAGCTCTGGGATATGGCCGTGACCGATTCTCTCACCGGTCTCTACGTTCGACGGTATTTCATGGTTAAGCTTCAAGAGGAAATCCATCGGGCCGAGCGCTACAACAAGCGACTTTCGGTCGTTATGGCCGATCTCGATCGTTTCAAAAGAATTAATGATACCTATGGCCATGATGTCGGAGACCGCGCCTTAAAAACCATCAGTAAATTTCTACAGAAGAATATCCGGGATGTAGATGCCATCGCTCGTTACGGAGGTGAGGAATTTGTCATGTTAATTCCGGATGCGGATAAGGAAGATGCCTTTTGTCTGGCCGAACGGCTGCGTGAAGAGCTGGTCAAGGTCAAACTCGAAGATCTGCCGCCGATTTCCATCAGCCTGGGCATCGCAACCTATCCGACGGACGGCACCGACATCGAGGATCTGATTAAAAAAGCAGATGCCGCCATGTATGCGGCCAAGCAACAGGGCCGCAACAAAGCCGTAAAGTATACCAGCACCGTAAAGCTGGTTCGAGATAAAGAGTCCTGAACATGATAGGCCCAATCCCCAACGTTATTCAAATTTAAAGTAGATCCCAAATCCCAAGCACGAAATCTCAGGGTGTCAGGTGTCAAATTCCAGAGGACAGAAGACAGAGGACAGATGACAGATGCCAAATCAGATCCATCGGCTCAAGTTGTCTCATCTCCTCCCTGAGCTTTCCGATAATTCATCTGACTTCTGTTTTCTGTTTTCTGTCCTCTGTCATCTGAACACTGCCACCTGACACCTATATCCCTGGCCTTTCCGGCTTTTCAGTGGGTAAAAGTTTGAGGAATGCTGTTTTTTTTCATTTAGCCCTTGATATGGCTGCTAAGAGACTGAGCCGGGAGGTCTGCAAATGCCCAATTACTGGTCGTCATGCCGGACTTGATCCGGCATCCAGCGCGGTTTGGCCGCTTTTTTCAACTGGATGCCGGATCAAGTCCGGCATGACAAAAGAGCAACATCTGCTCATGTCTACCCACTGAAAAATCGGAAGGGCTTTTGAAAAAGGGGGACTGGGGGATTTTATCCGCCGTAGGTAGTCTGCACATCGGAACATCATTCTGACAACCGTCTTGGTCTTTCGAATTTTGAATTTCGGTCATTGGAATTTGTTTGGAATTTGTTTTTTGGTGCTTGGAATTTTAATAATTTCTCTATACCGGAAACTTTACCTCATTGGATAAATTCCGGGTATATCCCGCTATAAAAGAGTAGGGCGGGCCTCCGCGCCCGCCGTCTGCGAACTACTGATCCGGTCGGCGCAGAGGCCGACCCTACTTCTGATGCGCCGATGTTCAGCCTGACACCCGACACCTGAAACCTGAAACCTGAGTTTCTGGTGATTGTCCTTGTATCTCTCTGCTGAAATTGCTATTGACCACCCAGATTATGTTAAATACCGTGATTATCATAGCTGCAGCAATATTGCTTGCCGGACTTCTGTATTTTGAAAACAACGGAAATCTGAAGGGCAAGCTCCCCACCAAGACGATCCTTTCCTGTTTGTTTATCCTGGCCGCCGTGCTCCAACCGCGGCCATTACCGGGGTACTTCTATATTATGCTGCTGGGGCTGGTGTTTTGCCTGGGCGGTGACGTTTTTCTGGCTTTGCCGCAGGAAAGAATGTTTTTGCTCGGCCTGGTTTCCTTCCTGCTGGGGCATGTCTGCTATGTTCTGGGCTTTTTTTATGTGGCGGAATTAAATCCCTGGACCTGGGTTGGCGGCGGAGCGGGACTGGCTATCAGCGGTCTGGTATTTTTCTGGCTGCGACCGCATCTGGGTTCCATGCTTGGACCGGTGATCGCTTACATTGTGGTGATTACGGTCATGGTCATCGGGGCCTTCACCGTCTTCGGGGATGCCGGGCTTAAATTGACCGGCCGCGTCATAGTTGTATTCGGAGCTGTGAGCTTCTATTTCTCAGACCTTTTCGTGGCCCGGGATCGCTTTTTAAAATCGGAATTCACCAATCGGCTCATAGGTTTGCCATTGTATTACGGGGGACAGTTTCTTTTGGCTTTTTCGATCGGTCAAATTGGGTGAACCGGTTGGAGATGTCTGATAGTGTTATGTCCGGCAAGTAATTTATAATACGTGGTTGTATATCAGGTTACCAGGTGTCAGGTGCCAATTTTTAGAGGACAGAAGACAGAGGACAGATGACAGATGCCAAATCAGAACCATCGGCTCAATTTGTCTGATCTCCTCTCTGAGCCTTCCGATAATTCATCTGACTTCTGTCCTCTGTCATCTGAACACTGACACCCGATACCATGGACATTGAGTTGTTTAAAAAGCCAAACTGAACTCATATATCACAAGACTTTTGTAACATTTTTATGGGACACAACACTAGTCCCCAACTATTTTCTTATAGGCCGTAAACGCCAGGAGACCACCGGCGATGCCGCCGCCGGCCTGGATCAGATTGGGTATGATTTCCGACACCGCTCCCTGAAGACCGATGTTGGGCATAAATACCTCAGCGATAAAGTAGGTTGCGACCATCGAAAGGCCTCCTATCAGAAGTAAAAGCCAGCGGCTGACCTGATGCCGGGTGGATGCCAGCGCACAGAATCCGCCTTCCAGCCCCTTGGCAACCAATGTGATGGGCGCAAACATACCAAAGCCGCCGATGATATCTGCCAGCGCCGAACCGATGCCTCCGGCCCCCGCGCCCCACCAGAAGTTCCTTTTGCCGGCCAAACCCCCCAGAACCAGGCCCGAGAACACCACAGCAACATCTCCTAAATTGAAATATCCCCTGCTGGGCAGCGGAATCCTGATAAACAGAGTGATCAGGGCGACAACAACTGTTAGTGCGACGAAAGCAATTTTAATGTTTTTCATTCGTTGGTCCCGTAAAGATGCGAATATTTATTTTTTAGCAATCGATTTGAATTTTCAATTTCCTCATAAAGATACAAATACAAAGCAATGATAAGACAGGCATATTTTTGCAGCTGTGATTTAATTCTGTTGCCGGATTGCAGCTCAGAATAGGTATTCAGATACCAGGAAAACCGGCGTAATATTTTCTCTCCTTTTTGGAACGCGGACTTCATCGTAATCAAACCGATCCTTTTTTTCATTGATATCGGAAGGTTAAGAATATCCAAATAGGTAATGTAGGTCAACAGAATTTTTAAAAATACCAGTGAGCTTGGAAATATCAGACATTTAATCAGGGTGTCCGCCAGCCAGTCCGTCCTGCCGAGAAGTTGCATAAAGTGAAAAATAAGACCGAAAACAAATAGACTCAACACAAACGGCAAACAGAACTTTAGCAATGAAAGGGTTTCCTTCAGCGAAAACCGCAGCGCGTTCCATCCCATGACAATGGAAAAAACAATCAGCTGAATAAGAAGGTTGTCATAAAAAGGGCCAAAAACAAACAGCCAGAAGAATGAGATGATGACCATGAATATCAAACCAATTTTTAATATGGCAATGTTATTCATAGCTTACCCTGACATTTTTAAGATGACCATCCAGGTTGATTAATTCAAGCCTCAGATTGCTAAATTGGAAATTTTTCACCATGCCCTCACAGTGATTTATACCCAGATGGGTTACAATGATGTAGGTTTGGATAAACTCCTCACTCCAGTCAAAAATAAAGCTGTAATCAGGGAAATATTTATCAAATTCATCCAGTATCAGAACTCTGGCCGATTGGCTGTGTTGAATCCACAGCCGCAAAAGCTCGACCTCATCCGAATCGGCTACTTTAATCCCCGTTGTGGATAAAAGCGCGCGCAAGGTATATAACTGGGTTCGAATATCCTGACCAATGTATAAATAGGAAAGTTTATCCTTTTTAAGGGCCGGGATGATTATCTTTTCCAGAAAGGATGTCTTGCCCAGGCCGTTGTCCCCCCTTACAAAATAGCAGCCGCCGTTGTTATGAAAATTAAGATTTTCGACGACTTCAAACTTTAGATTTCGGTTTTCTATTCGATATTTACCCGTTTGGATTTCCATCCCTTAAATAATCTCTTGAATGTTGCCTTTTTTTTCTGTGAACAGCCTGATGTCGTGGGGCGGGCAGACTTCTTTGAATTTATGCAGTAGTTTAGACCGGTTTTCTTCGCTGATGGAATCCAGGATATTATTTAACAATAATTTCAGGCCTTGAATTTCTCGATCGCGAATCAGCACCAGGGTCAGCAGACAGGCAATAATAGCCTTTTGTCCGCCGGAATAGGTCTCAAAATCCCTATCCTCCCGGATATCATGGATGTTAAATTCTCTGGCTAACTGCATGATTTTATCTATCAGTTGTGAATCATTTTTTCGCTGGAGCAGCCAGACTTCCTCGCGGATGGACGATGAAACAAAAAGATGGTTAAACTCCAGAATCAGAAATTCACCACTGTATTTGTCCAATAAACCGTCTAAATTATAAATTGCCATAAACCTGTCACCCTACCTTAAAACCAAATACAGGTCATATATCATAGTGAACCAGGAAAACAAACATTCAGCCGCGAAATTTTTTAAACGCGTTTGCGCTGGAGATACGAATGATAAGGACTTTCATATGGCCTATTATTTTGAGAGGGTGATGCCCTAACTTGATTAGTGGCCCATGAATGATTATGCTCGTATTGTAAACATATTATGGGAGCAGCTTTTTTATAATAAAAGGGTCTTCCTCTATTAGCGGTATATTGCATTCGCTACACCCTTTGCGTCGCACACAATTCTGTTCTCTTATCATCGGCTCCTTCATACCTGATTTAATATCAGATCCTTTCACGGCTCCGTTTAGTCTTTCGATCAATCATCGCCAATCGATACGAATTTAATGCTTTCAGGTCAGCGTCACAAAATATAAATCGAGCACCTAGTCCGGGGGGAACAATGGAAAAGATAACTAACGCCAACTGGGAATCGGCAGTTGTATCCCCGGAAACAGTAATTGCCCAAATCAAGCCCGGTATGAGTGTTTTCCTGGGAACTGCGATGGCAGAGCCACGCACCATGGTCCGTCATCTGATGACGTCGGAGTCTAAGAATCTTGAAGATCTAGAACTGATCCAGCTGGTCAGCTTCGGGGATGCTGTTACATTGCGGTCATTGCGTTCCAAGAATTTCCGTCTGAAAACATTTTTTTCCGGGTGGGTGGCCAGTGAAGCAATTGAGGAAGGTCGGGTGGATTTGATTCCCAGCCGCTTCGTAAAAATCGCCCGGGAGATTGAGTCGCTGCTGAGACCGGTTGATGTCGCCGTCATCCAAATTACACCCCCCGATGCAGATGGCTTTTGCAGCATGGGGATTGCGATTGATGTGGCCCACGAGGCTCTCGAACATGCCGCCATTTGCGTTGGAGAAATTAACACCCAAATTCCGCGAACCTTCGGGGATACCCTTGTTCAGATATCTGAATTTGACTTTCTGATTCGTTCAAAGGACCCCCTGATATATTTCGAGCGCTGGGAAACCGATGATGTGTGGGATGAGGTGGCCCAGCATGTGGCCTCCTTAATAGAAGATGAAAGCTGCCTGGCCTTTTCCATCGGCCCCCTGTACGAAGCGCTCGCCAGAAGCCTGGCCAATAAACGCCACCTGGGAATACACTCCCCCTTATTTACCGATCCGTTGATGGATTTGGTGAAAAGCGGGGCGGTTTCCAATCGGCGCAAAGAGACCCATCGTGGAAAAGCCCTGACCTCCTACGCCTTTGGTAGCTGGAAGTTGATGAGATGGCTGGACAACAACCCCCAGGTAGAGTTCCAACGGATTGATAAGGTATTCAATCCTTTGGTTATCGGCCGCAATCCAAAATTTGTGACCATTGTCGCCACTAAAAAAGTGGATCTGTACGGCCGGATCGGACTTCATACCGGCAAGGGCATCATTGCGGGAGGACCGGCTGAGATCATGGATTTTTTAAGGGGAACGGAACTGTCAGAAGGTGGAAGATCGATTTTTGCCCTGACCAGTCGGGATCCGGCGGGACGATCGAATATACTGCTATCCATCGCCCACCACCCCAATCAGTTCAGTCGCTTTGAGTCGGTGGGCGCGGTGGTAACTGAATACGGGATTGCCTACCTGGAGGGACGCACCATCAGAGAAAGGGCCCAGGCCTTGATTGATATCGCCCATCCGGACGACCGGGCCGGTTTGGTACGCAAAGCCAAAGACAAAAAGGTTCTTTACGATGACCAAATCTTCCTAGAGGAAAGTGCCCGCCTTTACCCGAGTGACATCGCCGAAACCTGCAAGGCCAAAAACGATCTGGAAATAAGATTCAGAGCCATCAGACCCCACGATGAGGAAGGTATGCGCCACCTGTTTTATCGGTTTTCAGATGAAGCCGTATATGCTCGCTACTTTCACTCCGTAAGCAGCATGCCCCATGCAAAAATGCAGCAATATGTCAATGTCGATTGGAATCAGGTGATGTCCATCGTCGGGCTGGTCGGAGAAGAAGGCAAAGGCCGCATTATAGCCGAGGCGCGCTATATCAAAATTCCAGACAGCGCTATGGCAGAGGCGGTCTTCATCGTGGACGAGAAATACCAGCAGCTCGGAATCGCCTCTATGATGTATGAAATTTTGGTTCGTCTGGCCAGGGAGCGGGGCATCAAAGGTTTTGTGGCTGAAGTTCTCTCCTCCAACATCGGGATGCTGAAAGTGTTTAAAAAAGGCCAGATGCCGGTAAAATCGCGCCAGGAAGGCGGCGTCTGTCACGTGGAGATCCCCTTCAATCCGTCTGAAAAATCCTAAACTATGGCCGAAAGCAGGGTGCCATTAAAATAACGGTACTAGCCAATGCTGGCCTAAGTGTATCTCACGCCAAGCCGCAAAGGCGCCAAGGCTACTATGCATTTCTTTGCGTCTTGGCGTCTTTGTGTGAGAATTTTAACAACCGGATTAAAGCCTTGCGGTGGATGTCTCCTGCCAGGTGAACGGGACTCTTTCCGAAAATCGGGTCCCATCCTGCGGGGTCGGCCGAACAGAAATACTGGGTTTCCAGGCCTATGCGCGTGATAGCCTCACCGACGGGCAAGTTTTCCACCCGGGATGCGGCTTCCCAGGTTGCGCCGCAGGGTGCCCCCCGGATCACCCTGAGGCGGGCGATGCGCCCCTTCTTCAGTTCAACCCTGAATTCGGGCATTCCGAACTTTTTTCCATATTGGCCCAGGCCGACCTGCCCGGCTAGACTGCATCATGTTGGTGGGGTTAATATGCCTTTAACGGTGGTTTTTTTTCCTGAAGCAATGACGGGAATATTTCTCCGGGTGCACATCAGGGCCAGATCATGGCTTAAATCAGGGTGATTCAAAAAATCCAGCACGAGATCAGCCTCGAAATCCTCTGGAAGGTATTCGGCAGTATTATCAATGACCGGCGGAAGGTCTTGATCAATGGATATGCTTTCCAGCACCAGGGAATCCCCGCCGTATTTGCGTAAACCGATAATTTTGCTTTCTCTGCTGCCGTTTTGCTGGAAAACAACGATACGTTGAGGCGTTTTGTCTTTTAGGGTCATTTGGAATAAATCTCAGTCGATTGGTATCCAAGAACCAAACGGTACAAGGCATAGAGTATTAGGTTTCAGGTGTCAGGTGTCAGGTTTCAGGACAGAAAATTCTGAACTTTCTGCCGATTCAGACCTGAACACTGACACCTGAAACCTGTGATAAAGATACCTTATACCTTATACCATCCTTTGCCACTAATTTTATAATTCTTATTATTCATTATCGACTATTCCGGCTTCCAGCTCTCTTAACTTTGCATCGAAAACCGCCTTGTGGCTGTCGAGTTCACGGGTAACTTTCTCCAATTCATCAAAATAATCGTCGATGGCCGCATGGCTGACATGGATGGCGCGGGAAAGTTCGGCTATCTTCGAACCGTCCCGGGCCTGGGATGCCTCTTGCATGGCCAGGTTGAGGCGGTCCAGTTCAATTTCATGATTCTCGATGTCGTCTTCCAGGCTGGTAATTCGCTTTTCAAGAGGCGTGATTATTTTTGATTTGCGGGCGATAACTTCGGACCGTTTACGCCGCATTTCTTTTTTGTTTACCCGGATACCCGGCGCACTCACCGGCATCTGGCTGTCACCACTTCGCATTTCCTGGAATTTTTCCTGCCAGCCGTCTTTTTCGAGGAATTCCTTATAGGTACCGTCGAATACGTCAATGTGGTCATTTTTAAATACGATCAGTTTTTCTGCCAGGGTATGCAGAAACATCTCATTATGGGTCACCATGATCACCGTGCCGTCAAAACTGTCGATGGCAGCCAGCAATGCGTCGCAGGATTCCATATCCAGATGGTTGGTCGGCTCGTCAAGAAGCAGCAGATTCACCGGTGTTGTCAATAGTTTACCCAGCATCACCCGGCTTTTTTCCCCGCCGGAAAGAACGCCGATTTTTTTCAGCGCGTCATCCCCCGTGAACATCATGGCGCCGCATATATTGCGGGCACGCTGTCGATCCATATCCGGATGCGAATACAGTATTTCCTCTTCCACGGTTCTGGCATCCACCAGACTCTGGATGTTGGTTTGTTCAAAAAAACCTTTCTCAATTGAAGGATGATAAACGGATTCCCCGGCCTGGGGCGAGAGGACCTGGGCCAGAAGTTTTAGCAGCGTTGTCTTGCCCTTGCCGTTTTGGCCCACCACGCAGACCCGTTCTCCGGCCTCGATGCTAATGTTAAAGTCCTTGATCAAATTGACGCTGCGCTCGTAGGCGAAACTCAGATCACGAACGGTGAGCACCCGCTTGGCCGGCGAGGGGCAGGATCGAAAAGAAAAATCGAGCAGTTTCATCTGCTCGAGTTTATCTTTTTTGTCCATTTTTTTAAGGGTTTTGATACGAGACTGCACCAGGTTGGCGAGTCTGGCCTTGGCCCGAAACCGGGTGATAAATTGCTGGATCTCCTTGCGTCGCCGCTCATCATTGATTCTGGTCTTTTCATAAACCTCTTCGTCCTGGGCAATTTGATTGTAATACCTGGCTGTATCACCCGAAATTTTTCGTATTTTGCGACGGTGAATTCCCATGGTATGGGAGACGACCTTATCCATGAAACTTCTATCGTGGGTGATCAGCAGCACCTCATGGGGCCAGGTTTTTAGATACTGCTCGATCCAGCGAATGGATGTAATATCCAGGAAATTTGTCGGTTCGTCCAGAAGCAGCAAATCAGGCTCTGAAACCAGCGCTTTGACGAGATTCAAGCGCACCTGGAGTCCACCTGAAAATTCTGCGGGATGCCGATGAAAATCCGTTTGCGTAAATCCCAAACCGGCAAGGATCTTTTCGACCTTCCAGGAGTGGCCCTGCTCCTGGGGCGGCAGGGCCGCCAGTCCTTCTGCCAGGGCTGTGTCGGCCGTAAATTCCAGGCGTTGTTTCACATATACCACCCGGTAATTTTTTGGTATAACGACTGAACCGGAGTCCGGCTGCTCCTCAGCGTTGATGATCTGAAAAAGGGTTGTTTTTCCGTGACCGTTTTGTCCGACCAGTCCCACGCGTTCTTTTGCAGACATCGTAAAACTGACTTCATCAAGGATAAGCCGGTCACCGAAGCTTTTTGTCAGGTTTTCTACTCTGATCATAAAAATGGGCCCTGTCCGTTTTTGCAGAGAATACCACCATCGGCAGGTATTGTCATCTCTTATTCAGAGGTCAGAGGACAGAGAACAGATGACAGACAATGGATGACGCAAGACAGAAGAAAGATGGCAGTTGAACGGTGGGTCATCATTGCCGGAATTTTAAACCCTGAACCCAGAACCCTGAACCGCGAACCCTCAACCGGGTTTTTCTTGACAAACCACGGTAACTTAATATTTTATTAGCGCAACCGCATGGAATGACGAACGACGAATGACGAATTGTGGTCTCGCTGCGCTCCGCCATTTTATAATTGACAGAATTCATTAGTTCGACATTCGACATTCGACATTCGTCATTCCAGGGTCATTCGTCATTCGTCATTTATCATTCCAAAGGGGAGGTACTTATGTCAGAGGAGAAGAAGGATTTTGAAGAAGGGTCAGAGGCCGAGAGCGCCGAACCGGCCGGTGATTCAGACCCGCAAACGCCGATGCCTGAAATTAATTTTTCAACTTTCGTTATTTCATTAAATGCTTCGGCATTGCTGCATCTGGGCGCCATCGAGGATCCCACTACCGGCAAAAAAGACAAAGATTTGCCGATGGCCAAGCAGACGATTGA
>CAJICI010000669.1_pt1 | contig 19788 bp, 20 predicted proteins | sample 9199571 | NCBI WGS metagenome assembly CAJICI01 (sample SAMEA7708329, study PRJEB35096) | sediment metagenome | biome: marine neritic benthic zone biome [ENVO:01000025]; feature: sediment [ENVO:00002007]; material: shallow marine sediment [ENVO:03000034] sea grass bed [ENVO_01000059] ...
AGGACGAAAAGATCGTTTTTGCTTCCGTGCGCAGCGCGTAAAAAACTTAACCTCAGATCAAGATGTGCAATGATTCAGGCTGTTTTGGTTGGTATTCAGATGCAAAAATTGGCGATTAATTAACCGAGAATCCGATTTTTGTGTGAATGATCTATTCCAGATCTATGAAATAACCTTAGCGAACGGAGTTTTGTCTGTAAAGACTTTATTGCATATTCATTTTTCTTAAAATGCCTGTGAAGGGTATTACACGTCTACTGGTTTATTTTTATCTGAGGCATCTTGTGGGTCATCGTTTGAAGGTAATTTTTCTTTTTTTGAATCATTTTCTTCTGAAGCGTCATTGTGAGGGTCAATTTCTTCTGTTGCGGCACCATTTGCTAAAGACTCACCATCCGATTCCAATTTTTCAGTTGTTTCACCTGTTTCTGAAAAATCGTCGCCGGATGCCAATTTTTCTTTGGCATTACTATCAGGTGAAGAATCATCACCTGAAGCATCATCGTTCGAGGCCAAGTTTTCTGTTGAATCATTTATCCCTCTATAATCATCACTGTCTTCTTCGAAATTCTGGACCGCGGGTGTGCTCATTGCCTGATGATCCGCTAGATGTAAAGGGTTGTCACTGCTCTGGGTAAGGGATTTAAAAAAGATTGGCAGCTGGTCGGCGTCATAACCTGTAATAGTTCTTATGGTTCTCAGCATTGCTTCGCTGACGACCCCTTGCTGGTCTTCCATTTTTTTTTGCAGATTGGTAAGTTTGTTTTCCTGTTCTTCAATAAGAGCGTCTTTTTTGCCAATCTCCTTTTTGTTGAGGTATACCTCATTATCAAATTGTCTACGATATTTTTTGGCTCTCACCAAAAGCCAGACCACTATTCCCAAAACGAGTATTATCAGAACGATCGCAACGCTTTGATGGGTAGACAGCCATCCGAAAATATTTCCCAGAAAATTGTAAACTGCGTCTTTATCCATTGTCTTTACCTCTTTTAGGAAGAATGTTTCGAAGCTGATGAAAGATAAGAAATTGCTTTTTCGAAACTAATGAATCGATAAACGCGAATTGTGTATCAACCTCCGCTGCGATTCAACTTATTCAGGCCCCAATCAGACGGAGTCATTAATCAATCGGATACCGAAATCGGACGCTATTGTCAACTTTGTATTAGCAATTTTAATGCTTGCCTATAGGGTCTGAAACAAATAGCAACAGGTTAACTTGGTCATCACCGTCCCTTAAATATGGAATTTATACAGAGCCAATCATCATGTCTGCGCAGCATCGACCTAAAGTCGCAGTAGCAGGAACCGGGGGTTCTATAGGGGCGGCTGTCTGTCGCCATCTGGCAGGGGAATACGATATTGTTGCCCTTGATGATCGATCCGTATTTTAAAAAATATGGGCAGATTCCGCCCAATCCACAGTCAAGGGAATTTGCTATTTGATGGAATACCTGTTCAGGTGATTAATTCTGCGTGCATTCTAACCACTACATGCCCCCATCCCCCACAAGCAGGGCCAGCATCGAAACAGCCGCTTGTGTCGAACATGACTTCATTGGGATCCCTTCCGTTCATAAGATTCTCGAAGAAGGCATTTATCAGCACCGTCAGATTCGGCATTAAAAATGAACATATACGATCCGGGTTTTCTTTTGCCAGCAAATTACCGGAGTTGTCAAAAATCAGCTTCTGGCCAACAGTATGTTTTGAGTGGCAACCTTTCGATTCGATGACTTCGGCGACCAATCTGTATTTTGATGCTTCAAGAGCATTTTGAAACAATTTTTGAAATTTGGGATTTTTTTCAATCAATGACCAGTCGTGATCTTCAAGTTTCAGTCTCTGCCGGATTATCTCGGCAATTTGGCTTGCATCCATTTTGTCTTCCTTTCAATGTTCTTTTTATAGCAAACTTCTAACCCATCCACCATCAACGGTAATCGACATGCCGGTCACCGGTTACCTCCTGAGATAATCATCTTCCTTGTTCAACCAGTCTTCGCGGGGCGGCGAAAAAATATCCACATCCAGGGTGTCTTCAAGCGCTTCAGCCTTATGGGCCAGATTCGACGGCAGGGTCAGTACCTCCCCGGGTCCGAGGGTTATGGGCTCTGCGTCCTCGCTTTCAATCCAGAACCTGATCTTGCCTTCCAGGATATAGGTGATCTGCTCATTGTGATGCGCATGCATGGGCACCACGGCACCCTTTTTCAAATACACATGGGTGAGCATGACATTTTCACCGGTGATCATCCGCCGGTCAATCAGATCATTGAGTTTCTCCCGGGGCATGTCATCCCATTTAACATGCTGAACTTTGCTGTTTTCCAATTTCGGGCTCCTTTCAGATTTTGATTCCTCTAAGTGAGATAGTCCTTCTGCGCGCGACTTTCAAGCCCTTTTTCAAGTCCAAGGCTTCCGGTAGATATGGCATTCAATATTGGGTCCCGAAAAATAGTGCCAAAACTATGATTGCCAACTTCAGCTGCGACCGGTATCAATTGTTCGTAGGGGCGGGGTTTATCCCCACCCGTAAATCAATGAAACGATAGCGTCGGACGGGTATAAGGAGACTGTCCAATAACTGGCTTTCCCCTCCCTTGACTGGAGGAGCAGCGGAATTTTCAGTGGGTAGACATGAGCAGATGTTGCTCTTTTGGCATGCCGGATCAAGTCCGGCATGACGTTCAGTAATTGGGCCTTTGCAGACCTTCTGCCCTTGTCTCTTCGTGGCAATGATACGGGCTGAATGAAAAAAATCCCGCATGCCTCAATTTTTGCCCACTGAAAACCCGGAAGGGCCTTGACGGGAGGGGATTGAGGGGAGGGCATTTACGCACATGCAGAGGTTGTTGGCCAGACTGTAAACCCCGCCCTGCACAGAATACCAGGCGTTTATTGGATTTATTCCTTGCAGCGGAATTGGTTGCGACTTAATTGGCCGATATTTCTGGTATATGACGCTATATGGGGCTTGAAAAAGTCGGGGAACTTCTGTACCTTCATGTGCAGGCCTGATCTCGGCGGCATTGTCACTCGAATTAAGTTAGATTTCTCCCTCTTATTTTTACAATTTAAACGGTGAAAACCATGGGCATCAGACGCATCAAATCCAATGTAGAAAAGTCAGTCAGAAAATACCATAAACTGCTCCAGATCTATACCAGCGGTCTTAACAGCCAGGAAGTGGAGCGGCTGCTGAAAAAGGATACCCTGGAAGCGCTGACCTATTACAGGGAGAAAACCTCTCTCAAAGAGAGCCCATCGGAAGATAGATCATTTAAGACCACCTCAAAGGCGGTCAGGTCTATATTTCACAGTTTTTTAATGCAACTGACACCGGCACGCAGGTTATTTTACGCCATCAGTTTCTGCTGCTTTGTGTTGGGGTTGATAGCGGCGAAAGGCTTATGGCTGATCGGTGCCTTTATTGTCATGAATTTGCTGCTGGCACTGGAGCTGGCCGATAAACTGACGACCCGCGACGAGCTTGAAATCGCACGGGAAATCCAGATCAGCCTTGAACCCGAGCAGCTACCCGAAGTGCCCTGGCTTTCGATGTCCTTTTCCTCAAAACCCGCCAAAATCGTGGGTGGAGATTTTTTCAACGTCGTCAAGCGCAGCGACAGCCAGATGCTGAGCATCGTTGGTGATGTTGCCGGCAAGGGGGTGCCCGCGGCCCTGTATGCAGCCCACATACAGAGCATGTTTGAATCCCTGTCTGAACAAAATGCTTCGCCTGCCGTCATATTGAAGAATTTAAACCACCTGATCTGCAGGCGCCTGCGGGAAGGGGATTTTATTACAGCTGTCATTGCGCTGGTTGAATCCGGCGACAATTCCTTAACCATTGCACGCGCCGGGCACAATTGGCCCCTTTATTACAGCTCACAAAATGGTATCATCGAGCCGTTAAAGCCCCGGGGCGTGTGTCTTGGTATCGATCACGAAATGGGATTCGCCCGCCTGGAGGAAAAGAAACTGCCGGTGAACAGCGGGGATGTGCTGCTGCTTTACTCGGATGGTATCACCGAGGCCATGAATGAAAGAAATCAACTCTTTGACCAATCCCGTCTGGAATCCGCCATGAAGGAAAGCATTCATTTCCCTGCAGATAAAATTGTCGCGCATATCAATATGCGGCTGGATGAGTTCGTTCAATCCGAAGAACCCCACGATGATGTCACCATGGTGGCCATAAAAGTGAAATAGAAATCAGTCCATTTCAAAATTTTTTAAATCATCCGGATAAACATGGATTCCGGAGACAACCCTGTCGCGCACCGAAATTCCTGCCTGATGAACCGTTTCGGAATTCCCTGATACCAGCGGGTGCCACGCCTTCAGCGGCTTACCCTCGGCCAGAGCCCTGTATGCACAGGAGTGGGGCAAATTTTTCAACTCGCCTACATTCTGCGGTGTAAGTTCGATGCAATTGGGTGCAATTTGCTTCCTGATCTCGTAAAATGAACAGCGGCAGGTGGATATATCAAGAAATTCACAGGAAACTGCAATGTGCCTGACTTTGCCTGTTTTATCTTGAAAATTGTGCAGGCAGCACCGGGCACACCCATCACATAGAGACTCCCATTCGGCCGGGGTCATTTCCTGCAGCGATTTAATCTCCCAAAATAGGTTTTGTGTTTTATTCATGGGATAGATTCTAAAGGTCAGGTAAAATTGCAGATCATGCTGTCATTGGGAATGAACGTCTTATATGATTTCCCGGTTTCCCTGGCCAGGTATCCGGGCACGGCGATGCCGGATGCAAATTCAGCATAATCAACGAAGGTTCGCCCGTCAATCCTTGCCTTCATACCTTTTTGAGGGCTTTTTAACGGAACGATTGCATAGGTTTCACCATATTTCTTCATCAATTCATTATGGCCCAGCTGTTCCGCTTTCTTACCGATATTGACCTCCAGGTAATGACGCGATCCTTTTAGAATCATGCGCTTGTAATCTTTTCCTATATATTCGAGCACATCGCTAAGCGTATCATCCATTTTATATTTTCTCCCATAGAGTTCATAATTACTTCTTATTCAGAATTCGGAGCAACTGTTCCGCCTGACGAATTTCGTCCGGAAACAGGATACCGGCCGAAATATATTGCACAATAATTTCTCGTGTGATGGCCGAGTTGCCAGTATCAAATTCAGAACCGTAAACAAATTCGCTCAGTTCAACATCCAAATCCATTGAATCTTCTCCTTCAGCCTATATTTCGATCTTTAATAATAATATTTCCGGAATACCGTTCCGCAGTGGCCGCATCAACACAATTGTCAAGTTGCCATTCCGATACGATCTGATTATCTGATACAGAATTAATCGGGCAGTAATACGCTTCCCCGGTCTCATCCGTGTATTTATCGAAAATTTCGTTTGCAGACGTCATGGCATCCTCCTGATATTTGTATTTTTAAACCCGCTAGAATATTGAGCACGATCCTGTCAATTTGCAATACCAGTAAACTAACGTCATATTGAGGGTAAAAACCTATTGGCTAAAAACGGTCATTCAAGCTAAACTTTTGCTCAATCAGAGACGCCGACCCATGACAAGCGGCCTCAATGCAGCTGTTCCACCTAAGCTCGCTCGCCGGTGAGATGATATCAATTTTTCAAAATAGATTTTTTTTAAAGAAGGCAATTGTTTTCCCCCAGGAATCCGCATGGGCCTCCGGCCGGTGTTTGTCTCCCGGCCAGATAAATGAATGATCCACATTCGGATAGATTACATACTCATGCAAAACTTTATATTTTCGACAGGCGCTGTCCAGATTGAGGGTATCTTTTGCAGGGACAACGGTATCACCGGCACCGTGAAAAGATAGAATCGGACAATTTATGCGCCTGACAAACTCGTAGGGATTCGCCGCATTCAACGGCAAATGAGGAAACTCCTGCAGCCCTCCCTGCCAGGCCGTCAGGCCAAAATAGTTTACAATTGCCCGGGTTTGGGGCATCCGCGAGCCAATTATCACTGCCAGGCCGCCGCCGCGGCTGAACCCGATCAATCCCAGCCGGTTTGTATCTACCGCGGGCTCTTTTTCAACCCAGGCAACTGCCGCGGCTATGTCGCCGATGCGCAATTCGTCCCAGTGTGAACGGGGAGAGCCCTCGCCAAACCAAGTTGGTGCAATGGCGGCCAGTCCTTCTTGCGACAGCTTGCGGGCTATCGCAGCGTGATTGGGCTTAAAGCCGTCACTGCCGTGTAGGACAATCACCAGCGGAAAAGGGCCTTCACCTGGCGGGGCACAGAAGAAGCAGGGAATCGCCAGATCATCGGCCCTATAATTGGTGTGTTTTTCGACCACTGGCATTTATCTTCCGGTGTACATTTTTTCCTGAATGTGTAAAGTGGTAAAATTGAATTCGCCGGCAAGGGTAATCGCTGCCATTGCCGCTGCATATTCCTTGGCGCTGTGAATGCCTGCTATTTTGAGAGCTTCTCTGGCCATGGGGGATATGATGCCTTCAGGGCTGGAGGTAATGCCGACCTCAACATTGGGCAGTTCAACCCCGAAAACCAGATCACCAGCACGAGTTTCCACGTATAGCTTTTGCAAGCTCGATACCAGGTCCGGCCGCGGGTTGTTTTTCATGGTCCGGTAAAACGCGGGAATAATCTCTCCGCCCATACCGGTATACGCTGGCCATCCGATTTCCTCTAAAACGCCCTGACGATCAAGTTCGATATAGGCCAGCAGGTCATCTACCGGTCGACCGATGCTTTTTTCATATTCTTTGACTGGAATGGTTTGCTGCGCAGAAACATAGCGTCCGCGCCTGTTGCGAGGTGATGGTTTGAGGTCACCGTCGCGGCCCATGGCAACCACCGATAAGCGGCAGGCAATGTTGGCCTGCTTAAAATAATCGTCGATCATATTTTTTGCCATTCCGACACTGTGGGACGTTTGACCGTGACCGCGGTGATTCTCGAAACGGGTATAAAAGCAGCAGTGCAAAATTCGATCGCCGTGGTGCTGCTTGTAAAGAAAATCCACATCATGAACCTCGCCCTGCCAGTCCGCAAGTTGATATTGAGTGATGGCCGGAATAATCTCAGACAGTTTTTCCTGAATCAACTTTTTAGCCTTTTCACGCTCCTCTTCTGTATCAAACACAAAGGCCAGATTACGGGCGGCTATCGCCCAATTGGAGGCCTTGATCTCGATCGGTCCGTACCTGTTGAGCTTGTAGCAGCCGACACTGATTCCCAAAAGGCCCACCCCGGGGCCCCAGCACAGGATGTTTTGAAATGATTTATTCACATCACCGCCGACCGTAACCTCACCCGCATAGCTGTAATAATCCTCGACACCCCCGATATAATTATTGACCAGGGGCTGGTATCGCTCTTTTTCATCGAGCATCTGTAAGGAAGTGCCACACAACCCGCAGCGGTCGTATCGGTCCTCGGCTGCCAGCGTCCAATGTGTTCCATCCCGGGGGCAGCGGTAAGCTATCTGATACGGCCTCTGCGGCATGACGATATGGTCGAAAGCATGACCGCTTTTTGCCTCGACAAATGCCCGCCGGGCCTGGGTGCCCAGCACGATGCTCTCAGTTGGTGCAAAACCTTCTTGTTCGGCCAGATCTTCTGCTTTCCACGGCGCAGCCTCACCTGCAAGCAGCATGTCCTTGATTTTGTCAACGGTTTTTGAACGGCTCATTTAGACCTCCATACAGAGTTTTCATCTTTTTTCACCAGGCAGAAGTGCCCTCTATCTTATGGTTTTGTCCGATTATAGGTATTACGGCAGCCCAGCCGATTTTAATAAATAATTTCATAAAATAAGGATATTCACACCATCTTTCAAGGTGCCTGGTTATGAATCATTATTACCGCTTTGCATAAAAACATTCCGGCTGGTATGAGTGGTTGTAGCAAAAAAACGCTTAAATAACGGAGCGTTTTTCTGACAACCACTATAAAGCCAATATGGTACCGTGATTAGACATTATTCCGGCGATAAAAGCCGCTCCGGATGCAAGTAGCCCGGAATATAAAAAGGATATGGCTGTTTGGCCATATCCTTTATTGACGGATTTAGGTGGACTGTCAGAATAACTATCGGCTAATCAGGCCATTTGTTCTCCAACCAATTTTAGCAACGAAAATATCTCTATGAAGAGCTATGAAATCGCTTCTGATCCAAATCGTGGTGCTCACGGCAGGCGAATAACCAGCACCGGAATCTCAGAATGCTTGATGACCCATTTTGCGGTGCTGCCCACAAAGACATCGGCGAGGGTGCCGTGACCGTGGGTGCCGACCACGATGAGATCACAATTTTGTTCCCGGGCTGTTTCGGTGATAACTTCGGCGGGTGTACCGTGTTTGATCAGCACCTCATCGGTTACGAAATTTTGTTCGCTGTTTCCAGTCAGAGCCTCCTCTGAAAAAGCTTCAAGAACTTCCTTTATGGCACGATAGTCCCTTTTTTTGCCGATCAGCTGATCCCGTGCCTCGGAGTAATGCCTGTTTTTGATTTCTTCCCAGGTTTCCGAGTTGATCATGTTGGTGATAAAGTCTTCTCCGGGAAATTCTGCCAGCACATGCAGGATCGTGATGCCGGCACCGTACATATTGGCCAGGCTGACCGCATAGGAAAACGCATGAACTGCACTTTCGGATAGATCGGTGGCGTACAGAATTTTCTTGATCCGGATATTCGTCAATTCCATCTTTATCTCCCGAAATACAGCTTGGGCAGCCACAGGGCAATCCCGGGGAACAGCATGACGATGGTCAGGCCGACCATCATCACCAGCACAAAGGGTATAATAGAGCGGTAGATATCCGCCAGCGATACCTCCTTTGGCGCCATGGCCTTCATCAGAAACAGGTTATAGCCGAATGGCGGTGTCATGTAAGCTATCTGGCAGGTAATGGTATAAAGGACGCCGTACCATATCGGATTATATCCCAGGCTGATGACCAGGGGCACATAAAGCGGCGCCACGATGATCAGCATGGCCGTATCGTCCAAAAACATGCCCATCAGGATGTAGGACAGCTGCATCATCACGAGCACGCCGAAAGGGCTGAGTCCCCATCTTTCGATGAACAGGGATTTGATGGCGTGCACGGCCCCCAGGCCGTCGAATACAGCCCCGAAGCACAGTGCCGCCAGGATGACCCACATGAACATGCAGCTGACGCTCAACGTATTCTTCAAGGTTTCATCGAGTACCTTATAGCTCAAGCGGCCTTTAACGAGAGCGGCGATAGTGGTTGCAGTGGCACCGGCGGCCGAACATTGAACCAGACTGGTGAATCCCATCAGAAAAAGACCCGTCATGGCAAAAATAATAACCAGGGGAATAATCCCGGCCTTGAGCAATTTTATTTTCTCCGCCCAGGTGATGGATTCCAACTCTTCCCTGTTTAAAGTTGGGCCGAGGTGCGGTTGAAGTCTGCACCGGATATAGATGTAGGCCATAAAAAGGGCCGCCAGCAGGAATCCCGGGAAAACACCGGCCAGCCACAGCTGGCCGACGGGCTGCCTGGCGATCATGCCGTAGAGGACCAGCACGACACTGGGCGGCACCATAATTCCCAGGGAACTGCCGGCCTGGATGACACCGGTGACCATGACTTTGTCATAGTTGCGCTTGAGCATCTCCGGCAAAGCGAGGCTGGCGCCGATGGCCATTCCGGCCACACTCAATCCATTCATGGCGGATACGGCGACCATCAGTCCCATGGTTCCGATGGCCAGGCCACCATTGATCGAGCCGAACCAGACATGGAACATGCGGTACAGGTCACTGGCAATGCCGGACTCGGAAAACATATATCCCATGTAAATAAACAACGGCAGAGTGAGGAGCGGATACCAGGTCAGCAGGGCAAAAGCCGCATTAAAAGGCATTTCAGCAGCGCCCTTGCCCCAGAGCAACAACGCGAAGATGGTGGCGACGCCGCCAATGGCACCAAAGACCCGCTGCCCGGTCAGCAGCATGAGCATCATCGAGGTAAATATCAGTATGGCGATCAGTTCATAACTCATGTTACAGCTTCTCCCCTCTGGCCTTGGCCACATCCTTGAAGAATGTGGCGATGGCCTGCAACAGCATCAGCAGGACGCCGGTTCCCATGATTATTTTGATGGGAGCCATATACGGCGCCCAGGCAGACCGATTTTTTTGCCCGTACATCACCGCATATTCAATGCTGGAATAGGCGCCCCAGAGGAGAAATACCAGGTAAAATATCAGAAAAAGGCTGGTCCAGGCGTCGACCTTGGCCTTTTTCTTTTCCGACCAGCGGCCATAGAGCAGATCCATTCTCACATGGCCTTTGAGAAGCATCGAGAACCCACCGCCCAGCAGGTAGTAGGCGGCCATGGTAAACTGCGCCATCTCTACCGCCCAGATGCTTGATTTTCCGAACAGGTTTCTGGCAATCGGTTCGTACAGGAGAATGGCGATCATCATGAAGACCAGATACATGGCAAATATGCCGACCACCGTGTTGGTTTTATCAACCGCACGCACGAAAACTTTTACTGCTTTAGGCATTGTAGCCCCTTTTCTTTGAAACCCCTTCTACCCATAATTGAATTGAGCGATTTATTACCCGGGTACCGATCCATTATGCGAAAGCAATTCGCGCAAAATAATTCTATCTGCTGCGGGCAGATCGCAGGTTGTGTGGACCCGTATGCGATAATTTATCAGCACATCCCAGGGTAATCAATCGCTCAAAAAAATATTGATACTGAAGATAGTTGCTGCCTTCCCCGGCGATCGCACATGCAGCCGGGGGAGGCAACCTTTATCCATTTATAAGCGTCTTATGCCCGGTTCACTAATAGCGGTACGGAGGACCGGCGTCTTTCATGGTCTGGGCATAATCCTTGAGTATCTTTACCACCTTGGCACTTCTGGGGCTCTTTTTGGCAGTCTCGTCCCAGAATTTAAGAGCGGCATCTTCCACCTGCTTCCACTCCTCGGCGGGGATGGAGGTCAGCTTCAGTTTCTTGCCCTTGGTGCGGTAGTGCGCTTCACCCCACCAGTACCAGTGTTGGCGGTAGTAGTGGGAGCTGTCCATTTGAAGCCTAAACAATGTCTTCAGGCGGTCCGGCAGAGCGTTCCAGGCATCCGAATTCGCATAATAGGAACCGATCCAGGCGCCGGAAATGGGATTGGTCAGATAATAATTGGTGACATCGGCCCATCCTACCGTATAATCCTCGGTGATTCCGGACCAGGCAACCCCGTCGAGTTCACCGGTTTGCACCGCCATCTCGATGTCCTCCCAGGGCAGTGTTACCGGGATAACGCCGAATTGCTGCATGAACCGTCCCCCGGTGGGATACATGAACATTCTCAGGCCCTTGAGGTCTGCAAGTTTGCGAATCGGCTTGGTGGTAGCAAAATTGCACGGATCCCAGGCACCTGCACTCAGCCAGGTAACTCCTTTAACTTCAGCGAAGGCTTCCTCCCAGATTTCCTTTAACCCGTACCAGTGAAACAGGGCCGGAACATCCAGCGAATAGCGGGATGCGAAGGGGAAGTAAGCACCGAAAATGGACACGTCCACCGGTGCAGCGATGGAGTCATCGTCATACTGGACGGCCTCAATGGTTCCCTTCTGCATGGCTCTAAACAACTCACCACCGGGTACCAGCTGATCGGAATTGTACAATTCGATTACCATCTCGCCATCGGCGACCTTGTTAAACGCGTCGATTGCCGGTTTTGCGACATGCGCGGCAAGGGCCGGGCCGGCATAGGTTTGCATCCTCCACCTGATGGTCGTTTTCTTGGCTGCATGCACAAACGGTGCGTTTACCGTGGCGGCGGCCACTGCAGCTGCCCCTACGCCTGCTTTTTTTAGAAAATCGCGTCTTTTCATTCTGGCTGGCTCCTTTCACTTGGTTAGGGTTGACGGACGGTATACGCCGGATAAACCGAATACAGATGAATCATTAGTGAAGATAAAGGGTTAAGGGCGACGGAAAATTAAAAAAAAATCTGCCCGGGCGCTTTGAGCCGGAACCGGGCCGTAATCCGAGTGGACTACCTGTCTATACAATTTTTTAAATAAAAAAAATGCCCACACCAACGCTGTGTCAAGCCTAAAGCAACTGTTTCGATAGCGTCGTTATTTTCTGAATAAAAATTGAAACTTTGTCAAGAAAATTATGGGTGTGTTCGGTTAAACCAATGGTCAATTTTTACTACCCTGCCACCTGAGTCTCTGTCAAGCTATTTGTGGCCTGACCCTGCAACGACAGCGGCCCTAAACACCCCTCAGAGTAAGGTGCGCCGGATGTTCCCATCATAATTAAATGGATGCCAGCCCGCTGCCGCAGCTCAAAAAAAAGGATTGACTCAGTACTTTACCGCGGTATATCTGTACTGTTTAAAAATACCGGGGAAAAGCGTTGCCAATCCGGCAACCAAATCAAACCACTTCTACAGCAACACCAGAGGATATCAGCATGCTAGATTCTCAAAACCTATTGGAGAAGGATTTTACCGAGGAAATCGTCTGTGAACTGCTGCCCGAATGGAAGGGCCTTGATATCGAAATAAGCCAGCTGAGCGGCGGAATTACCAACAAGCTTTACCGGATACAATCAGAAGCCGGCGATTATACGGTCCGCATTTACGGCGACAAGACCGAGCTGTTTATCGACCGTCAATACGAGGCCGAAACCATAAGGGAAATGGCCAGGGTCGGCGTCGGCTCGAACCTGGTAAAATTCATGCCTGAAATCGGCGTTACGATCGTGGAGTTCATTGGTGACTCCATTGTCCTTACCAATGATCACTTTCTGGATAGATCTTTATACCCGCTGATCGTCGAGCCGATTCGAAAGATCCATGACAGTGGGGTGCAGCTGCCGAAATTATTCAACCCGCTGGTGGAAGTAAAAAAAATGTTTTCCATCCTCAACGACCTCAAGGCGGAATATCCGGAATTTGATATTGCCGGTACGATTGAACGATTGGAAAGACTGACGGACATTATCAATATCCCTGAGTCGGAATACACCGCTTGCCACAATGATCTGCTGGCGGATAATTTTATCCTCATCAATGAGGATGCCCGGGATAAATATGATTCCCCCATGTACATCATCGATTGGGAATATGGCGGGATGGCGCCCCGGTTCTATGATATCGGCGACATGTTCCAGGAAATCCTCGTGCCCCGTGAAGTGGAAAAGGAGATTGTGGCCGAATACAGCAAAGGTCAGGACTATGAGCAAAACCTGTATTATATCGACCTGTTCAAACCGTTTCCGGACATTTACTGGTTTCTGTGGAGCCTGATTCAGCTAAACATCTCGAAAATTGAATTCGATTATTATAATTATGGTAAGGTCAAATATGAAAATGCCCTCGGGAACCTGGAATTTATAAAAAAAGAGCATGATGTTGCCGTCTAAAATATTCCCATTGATCGATTAAGACTCCATTCATGAAAAAACAAAAAAAAATCGTCTTTGCATCCTCGACCCCCATGAACTACATCATGTTCAAACCCATCGCCGACCGGATGCTGGCCGACGACCGAATTGATGTCTGGTTTACCGCCAAGCACAGCCCCAGGAAATTATACGGCGCGGTGGGTGTCAAGAATGTGAAACTGATCCGGCACGAATTGGCCGAACTCAAAAAATTCGACATGTGCATCTGCCCGGGCTATTTTTTCAAGCCCAGGCGGACGGCCGTAAAGGTGGAGATGTTTCACAGCGTCAGCATCGATAATTACTCCGTCTCCCCCAAAGCGCTGCGGTTTGACAAGCTGTTTATTATTGGCCCCTACCTGTATGACAAATTCATTTCCACCGGTACCCTGGCGGAAAATGATACCCGCCTTGAGAAAATCGGCATGCCCAAGGTCGACTGCCTGGTGGACGGCTCTCTGGATGCAGCCAAACTCAAAAAAGAATTTGGCATCGACAACAACAAGCCCACCGTCCTTTATGCGCCCACCCGTTCGGTGGTCAGCGGAACGTCCCTCGAGCATGCCGGCGATGAGATCATCAAAACCGTTTCCGCCATGGACGTCAATTTCATCATCAAGTTGCATGACCGCAATTATCGCATGTGGCGCAAAAAAACCACGACGGACTGGCGGCATAAACTGGAGGAGATAAAGACGCCCAACATGCGAATTGTGACGGGCTATGATATCTGTCCGGCATTTGTCGTCAGCGACCTGCTCATCAGCGATGTCAGCTCGGTCACCTACGAATTTTGTCTGCTGGACCGGCCGGTGATCTTTTATCATATAGACCAGATGATTGACGCTGTGGAGCACAAGGAGCGCGACCGATGGGGCAACGAAGTTTCGGATCTGCTGGCCTGGGGCCGGGACTGCGGGCAGGTGGTTAAGAACATATCGGAATTGAATGACGCCATAGAATACAGCCTTGCCCACCCGGAGGAGAAAAGCGATATCCGAAGGGAGTTTGCGCAAATGTTTTTCTACCATCCCGGAAAAGCCACCGAAACCGCCGTAAATAAGATGTATGAATGGCTGGATTTGTCCTCCCCATGAACCAATATTCCAACATTCCATTATTCCACTATTCCAAAGACTGGCAAAAATCACCGCTTCCAAAATTATCACAATTGAATTATATTCTAATAATTTTCTATACAGGTTAAGTCTTAAGGAGAGATTGATTGCAGGCAGTTATCCTGGCAGCCGGTAAAGGAACACGGTTAAAAGCCAAAACAGATACCCTACCCAAGGCCATGATCGAAATCGAGGGCAAACCCCTGCTGGAGTATTCCCTGGATGCTCTGGCCCAATCCGGACTCAGCGATGTGATCATTGTGGTTGGTTTTCGTCATGAAACCATAACCCGAAGATTCGGGAATCAATACCGCGGATTGAAGATCCGATACGTTGAAAACGATCAATATGCTGTCAGCGGGAGCATGTACTCCCTGTCGCTGGTGCAGGATATCATTGCCGATGAAATCCTGTTGCTGGAATCCGATCTGCTGTATGAGCCCCACGCCCTGTGCCGGTTACTAGACAACGAATACCCCAACAGTATCCTGGTGGCGGGCATGAGCGGATCGGGAGACGAGGTTTACATCTGTACCAACGAGAAACAGGAAATAATTGAACTGGGAAAAAATATTTCTGATATCAGCAGGCAAAGCGCCATCGGTGAGTTGGCCGGCATTTCAAGGTTCCATCGCAGCTTTCTGGAACTTGTTTTCACCACCGCCCGGAAAGATTTTCGGAACGGCGAAATGAATTTTCACTATGAGGAATGTGTGTTTAGAACCAGCCGGCAGTCCATTCCGATCCATGCTGTGACCGCCACAGAGCTTGCCTGGGTTGAAATCGATACGGCTGCAGATCTTCAAAGGGCCCGGGACCTGATTTTTCCGCGAATAGGAAAGAAACCCTAATTTTTAGGAGGAAACATGTCTGATATTCTGGAAATCATAAATACCAGGGATCCACATGAAACTGAATTTGTCCAGGCCGTCGTGGAGGTGCTTGACAGCGTCAAACCGGTGCTGGATCAGAATCCACATTATCGCCAGGCGGCGGTTCTCGAAAGAATTGTCGAGCCGGAGCGAATTGTTACTTTCCGGGTTCCATGGACCGACGATCAAGGCAACGTGAACGTCAATCGCGGATTTTGCGTGAAAATGAACAGTGCCATCGGGCCCTATAAAACGGCCCTGCGGTTTCATCCGTCAGTGAATCAAAGTATTTTAAAATTTTTGGCATTTGAACAGGTTTTTAAAAACGCCCTGACAACCATGCCGCTGGGCGGCGGGGCAGGGGGCTCAGACTTTGACCCCAAAGGTAAATCTGATGATGAGATGATGCGGTTCTGCCAGAGCTTTATGCGGGAGCTTTACCTGTTAATCGGCGTCAATACGGATATCGTTGCCGGCGATATCGGCGTGGGATCCCGTGAAATCGGATATCTCTTTGGCATGTACAAAAAATTGAGCAATGAATTTGCCGGCGCTTTAACGGGCAAAGGCCTGAACTGGGGCGGCAGCCTGGTACGGGCCCAGGCAGCCGGATACGGCTGCGTGTATTTCGCAGCCGAGATGATGGCCACCCGCAACATGACCTTTGAGGGACAGGTCTGTCTGGTGTCCGGATCCGGCAACGTGGCCCAGCACACCGCAGAAAAACTGATTGAACTGGGCGCCAAAGTGGTCACATTGTCTGATTCCGCCGGGTATATCTATGATCCTGAAGGCATCGATAAAACCAAGCTGGCCTTTGTGAAAAGACTCAAGAATTTTCGTCGCGGCAGAATCGAGGAATATGTTGACAATTATCCCGGGGCAATATTCACCCAGGTTGATCTCAGCCATCACCGCAGCAATCCCCTCTGGACCCATCGGGCTTCCTGTGCCTTTCCGTGTGCCACTCAAAACGAAATCAATGAAGAGGATGCCTATGCGCTGATCAACAACAATGTCAAACTGGTCTGCGAGGGCGCCAACATGCCCTGTACGCCTGAGGCCAGTGCGATTTTTCTGCGCAAGCCGATCCTCTACGCACCCGGGAAAGCCGCCAATGCAGGTGGTGTGGCGGTGTCCGGACTGGAAATGGTTCAAAACAGCCAGCGTCTGAAATGGCTGGCCGAGGAGGTGGATGAACGCCTCCGAATCATAATGAAAGGAATCCACGCAACCTGCCTGGAGGCGGCGGAAGCGTACGGAACTCCCGGCAACTATCTGAACGGGGCCAATATTGCGGGATTTACGAAAGTGGTTGATGCCATGATAGATCAGGGCGTCGTCTAAAAGTGGTTTTAAAGCCCCATCTAACGTCCGATGGCGGCGTTGTCCCGCAAATTGAAATGCTCACGTACTAACGTGTACGCTCCGCTTTCAATTTGCGTGACGCCTTGCCCTCGAACGTGATCTGGGGCTTTAAAACCACTTTTATTTTTTATCCTTAACGGTATCTACAATTTTCGTAGTGGTGATCGAAAATATGGCTTTGAGGATCAACGCTCCGCTTTAAATTTACGGAAACGCCTTGCCCTTGGGCCTTAGCTACCTGTTATAGATAGTTTTTAAATCAATCACAAATGACGAATGTCGAATTAATGATGTCGCTTCGCTCCGTCGTTCTTAAAGGGTCTTCAGCGATATTTTCGAATAGGACCTGAATTCACCTATCTACTCTGAAAACCCTTAAGTAAAGACAGGAGTTAAGATCGATAGAATTCAATAATTCGTCATTCGTCAATCGACATTCGTCATTTAACCAAACGAGCTTTGCGCTCGTTTGGTTTCAACATGGTGCGCTGCGGCGAGGGCGGCGGTGCAGCCGTCGGCGGCGGACAGGACAATCTGGCGCGCATATTTTTCCCGCAGATCTCCGATTGCGAATATACCGTCCATGTTGGTTTCGCACTTTTCATCCGTGACCACATAGCCATCCGCATTGGTATTGGTTCCCGCCGGAACCAGCTGGTTGTTGGGAATAAAACCGATAAATATGAAGACGCCATCGGTTTTTATTTCACCGGTCTGGCCTGAGTCGACGTTTTTTATACCCACGGCACAAACTTCTTCCCGCTCGGCTTTAATCGAAGTTACAACCGTGTTCCAGACGATTTCAATTTTGGGATCCCTATTTACACGCTGCTGTAAAATCATACTGGCTCGCAGTGAATCCCGCCGGTGTACCAGGTATACCTTGCGGGTAATTTTCGCCAGGTAGAGCGCTTCTTCGGCGGCTGAATCGCCGCCGCCGACCACCACAACCGTTTTGTTGCGGAAGAAGAAGCCATCGCAGACTGCACAGTAGGAGACGCCTTTACCGTAGTTCTCATCTTCCCCGGGAATTTCCAGTTTGCGCGGTGAGCCGCCGGTGGCCAGAATGACCGCATGGGCCTTTAACGACTCCTGGCTGTCAATCTGAACCGTGTGGTATTCGAGACCCGGCTGAAAATCAAGAACCTCCTGGGACAACACTTCCAGGTTGTATTCGGCGGCATGATCGAGAAACTGCTGGGCGAGCTCAAAACCACCGATACTTTTGATGGCCGGATAATTTTCCACCTCGTCGGACTGGGTTATCTGCCCACCCGGCGCTCCTTTTTCGATCAGGACCGTGCGCATCGAGGCCCGCAGCGCATATATTGCGGCGGAAAGGCCCCCGGGTCCACCGCCGATGATGATCAGATCGTAAAATTCTCTGTTGGCCATGGTGCTGTCCTCCCAACGGGTTAAAAATGATAGATTTTATGTGGATGGTCAAAGTTACCAGGCATTAAACCCCGCGGAGTATTGGAGTACTGGAGTATTGGGGTCAAGCGATTTCGGATTTAAAGACGAATTGGTTTCTCAATAATTCAGATCGTTGATGGTCGACCGTCTTTTAATTCTGTTATTTGACGATATTGAAAATATAAGCTAACACCAGGTGAATTTCAATATTGGATTGAAAAAAGGCGACCGGGTGAATCCCCCCGACAGGTTCAGGATCAATGAGATGGTAAATTTTCCTTTAAATAATAGCTCGCGATTCCTTAAGCATGTCATCAGGGTTCTGGGCGAGCGCCCCGGGCAAGAAAAAGAATTGTCTAACCCTGAGATCGAATGGCAAACCACAGCCGGGGTCCTCATGCTTCTCGGGCAAATTTCTCAAACACCCAATCATGACGGGGAACCATGCCTGGTTTTGAATAAACGATCATTGAAGGTCAGACAGCCCGGAGATCTTTGCTTCCCGGGTGGCGGCATATCTCCACATATTGATTCCTGCCTGGCGCGATTTTTCTCGCTGCCGGTTGCCTCACTGGGGCGATGGCCCTACTGGCGCGATTGGAAACAATTTCACCCCGCGCAGGCACGCATCCTGTCGATCATCTGGGCCACAGGTTTGCGAGAAAGTTTTGAAGAGATGCGGCTGAATCCATTTGGCGTCAAATTATTAGGCCCGCTGCCGCCCCAATCCCTGGTTATGTTTAAGCGGACCGTGTATCCGATAGTTGGCTGGATTAATCGCCAGAAACGCTTTTTCCCCAACTGGGAGGTGCAAAAGGTTATATATGTTTCACTCCGGGACCTGCTCACCCCGGACCTATACGGTAGATACCGCTTAAAAATGGGGCACTCAACCGGCAAGGATGGTGCCGTTCCGATGCAGGATTTTCCCTGTTTTCGGCTTCAGAACCAGGAAGCAGGGGAAATTTTATGGGGTGCGACCTATCGGATCACGATGAATTTTCTAAAGTTGGTATTTGATTTTACCCCACCCAACCTCACATCACTTCCGGTTGTCGAAGGCACGTTGGATGAGAACTATCTATCCGGAAATTCTTAGCCTATAAAGACATTTAGTAAGTTACCTCGAGATCGGGGAAGGTAAGCCATTCTATGGTTCAGGGTTCAGGGTTCACGGTTCAGGGTTGTTGACCGACAGCATTACGGAACTTGATGATTACGCCAGAAACCTTGGCCGAGCTGTTCTTGATGACAGCGCCATCTTCAATTCACTTACTCACTCTCAATCTGACCACCCATTTCGAATTCCCTCGCTGGATCCTTAAAGGCGAAAATAATAAAAGCGATGTAGGCCGTTAACCCTGAACCCTGAGCGCTGAACCCAGAACCCTGAACCTTTGCAATTTTTTATTGCAAATGACAGAAGAATTCTGTAATATACGAATAGAAGAATTCGAGAATACCAGAAATGGATCACATTCTATGCGAAAAATAGCAGTGGCAATGGCAAAAGGCGGCGTGGGTAAAACGACCACTGCCGTAAATCTGGCTCACGGCCTGGCCGCATAT
>CAJICI010000451.1_pt1 | contig 19671 bp, 16 predicted proteins | sample 9199571 | NCBI WGS metagenome assembly CAJICI01 (sample SAMEA7708329, study PRJEB35096) | sediment metagenome | biome: marine neritic benthic zone biome [ENVO:01000025]; feature: sediment [ENVO:00002007]; material: shallow marine sediment [ENVO:03000034] sea grass bed [ENVO_01000059] ...
ATGAAAAGAATTGGCCTGGTTATAATGATTGTTCTTTTCTCCGTTCTGTTTATTTTTTCCGCAAGTTACGCCAAACCTTTTAAAATTGCCGCCATTTTCCAAACCGCCATCGAAGAGCCGTGGGACGGCGTTATTCATCAGGCCTGCTTGAAGGCCAAAAAGGAAATGGGAAATATCGAATATGAGTTTACTGAAAAAATAGCCGCTGCTGATTTCGAAAAAGTGATGCGGGAATACGCCGAGAGAGGATTTGACCTGATCGTGGGAGACGCCTTCCTGGCAGGCGAAGATCCGGCCCGCAGGGTGGCAAAGGATTATCCCGAGATTGCCTTTGCATTTGGCTCGGAATTCGGCCCGGTGGCCCCGAATTTTTCGGTCTTCGACAACTGGATTCATGAGCCTGCCTATCTGTGCGGAATCATTGCCGGCCGGATGACCAAGACCAATACCCTCGGAGTTGTTGCGGCCATTCCCATCGGCGAGGTCAACCGCCTGGTCAATGCCTTCAAGGCCGGTGCGCTCAAAGTCAACCCCAAGGTCAAGGTCAAGATTTCCTATATCGGCGGCTGGTTTGATCCCCCCAAAGCCAAGGAAGCGGCCATCGCCCAGATAGAAGCCGGCGCGGACCTGATCTACGCCGAACGCTTCGGGGTCTTTGAAGCCGCCAAGGAAAAAGGCGTGCTGGCTTTCGGCAACATGTCCGATCAGAATGCCCTGGCGCCCGAGGTGGTCATTACCGGGCCGGTCTGGGATATGTACCCCACCATCAAGTTTGCCATTGAAATGGTCAAGAAAAAAGCCTGGGTATCCATGGATCTCGGTGAATGGTCCATGATGGCCAAGGGCGGCTCCCGGCTGGCGCCGTTTCATTCCTTTGAAAAAACCCTGCCGGCGGACGTGATTAAAGAGGTCCGGGATCTCGAGCAGAAAATTCTGAATGGAACCTACCGGGTACCGGTGGATGAGCAAAAGCCGTTGTCGGATTAACGGGTAATTTGGTTTAACCCAATCCTGCGCAAGAAATATCTAAATCATTAACTCAAGACTCAGGTGTTACAAAGAAATGCCTAATCCGCCTCCGGCGGACTAAAATGCCTAAAGTGCCTAAAATGGTGGTCCGCCTCCGGCGACTCGAATTCTATTAAAACCGATGGAGTGAAACGACGCATCAATTTTAGGCACTTTAAATTTTAGGCATTTTAGGCATTTCAACCATCACCGGTAAATTGATTGGTTTTTCGAATTCCGCCGGTTTGAATAGTTTGCAGCTGTAAATAACTTTTGAGGTAATTGATGGTTGATAACCCCCAACCCATGGTCCGAATGTCATCCGTTGCCAAATATTTTCTGGATGTCGCGGCCAACAAAAATGTTAATTTCGACCTCTTTGCCGGCGAAATTTGCGCCCTGCTGGGCGAAAACGGTGCCGGCAAGACCACCCTGATGAATATCCTTTTCGGTTACTATTCCGCCGATGAGGGTGAAGTATTTATCAAAGGGGAAAAGGCTGATCTTTCATCTCCCAAAGATGCCATTTCCCGGGGCGTGGGGATGATTCATCAGCATTTTGCGCTGGTCCAGTCTCAAACCGTACTCGAAAACATCATCATCGGAACCGATACCGGCAAAGGGCCCTTCCTGGATCTCAAGTCAGCTCGCAAAAGACTGCTGGCCCTGGAAGATCAGTTCGGGCTTCAGGTTGACCCCGACGCCCGGGTGTGGACCCTGTCGGTGGGTGAACAGCAAAAAGTCGAGATTCTCAAAGCGCTCTACCGCAATGTCGACATCCTGATCATGGATGAACCAACGGCTGTGCTGGCCCCGGCCGAAACCGAGGATCTTTTTAAAACCCTGAAATCACTGGTTGCCGAAGGGCGGTCGGTAGTTTTCATATCCCATAAATTGAACGAGGTGATGGATATCTCGGACCGCATCGTGGTGTTAAGGAGCGGACAGGTTGTGGCGGAACGGCAAACGGCTGAAACCAATATCCGCGAGCTGGCCAACCTGATGGTGGGCCGTGAGCTTCTTGAAAATATTGATAAAAAACAGCTCGCCTTCGGCCCCCCGGTGCTTGAAATCCAGGGCCTCGATGTCCAAAATGACAAGAACCTGCCGGCCGTCAAAAGCCTCGACCTGACCGTCAGGCAAAATGAGATTGTCGGCATGGCCGGTATTTCCGGAAACGGCCAGCGCGAGCTTGCCGACGTTCTTTTCGGATTGCGCGAACCGGTGCGCGGAACCGTCAAAATAGATGACCAGCCCTTGAAATTCGGAAGCCCCACGGCGGCCATCAAGCTGCGGATGGGCAGAATTCCGGAAGACAGGATCGGCACGGGCCTGCTGATGGACCTTTCCGTCGAGGAGAATATCATTCTGGAAGACCATGCCTCGGCCGAGTTTCAGAACTGGGGCGTGATGAAATCAAAAAAGATTAACCGCTACAGCGACGAAATAATCGATGCCTACAGCATTGCCACCGCCGGCCGGGAGGCGGTTACCAAAAGCCTGTCCGGCGGAAACCTGCAAAAAGTGATGCTGGCCCGAGAGCTGGCCGGCAAACCGACGGTGGTCATCGCCGCCCAGCCCACCCGTGGGCTTGATGTGGGCGCCATGGAATATATCCACCAGAGAGTCCTGCAGGAAAGGGAACGGGGCGCGGGCGTGCTTCTGATTTCCGAGGATCTTGATGAGGTATTTGCGTTGAGCGATCGAATTGTGGTGATTTACGAAGGCGAAATCATGGGGGAAGCCACCGGTGAAGATGCCTCCCGGGAACAGATCGGCCTGTGGATGAGCGGGGTGAAACAATGATCAGGCTCAGGATCGTCAAGCGCAAGCCCTTGCCGGGGTGGGCCAAAATCGTAATTCCCATCGCCGCCATCCTTGTCACCCTGATTTTATCCGCCATCCCGATTCTGATGGCCGGCGGCCACCTGTGGAAATCTTATTACTACCTGTTTTACGGCGCCCTGGGAACCCGGTTCAACCTCCTGGAAACATTTGTCAAAGCAAGCCCTCTGCTGTTGACCGGCCTGGCGGTGGCCTTTGCCTTCCGGGCCAAATTCTGGAATATCGGCGCCGAAGGCCAGCTTCTGGCCGGCGCCCTGGCGGCCACGGTCCTGGGGATTCACCTGGACGGCGTTCCCCAGTTTCTGGTATTGCCGATGGTCATTACCGGCGGCTTTCTGGCCGGCGGCATCTGGGCCGCCATTCCGGCAATCCTTAAAACCAAATTCAAAGTGGATGACGTTGTTTCCACCCTGCTGCTCAATTATGTCATGATTCATATCATGGGGGCATTGCTTTTCGGGCCGCTGCAGCAGCCCGGCTCAAGCTGGCCGCGCTCGGCAGCGATCATTAAGGCCGCCTGTTATCCTATTTTGATGCCGCGGTCGCGATTTCACATGGGTATTCTGATCGCCTTTTTCGCCGTGTTCGTCATCTGGTTTATCAACCAGAAGACGACCTTCGGGTATCGGTCCAAGGCCGTGGGGGTCAACATCAGGGCGGCCCATTTCGGCGGCATCAATACCACGGCGGTCATAATCTGGACGGCGCTGATATCCGGAGGGCTTGCCGGACTGGCCGGGGTCGGTGAGCTTTGCGCGATTCAATTCCGGCTGATCATGGACATATCGCCCGGATACGGATATTCCGGCATCGTGATCGCCATGCTGGGCGCTCTGCACCCGGTGGGGGTGCTCTTTTCGTCGCTGTTTTTCAGCGTCATCATTGTGGGCGCCCAGACCATGAGCCGCATGACCGGTGTGCCGACCTATATCGCCGAGGTCATCCAGGGAATGTCACTGATGGTGATGCTTATTTTCCTGCTGTTTACTGAATACAAAATAAAAATGATGAAAAAGGGAACATCTCCAAAAAAGTGGGAGCAAAAACAGTAGTACCCGGTGATTACGATAAATTAGCCGCAGACCAACGCAGACCCGTCTTCGCCAAGGCTACGCCGCGGCAGGCCAGGCGCAGACATTTAGTCCGGCCGACCTGGCCGGACTAAAGTTAGCATCGCTTCGCGATTGATCATTTAATATGAATAAGGCAGAGAAAAAACGAACGGTTTTAGATTTGCCCGAAGGGCAACGGGATTAATAGCCGGCCACGCCCCGGCGGCGGGATTTAAAAATCGGCCGGATATTGTCTGCGTACGTCTAACGAGCGAAGCGAGCCCCGCAGAGCGGGATGCAAGCAAGGGCGGCTATTAAATATACTAGAATCAAAATTCATATCTATCTATTGGATCAATTTAAACTAACTTGGAGAAGAGCCAGAAAATAAAATGAGCGAGCTTCTTGATATAGCTTTTATATCCGGTCTGATCGGGGCCACGATGAGAATGGCCACCCCGATTATCTTCGCCACCCTCGGTGAAATTCTTTCCGAGCGCGCCGGGGTGCTCAATCTGGGCATCGAGGGCATTATGCTGATGGGTGCCATGACGGGATTTCTGGTGACCTTTTCGTCGGGGTCCATCTGGCTGGGGGTGCTGGCCGCCGCCGGGGTCGGCATGCTCCTGGGGCTGCTGATGGCTTTTCTGGCAGTGTACCTGGGGTTGAGCCAGCATGTATCGGGCCTGGGGATAACCCTGTTTGCCACCGGCCTGGCCATGTTCATCTACCGGTTGCATTTCGGCTCCCCCACCGTGCCGCCGATTATCGAACCGTTCAAGCAGATCAGCCTGCCGATTCTTTCCAAAATACCGATTATCGGACCGGGGCTGTTTACCCAGTATTCTTTGACCTATATTGCCTGGATACTCATACCGCTTATTTCGATATTGCTATATCGAACCAAAGTCGGTTTGAAAATCAGAACGGTGGGCGAAAACCCCGTGGTGGCAGATACGGTCGGCGTCAATGTCCTGCTGGTGCGCACCCTGTGCCTTGTGGCCGGCGGCGCCCTGATGGGCATCGGCGGCGCTTTTCTGACCCTGGCCCATCAGAATATGTTCCTGATCGATGTGATCGGCGGTCGTGGATGGGTGGCCATTGCCATGGTCATCTTCGGCAACTGGGATCCCTTCAAAGGCGCTTTCGGGGCCCTGATCTTCGGATTCCTTGACGGCCTTCAGCTCAGGCTTCAGGGCATGGGGATCGCCATTTCATTTCATGTGTTTCTGATGATTCCCTACCTGCTGACCATTGTCGCTCTAATCAGCGTTTCCAGAAAGGCCACCGTGCCGGCCGGTCTGCTCAAGCCCTATCGGCGCGAAGAAAAAGGAGGGTAAGGAATGTCGAATGTCGAATGACGAATGTCGAATTTCGAATAGTGGGAGCGGCTTCCAGCCGCGATCTGTACCGTCAGGTAATACCGGTCGCGGCTGGCCCCGCTAAAATACAGCGGGATGCTAGCAAAAGCGCTCCCACATAAAAAATATTTAGATTAAAACCCAGTTATACTATCGTTAAGTGTTCAGCGTTGCGCGGTTCTTATTAAAAATGACAGATACCTTATTCACTCCTGCAACCCGCACCCCTAACCCGCAACCCGCAACACGCAACACGTAACGAACACCTTATTCACTAATTAGATACTACTTGAGGTAGTAATGATGGATCTGGTTATTCGAAACGCCAACCTTCCCGACGGTCGCACCGGGGTTGACATTGCGGTTGACATGGGGCTCATTGTTGAGGTTGGCTCCAAAATTGAATTGAAGGCTGGGCGGGAGATTGACGCCTCAAATCGATTGGTCACCCCGCCATTTGTGGACAGTCACTTTCACCTGGATTCCACCCTGAGCTACGGTCAGCCCCGGGTGAACCGCAGCGGGACCCTGCTGGAGGGCATAGAGCTGTGGGGGGAATTCAAAAAAAACCTCACGGTTGACAACATCAAGGCCCGGGCCGGAGAGCTCTGCCGCTGGGCCATTGCCCGGGGCACCCTTGCGATCCGCAGCCACGTGGATGTCAGCGACGATAACCTCCTGGCTGTCGAAGCGCTGCTGGAGCTGCGCGAAGAATTCAAACCCTATATCGATATCCAGCTGGTGGCCTTTCCCCAGGACGGCTATTTTCGCCACAAGCCCAACGCCGCCAACCTGGCGCGCGCCCTGGATGTGGGCATCGATGTGGTGGGCGGCATACCCCACTTTGAAAGGACCATGGCAGAAGGTGCTGCATCGGTTAAGGCCCTGTGTGAAATCGCCGCCGCCCGCGGCCTGCCGGTGGACATGCACTGTGATGAAAGCGACGATCCCCTTTCGCGCCATATCGAAACCCTGACCTTTCAGACACAGCGCCTGGGGCTTCAGGGGCGGGTGACCGGCTCCCATCTTACCTCCATGCATTCCATGGACAACTACTATGTCAGCAAGCTGATCCCTCTGATGGCAGAGGCCCGGATGCATGTGGTGGCCAACCCGCTGATCAACATAACGCTGCAGGGCCGCCATGACACCTACCCCAAACGCCGCGGAATGACCCGGGTCAAGGAACTCATGGAAGCAGGCATAAATGTCGCCTTCGGTCAGGACGCCCTTATGGACCCCTGGTACACCTTCGGCTCCTCAGACATGCTGGAGGTGGCGCACATGGGACTGCACGTGGGCCAGATGACGGGCGTTGAACAGATGCAGCAGATATTTGCCGCCGTCACAACCAACGGCGCAAAAGTTCTGGGGCTGGAAAACTACGGGCTGGAGCCGGGGTGCCATGCAGACCTGGTGATCCTTCAGGCCACCGATACCCGGGAAGCCCTGAGGTTGAAACCGGCCAGACTGTATGTCATCCGCCGTGGTAAAGTGATTGCAGAAACATCGCCGGTGGTCAGCCGGCTGGCGCTGGGAAACGGTACGCATGAGGTTGATTTCCGTTTTCCAAATGGATCCTGAAATATCAGGTCATAAATCACTATCCATCCCCCAGAAAAATTCTGCACCATTTAATTTCAACCAGATTTTTCGAGGTATCCTATCATGAAAAAAAGCCTGATCATTCTGTTTCTATTTTGGATCTTATTGTTGTTTTCCAATGGCTGCACGGCACCAATTGCAATGCAAGGATTGAGCACCGGCGTTCCGGTCGCCTTCAATGGCACCGGTCAAGGTGAGGGGGATAGCGCCTGGTTTGCACGCTACGATGATGTTGTCCAGGCAACCCTTCGCGCCGGAGAAAAGCTTTCCTTCAAGCTTGTGGAAAAGACCATCGAAGTTGATCAAAGTGATTTCCGTTATGTTGATGACAAGGGAAAAAGAATTGAAATACTAATCGAGCGCCGCACCGAAACCCTTACCTGGGCACAGTTCGATGTAGGCGCATTTGGATCAACCAGCATTGGTCGGCTGATGGCGCGCCAGATTGTCGTTGAGATGGCCGAGGCGGATAAATTCCTCCGAGACTGGCACCCGGGTGAAGAGGATTGATAATTCAGAGGCGTGCGTGTCTTTTTATCTTTTAAAATAGCCAAAGGGGGACGTCATGACCAGATATTTAGCTTTAGCCATATTGATAGGAATCATTTTCGTCCCGACGACCGTTTATGCAGAAGAATTTGAGTGTATCGAATGTGGGTACACCTACTATACGCATATGCACGGTGATAGCAAACTGCCCATAGTCACCAATTACAAACAAAGAGGCGTTATCAGGAGTAAAGGCCAGAATGGATTTTTAGATAACGCCACCTATTACCTGGAGGGCATGCTTACCAGGCCGCCTTCTGACGGCCAGTATTTGAATTTCGAGAAGGGAGAAGGTAAGTTTGCCATCGTCATTATGGATTCAGACGGTGATCTGATCCTCGGCTATGAATATGGTGACATCACCCTCCATTATCTTGGCTCTGGATCTTTGCTTTCTGGAGAATTTACAAGTGGCACCGGCAAATACGAAGGTATACGTGGCCGGTTTGAATTAACCAGATATACAGGTGAACCAGAAGAACTTAAAGCGGATTTAAAAATTCATCTGGCGGAGATGCCGCCCTTCGGACCCGCGGGCTGGAATGACCACGACATGTGCAATATAATAAAGGGCTATTTTGAAATAAAGCAGAAATAACATATCCTCATTAAGCAGCGAATGTTTTAAAACAAGATTATTTATCAGTAAATTGCAGTTAGAATTTAAATTCACCGACCGGTCAAATAACGCCTCTACCTTCCTATTAACTAGAAGCCATCTCAAAAATAGAATTTTGGTTCAATCCTCCGGAGGCGGACAAGTATCAAGGCGGCCGCGAGGTTTAAACCGCAGGAATACACCGGTATTTCGAGGACTTAAACCGAGTGCCCAACGCCGAGACTTGTCCGCCTCAGGCGGATTTGAGTTGGCTTCTATAACCAATAACAATTAACCACCGGGTGAGCAGTCGATGCTCAACTCGGCCTAAGGTAGCCGGCGACAGCTTTAAAAATATCCGCGTGTTCTGATTCCATCCGGGCAAGAATATTATCCGACCGCACAATGGGGCTCCAGAGGGAAAAGTCTTCTCTCTCAAAATCCATTCCCACTGCCAGCATATCGCTGAGGGTTTCGATGAGGTGATCTTCAGGCTTGTAGATCGAATCGCCGATATCACCCACCCAGCAAAGCGGCATGCCCTGATAGCGTTCGTTCAGGTCGTGGTAGAAATGACGCGTAACGATGGTTTGCGGCTGAAGGCCGAGATCGGTAAAGGGCAAAGTCACGCCTTTTTCGGCCACCTGGATTAGGGCGCTGTTAAATACCGGGACGAGTTCAACACCTTTTTCATTGCACAGGCGGCAGATTCCCTCCAGGCCTTCGAGGCTGGCACAGACCGGGAAGAGAAATATCTTCTGGGGCTGATGGTGCAGCAAGGCCTCCTCGACGAAAAAGTTCAGGGTCGATCCCGAAGCAATACACTCTTCCATGACAATCCAGGTTTCATCTTGCCACCATTCGCCGACAAAGGAGCTTTCGACGATATTCCAGCCGCGGGTTTCGGCCGTGTCCTCCACCCGGGTCAGCTTTATATATGTGGTGTCGAGCAGACGGGAGCGGTGCAGCGGGGGGTTGGCGTCCAGCAGGTCCAGCGGGCGTCCGCCCCACAGGATGACGAACTGGGCCAGGTTTCCGTCGAACATCCGTTCAAAAAGGCGCATCATGTCGTGGCCGATTTCCTTGATCATTAAAAACTTCTCGGCCCCGCAGGCCTGGCGGCTGAGTAAAAATTCCTCGCCGATTCCCCGGCCGGGAAAATCAACCACATAGATCTTATCGGGCAGGCTCCGGCCCCGGAATGCTTCATGCCGGGTGATTTCCTTGACCAGCCAGATGTCTTTGCCGCCACGCGACATGACAATTTCCCCGACGTCCTCCAGGTAGATCCGGTTTTCATCCACCTTCATACAGCGCCTCCTTTTATATTAATAGCCCTTATCGGATGTTTAGATTCTCTCGTTTTGCCGGGGGGACTATAAGATATAGACATAGTTGTGTCAATTGGCATAATTTTATCTTGATATCATCCAAATCGATGACAGATTTATTTATCATGGAGATCTTCAGCAAAAATATTTTTCACCGCAGAGTCGCAGAGAACGCCGAGGGATTATTTTTTGCATTTGTCGGTGAGAGGCCGACAAATGCAAATCCTCAAGCCGCTAAAATCAATATATTTTATAATGTCATCCCTCCGTCAATGATCAGCAGCCGGCCGGTCATGAAGGCGCTTCTGTCATCTGCCAGATAGACGGCCGCTTCCGCAACCTCTTCCACCGTACCCATCCGGCCCAATTTATGTCTATTGATGATGGACTGGCGCAGAGCATCCGGGTCCGGGCTTGATTCAATGCGGGAATCAAGCCCTGGTGTCAGGATGGTGGCCGGGCAGATGGCGTTGCAGCGAATTCCGCGGGTCACATAATCCAGGGCCACCGATTTGGTCAGGCCGATTAAGGCACCTTTGGATGCCCCGTAAGCGAATCTTTCCGGGGCAGACGAGATGCTCGACAGAACCGATGCGATGTTTATGATGTTGCCTTGATCTCTGGCGAGCATGCCGGGCAGTAAAGCCCGGATCATCCTGTACGCTCCGATCAAGTTTACATTCAGGGTTTGCTGCAGGTCATCCTCGGTGCAATCAAGGATGGTCCCGACAGCCACCTGGCCGGCATTGTTTACCAGCACATCGATATCACCCATCGTCTCGGCTGCCCGCAAGACACCATCAGCCTCGGTGACATCCAGCTGATAAATTTGAATTCCGCTGACACCTTCAAGGCTTTTGAGAGGCTCGATGCTTCTACTGGCAGCCCAGACCCGGCAGCCTTCGGCTGCAAATGTTTCAACGATGCAGCGGCCGATACCCCGTCCGGCACCGGTTACCAGAGCGGTTTTGCCGTCTAACCGTTTACCCATGGCCACTCCTTTAATGTTGACAATTTTATATCTTTTATTATATGTTATTCTATATAATTATTTATATAATTTCTCAACTGTTAATTGGACTTAACATGAAAAATGTTCAAATCAGCTTTGATGAAGCGCTTCTCGAGAAGTTCGATGAATGTGCGACAGCATCCAAACTCACCCGATCTGCGGCCGTAAGAGAGGCCGTAAAAACGTGGATCCGGCTGGAAGAAATCAAAAAATTTGAAGACACCTGGATCCAAAAATTGAAGGATAATCCTGAGGATTCAGAGGATTCCGAGGCCTGGACGAAGGTGGAAACGTGGGGTGATGAATGAATCGCGGCGATGTCTGGATGATTGATCTGGGTGGACAAATCGGTACCAGGCCTGTGCTCATCCTGACGAGGCAAAATGTCATAAAATATTTGAATAAGCTGGTTGTTGCTGAAATCACCACCAAGGGGAAAGGGTATCCCACTGAAATATTTATCGACCAAAAAGGAAATTTACCGAAACCATCATTTGTTCAGGCAGACAACCTTCATACCGTACCTAAAAATCAGCTCAAAAAGTACGTTGGCGCCCTGGATTCGCATGCGATGATGGCGGTATCGCAAAAAGTTGTATTGGCTTTAGAGCTTGAAGACGCTTTGCCGGCCGGGTAACCTGCTTTTGAGCCTTTGAAATATCCCACAGCCAGCAAATCAAATGTAGGGGCAGGGTTTATCCCCGCCCTTAAAACAGGGTGGCTGCTGCGGTCGGGGATAAACCCTGCCCCTACATCCGCATTTAAGATCAGACCATAAGCTGCTATTCCCAGGCTGAAAATACCTGTTGAGACGCATTTCCTGAATATTACTCAAATGTTGCATTCAGTTCTCTAATGATTATTTTTCTAGTGTCCCAAAAGGGATAATACAAACCAACTGCAAGGAGACGTCTATGGCAGAAAGCATGTCAAGTTCTGAAAGCATTTGCCTGGAAAGATGCTATTTTTTTGCAGAAAACTGTCGGCAAAAGGAAGATGGGACGTGGGATTGCAAATCCAGTCCCAGTTATTGTGAAAAACATTGCCACAGCGATTAAATAGCAGCAGGGCACTAACATAATATCTCAAATACAAAGCCATTTGGATCTTCCAAATGGCCTTTTTTGTTCCGGAATATTCTATGCGACCTTTTAACAACAGAATTTGTTCTCAGGCCGGCCATACCATTACCCGTCGAGATTGTCTGCGGCATCTGGTCGGCAGTTTATGTCTTGCTCTGGCATCGCCATTGTCCCAGGGCCTGGCTTCTGAAATCAGGTCCGGTCCGAGCATTCTGGAAAAATACCTTGGAGAGGAACTCAGATATCAAATCGGCTACTGGCTGATCGGAAATGTCGGAAGTGCGAAATCCGAATTTTTAAGTACCAATCTGCCCGGGATATACAGAATCAGCATCGAGGGTCGCGGGGCCGGGTTAATCAATTCACTGCTGGGCGGAATCGTCTACGATTACATATCCTTCTGCCAATATCTGCCGAATCAGGACCGTTTGCAGCCCTTATATTTCGAGTTGATCAGACAGCGCGGTAACAAAAAGAGGGTGCGAAGCGTCAGCTACAACCATAAAGCCGGTGATATCAGCTATTTGGAAACCAAACCAACCGGTGATACCCGCAGGCAAAAAGAGGCCATGAGAACGGATCGAATTTATGAGGATTACCTGACCCTTTTCTTTAACTTTCGTCACGGGTATTACGGGCATCTCCAAAGGGATCACCACTACAGCCTGCCGTTGTACGTCAAGGAACAGATGAATCCCGTTAAGGTTCATATTGCCGATCTCGAAACAGAGAAAAAGTTTCGCGCCCGGGAGTTCAATCGGACGGATAAAGATCTTTTTGTCCGGTTTCAAATCCCCCCGGAAGATGTGTCGTCGGGTTCCGGTGAGATCCTGGGATGGTTTTCCGCCGATGCCGTTCCCGTGAAAGGCACCATCCAGGACGTGGTCTTTTTCGGTGATCTGTGGGGGGAGATCAACGGGAGAGAAAAGGTGGCAAACGCGAGGTCGGTGCAGGCTCCGCCTGTCGTCCAAAGCCTGATTTGAACTTTATCGTATCGACCTTCGGTGATATACCAGGCCATAAGCCCAAACAGCAGGTTACGCGCTGGCGATGAGATCGGAATGAATACAGGCAAACGACGCTTTCATGGATTCGTCAATTATTTTTACATGATCAGCCACCATAAAAGGCTGCATGGTCTCGATCACCTGCGGGCAGCTGCTATCGTGCTGGTGTTGCTGTTTCACTACAATTTTTATTACGGGGTGCCGGATTGGCTGGATTCATTCAGTCGTTTTGGATGGTCGGGTGTTGATCTGTTTTTTGTCCTGAGCGGATATCTGATTGCCGATAAATTATTTCGTGAATACGATGCACGCGGGAGAATTGGTTTTAGAGCGTTTTTCTTGAATCGAGTTTTACGAATTCTTCCGGCCTATCTGGCGGTTGTCGCATTATATTTTTCGTTTCCCTCTCTACAGGAGGGTCGTGGACTGCAGCCATTATGGAAATTTTTAACATTTACGCAAAACATTTCCATTGATCTACATAAAAATACCTTCTCTCACGCCTGGTCCTTATGCGTGGAGGAGCATTTTTATCTGCTGCTCCCGATTCTGCTTCACATTATTTTCTTACGGAAATTATCACACAGAGCAATTTACTTCTTTGTTGCTGTTGCGGTCCTGGGAATAATAACTCGATATTCGATTTGGGAAGCATATGTCGCCGGCACTTACGGGAGAATGAGAATATTGGCCGCAATCAGGGATATATACTATCCAACGTATTGTCGATTCGATGGTTTGCTGGTCGGGGTTGCGATTGCCTCCATATTTAAATACAGTCCTACATTAAAAGAAAAGCTAGTAAAACATGGAAATGGATTACTAGCTTTATCCATATCGCTGCTCATTGTTACTTATTTTTTGTTTGGTGGTAACTTGGTCTCACAAAATTTCACTTCCCTGTTTACGGCTGTTTTTGGTTTTCCATTGGTTTCAATTGCATACGGACTTATGGTGATCGCTGCGATGAGCCCTAATTGCATTTTGTCCAGATACAAATTTTGGCCAACTGCCATGCTTGCCACACTTTCCTATTCCATCTATCTAAGTCATAAAATCATAAATCACATTGTTAATACCCGATTGATGTATGTTTTTGAACTTGAAAACTACCAGCTTTTCCCCGTCAGCCTGGTCGGTGTGCTTCTTGGTGGATTGGTGCTGCACTTAATTGTCGAAAAACCATTTCTAATACTGCGTGATAACATTAAAATTTAACCGATACGCCCAGCCGGTTCATTTTACAGGGTGTCTTCGTTGTCATAAACATTAGCGATGCAACAGGTAAAGGTGGACGGCTGGTCACTGATATTTTTCATGCCGTGAGGCTGCATGCTGGGAATATAAATCGAGGTTCCCGGGCCGCAGATGGCCTTCTTTAACAATTCATCAGTCTCTGGATTGAACTCCCAGCACTCGAACTCACCGGAAATGATGAACATGGTCTGGTGATAAAAATGGTTGTGAATGGGAATCTGCCCCCCGGGCTGTATGGTAAAAAACCTCAGGCCGTACTCAGGGTAGCCGTTGCCGTCGTCGCCATGTTTAGACAGCCAGCGGATGCTGGTGCCGGTCACATCATGCATCTCACCCCTGTAGGGGAACTTGTCGATTTTCTTGTCTTCGCAGTCTTTCCAGTGGATAACTTCCATATTTACCTCTCTTTTATGTTTCGGTCATTGGGAATTATTTGGAATTTGTCATTGGGTGCCTGTAATTTTACCAACCCAATCTTGCTGGATGGTTCAACAAAATATATGAGTTACTAAGTTCCCGTTAATTTGTCCAGCTAGTCCTGTTGCGGGTATTGCGGGCTCAGATCCAGTTAAATATTCATATTTTTACCTAAACCATCCGGATCTCTATAGATTTGCTTGTGGATTGGAGCGGAATCCTTTATCATTTATAACTGAATAATGTCTAATTAAACACCCCGAAAATTCATCTCCAGAAGGGCAAAATCAATGGGAAATCAGTCTCATATCTATAGTACACCATGGACCTGGCTCAAAAACCTGCTGTCTCCGCCGGTATTTGAGGATGAAGAAAAAACCCGAATCGCCAGAATACTCGGCATCATTCTGTGGGCGATTGTTGCAGTGGTGGGGACGCTGATCATTATCTGGCTGGCAACCGGCAAATCCGATGAACTCGGGCCTTATGCGTTTTTGGCCAACGGCATCATCGTCATTGTTTCGATCGGTCTGCTATTTTTAATACGCAGGGGCAATGTCAAGCCGGCCGGCCTGATCTTTGTCATTTTTTTATGGATCAATATCTCCTTTCAAGCCTTCACTTCCGATGGTGTGCGGGGATCGGTGGGCATAATCTACATGACGATCATGTTGCTGGCCGGTCTTCTGGTTGATTGGAAAACCAGCATCGGTTTTGCTATTTTAAGTATTATTTTTATCTGGATATTGGCCCAGGTTGAAATCCTCGGTTTTGCTGCTTTCCAGACCCCTGGTCCCTATGAGATAGCCATGGAGACAACCGGGATGTTTGTTCTGGCCACCATATTTCTCACTTTGACCACAACCGGCCTCAGCACAGCCCTGCAGCGGGCCCGCAAAAGTGAGCAGTCGCTGAAAGAAAGCAATCAGGCCCTGCACAACAACCTGAAAGAGCTGGCCCGGCAGGAAGATGAATTGCGCGAGAGTGAAGAGCGGTTTCGGGTGTTATTCGAGCATGCACCGGATCCGTTTTTCTTTCTCAAAACAGACGGCTCTCTGGTAGTCGGCAACAAGGCCGGGCAGGACTTTACCGGCTATCAGGACGATCAGCTGGTGGACCAAAACCTGTTGGATGTCGGTCTCATTTCCGCCGATGATCTTTCCAAGGCTATGATATTTTTAGAAAAAAGCCAAAATGGCGAACCTACCGGGCCCAGTGAATTTGCCATGATCCACAAAGATGGCCAGCCTATATTTGCCGAGGTTTCTACCCACCCGATCGCGTTGAAGGGAGAACAATTCGTTCTGGGCATTGCCAGGGATATCACCGATCGCAAAAAGGATGAGCAGGAGAGAAAGCGGCTGCAGGTTCAACTCCAGCAGTCTCAAAAAATGGAGGCCATCGGAACCCTGGCAGGCGGCATTGCCCATGATTTCAACAATATCCTCGGGGCTGTCATGGGGTATGCCGAACTGGCCATGCACGAAGTTGACATCGCCTCCGGCCCCTACCAGTATCTGCAGGAAGTGCTGCATGCCGGCAGGCGCGCCAAAGACCTGGTCAAACAGATTTTGACCTTCAGCCACCAGACAGAGCAGGAGCAAAAACCGGTTCTGGTGAAACTTATCGTTAAAGAAGTGCTCAAGATGATGAGAGCTTCTTTACCCGCAACCATTGCCATTCGGACTAATATTGAGAGTGATGCGCTGGTAATGGGCGATCCGACCCAGATTCACCAGGTCATCATGAATCTTTGCACCAATGCAGGCTACGCAATGCAGGCCGAAGGCGGCCGCCTGGAGGTCAGCCTGCTGGAAATGCAGCTTGATGAAGAATCGATCGTCAACTATCCGAATCTGAAATCCGGTCCCTATATCAAGCTGACCGTCACAGACACCGGCCCGGGTATTCAGGCCCATGATCTGGATCGAATATTTGAACCGTTTTTCACCACCAAGGAAAAGGGGGCCGGCACCGGGATGGGCCTGGCCGTGGTTCACGGGATTGTAACCAGCCATGGCGGTGATATATTCGTGCGCAGTGAGCCGGGACAGGGCGCCAGGTTCACGCTCTTTCTGCCGGCCCTTAAAAAAAGACTCGAATCCGCTATCCGGGATGATAAGCCCATTCCTACCGGAACCGAGCGAATTTTATTTATCGATGATGAAGAGTCGCTGGCCAACGCCGGCAGACACATGCTTGAATCACTGGGCTATGATGTCGTTATCCGGACCAGCAGCGAAGAAGCACTGGAGCTGTTTAATTCCCGGCCCGACCGGTTTGATCTGGTGGTAACCGATATGACCATGCCGGGCCTGACCGGCGACAGACTGGCCCGGGCGATGATGCAAATCAGGCCTGATATTCCGGTTATTCTGTGTACCGGCTTTAGTACAAGTATAAGCGAGGAAAAAGCGCTGGAATTAGGCATCCGGGCATTCATTAACAAACCGGTGCTAAAAAGGCAGATTGGAGAAACCATCCGGAAGGTGCTGGATAATCGCTCCGGTAAATAAGCAGTAATTTCTAAAACATGCGGAGATAATGATTGAAATTCAACACACCGTTTTCGATTTCGAGGACGAGGACGAGTACGACGACGAGTACGAAAGAAATTATATCGCTTAACCCCTCAACCGGTACCTCGGCCGCTTTCCTTTCTGCTCGTAATAGGGCATCATCTCGGGCACGAATGCGGCCAGCTTTTTTTCACGGTTTTCCGGAGATGGATGGGTGCTGAGAAATTCCGGGGGGCCACCACCGCCGACTTTGGCCATTTTCTGCCACAGGGTGATGGCCGCTCGCGGGTCATATCCGGCTTTGGCCGCCAGCTCGATGCCGATCTGGTCCGCCTCGGACTCCGCCGCCCGGCTGTTGGGACGTTGAACCGCCAGAGCAGCTGCCAGCGCAGCCCCTGTCAGGGCCAACCCCTTGTTCTCGGCTGCCACACCAACTGCAGCCACCCCGATGGTGCTTGCCATGGCCACAGACATCTTTTCCGCCGAGTGATTGGCCAGGGCATGGGCGATTTCGTGGCCCAGGACCTGGGCCAGTTCATCGTCGGTGGTCTTTAGCTGAATCACAAGCCCGCTGTATACGGCCATCTTTCCACCGGCCATGGCCCAGGCGTTGACCGTTTTGGGATCATCGATGACCTTGATGCTCCACTCCCAGTTTTTGGTGTCCGGCCGCATGATAATGGCCTGGGCAATCAGGCGTTCGGTAATTCTATAGACACGGTCTTTTAAAGCCGGATCGTTGTCGACTCTACCTTTTTGCTCATAAGGCTTGAGCATCTCAACATAGGCCTGCCTCGAGGCGTTGATGGCCGAATCCTCCGAGACCAGCATAAGCTGACGCCTGCCCGTCGGGCTGGTGGCACACCCCACGATCAGTGCGAGGCAAACCAGAAAAATGGAATGGTGTCTTTTCATAACAGGACCTGATTAATTCGATTTGGGATAGATTTGACTGGCCGGTCGAAAGACGCTTTGTATGGTGAAAAACTTAAGTGTGATCGAGTTGTGTGTCAAGTTAATCAGAGCCCTTCAACGGCAAAGCTACTTTGAAGCTATCTCAAAAATATCTTTTGGCCTCCGCCTTAGGCGGATTGGTGCCTCGTTTCAAATCCTCAAAATACTGGAGTATTCCTGCTATCGCAGTGACTGCTACGCCGTCTATCGCAGTGACTGCTACGCCGTCGGTTTGAAACTCAGAGCCGTCGCGAAATTGAACCAAAATCTTATTTTTGAGATGGCTTCTAGCTAAATCTTCCCGAAGTCCTTAACCGCTTCAACAAAGGCAATGATATTTTCAAAGGGCGCAAAGTCAATGTCGTAAGCCGGGGCCATCAGCAGGCCTTCCGGGCCCATGGTCTCCATACAGCGCCGGACTTCTGTGCGGATTTGATCCGGCGTTCCTTCGTCCCAGAGGCGCGCAGTACCAACTGTTCCCCACATGGCCAGTCGATCTCCGAATTCTCGTTTGATGGCAGCGCCATCCATGCAGTCCGGCTGAACCGGATTAATGACATTGATCCCGATATCCACCAGATCCGGTATAAGCCGGGTGAAATTTCCGTCACTGTGATAAAAGATCAATAATTCCGGCGACTCTTCCCTTGCGATATTGATGACCCTGGCCATGCGGTCTTTGAAATGATAGCGCCAGGTGTCCGGGCTGATCAACAGGCCGGTGGGCATGGCCACATCGTCATCCAGCAGCAGGATATCGATCCCGGCCCGGGCCAATATGAGCGCGTTTTCAATTAACATCGAAGTCAGCTGATCGAGCAGGTAGTCGATGATTTCATTGCGGTCCAAAAGATCCAGCATGAAATTTTCAAATCCCCGCAGGCGCCAGGCCGTTTCAAACAGCTCGCCGCCCAGATGCGGCGGCAAACCCGCTACGGCAAATCCCTGCGAATGCCAGTGCTGTACCTGTTTGGAAAGCCCGGAGTAGCGTTTGGGATTTGCCAGATCCGGCAGAACATATTTTACAAGATCCTTCATAGAACGGACATTGCTGAGTGGACGGTCCGTGCCCTTTTCCGGGTGATATTGCCATTCGTGGTAGATTCTCAGCTGTGTCAGATTGCCCACGTGGACATCTTGCGGCAGGCTGTCCAGATAGCGCCGAAAGGCATTTTGATCCTTCGGTGGATCGAATTCAGCGTAGCGGATGTCCAGATCGAAATAATCCTCGGCGGTTATCGGTGCAATCGCTTCAAATGACTGGTTAAAAAATCCCAGAGCCATCGGAATGCAGTCTGGTCTGCGGCACAGCAGTGCCTCTCTGACACGTTCGCGGGAATTCAAGTTTGCTCCTTAAAATGGCTTCTAAGCCCAATCAGAAGTGATTGTCAGAAACAGGCTCCGTCTAACACCCATTTTGACCCCCTGTCACTTTGTTGATAACTATATTTTTCACTACTTTGCGGAATAAACAAGCACAATAATTTATTACGTCATTTGATATTCTGGATCATAAATCTTGAAATTCAGTGTAAATAACTGATATTCAACATGTAATTCGTAAATCACTGACCGTCATTCCCGCGCAGGCGGGAATCCAGAGTTCTTTCAGGTTCTTACATTTCTGGATTCCCGCCTTCGCGGGAATGACCAATCAGATACGTTACCATTGCGAACCTGACCATAATATGGGAATCTAAACTAAATTAAAAAGTTGAGGATAGAAAATGTCAGAAAATCTAATGGAAGTTGATGATGCAAGTTTTGAAGCACAGGTGCTGCAGGCGGACAAACCGGTACTGGTTGATTTCTGGGCGCCCTGGTGCGGGCCCTGCAAAGGTATCGGCATGATGGTGGAAAAACTTGCCGGCAGCTACGGAGATGAAGTCATTTTTATTAAATGCGATGCCGACCAAAACCAGGAAACCGCTGCTAAATTTGGCATAAAGTCCATACCGACATTGTTATTTTTTAAAGACGGCAGCGTTTTCGATAAAATATCCGGCATGACCAACCAGACGAAAATTGAGGACGTAATCAAAAAGATGCTGGCCGGCGAGCAGGGGGCTTCGCC
>CAJICI010000789.1_pt1 | contig 19527 bp, 20 predicted proteins | sample 9199571 | NCBI WGS metagenome assembly CAJICI01 (sample SAMEA7708329, study PRJEB35096) | sediment metagenome | biome: marine neritic benthic zone biome [ENVO:01000025]; feature: sediment [ENVO:00002007]; material: shallow marine sediment [ENVO:03000034] sea grass bed [ENVO_01000059] ...
GACAAACCCCTTAGCTCTGACAACAGAGGGGGGCAAAGTCTTGGCCATGGCGCCAACCTGCTCCAGATCGTCTCCATTCCAGGCATAGGTGACCGACATGAGGGTATCCGGTGGTGTAATTTCAAGATCAGGACTATCCAGGAGGTCATCAATAAATTGATCGAGCGCTTTCTCCGAAAGAACAGAAGCTTTTTCAATTTCAGGTTCCGGCACTTCGGAATCGGGCAAATCAAGCTCTGCTAAATCAAAAAAATCAGCCAGCGGGATGTCGGCATAGGTGGTGTCGTAAAAAAATGGATCGGGATGAAACTGCCGAATGACATTTTTAGTTTCTTCGATCGTTTCGGGGGAGGCGGTATCAATCTTATTCATTATAAACACAGTGGAAGTGGCAATCTGTTTCTCTATAGAGGCATAGACGCCGTATGCATCCAAAAAGTGGGCCGCATCGATCACGCAAAATTGCTCCACGAAATGAAATCGATCATTGAATATGGGCAGTTTTAAATCTTTTTTTAAGTCAGAGGGGTTGGCCACACCTGTTGATTCAATCAGCATCACATCGGGCTGAACTTTACTGTTGAGCTCGTAGAGACCTTTTATAAAATCGGTTTTAACGCAGACGCAGAAAATGGAACCCTTGCTGATTTCCATCATATCGATGTCATCGCCTTCGACCAAGGTACCATCCACCCCGACTTCACCGAATTCGTTAACCAGCAGTGTCAGTTTTTTATCTTTGGGGAACCGCTGAATAATGCGGTTCAGCAAGGTGGTCTTACCGCTGCCTAAAAAACCGGTAATCAAATATACGCGGGTGACATCCGACATGCTTTACAATTTCTCCGCAATCTTTTGCTTGATTTGATTGGGGCTGAGTACTTTGCCGGTTGAAACGACCTCTCCGTCGATCACCAGCCCCGGGGTCATGAACACACCCATTTTAGCGAAATAATTGATGTCCCCGATTTTTTCAACTTCAATGGTTGCAGTCGATTTTAAATCGGCCACCGCACTTTGGGCGTTTTCATACAGCTGGTCACAACGTTTGCATCCGGGTCCTAACACTTCTACTTTCATGTTATGCCTCCCGTTGCCAGTGTCATGTCCCACAAATATGTTGTAAAAATCGTAATGATTATTGTTTCAGTGTTCAGGTTTTAGTCGCTACGATTCAGACGTCTAGCAAAATTTATTACTCAGTCCTCAGCACTCAATCCTGATCTTTTGATGCTGAAACCTGAAACCTACATGTTCCTGACACCTAAATAAAACCGTTTTTTGTAAATTACTTGGGGGACGCTACCCTAGACAAAAATAACACCGTCATTTATGAATCATTCATACAGGGGTACAGCAACTACCTTATCATTGAGCAATAGAAGATTCTGGCAAAATTTGCAGACACCCGGCGATCCGTTTAAGCTTGCAAGTTGATGCCAAAGACTAAAATAGATTGCCATATTTTTTGAATCCATCTTCTCGCTCAATGCATCCGGTTCTTCCAGCTCACGGATGCGATCGGATTTTCCGCAATATGGGCATTTGATGCCAAACAATGCCATGTCTGTTTTGGGCAGGCCGTGCGTTAAGACAAACGTTTTCAGTTGTTCAGCCGCTTCATTGGTTTCCAATGTGAACCCTTCTCCTGGCCTGTATAGTGGTTGTTAAAAAAACGGTCCGGTATTCGAACGTTTTTTTTACAACCACTTATGCCGCGTTTCCTTAATTCGGAATAAAATTATGAAAAGCGGTGTAAAATTAAACAAGCCGGGCCTTTGGCAGCGCCCGGCTTGTGCATGTTTATGTTGTTATCATTCCACTGAGGAATCCGTGCGCGTTGACTTCCCGGCGCCTGCTTTCGCCAGGTTCTCCTGGATTTTATCGAACTCAAAACCATGCTCTCGCAGAGACACGATGCGTTCGCGCATCTCGTCATTTGGCGCCCGTTTGGCCATCTCATCGATCAGTTCCTCATATTGAGGAATGATGCTCTCAAAAACCAGATCCTTCTCGATACAGATGGTCGGTAACACCTTACCCTGAAGCTCCAGAAACTTGCCAATTCCATCTTTGTTTTTGATCGACCATTCCTTGTATTCGATCATCTCCTGAACATCAGATGGCAAGGCAGCGATGGACTCCATCATGTAGCCGCAGGCGGCGCACTGCACACTGTCCAGTGTCAGAACATCAATGGTAATTTTATCTGCCATGATCCGAATCCTCCTTTCTATGAGTGTTTACCAAGATTCCGGATACTTGGCATAATATTGTTCAAACCATTCTTTGGCTTCAATTGCCTGGTCCATATGTTCCACCGGAACATCGTAAGGCATATCTCAGCCAGGGGCGAAGGTATAACCTTCGTTCCCACCTGCTGCCAAGCTCACAATTGCATCCTCTCTGGGGGACAACAATCCGAGACTCAGGGCCAGCGTCAGCTTCAAATTGCCGCCAAAGCCTACCCCGTGTTTGCGTGCCAGGTCACGCACAAAAAGCATATTGAGCTGTTCATCAATGGCAAAGCCGTGGGTACCGATCTTACAGACATCCTCCAGGACTTTAGTGCAGTCACCACAAATAAAAAATGAAGAGGTCGCTCCGGCATCATGAATCGCTTTAATGGCCGGTTGTGAATTGGGGGTGACGAATTGCTGGAAAGTCTCGGATTTAATCTGGGAGGCCACCGGATCAACGATGGCGATAATCTCACAGCCCATCTCGGCATAGAACTTTGCAGCTTCCGCACCGACTTCACCAGCAAACTTGATAACCTCGGCAGCAAAATCGGGATTTTTGTAAACATCGGTAAAGATACGCACACCGGCCAGATGGGAAGCCAGGGTCAAAGGACCGCAAAAAAGTCCCATCAGAACACAATCCATTTCATCCAGTTGAGGTTTGGCAATTTTGGCCGCTTCGTAAATGACCGGCCAGCGACCGGAGTCTTTGGTGGGAAGTTGGAGCCCCGCCTCTTGAGGCGTCTTATCGGAACAAGGATGGGTGGTAACGGAAGGTACATTGTCGGGCCACCATTTCAGCTCACAGCCGATAGAATTCGCTTCAACCGAAAGATCGAAAAGTAGCGGAATTCCGTCAGCGTTGTATCTCTTGGCGGCATTAACAACACCCTTCGCCAAAAGTTCAGGATCCTGAAGCATCTTGTCTGACGGTTCATTGATCAAAAAAGCACAGTGAACCCCTGCGTATGGCACCCATGGGGGTGTTTCCGTTCTCTTTCCCCGATAGGCATCAATCAACAGTTGTTTGGCCATTGGGAATCTCCTTTCGTTTTTGATTAGGGGTCACGTTTCTACATAAATTCAGTAACGGTTTCTCTCATCACCTCCTTCCATGGTCTGCCGGCCACTGTCCTGTCAAAATACGTCAGGGTCTGGTTTCCGGAGTGGCTGCATAAATTTTAAGCGACTAGCAACTTATCTTTAACACCAAACTATACTAAAATTGTCAAGAACCATTTTGGGTCAAAACGCCTATTCTAAAAGAATAATGCCGTAATAACTGTAGGTATCACAGGTTTTGGTGGCAACCGTTGAAGTGGTGCCCAGGTTCTTCAACGTTCCGATGACATCAATGGAAAATGATTCCACCGAAGGTCTTTTTTCCTGCGGAAACCGGCAATCCTCCGGGTAGGCGCATTCCTTGCAGAGGGCACAACACTCTCCCACCAGGCTGAACGCTTTGTAATACCCCTCGAGAAACAGCATGCGTTCCAGGCTGATGGTACCCTTCCAGCAGCGGACCTGAGAGATTCTCTTGCGCCCGTTGTTCATATAAAAATCCGAACAATTGGTGGTTCCCACCAAAAGCAGCGCGGTGGAATACTCCGCCAGAATCGCGCGAACCTTGTCCGGATCCGGGGTGGCCGGCGGGCAGCACCAGTTGGTATTATACTGGTTGCAGCCGTAGCGGCATTTCAGATGGACCCATTCGGCTACCGAAATTTTATCGATACTGAATGGAAATATCGCATTGAGACCATAAGATCGGCCTTTTTCCAGCAGACGCTGGGTCAGGGAATGTGATATACCCTCACCGGCTTTAAACGGTATGACGTTCAATTCCTGCATTTATGTTGCGCTCCTAGCATGCCTCGAATTTGATCCGGACTTCCTGCGGCAGCGCCAGTTCCAATGCCACTTCAGCAGCCTTGATGACCGCCACCGGAATCGCGCACGAAAGGTGGCAGCCCGATTCTTCAGTGGCGGCATAAACCGGATTGCGGCTCAGTGGTGTAAACAGGTCTTTTATCGACAGGATCGACAATTGAGCTGCCATTCTTTGAATCTGTTCACAATCGGAGCCGGAAATCTCCAGCGAAACCTTGCGGGCTTCGATTCTGCGGGCCTTTACAACACAAGGGAAGCCGCAGATTCCCGGGTCGACCGTAACGCATACCCAATCTGGTTTTGCAGAAGCCAAGATACCACCACGGCCTATTGTTTTAGAATTTCCTCGGGCACCAGGCCTTCGAGATGCGGAAATTCATCTGTCATATGCGGCAGCTGCATGGCCTCCATGAATTCCTGCTGGAAATTTGCCTCCACCGTCAACTCGATGTACTCCACATTTCGCGCACACCAGTTGGCTTGCTCGCGCTTGGCCACGTTTAACAGGGCGGCACGACAGCCATCCCCGGCTGCATTGCCGATACTCTGAATTTTTTCGATCTCACAGTCCGGAAACAGACCCATGATCAAAGCCTTTTCGCGATCCACATGGGTACCGAAGGCGCCCGCAATTTTGACGGTATCCACCTTGTCCAGGCCCATGCGCTGAACCATCAACTTGCAGCCTGCATACAGCGCGCCTTTGGCCAGCTGGATCTGGCGAATGTCTTTTTGGGTCACCACAATATCTTTATCGATGCTGGATTCTTCCGCCCACGCCAGAACAAATTCCGGCTGCCTGGTATCCGGATTCTTGCGGAAGCGCGGATGTTCGCTTAAGCCTTTTTTGTCGAAAACACCGCTTTTGGTAATAATACCGGCGCGGTAAAGCTCAGCCAACAGATCCAAAATTCCGGAGCCGCAAATTCCTTTGGCTTTCATGTCTTTGGGCTCGGAATACTTGCGCCAGGCATCGCGGCCGATGACTTTATAATCCACCTCCTTCGATTCGGTATCGATGACAATACGCTCGATGGCACCCGGCGCCGCGCGCATGCCGAAGGCAATCTGGGCGCCCTCCAGGGCCGGACCGGTGGCGCAGGAGGAAGATATGAGCTTCTCTTTGTTCCCCAGAACCAGTTCACCGTTCGTGCCGATATCGATAATCAGCGAGTTTTCCTCCGCCTCATAGGGCTCTTCGGCAATCAGCACACCGACATTGTCGGCGCCCACAAAACCGGCCTCGTTGGGGAGCACAAATATATAGGACGGAGAATTAATCTGGATTCCCAGATCCCGCGCTTTAATGTCCAGGCTGTGATGGATCACCGGCGGGAAAGGGGCCAGACCCACAAATTCGGGGTTGAGGTTCAGCAGGATATGGTGCATGGCCGTGTTGCCACCGAGGGTAATGTCCTCGATGTCTTCCCGGGCAAGGCGCAGATAGGTTTTGCCTTCCTCGGGTACTTCCACATATTCATCCGGGCCCTCTTCGCCTTTTTTCTTTTTAACCTTTTTCTTGGGCGGATAAGTGTTTTGAATCGCCTGGTCGATCAGGGCGTTAAGCCCTTCGATGATATCATCGCTCATGCGCTGGAGACCATCGGGGGTCGTCATATGGTAGGTGATGCGGGCCATGACATCTTCGCCGTATTTGCACTGCGGATTCATCATGGAGACCGTATCGATCACCTCCATGGTGGTCAGATCGCAAAAATAGGCTGCCACGGTGGTCGTTCCCACATCGATGGCCAAACCATAGGCCCGCTCGGCCTTGCCGGGTCGGAAACGGATAATTTCTTTGTCGTTCCAGACGCTGACTGTAACGCTCCAATCGCCGTCGCGCAGCGCTGTCGGCAGCTGCCGCAGAGCGAAAATATCCGTGGTCAGATTCTTGAGACCGAATTCCTTTTCAAGTTGCCGGCAGACGCGTTCGAAATCCCCGGTAGGCTCCTCGAAGGTCGGTTCCTCCACCTTTACATGGTAGAGCTTTACCGCCGGGTCATGATCAATATGAATGTCGCGAGCCGCCTTGCTCACCACCTGTTTGCCGGCTCTGGATTCTTCAGGCACAAAGACCAGAATGTCGCCTTCCACCTGGGCCACGCACCCGAGTCTGAAACCTTTTTCCCTGCGTTCGTCGTTAATAAATTTTTCTTCTTCCTCCTGCCAGGCGCTGACGTGGGAGAGACTGGATTGAACATTATATTTTTGGAAATCCCCTTCTTCGATGCGAACAACGCACTTGCCGCATACTTTCTTCTCTCCGCACAATGCTTCAATGTCGACACCCAACAATCTAGAGGCCTCGATCACCGTAATCCCTTTCGGCACCTCCCCCCGCCGGCCGGAAGGCTGAAATATCACCATCGCTTTGTCTTGGTCCATACCATCGACTCCTTATTCAATTAGATATAACCTGTTCGTTCGCACGCTGTAGCATCATTACGAGGTTCAACCGGAACCGCAACATTCGACAATCGCAGTTGCCCGGCCGAACCTCGCGAGCGGCGACACGTATTAAGCCTGTACTTTCAAAAACCCGAAAACCTCATTTAGGCGTCCTTGTTCCGCATCTCCCTGAGCCGGCCGATCATCTTGATTCCTTCCGACACAGCATTTCCGGCAGATTCAGCGTAACCGTCAGCCCCGAACAGGTTGGCCACATCCTTGGTTACGGGTGCGCCGCCCAGCATAATCGCAACGTTGGGGTTTTTATCCTTGATCATCTTGATGACTTTTTTCATGCCCAGCATGGTGGTGGTCATCATGGCCGACATGGCCACCACTTCGGAATCGGTTCGCAGCTGCTCTTCCACAAAGCTTTCCAGGGGAACATCCCGGCCAAGGTCATGAACCTCCCAGCCAGCGACGTCAAACATCATCTTAACCAGGTTTTTGCCGATATCGTGCACATCACCCTGGATGCTGCCGATCACGACCTGGGCCTTCATATCACCATCCGATTTGGGTACAAGCGGTCTGAGGATCGCCAGCCCGGCATAAAGCGCATCGGCACACATCAAAACTTCAGGAACAAAATACTCGTTTTTATCATATAGCTCCCCGACCACTTCCATTCCCGCTGCCAGTCCATCCATAATCGCCTCAAGAGCATCATAACCTTCATCCACAGCTGCTTGTGCAGCTTCCTTGACATCGTCCTCCTGATATTCAATCACACCTTCTTTCAATTTTTCCAATAGTTCTTCTTTGGTCGCCATGGTCTTTTCTCCTCAGTCAGTTATTACTTCTATTAAAGTAAACGGTTTTGTTTCGGTTTGTTTCCAAGTATCGCCCTTGACCCGCATCAACTGCGAATCGATTAGATCCTTCCAACCGCAGGACTCGCCTTTCGGCCGTATTCATGGGTCGTGTCAACGGCGGCCTTCATATTGGCTTCGATAACCGGTGGCCACAAATCACAGCCGGGCATCACCCCGTCAACACCGTTGTCAATCATTTCTTTAATATGGGCAACGGTGGTTTCCACGGGTGTTTTTTCATCACAGGTCATCACGTAGGTATCCAGGTTACCCATCAGCAATACGTCGTCTCCCAGTTTTTGGCGTGCTTCGGCGACGTTGCACTTGATGTCCACCGTCAGCCCGTCCGCACCGCATTCGTTCATCATTTCAATCAACGGGTCGGTCTGTCCGCAAATGTGCAACAGTTTGGGGGATTCCCAGGCTTCCAGAATTCGTGTCAAACGGGGCTGGATGAATTGCTTAAAGGTGCGGGGGCTCAAAAGATCCGCTGCCACACCGGGCTCGCGAAGGGTAATATAATCACAGCCGGCGGCCTGTAGCCGCTGCCCCAGTTTGATGATCATGTCCGTCATTTTGTCCAGCACCGCTTCGGTTTCTTCCTTCTGTTTAAAAACCCCTTTTAAGATCATGTCCAGCTCCAGGATCTGGCCAGCCTGGGTAAAAGGGCCCAGCTGCCAGCAGCCAATCGGCAGCTCCGGGGCTTCTTTTTTGATGATTTCAATGACCTTGGGAAGAAGCGGCAACCGCCCCAATTCCTCAATGTTTTCCGGAACCACCACTTGATCCATGCTGTTCCAGATTTTTTCAGGAATCGTCGGATAAAGTATATCTTCAGAGTCCTGGTACAAACTGATCTGGTTGCCCATGGCTTCGGATTCCATGGTCATGTCGTAAGGGACGACCACACAGTCAAAACCCATCAGTTTCGCGGACCAGATCGCCGACATGGCCATGCGTTCGGCATCCGTGTGGACACTGGCAAAGTTTACGCCGGCTTTTTCGATGCCCGGCATCACGACCATGCCCATGCCGCTGAAAAAAGGCATGGTGTCAATCGGTTCTTTGCGCAGCAAGCGCATCACGCGTTCTTTGGGTGTCAGTTCTGACATAAGATAAACTCCTTTCTGAATGTCCAAATGTTTTAAAATTTTTTCATTTATGCTTCTAAAACGCTGCGACCGGTTCGGAAATTTCGCAGCGCCTCTGTCAATTTTTATCAGGCCAGAGACTTAAGCTGCTCCACAAAATCCGGAAACAGCTTGAACAGCGGATGATTCGGATCCTTCGGGAGTTGCTTGGTCTCGGCAAAGGCCGCCGTCGCCAGGTAGGCCTCGGCTTCAGCCACGGCCGGTATAATCCGGGTGGCGCCTGCCATGGGGCCGGAAAAAATCATGTCGTGATAATGAAAAGCCGAAATGGCTTCCAGCGCCGCATCGGTTGCCGACCAGCCTTTAAAATCCCACATATCCTTGAAACGCTGCAAATCCATATAAGACCCGTTGCTGGGTGCACTGGCTGTCGGAAATCCCCATTTCTCCTTGATCATCTTGTTGGCAACCCCGCAGAATGCGGTCGCCGGGCCATTCATAACGGAAGTATCGACAAAAATGCTTTCAAATTCAGCCCCGGTCTTTTCGATGGCGTCCAGCAGTTTCTGGGTGCCGGTAATGCGGCCACTGGGCATCTGGTCTTCCTGGTCAAAGGCCACCAGCAGCACGTGCTTGACACCGATTTGTGATATTTCACGAATCTCGGTTTCCAGATCCTTTTCCCAGATCGTCAGGCTGTTGTAAAACATACGGTCCAGCAAGCCCTTTTCCGCACAATAGGCCGCACCTTCCAGCTTGGGCTTCATCACCCAGGCATCGATACAAAAAGGCATGCTGCTCGCGGAAGCTACAAAATCAATAAATTGCTCAAATTCTTTGCCGGTGTTGGCAACGATGTCTGCCATTCCGGGAACGCCGGTCTCCTCCGATAGCCGTTCCTGGGTCTTGAGCAAATTTTCGGCACGCGTTTCGTCAAAACCTTCCTTGCGTTTGCCTTCGAACACCCGGTCGCCTTTCTGAAAAATCGAACTTACACATACACAGGGATATTCGCCCGGCTGCCCGCCAAACTTTATCCCTCCAACCTCACAAATTTTTTGTTCGGTACCAAGTTGATACATGCTGTCCTCCCTTTAATAATAAAAAATCGATTGGTTACTTTCCCCGATAAAGATATTTTCAGATATCCGATTTTAATTACTTAAACTCATCCGGTTTGGGAATCGTCCAAAAGATGATTTTTTAAATAATGTTAGATGATTTTAGGGATTAATTGTGCTCTCGGATGGATTTTAGGCTGATTCATTGACGACCTTATAATTCAGGGTCAACCAGCCCGAGTTGAATCGCAAAATGGACCAGTTTGACGGGGGAATCAATCTCGAGCTTATCCATGATATTGGCACGGTGGGATTTTACCGTACTGATACTGACACAGAGAATGTCGGCAATCTGGCGTGTTGAATGGCCTTCGGCAATGAGCTGGAAAACTTCCCTTTCGCGGTTGGTCAGCTGTTTGTAACGCTCGGCCTTCGAAAAGCCTTTCCGGGGAGACAGGTAGTTGTCGACAAGCACCTTTGAAATCGAAGGGCTTAAATAGGTTTCGTCATTCATGGCGGCGTGGATCGCCTTTATGATATCACGGCCGCTTGAATCTTTCAGCAGATATCCGGACACCCCGGTTTCGAGCAGCTGCTGAATATAGTGCTCATGCGAATACATGGAGAGAATTAAAATCTTGGTTTTTGGCAGATGCTTACGAATCCGTTTTGCCGCCTCAATGCCGTTCATACGGGGCATGGCAATGTCCATGATCACGATGTCCGGCTTCAATTCTTTGGCCAGATCCACTGCTTTGCGACCATTGGTGGCTTCCCCCACAATTTTAAGATCCGGTTGTTCTTCCAGAAGCCGCGCCAGCCCCTGGCGAACAATGGTGTGGTCGTCGGCAACCAGGATATGGATGGAATCAGTTGACATCGGATACCTCGCTGAAGGGAATTTCAATTCGGATTCGCGTGCCTTCACCCACTTGACTGCGCAGTTGAAAGGTCCCGCCGATATGGGACGCTCTTTCACGCATGCCCAGCAATCCCAGGCTTCTTTTGTCTTTTCCAATGATCTGGATATCAAACCCCGTGCCGTCGTCTTCCGCCAGAAAAATGATCCGCGGATAGCTTTTGATGATTGAGAGTTTAAAATTTTCGGCGCCGGAGTGCTTCAATGCATTGGTTAAGGCCTCCTGGCTGAACCGGTAAAAGACGGTCTCCATATCTGCATCCAGCCGATGATCAAAACCCACCATGTTGAACTCGATGTCCAGATTTGAGTGGTTTTGAATATCCTTAAAATACAGATTCAGGGCGGGTTCCAGTCCCAGATCGACCAGAAGTGTCGGATGCAGATGGTAGGAAAGGTGTCTGATCTCAGATGCGGTTCGCTTGATCATTTTCCGAATCTCGCCGATTTCCGCCTTAAGCGGATCATCATTGGCCGCACGTTTTTCTTCGAGTCGGTCCAACCCCAGTTTTATGGCAGTCAGCGACTGGCCGGCTTCATCATGCAGTTCCCGGGCAATGCGCCGACGCTCTTCTTCCTGGCTTTGAAATAGTTTTTCAGTAAGCCCCCTCAGTTCCTGGCGATGCTGGCGAATCGTCTCCATGAGCTTGGTGTTTTCGATGGCGCTGCCCAGAAAATTCCCCAGAGAACCCAGTACATGCAATTCTTGCCGGCTGAGCACTTTGGATTCGGGGATATCGAGTCCGAAAAAACCGACCCCCCGGCCTTTAAACGTGATCAGAAAACAGGACAGCCAGGGTACGGGTTTGCCTTTACGGGATGGATAGCTGACCTGAAATGAGGGAAAGGTCGGTTTGGGTGTGAAATAGGTTTTGTCTTTTATGAGGTGTTTTTTCAGCATGTCGTCTTTGAAAATAACCTCGTTCGATTCACCTTTTGCCGGATTGGGAAGACCCTTTTTGGTTTGCAGCCTGGCCGTGTTGTTTTCGCGATCGATCAGAAAAATGGCCCCTTGGTCCAGGCGCAAAACCCGAAGCACATTTTCTAATGTAAATTTAAGTAGTTGCTCCAGATCTGTGATTTCATTCAAAGCCACCGCCAAACTGTTTAAAATTGAAAGTTCGCGATTGCGCTCGGTGATAACTTCTTCGGCGAACTTGCGACGGGTGATATCTTTGATGATCCCTTCGTATTCCACATCGCCCGTTTCGGAATTTTCGTACCGGCGGCTGGATATCAAAACGCGCATGTAGGATCCGTCATGTTTTTTAAAATCGACCTCATAATCTTTGACATAGCCTTCGCGATCGATGCGTTTGATAAACTTTTCTCTGTCTTTGGCACTCCGGTAGAAATTTATAATCGAGCCCTGCTGCAACAAATCCTCCCGGGTCTGGTAGCCCAGCAGTTCAACGCCAGCCTGGTTTACATCCAGTATTTGACCCTGCAGGTTGGTGGTGTAAATCATGTCGTGACTGCCCTCGAATATCCGGCGGTATTTTTTTTCCCGCTTGGCAATTTCTTGCTGCAGTTGTTTGAGTTCGGTAATATCCTTAAAAATTTCGAGTCCGCCGGCAATTCGCCCGGAAGCATCTTGAAACACCGATGTCGAGCAGATGATCGGAACTTTTTGGCCGTGGATGTTGGTAATCTCGTATTCCCGATTGTGGATGCTCTGCCCCTCGGCAATGGCCCGTTTAAGGGCGCAGTCGGATTCACAGACCGAATTTTTAAAAACATCTTTGCAGTACATCCCCACGGCATCATAGGCCGAAAATCCGGTGATCTTCTCAGCAGCCGGATTGAAATAGGTGATGCGCCATTCGTGGTCGGTGGTGAACAGGCCGTCCGGGATTCGATTTAAAATCTCAACAAAGCTTTCTTCTTTCTGATAGATGTGCTCCAGGGCCTTGACGTTGTATTGCCGAATTTGTTCTGTAAGAAAAAAATGCCAGCCTTTGGGATGTAATTCACCCTGTTTTTTAAAATAGGTGCAGGAGATGCAAGAAGATATTTTTTGAAAAAAATCACCTTTAACATCTTCCGCACAGTGGGTTCTGGGGATCAGCCAGCATTCTACCGACTCTTTCCCATGAGCCGGGCACAGCACTTTGGAACAGGATAAACATTGCCAGCAGGCCTGCTCGTATATGTGCCGCTTTTCCTTGAGTGTAATCTCAATGAGATGATCGTTGAGCAATGAACTCACAATTCGGTTCTCCTTTCACCCGGCAATGCGTCTCCTGAGCCGTGAAGGCAAAACAGCCATCCGGATAATCACCACCGTACACTAAATCCATGAAGGCGCCGGTTACCCCGCGTAACATATAGCATTTTTCTGTTTTTGCAGGCCCATACGCATCGAGATAGCCGGTGGCTTCATAAGAATCGCCCACGCGGATACGAAGTTTCCTTTCGGGAACAATTTCACTGACCTCGAGATCGCCCCACCCAAACGCCACTGCCACGGCGGCAAAACCCAAAATCTGATCTTCTTTTTTGTTAATCATCGGCACCACCACCTCTTGCCATTCCCAGGAATTGCGAATTCCTTGAAAAGTGGCATAACCGCATTCCTGGGCGGCACCGACCAGAAGTGTTCTGGCTTCGGCTTCACGCTCCCTGCCCATCTTTTCTTCAAAATCGAAACTGAGTTTATTGTAATACTGGGTGGCAAACATGGATAAATAGACGCCAAAGAGCGGGATGATTCCCTTTGACTCTCTTATCTTGCTGCCCTCCATGATGGCATGGATTATTTTCGTCCCGTCAATGGCCACTTATTGCTCCTTGATATGAAACTTGCACTCCGGATCGCGTTTCATTTTACAATGCCGCTCTTCAACCGTGTAAAAACCGAGCGGATGACCGTAAATCGCTTCCAAAACCCCGGCAATCCAACCCCGTGTAAAATGACACCCCGCGGTATCGCGCTTTCCGTGCTTTGCAAGCCACCCGGTGACATGGTGACTCGATGGACTTACAATGTTTCCGCCGCTGGGCCTGACTCTTAAGAAATGAATGACACCCAGACCGCAATTCTGGTAAATAATGCCGGCCATTTCCAGTTTTGATTTGAGGGTTTTTATTTGCTTGAATTGGTTGAGGAAAGCCTGAAATCCGTAATAACTGGCCTCCTCGGATGATCGAAAAAGAATCTTAACACCTTCTTCACCGAGGGCGTCCTCCAATGTCTTCTGCAAATTGATATTATAATGATGGCAATGCATGGCAATGGGCACGCCGGACAACGTCACCCTGTGCCCTTCACGGGCCAATTCGCTTTGCCAGTCAAAAATCGCCATTTTTTCCTCACCTCATACCTGAAGAAGTTTTGTTTGAGTTTGAACAGACAACAAATCTCAATAAGTTCGAACTGTTAGACTTTTCTAAGAATACACTAAGGTAAACGATACGGAAATTTTCGTCAATTAAAAAGGTAGTTGCCTGACAATTGACATATAGCAGCCGCCAAATTATATTGCTTTAAAGCATAGAATATTGGTTAGCATTTTAAAGGACCTCATGGTGAACCATTCTGCTCAACCCCAAAATATCGAAACCGCGGGCATTATTCTCCTATCAGGCTTTCTGGGGGCCGGTAAAACCACTCTGCTCAAAAGAATACTTACCTGGGAAGCTGACCTTTCCGGAACCGTCGTCCTGGTAAACGAGTTTGGCGACATCGGGGTCGATGGCGCCTTGCTTAAAGATTCCGGTTCGGATGTTATCGAGCTGACCAGCGGATGTATCTGCTGCACGCTCAGCGCCGACCTGCATCAATCACTGATGCGTATCTGGTCTCAATTCAAGCCCCGCCGCATTTTAGTAGAGGCCTCCGGTGTCGCCGATCCCAAATCGATCACAACTGCCTTGCAGGAGCCGCGGATCGGTCAAAATATGGAGCTCAAGAAAATTATTACGGTGCTGGATGCAGAAATCTGGGGGGCGCGCGAAGCATTTGGGCAGCTTTTTTACAACCAGCTAGAAATGGCCCATTTAATCCTTTTAAATAAAATCGATTTAATGGCGGCAGAAAAAGTTTCGCAGTTTCTTGATGAGATCCATGACGTCATACCCGACTGCCAGGTGGTTCCCACAATTCACTGTGAAATCGATCCGGAAACCCTTTGGGCGCAGACAAAACCGAAAATGGCCGGACTAAAGCCGATCGAATTTTTCCAGCCGGCTTCGTTAAGCGGCGAATCTGATTCATCCGATTCACAACCTGATGGCCATGAACATGAGAGCCACCCTGCCAAGTCGGTTAACTTTGTAATGTTTTCCTTCCGGGATTCAGGAATCTTCGACGAAGCCCGCTTTAAAAAGTTTATCCGCAATTTACCCTGGGAATTATTTCGGATTAAAGGAACGGTTCGTTTCGCGGATCGTCTGGAAATGCTCAATTTTGTGGGCGGCAAAAGCGAATGGTCCCTATGGGAGGGTGAAGCTGAAACCCGGTTGGCCTTTATCGGATGGAAAATCGATAAAAATGAAACCCTCAAAGATCTCAAAGACTGCTTAGTTGAAACTTCCTAGTAGCGTGCCCCTCAAAAATGTTACAAAAGTCGTGTGGTATATTATGGTTCAATTGAGATTTTAACCGGTCTCTGGCCGCTGGCTACAGGTCACTGGCTGCTTGCCACTGGATCGGCCAGCAGCAAGAAGCCAGTAGCAAGAAGCCTAAAATACAACCGTGTTTTGTAAATTACCTGTAGGGCATAACACTAGGATGAAACCAGAATCTCTGCCGTTGCCTTGCCCAGCATTTGCCCGAGCCGTTCTTCAGTGCCCTGTTGAACCATTTCTTTGATAACGGCAAATTTCCCGAGAACCGCCTTCCGATATCCCAGGGCCAGGGTCGCCATCAAAAAACTAAAGTCGGAATAATATTCAGCTTCAAATTGGGTCTGCAGCTCGGCTAAAGCTTGATCGAGTTCGTATATCTGCTGCAAAATATCCATGAGCTGACTGTCGGAAATCGATTTTGCAGTTGCGCAGCGAACCTGATCACAGTAATCAATTTCAGATTCCACCGTTTGCGGGGGGAGCTCCAACCCAAAATTTTGCCACATCTGCCTTAATGCGTTGCGATCCTGCCGGCTTTCCTGAGTTCTGGCTGTGCCGTATTCGGGGCTCCACAGCCCATAGGCACGGCAGGCAAAAGGGCGCAATTCATAAATACCGCAGGCACCGTTTTCCAGGAAGGGACATCCGTTAGAACGAAGGGGATTGGTGAGATAAAATTCCAAAAAGGTACGCAGCATCTTGGCCCGGGCATCAGCACGCATTTGCTGAATAAGGTCGACCCATTGCAGGGCTTCGAGCCAGGTCATTTGCGGCAAAAATGTACAGCACACGCCGGGTTGTTCACACTGGCAGAGCGTCTCCGGCAAACTGATATATAAATTCTGCAGCTCTGAAAACAGGGGTTTTACTTCATTTATAGCGGCGTTTATTTCTTCGATCGTAATCATCTTCAACTATTGTTGATTATCAATACAGATCATAAGCTAGCAATCATCCAAAGATAATTTTATTTCAAAGGAATGTTAATTTTTAGTTTTTAATCCCGCTTATTTGGCCTCGGTTATTTTTGAACTGATAGAACCTATCTTAAAAATAGTAGATCGTGCTCAAGGGCAAGGCGAAAACCGATTCAAAAGTGGAGCATACACGGCAGTATTCGAGCATTTTGAATCGGTTTTCAACACAGCCATTGAGTACTAGATGCATGTTTAAGATAGGTTCTTTAACAGCATTTATAGAGCCTAAGCAGCTTCTCATCCATCACAAAATAAAATTTCATAAATGAGGATCCATCCCAGCGGGTTCTGACGCCGTGCACCGTATTGGCCAGGGCGATGGTGCTTCTGAGGTGGGTAATCATAATCAGCTGTTTACTATCGGCCACATCTTTAAGAAAAGCCTGCATCGACTTGTGGTTGGTATAGTCTAAGGAGGGCTCGACTTCATCCAGCAGAAAAAAGGGGCTTTCAAGTTGATGAAAAATCGCCAGCTTCAACGCCAGACTGGTGATGGATTTTTCACCGCCGGACATTTGATGCGCCCGGCGCAAACGATTGCCCGGAAGATTGACCTCGATCTCCAGCCCTCTGTCCCCATTTTTTGAAATCACATCCAGCTGAACCTCACCCAGCGGTATCAGATAAGACATATAGCGCTGAAATAAGGGACCAATAACATCTTGCAGGCATCCAACGGTATCGGCTTCGGATGGCAAATCCAGCATCTGCCGGATGCCGTCAAACCGCTGCCAGGGGTTCAGCTGAAGGATGTCATTAATTTGTTCCTGCCGGATGATGGTAGATAGACAATGCTTCAAATGATAGGCATCTAATTTTTCACGATACACTTCGCGTTCATAACGGGTTTTATCAATCCAGTAATGATCTTCCCCATTTTGGGTTCTTTCACGGGCCAGTCGGATGCCGGGTGCATCCTTATTGTGCCCCTCCTTAAGAAACAGCTCCACCCGTATTTTGGGTGCCGGCGGATAGTCCTTGCTGCCGGCAAAAAATAGTTCTTGTTTTTCATAACAGCGAACGCGGTCCAGGTCATTTTCGCCCAGTGCCCACACAATCGCATCCAGAATATTGGATTTTCCGACACCGTTATTTCCGATAATAACACCAATGCCGGGCTGAAAGCTCATGCTGGTTTCTTCTGAAAAGGATTTAAAGCCTTCAATGTTAACATCTTCCAGATAGATATTATTCATTTTGATTTTTTTCCTTATAGCGCCTGAGAATTTCGTCGATGAGTTCTTACTGCATGGGAATCAGGGATTCATAAACAAGATCTCCATCTAAAGCAACGCTGGGCAGGCACTTGGCCTTCAGTTCTCGAAAGCGCTGTACCCCGTCACGGGTGCGCATATCCCATTCATGCACTTCAATAATTTCCTGGATGTCTTGCGGTAAAACCTTTACCGATTCCGCCATATAGACGCAGGCGACTCATTGCCTGAAATCCGTTAACAGCACATCCACCAATACCGGTTGTGTCAAGAAAGCCTCCTTATGATTCCACCTTCATAATTTTCAGATCGGTCCGGCTGTCTTTTTCTTCCAGCAGCCCCCATGTCAACTCGGACCCATCCCATGCTGCGCCGACGCTGATAAAATCCTTGCCAGCGACGTGCCAACGGCCCCAGGTTTTCATCTGGCTGAATAATATGACATCAGCTTGAAATTGCGGGATCATGGCTTCCAGGGCCGGAAAAACTGTTTCGTCCTGCATGAAGTGGGTCAGTCCGCACACCATATTCATTTCCAAAGCAAAGGGTTCAAAATCCGAAAAATCAGGAAAAGACTGAAGATAATCACCGAAAAAAACCATACATTTGCGGTTGTTTAAGTGGAAGCTCAACACCTGGGGCAATTGAAGCAGCCAGTCTCTCGACCGTTGTTTGATAGTTGGCATATCGGAGCGTTCAGTGTTCAAGGAATAGTGCCAGTCGATTTCACCCTGAATCGCCAAAATATTATTTCGGCGGATGGTTTTTATCAGGTTCTCATTTTGCCGGGAGTCGCCGATAATATTGCCCAAACAAATAATGGCGTCGACATCACAGCTCTGGATGTGATCCAGGATTTTTTCCAGGCGCATATTGTCTCCCACTGGATTGGAGATGATGGCAACGGATCGCCTGGTGATGGTGTCTTCCTGCATCCTGAATGAATCGGCCGTATCCAGAGCGCCTTCTTCAACGGCCTGAATAGCACAGGCTAATTCCTGCGGGCAGGACGTATCGTTACGACAATCGATTCCCTTGATATAGTCCAGAACCTCTGCCAATGGTTTGCCTTCCAGCAAACGGGAAACCAGTTGGGCATTACCCGGACAGCCGCCTCCCACAAAGCGCAGATCCTTAATTTTTCCATCTTTAATTATGAAATGAATTTCAGGCGGACAGACCCCGCGAGTGTGATAAATATATTGGCGTGCAGCAACTTTTTTTATCATTTTTACAACCAATTCAATGAATACAAAGAACAAAGAAATATCCGCAGGACGCTCGCGAGCAGCAAGGCCTACCTCTCGCCGGCACCCAAAAATGCCGTGGCGGAAACCCAGGAATCAATGAGAATGTCAAGGTTACCCGGACGGGTTTCTTCACACAAGCCGAACAGGGCATTAAACTCAGCGGCGTTTTGTTTCATGGTCTCTTCGGACATAATCGGGGTGGGTATCAAGAGCGACCGCTCATAATCCTTGAACATCCGGCGGGCCATATCCACGCTTAAGTTACCGAAATCTTTTTCAAACATCCTTTGCCAGTGACAGGTCCACCCCGGAATCATAAAAAAGGTTCCCGCCACTTTGCATTGTTCTTCATAGTAGCTGCGGCGACCTCCGATGACCAGACCGACACAGTCATCCACCGGGTGGTCTTCGTCCATGGGGATGAAGATCGGCACACCGGCATCGGCCAAAAGCGCCTGTGGATTTTCCAACGCATTGCCGCACAGTCCGTATCCCAGCAGGATTGCATCGACCCGGGCGCCCATGGCGCAGGCCGCATCAACCAGGCCCTGTTGCAAAAGTTTTTTGCGGTTATGCAGCCCCAATTCCAAAACCTGCACCAGGACTTCCAGTCCGTTTTCCGTTGCGGGCGCGAACGAAGCCAGTTCGGTGACTCGATTCAGATTCCGGGTCTTGGCACGCTCGAACGCCTCCAGCAAACGCGCCGATCGGCTATTTTCCAGAACGGTTATTCCGGCGATATCCTGATCGGAATTGAGCAGATAGGCAAATTCGAGTTCTAAGATTTCACAGGTCAATATTCCCAGTACACTCATGATTATAGTTCTCCTACTTCACATTATCGGAGCTACGAAAATTATTCGAATTTCAAAAGATCATAACATTAATTGAGAAAATGAGCTAAAGTTTTAATTGATCTAAAATGAGCTAAAATTGAGGTATTCTATCAATTTAATAAAAAAGATAGAGCGAAGCGTTTCCTTAATTTTAGTCATTTTAGTCATTTTAGGCATTATATCGATCCTCTAATTCATCCAGCTACTAGTA
>CAJICI010000657.1_pt1 | contig 18884 bp, 16 predicted proteins | sample 9199571 | NCBI WGS metagenome assembly CAJICI01 (sample SAMEA7708329, study PRJEB35096) | sediment metagenome | biome: marine neritic benthic zone biome [ENVO:01000025]; feature: sediment [ENVO:00002007]; material: shallow marine sediment [ENVO:03000034] sea grass bed [ENVO_01000059] ...
ATCGGAATCGATGCCGAAAATCTGGGTCCCGATAAGATGTGGAAATACAAAGACCCGCAAAACGGCGAGCTCAAGGCGCTAAAGATCGATGAACGCTATATCAACAGTGTGGAAGAACGCCTGGGGCTTAAAACCGAAGAACAGCGCGAATCCTTTCGAACTTCGATTCGCAAAATCTACGGCCAGAAAATTTCCGTCGATCCGGATTATGATTTTATGGACAATCTGGAGCTGGTAAAAGCCGTCACCGACGTACGCCTCAAATCCGATATTGCCGGCGCCGGCAGCCTGATCGGCGCACTGGCCAACCGCACCAACGAGGAAAACCAGAAACTGTACGACCGCATGATCGAAACCATGCTCAACAAACTGGGCTACTGTCAGACCTGCGCGCAGAAGACAATAGAATATTTCTGCACGCAAGAAGACGAGAAATAGGATAGTGGAAATGGCCCTTTTTCCGCTGAGCGGCGTTCTCCGCAGGAAAGAGGGCATAGCGCATAGGGCATAGGGCAGAGCGTATAATCCGAACGGAGGGAAACCCATTTTCTAACGCTATGCGCTTTGCGCTTTGCCAACGCGAGATTTTTTAGACCTGACACCTGAAACCAGAAACCTTGGGCCAACGGCCGGAATAGTCATGGATCCAAAACTGATAGAGCTTTATGAGCGTTTGAAAGAAAAGGGATTGACGCCCGCGCAAGAGCGGAAGGTTCTGGCCGAGCTGGAAGCAGCCTATGTCCATGATACTCCGGATCTGAAAAAAGACGGATCCACAAAATCATTCCGCAAGTTCCAGAATATCTACAATTATGATGACCTGTCTTTCCTGCAGGGAATCACCGCACTGCAAAGCACCCATAACACCAGCCTGCGATCCATCGATGAGCTGCTCGAAAGAGATAAACAACGCGAAGAAGACGGATTTCCGCGTAAGATAAACGTGGGCCGCTTAATCAAACCGGGCAAGGCCGGCAAGGACAAAGTCGTTGTGGTTCCGTCCACTGTCGAAGAAAAATTTATGCATGACCCCTCCTTTCAGACCTCCGAAGAAGAGCCTTACGGGGGATCCGGCGACGGGGAAGAAGGGGAAGTGATCGGTGAGCAGCCGGTCCATGCCCCGGATGGCGGCGACGGCACCGGTCCGGGACAGGGTGAAGGCGCTCAGCACGAAATGGAATCCAATGCCTATGATCTGGGTCGGATTTTGACCGAGAAATTTCAATTACCGAACCTCAAAGACAAAGGCAAAAAACGATCTCTAACCCGCTACACCTACGACCTCACCGATCGCAACCGCGGATTCGGCCAGCTGCTGGATAAAAAAGCCACCCTGAGAAAAATTGTCGAAACCAATATTCACCTTGGCAATCTGCCCGATGTCAGCGCCATCGATCCCGCCCAATTCCTGGTATCGCCCACCGATATGGTCTACCGGGTGTTGTCGCGCGAAAAGGACTATGAATCCCAGGCCATGGTTTTTTTTCTGCGGGACTATTCCGGTTCGATGGTCGGCCGATCAACGGAACTGGTGGTTGCCCAGCATGTATTGATCTACAGCTGGTTACTGTATCAGTATGCCATGCAGGTGGAAACGCGTTTTGTGCTGCATGACACCGAAGCCTCGGAGGTAGAGGATTTTTATACCTACTACAATTCGGCGGTGGCCGGTGGCACCCAGGTATCTTCCGCCTTCCGTCTGGTCAATGAAATTGTTGAAAAGGAAAATCTGGTTCGGGACTATAATATTTACGTTTTTCACGGCACTGACGGCGATGATTGGGACACCGACGGCAAGGAGTCCATTCCGCAACTAAAAAAAATGTTGAGTTATGCCAGTCGGGTTGGAATTTCCATCGCCGAACATACTCAGGAAGCCACCCATAATACCGAAGTCGAAAAATATCTAAAAAAATCCGGACTGCTGACCGAAAAGGCGGATTTACTCAGATTGGACGTCATGCAGGAAAGTGCCGACGAGCCCAGGCTGATCGAAGGGATCAAAAATTTAATTTCAGAATAGGAAATGGGTAATAGGTATTGGGTATCGGGTATTGGTAATAAATTTTTAGCTGATCCGTTACCGGTTACCAATTCATAGTTACCAGTACCAAATACCCAATTACCAATACCTAAAGCTATGGAACTTGTTGATCAACATACCAAAAAGATCATGGAAGGGTGCAAAGAGCGGGCCCGGGAAGCCGGATTGCAATTTCAGGATGAGACCCTGGAGTATATCGTCACCAACCGCGACTTGCTGGAATTGACACCCAAACTGATGATACCCACCCTTTATGATTACTGGGTGCACGATGTCGAAGTCCTCAAAGAAAAGGGTCGCTATGAACTTTATCCCAGCAATCCGTATGAAACGGTGATCAATACGCGACCGGCGATTTCATACTACAATGACAACAATCCGGACTGGATGAATGTCATGATTTTTTATCATGTGCTGGCGCATATCGACTTTTTCCAGAACAATCTGTATTTCCGGCACACCTGGGATTATGACTTTACCGGTCGGGCGCTTTCGGACAAACGCATGATCGCCAAATTCAGGTCCGAAAAGGGCCGCTGGCTGGACTATGTAATCGAGTTCGCGCGCAGCATCGACAATCTGGTGGGCTACCACAATGAGCTTTCGGCTTTGAACCGGTCGCCGGTAACAACCAAATCCAAGATGCTGGATTTCTATTTTGATGAATTCCTGCAGTCGATCAAGAAGACCAAAGTAACAGAATACATAAAAGAAATCGAAAGATACAATGACTGCATCAAGGACAGTAAAGACCATGGTGAGAAAGCCTTTTTTTCAGAAATCTTCAGAAAATATCCTGAATTTGACGCCATCTACAAAAAAAGCCTGAAAGAAAATGGCGATCAAAAACTGGATTTGATGCAACATATTCTGGAGCACTCCGAGTTTTTAAACAAAGAAGATAATCGCTGGATGAAACCGGTCATCGAGGTCATACGCAAAACCTCTTTGTTCTTCCAGCCCCAGATTCGAACAAAGATCATGAACGAAGGCTGGGCCAGTTACTGGCACGAAAAGCTTTTCCTGCAGGATGACCGCATTGAAGGCCACGAGGTCGATTTTGCCCGCACCCACGCATTTGTGACCTCATTGCCCCGGGTGGGGATGAATCCGTATGCGCTGGGGATGCGGATTTTCCAGTACATCGAAGAACTGGCAGATAAAGGCAAGTATTCGATTGAGTTTAAACGACTGCTGGATGCCCGCGAAAGAGAAAAATTTGATGCCAAAACCGGAACCGGCCAGGCGTTTGTTTATAAAGTCCGCGAAAACTTGAACGATTTTATGTTTATCAACACGTTTGTGGATCAGGATTTGATCAATCGCAATAATCTGTTTGTGGCCGGCAAGCGACTTAATCAGAACAAAGGCGTGTGGGAGTATTACGTCAAGAGTCGCAAGGCAAAAGATTATCGTCAGATGCTCTTTGACTCATTATATCATCCCCCCCATATCAGCATTGACCCGGATAAGTCCAAAAACGGCGATCTTTATCTGTATCATCACTTCGAGGGCAAACCGCTGGTCAAGGATTTTATCACCAATACCATGATGGGCATTGAATATATGTGGGGTGCCCCCGTTAAACTGGAGACCAGCGAAGTCGAAAAGGTCGAATCCCAGAAAATTCAGATCCCGATTCCCGGATTGGCACTGCCACGAGAGGATGACGGCAAACAATTGGAAATAAAGTGGCAACGGGTTTTATACACCATGAAAGACCGTAAGCTTTCTAAGGTGACATTAACGAGCTCAGATGTCCATAAAACGGCTGCGACCTAAAACCGGAGATACCTCATGGGCAAAGTGAAAAAAGCCATACGTGCTCTGAAAAAAGAAGAAAAAACTGCAAAGCAAGATGTAAGCAGCGAGGATAGCATAAAAAAGGCAATGCTGAATCTCAATCAGGGCATGGGCACACAGGAGCAGCGTACCTCGATAACTTTTGAGGAGTTTCTTAACGAGCTGGTTGCCAATCCAAGAACCGTGATACGTGATATATTTCAGGTGTTTCACGATATGATAAAAGCCTATGTCGGCGAAGGGATTGATGAATACCCCGATGATCCCGAATCCATCCAATATGCCTATTACGACTGCAGCAAATTGTTTGTGGAAGGATCAGACAACCCGTTTTTTGCAGACCGCCTGTTTGCCAATCGGTTTGTCAAACTGGTGGAAGCCTTAAAGTCCGGTACCCAGCAAAATAAGATCTATATTTTTAAGGGCCCGCCCGGCTGCGGCAAAAGTACCTTTTTAAACAATCTGCTCACCAAGTTTGAAGAATATGCGAATACCGATGACGGGTTTCGATATGAGACGGTCTGGCGTTTTGATCGCAAAATATTCGGTCAATTCAGAGATTACGAGGCCCACCCGATACTCACGCAATTGTCCAGCCTGCTGGAAGGTTCTCCCGCGGATCCGATTGATTCAGTTGGTAACAAAAGTAAACTCAATCCGTCGACAGCCGCAAAAGAAATGCTGACTGACAACCACGCGCCTTACATGGTTGAGGACTATGTTGAAATCCCCTGCCCGAGTCATGACAATCCACTTCTGATGATTTCTAAATTTTATCGGCGGGAATTTTTCGATGATTTATTCAAGAATGATAAATTCAAATGGCAACTTTCTACCGAAAAAGAATTTGAATGGCTATTCAAAGCCCAGCCGTGTACGATTTGCAGTTCCTTATATGAAGCGCTGCTGGGTCGGTTGAAAAGTCCCCAGCGGGTCTTTGAGATGCTGTATGCGCGACCCTATCGATTCAGCCGGCGCCTGGGTGATGGCATCAGTGTCTTCAATCCCGGCGACCAGCAATTGAAGCAAAATGTGATGAGCAATAGCATGCTCCAGCGGCGAATCAACAATCTGCTCAGGGACAGCAACCTGGTTAAATACATTTTTTCCCAGTATGCCAAAACCAATAACGGCATTTATGCCCTGATGGACATCAAATCGCATAATACCGAACGCCTGATCGAGCTGCACAATATTATCAGCGAAGGGGTTCATAAGGTGGAAGATATCGAGGAAAACGTCAATTCTCTTCTGCTGGCGGTAATGAACCCTGAGGATGAAAAGAACATCCAGGGTTTTCAATCATTTTTAGATCGGGTGGAATATATCAAGATTCCCTATGTTATGGACCTGTCAACCGAGGTGGAGATCTATCGCAACATTTTCGGCCGTCACATTGATGAACGCTTCCTGCCAAGAGTGCTTCACAATTTTGCCCGGGTAATCATTTCCACGCGCCTGAACCCCAAATCAGACGCCATGCTGGAATGGATCAACGAACCGGCACGCTATCGTCTTTTTTGTGATGAAAAGTTGCAGCTGCTCAAAATGGAAATCTATACCGGATACATCCCCAACTGGCTATCGGAAAAAGACCGCAAACGGTTAACGGCCAAGCGGCGGCGGAAGATCATTGCCGAATCTGAAAAAGAAGGCGATCATGGTATTTCCGGCCGTGATTCCATTAATATATTTAATATATTTTTCTCGACCTACACCAAGGAAGACAAACTCATCAACATGTCGGATCTGTGTAATTTCTTCACCAAAGCCCGCAAAGAAATCAGGGATCTGATACCGCAAGGGTTTTTGGATTCGCTTTTGCGCATGTATGACTACACTATTTTACAGGAAGTCAAAGAGTCCCTGTACTATTACAATGAGGAGCAGATTGCCCGGGAGATTCAAAACTACCTGTTTGCCATAAACTTTGAAATCGGTTCGGTTGAAACCTGCACCTACACCGGGGAAAAACTGGAAATTAGCGAAGACTTTCTTGAAGGGATTGAAGGCAAATTGCTGGGGCCGAAGGCAGATAGAAATCAACGCAAAGCCTTCCGGGAGGAAACCCAGAAAGAGTACACTACCAAGACCCTTACCCAGGAGATCATGGTCGAAAACGTTCCGATTGGGGAAACCAAAATATATCAATCCATGCACGACCGCTATGTGCATAACTTAAAAGAAAAAGTGCTGGATCCCTTTCTTGAAAACGAAAACTTTCGGCGCGCCATAAAAGATTATGACGAAGAGGATTTCAAAACCTATGACAAACGGATCCGAGACGATGTCACCTATCTGATCAACAATTTGTGTGAAAAGTGCAAGTATACCGAGCAGGGCGCCAAGGAAATCTGTATTTACGTCATCGATAATGATCTGGCAAAGAAGTTCGCTGAAGCCTAAGAAGAAAGTTTTGGGGTGGGGGGACTCATATCACGGTTTTTTTCAACGCAAAGCCTGCCGAATATAAAACTTACCATATCTCGCATTTGCAGAACGCCATCTCGCGAACATTGCCGGTGCTGATAGGCGTAATTTTCTACAATGGTCGTTTGCTTCCAGGCCACCTTTGCGGCCACCTCGATGCTACCATCTGCTTTGCGGTCATTTACCGGCTGGTTTGAATTTGCGCTTTAAGACAATCGCAGTATTCGTCAAAGATAAAGTACATACAGCGATGCTCATAGCTTGATTTTTCAAAAAAGCTGCATTTTTCCTGTTGTTTGGAATTTTCCGCAGTGCAAATGGACATTTTTTCCTCTTTGCAGTAATTGGTTTCCGAACAACTCATCTCGAATACCTCCCGAATCAGACCATAGTATACAACATAAACTCAGATCCAATATGCGGTCCACATGGTTATTATCGCTAATAAAAGCAGAATTCATGCCAATTTGGCCGGCTAAATTTTTCTTTTTTATTTCACGAATAAGTGCGACAGGTTAGCCGAAATTCCATCCGGGCCAATCTGTGCAAATCCTTATGGGCTGTCAAATCATTGACCATCGCTGTTATCAAGACATGTACTCTGGCCAAGATGAAAGTCGATCGTTCAGGTTGAACTTTAAGGTTAATCTGATTATGTTATCTTTAATTTCGGCAAATATTACCGAATACTATAACTTTATTTTCTCATAGGATGGGAAATAGATGGAATGGCTTGAAGAAAAAAAGCGCCGCATTCAAATGAATAACCGCTCAGAAAGTGCCAATGAGGCCTACTTCGGTTATGAGCGTATCAGCACAGCGGCCAAAACCGATCGGGTTATACAGCATTTTAACTCCGTCGCCCGGCATTATGACTTTATGAATACCCTGTTAAGTTTCGGTATCCATTATGCCTGGAAGCGCACAGCCGTCAGAATGCTAAAACTCGTTCCCGGTAATCAAATCCTGGATGTGTGCGGCGGAACGGGTGATCTGGCCATCCTGGCTGCAAAAGCGACCGGTCCGGCGGGTCGTGTTGTTATTTACGACATCAATCGCGCCATGATCCAGGCCGGCATGCAAAAGGTGATTGACACCGACATTGAGGATCGCCTGGGGTACATACAGGGGAACGCCGAGTGCATCTCATTTCCCGACCGCCATTTTGATACCGCCATGGTGGGTTTTGGTATCCGCAATGTCACCCGGATGAAAAAGGGTTTTGAAGAAATGTATCGCGTGCTGAAGCCCGGTGGGAAATTGATGTGTCTGGAGTTTTCCAAACCCACCTGGCCCGTTTTTCGCTGGCTGTATGATTTTTATTCGTTTTATATCATGCCGTTTCTGGGCCAATTAATTGCCAGCAACAGAAAAGCGTATACGCATCTGCCGGAATCCATTCGCATGTTTCCGCTGCCGGATGAGCTTGCAGAAATACTTAAGAAAATCGGTTTTTCAGAGGTCACCTATCGCAGCCTGACCAATGGAATCGCCGTCATCCATCTGGCAGTCAAGTAATTTGAATATAAACTGGCATCAGAAAAGAGTGCGTCTATGAAACTCAACCTGATCGAGCGCTGGTATGTAAACAGCCCGCTAAGAAGAGCTGCACAACTGCTGGTTATGCAGTGGTTCAGGAGCACGGTGGTATTGGAAACCGGCAAAACCATTTTAGAAGTGGGATGCGGCCACGGTGTGGGCGCCAAAATGATTTCAGAAACCTACCATCCCGGCCGGCTCTATCTGCTGGATTTAGACCTTCAAATGATTCAAAAAGCCAGCCAGCGTTTAAACGGTCAAAATGAAAATCATATCTACCTCTGTGTGGGAGATGCTGTCCGGCTTCCTTTTGGGGATGATTCCGTAGATGCGATCTTTGGTTTTGGGGTTTTGCATCACGTCCCGGACTGGCAAAAAAGCTTAGCAGAAGTTGCCCGGGTCCTGAAGCACGGTGGTGCCTATTTTATGGAGGAATATTATCCCAGCCTATATCAAAACATTATCACCAAACATGTCCTGGCCCACCCCGATTCTGATCGCTTCGACAGCCTCGAGCTGCGCCAGGCATTTCCAGACGCCAACCTGTCCTTAACCCATACCTTTGAATTAAAACGTATGGGAATCCTGGGCGTGGGCTTCAAGGCCGACGCACAGTCCATCTCCTGCAAGCGCAATGGAACCGCCTGCCAGGTTATTTCAGACTGAGCACATGCCAGACGCCAGATGAATACCCCCAACCTTGTGATACGCCTTTCATAGCAGAAATACTGGCAAGACTGCGATATGCTCAAAATACATGAAATTTGAGTGAATTTGTGTTATTGGCAAGAAACCACACGTTCGCTTGAAACCTTAAACTTGACGGAGAGACCACCATTCATGAATCTACTGGCAATTGTAGGAAGTGGACGAAAAGGTAAAGCGACGGATACACTGGTCGACAGGGCAATTGAGGGGGTAAAGTCCAAAGCCCCCAACAGCCAGGTGAAGAAGTTACACTTGATGGATCATGACATTCAATTCTGCAGGAATTGTCTTGCCTGCCGGGACAGCCAGACGGAAGATCCAGCAGCGAAGTGCACGATACGGGATGATATGGACTATATCAGGGAAGATGTCCTCAACGCTGACGCGCTTATATTTGGCACTCCTGTACATATGGGTTATGCGACGGCCGTCATCATGACATTCCTGGAGAGAATTTGCTGGACCTTTGGAAAGCCTGGAAGAAAAGTTTTTACGATTCAAGGCTGTCCTATGCCAAGATCTGACAAGAAACGCAAAGCCGTTATTATTGTTACATCGGGAATCGTACCGCCCATGTACAGGAAATTTTGCGACTGGGCAACCAGCCAGATTAAGGGAGTGGTTATCGATTCATTGAACGGGCAAATCGTCGGCGACATGTACGCCGGTGATATTGAACACCGGGGCGTTGAGCACTATTTTGACAAGGCATTCAAACTCGGTAAAAGACTTGTATAGGTGATTTGACGATCCATTATTGAAAACTAGCTAACAAATGCTGAGCAAGGATTATCAGTACTTTTATCCTGTCAACTCGTGAACTCAAACGTTTTGAAGCCAGATATCGCCAACATATCAACTCTTTTTAATCCTACCCAACCGTTTGGAAATCTAATATCCCTGGTCGCTAAAAAGGATGTTGGATTATGACAGAAACCAATAGCAAGCTGAGGCGTTTACTTGGGCTGGCGGTCAAAGCATTCATTCTGGCTTCGGTTGTGGCTGTTTTCCTGCCGGTACCGCAATACGCCGATAGCCTCAGCGATGAGGAGTATATTGTCTGGCTGGCGCGGTTGATATGGGTGCTAATGCTGACCGTCGGTGTCGGTGTTGTGCTGCTGCTGGTTGGCTTCCTGGCCAGAAAACTGCAAAACAAAACGTGAAAAACCCGGTGATGTTAGCCTTTTACGAAACCTGTATTATCTGCTGGATTCAACAAGCTTCGCATCCCTTTTAAAACCTGATATATCTACATTGTATCAAAGGTTTTTAATGCCATCAAAAAGTTGTGAGATCACATTACGATAACTGTATTTTTTCTTTTTGCTCTCTGGGTAACGAAGAACGACAAAATCAGAAGGCCTTTAGCGATTAAGCTAATAGGAGAAAATTCTTAGTCTTCCCAAAAGGAGGGCTATAGCGACCAAAAGAAAGAAACAGCCTGGAAAAACAAGAAATGCTTTCGCCCAATCCCACAAAGAAGTGGGTTCGACTTCTTTTTTTATGATTAAGGATTCGTCGATATGCTCATGGTTTTTTCTGACAAAGTCTCTGGCATAATATGGCAAGACCTGATCCGCCATGTATCTCTTGAAATCCTCATCAATTCTATCACCGGTAATCGACCAGCCTTCTGCAGATTTACGGAATAATTCATATTCGGTCCTGCCGGTTGCCAGGGAAATTTTGTAAAGAGAATTCTCCATTGCAAGCTGATCCGCCTGGCTTTCCTTTTTATACTTCAGATAAAAAACCCAGAACAGGTATCCCACCAGCAATAGCGCGCAGATTCCCGCAATAAAATTTGCTTCAGGTGCATATCGGGGTCCTTGATCCACGTCGTTAAAGACTCTGGGCGGTTGAAGTGGGGTCATTCTGCCCTGGAGGTTAATAAAATCCTCCGAAATGAAATAAAGACTCAGAAAGACAGCCAGGCCAAAAATTACCAGCGCAGCAATGCAAATATAAGCCAATAATTTTTTATCCATCCTGTTATTGCCTGTGTGAAGGTTGGAAGCAATAAGATATCGTACTTTTAGACATTAATATTAGATATATATACATTTTTTAAGTATATTTGTCCATAATATTTAAAAAGTGGTGAAAAAGCATCATTCGGCTGGAAGAAAAAGCGGATCGAGCCCGTTTAAAATTATAAAAACGAAACCGGCTTGTGGGGCTTTAGATCTTGTCCGAGGGCCCCCGCAAAATGCGGAATTTCACATCTGATTTTAATGCATTAAGGTGTTCAAACGGCGTGAAGATAATTTACCAATACTAAAATCGGTTCTGAGCGTTTAGGTTTTGGTTCCCCGCTTAAAAGCGGGATTTCACATCTTGATTGAATAAATTAAGGTGTTCAGCAGGGCAAGGCGCGAGGAGTCGGAATGACGGAGCGTACTTATAGTAGGTGAGTAGATTCCGACTTCGAGTAACACGGCCCTGGGCTAAAAGATGAGCGCTCAGAAACAATTTTTAGTCGTGTTCGACGGGAAACGTCATCGAAGCCCCAAACCATCCGATAACGGTAATCATCGGAATCAAAGACAAAACGAGCAGCAAATAAAGAAGGCTGAAGCCTTTTAGGGAATCCAGTACATCTGGAACAGAAATGCGCCAGATGAAAATGGTGATCTCGGTGACGAGCAAAATCAGCGTAAGGGGCATTTTAATTTTGACCGGACGCATGGGTTTGGCCATATAGTTTAGCCACCAGGTGTATACGCCGGTTGAAATGCCCACGACGGTGAACAAAATCCCACCTGCCAGACAATGCAACGCCGTAATCTCAAATGACTTGTTACCCGTAATCAGGTAAAGGATATTAAACACAGCAGTGGCAAACGCGAAAACAATGGGAAAGTGCACCGTCATGGGATGGGGATGGCGCCTGAGGAAGGGGTATTTTTCCAGCAGCCAGGCCAATGCTTGCGGAATTTCCTGTTCTACGACCTCTTTTTTAAGTATCCCAACCTGCGGATAGCGTTCGAGGACATCGGTTTCATGCGGTGCCCCCTGGATATCGGCTGTCAGATCCTGGCCCGCATGATGGCGCTTCATATGCAGGCCGTTGCGCCAGAGCTTGCTGTCTGTCACATCATAGACTTTGCCTTTATAAGCAACATAAATAGGTCTGCCTTCGTTACCATCAAATTTTTCCAAATCCGCAATTTCAAATTCCTGCATGTAGGCCCCTCCTCAAATATGCCCGATCAGATAAGCAGCTTGATGACGACAACAACCAGCAATGCCAGCGGGTAGTAGCTGGCTTTGTTAAATAGTATCATCGCATGTGAACTTTCTTCACTCCGAAACAGCTTGATGGTCGGAAGCAGAAGAAAATAAAACCCCACAAATGCAAATGCGATAATAAAAGGCAGTTGGAACGCAATATTCGACAAAATCAGCAAAACTCCTGATAGAATGACCGTCAGGATGATTGAACCAAATATGATGACATTGGCCTGTTCCAGACCGAAACGAATAGGGATGGTCTGGGCCTTAAAGCGCACATCTTCTTCGATATCGGTCCAATCATTGGGAACATTCTGGCCACCAATCTCCCAGAAAAAGATGAGCAAAAATAGGACGATCAGATAGGCCACTGATGGATTCGGGTCGACCGCAAACACGGCGGCGATCGGGCCGGCGGCCTTAACCACACCGCTGAGAATCGTACGCGACGGGCTAATATTCCACATCAAGCAATAAATGGTTTCCAGAATGCAGCCGCCAACGAAAATCAGAACACATATGGGATTTAACAGATAGGCGCCGATTAAAGCCAGCAGCGCCCAGGCAAGCCCCCAGGCCAGTCCTTCTTTGAAGCTCAAAAGACCTCGCGCCATGGGATGTCGCACCAGCATGGCATCGAGATCCTGGCAATCATTGACCTCCCGTAAGTTTCCTTTTTGGAGCTTCTTTTTATCGGATCGGTACCCCACAACATCATTGAGCGCATATACAGCCGTATATCCCGCGAAGACGGTTATCAGCCCCAGACCGATAATTTTAATTGAAGGAAAATAACCCAGCCACAGCAACGAAGCCAGGGCTGCTGTGCACATATCCAACAGCCCATGCGGCGTTCGCGACAGTGCCCAGAAGAGCTTCAGGCGCGCAAAACCCGTAAAATCATACTGGCACGACGTTTCGGCCATAAATCTTATCCTTCTTGCAGTTTGCAGTCCTGATCCCACTCCGGACAGGCAGACTTCATGTCAGCGGTGTATTTTTCCATGCATTCGCCGCATTCCATATCGAAATTTTCTACATCTCCATATTTTTCTTTGATCTGCTCGGGGGTGAGCGTTGTCAGTTCAGTGCAGCCGCATTGCGGGCAGGCAGTTTTAACCTTATAGTACTCTCTCGCCATTTAGTTCCTCCTTCTTTAGAAGCTATCTCAAAAAGGCATCTAACGCCCAAGGGCTTTGTTGCCCCGGATAAACGGGATTGCACATCTATTTTTATGAAAAATAAGGTGTGCATCAAACCGATTTAAATTTGGCCACTTAAGTCCGCGCCTTGGTGAGAACCTTAAGTTTTTAAAATCAGATGCGAAGTCCCGCATTCAAGCGGGGGACGTGATCTACTATTTTTAGGATAGCTTCAATTATATTCAAATTACTTGAATTGGTTTTTCAGCCAATCGTCGAATTCCTTTTCACTTAAAATGTTTTCTTCAAGTATCACGTCGCGAACGGTTTTGCCGAATTCATAGGCTTTTTTGGATACCGCCGCGGCCTTATCGTAACCAATCTTTGGTACCAACCCGGTGGCCAGTGCCAGGCTTTTTTCAATATAACCGGCGCAGGTTTCCACGTTGGCGCTGATCCCGTCAATACATTTGTTCACAAACACATCTGCTGCAGATGCCAGCAGGTCAATAGATTGCAGAAGATTGTAAGCCATTACCGGCAGCATCACGTTAAGCTCAAAATTGCCGGCCTGACCCCCCATCATAATGGTGGTATCATTGCCCATCACCTGGGCGGCAACCTGGATAACGGCTTCGGGTATCACCGGATTGACCTTGCCCGGCATAATGGAAGAGCCCGGCTGCAGTGATGGCAGATTGATCTCTCCGATGCCGCATCTGGGGCCTGAGGCCAGCCATCTGATATCGTTTGCAATTTTGATAAGACTGACAGCCAGTGTTTTGAGAGCACCGCTGGTTTCCACGGCAGCATCCTGTGCTGCCTGGGCTTCAAAATGATTGGCCGCCTCCTGAAATTCAATGTTTGTTTCCTTAGCAAGCAGGGCAATCACCCGGGCGGCAAATTCGGGATGGGCATTGACACCGGTTCCCACAGCCGTGCCGCCCAATGCCAGCTCGCAGAGCCGCTCATCAGCAGCAGCGATCCGCTTGATGCCCAGCTCAATCTGGCGGGCATAGCCGGAAAACTCCTGACCCAACAGCATCGGCACCGCATCCTGCAAATGGGTACGGCCGATCTTGTGAATACCTGAAAATTCTTTGGCTTTTTTGGCAAGCGTGTCAGTAAGCCTGTTAAGGGCGGGAATAAGGTGCTCACGGATGGACATAAGGGCGGCAATGTGGATCACCGAAGGGATCACATCATTGCTCGACTGACTTAGATTAACGTGGTCGTTGGGATGGACCGGCGATTTGCCGCTTTTTTTACCGCTTAATATTTCATTGGCTCGGCAGGCGACAACCTCATTCATATTCATGTTGGTTGAGGTGCCGGAGCCGGTTTGAAATAGGTTGACCACAAACTGGTCGTCAAACCGGCCATCAATGACTTCCTGGGCGGCGGACACAATTGCATTGGTCAGTTTTGAATCCAGTAATTCCAGATCCAGGTTTACCCTGGCAGCACATTTTTTTAGCAGTGCCAGCGCACGGATAAAAGATACCTGTAACCTTAAATCACCAATGGGAAAATTATCGGCTGCCCGTTGGGTCTGGGGTCCGTAATAGGCAGACTCCGGAACCATAACGGTTCCCATCGTATCCTTTTCTTTCCGATATTTCATAGTCAATGGCCCCGGGTGGCAAATTACCGGGCCGGCATGCGTTCAATATTCGCCTTGAGCTGCGCGATTTCAATGCCAAGGCTGATACATTGCTCGCCGCCAATACATTTTTCGGCATCCCCTTCTTCCAGGAAGGTTTTCAGCTCATGCCGGTCCTTTTTTAAATCCACCACCCAGGTGTTTTGATCCTTATCAAATTCAACGTTGACATCAATGCCACAGGCGCCGATATCCGGATACAATGCGATAATCTTTTCGCAAAGTTCTTCTTTATCAATCATGATCATTTTCCTTTTATCATAACCTCTGTGTAGAGGGAATAGCTTTTTAGTTTTATAGGTTCCAGTGCTCTGGACTGCATCTCAAATTATTACCATGTAATTAATCTAATCCCGAATTCAAAAAATTCAAAAGAACGGTTAAATAAGAATGCATTTTTACATTTTTTTGCGAACAACATTAATCAAACTGCCGGCCAGAACCATCTGGATTTGACGGTCGCTAAACTTATAGTCAACAACAATATTCAAATTTCGGGTTTTGTTAAAAAGGGTTATATCCTTCCCCTGCTCCAGGGCCTGCCGTACCTCTTTGAGGACCAAAATATCGTTGGCATCAATAAGATCCCAATCATCTGGATCGCTGAAAGTTAACGGTAAGATACCGAAGTTGATTAAGTTTTGCCAATGAATCCGGGCAAAACTTTTGGCAATAACTGCTGCCAGTCCCAGATATCGTGGCGCAATTGCGGCATGCTCACGGCTGGAGCCCTGCCCATAATTGTCACCGGCCACGACAAAGAAGGCCTGTTGCCCGTGATCAATGACCCGCTCATAAAAGCTTTCGTCGATACGCTCGAATACAAACTTGCTGATCTCGGGGATATTGCTACGGTTGGGTAATACTTTTGCTCCGGCAGGCATGATTTCATCGGTTGAAACGTCATCCCTGACTTTTAGCAATACAGGTCCTTCGAGATTTTTCCGCAGCGGAGTAAATCTTGGCAATGGTTTGATATTGGGACCTTTTTCCAGATCAACGGAAAGGGACTGATCAGATGGAGGCACCAGCATATCCGTATTGATATGAATCTTGGATGGTTCTTCAAAATGCGGATAGTCCATGTCCAGATCGCGCGGATCCGCAATCACACCGGTCAACGCAGAGGCAGTGGCCGTCTCCGGGCTGCATAAATAAACCTGATCCTCTTTGGTGCCGGACCGGCCGGGAAAGTTTCGAGGAACCGTGCGCAGGCTAATACGCCCGGTGGCCGGCGCCTGGCCCATCCCGATACAGCCGCCGCAACCGGCCTGATGAATGCGGGCCCCGGCGCGAATTAATTTCTCCATCAGTCCCATCGAAATCAGGTTTTCCAGAATCTGTCGGGAGGTGGGATTGACATCAAAGGAAACACGATCGTGCACCTGTCTCTCGTCGACTATGAGAGCTGAAATTGCAAAGTCGCGCAACCCCGGATTGGCCGAGGAACCCACATAGGACTGATAAATCTCTCTGCCGACGACTTCCTGCACGGCGACCACATTGCCCGGGCTGCTGGGAAGCGCAATCAAAGGCTCCAGTTTGCCAAGGTCAATTTCATCCACTCCATCGTAGGCGGCCCCCCTGTCGGCAACGATCTTTGTCCAGTCCGCCTCCCGATGTTGGGTTTTTAAGAAAGCTTTAACCGCATCATCAGATGGAAATACAGTGGTGGTTGCGCCCAGCTCCGTGCCCATATTGGCAATCACGTGACGATCCATTGCGGTCAGGTTTTTTAATCCCGGGCCGAAATATTCAATTATTTTACCTACACCGCCATCCACACCATGACGGCGCAGCATTTCCAGAATAACATCTTTGGCACTTACCCAGGCCGGCAGCTTTCCGGTCAGTTTGACGCCCATGATCTGCGGCATCTTTAAAAAAATCGGCTCGCCGGCCATCGCCATGGCCACTTCCAGGCCGCCGGCACCCATGGCGAGCATTCCGAGCGAACCGGCGGCCGGTGTGTGACTGTCGGATCCCAGCAGTGTTTTTCCAGGGACACCAAAACGCTCCATGTGGACCGGATGACTGACGCCGTTTCCGGGCCGGCTGTACCAGAGGCCAAATTTTTTACAGGCACTCCGCAAAAATAGATGATCATCGGCATTGCGAAAATCGGTCTGCAGCAAATTATGATCCACATACTGGGCGGACAAGTCGGTTTTTACCCGGGCAATTCCCATGGCCTCAAACTCCAACATCACCATGGTGCCGGTGGCATCCTGGGTCAGGGTCTGGTCGATTTTCAGGGCGATTTCTTCACCCGGTTCCATGCGGCCTTTGACCAGATGGGGTTCGATTAATTTCTGGGCTACGTTTCTTAACATCCGCCTAACGCTCCCGTTCTAAAAATCAAGGTATCAGACTTTGGCCCTATGAGGCGTGCCTGGTTTCTGTGTTCCGGCATATGGCTTCTGGCCGCTGGCTCCTGGCAGCTTGCTGTCGGTCGCTGATCGCAGGTTCAAGCCAGTAGCCAGAAACAAGCAGCCAGCGACTTAGGAATTGAACCTCTGAACCTCTGAACGTTGAACCTTTGAACCTGGTAATTAACGGCTGATTCCAACGGCACGGCGCACATTTTCAAGTATCGGGCCGGCGAGTGCCCGGGCCCTGTCAGCCCCTTCATTTAATATATGATCCAGGTGATTTTTGTCATCTAACAATTTGAAGTAAGTATCTCGGCGACCACCGAAAAATTCATTTAGCAATTCATACAGTTCCTGCTTGATTTCGCTGTAGGCCAGCCCTCCGCTGATATACGCATTACGCCTGGATGCGACCATATCCGGAGGAGCGAAATATTTGAATATGTTAAATACATTGCATTCATCCGGATTTTTCGGATCCTCCGGTCGTGAGGAATCCGTTACGATGCGCATCACCTGTTTGCGCAGGGATTTGGCATCAGTAAATATCGGGATGGTGTTATTGTAATTTTTGCTCATTTTGCGGCCATCGATGCCGGGAATGGTCATGACTGCCTCCTGAATGAGCGGTTCGGGCACCGCCAATATTTCCCCGCAGTTGTTATTTACAGCAAGCGCAATATCGCGAGCAATTTCGACATGCTGTCTTTGATCCTGGCCCACAGGTACGAAATTGGATCCATAGAGCAAAATATCAGCAGCCATCAAAACCGGGTAGCCATAAAGACCCGCATTAACATCGGCATCCGGTTGTTTTCCGGCCTCAATATTGGCATCCACCACCGCCTTGTAAGCATGCGCCCGGTTGAGCAACCCTTTGGCCGTAAAGCAATTTAGAATCCAGGTAAATTCATAGATCTCCGGGATATCCGATTGCCTGAAAAAGATGGCCTTCTGAGGGTCCAGCCCCATCGCCAGCAGGGTAGCAGCCACATCGTACAAATACTGATTTAAGGTGAATCTGTCCTTAAGTGTTGTCAGCGCGTGATAATCGGCTATAAAGTACAGGGTTTGGTAATTTTCGATCAGGTCGAAGGCCGGTCTGATCATCCCCAGATAATTTCCAATGTGTAACGTGCCGGTCGGTTTTATTCCGCTTAACGCAATTTGTTTCACAGGCGCAACTCCCCCTCCCCATTCATACCGGAATCTTGCATATGAAAGGCTCTTACTTGTGCAAAATTCACATAGTATAATAAACGCTTAGGTAAATAAATTAAGACGGTCGGGAGGATTTGACAAGCTTAACAGACAGGATTCATCAACCCCTGGGCCGCTCCATTTTAATGGCAAACATTAACAGGGCCGGGATAACGAAAACAGTGAAGACTGTTGAAATGGCCAGGCCGCCTAGAACCACACTGCCCAGTCCTCTATAAAACTCGGATCCCGGACCGGGCACCAGCACCAGCGGCAGCATACCAAAAACAGATGTGGCTGCACTCATGTAAATAGGTCGCAAACGGGTGCGCGTGGACGCCAGCACCGCTTCCCGATAAGGCATGCCATTGAGCCGGACGTTGTTTAAGGCCTGATGAACAATGAGAATGGCATTGTTGACCACCACGCCGACAAGGATGATAAACCCCAGCATGGTGAGAATATCAAAGGGCTGTGGCGCAATAAACCAGTTAACCAGCTTGAGCCCCAAAAGTCCGCCGACCGCTGCCAGTGGCAAAGTAAACATAATAATTAGCGGATAAATAAAATTGCCGAACAAAGCGGACATGAGCAAATATGCGATGATGGCCGCCAGGATAAAATCCCACTGCAGGATCCGGCGGGTCTCGGTGAGTTTGTCGGCCACACCGCTCTGTCTCACATCGGTTCCCTGCAGCGTGCCTTGCCCCGTCATGGGACCGATGACCCGTGCATTGATGGTTTCCATG
>CAJICI010000217.1_pt1 | contig 18441 bp, 15 predicted proteins | sample 9199571 | NCBI WGS metagenome assembly CAJICI01 (sample SAMEA7708329, study PRJEB35096) | sediment metagenome | biome: marine neritic benthic zone biome [ENVO:01000025]; feature: sediment [ENVO:00002007]; material: shallow marine sediment [ENVO:03000034] sea grass bed [ENVO_01000059] ...
GGACAAACCGGACTGGGGACGGGTCAGCGACACCAAAATCGCGGCTATTGACGGTGGCTTTCTGGAAGTATGGCGCATCGACCCCGATTTATCGTCCCGGGGTACGGTGGTTTTTGCCCATGGATGGGGCCGAAATCGTGATCGTATGGTCTCGCGAGCCAGGATCTTCAGTCAATGGGGATTTACAACGGTAATTCACAGCGCCCGGGACCACGGCGGGTCCAGTCGCAGGCGATTTATGCATGCCGGACGGTTTGCCGAGGATATTGAGAGCATCCTCGATTGGGTCGATGAGCCGGTGGCTTTATACGGCCATTCGGCCGGGGCCGGAGGCGCCATTATCGCTGCTGCGAGGAACCAGAACAGGATTAAGCTCCTGTTTCTGGAGGCCTGCTACGCCCATACTGAAGAAGCGCTGCTCAGTCTCTACAGATGGTTCAATCCGTGGTTCGGAAAGCTGTTCGGTCCCATGATCATATTCTGGATGAACCTTTTTTACGGCAACAAACTGGAGACAGTGAGCCCGGCACGTTTGGCGCCCGGTCTTCAAATGCCGGTTTTGCTGATCCACGGTGAAAAAGACAGTCGGTTTCCACTGGCCTTTGCCCTGACCTTGAAGGACAGCTTTGCGCCCGGTCTGGCGGATATGTATATTGCCGAAGGTGTCGGGCACAGCGATTCCAGCCTGACACCAGGCTATCCGGATGCAGTAAAATCTTTTATAGACAGAAGATGGCAGACAAATGAAAGGGTTGATGGGCGAATTTAGGTGCAAAGCTGCGATTTGGGTTATTGGTTATATCAGGGGCAAGGTGATTTTCTAGTGATGCGCTGCATGAATTATCATTTCACCTGCGACGGACCTGGCCTAAAATAATAATTCATTCCGCTTCGGTCTGCGCTTTGAGCGAAAAACTCCTCTAACCAGTAACGAATAACTTCCCATTGATGGACATCAATTGGGGATTCAGCCCAATAGATGCATGGCCTTGAGAAAAGGCCGCGGATCCACCAGGTGCCTGGCGAACCAGCTTTTATGCTCATCCATGCCGCCCAATCCCAGAGCCAGGGACAGAATTTCTGAAAAATGCAGGACCGGCATCTTTTCCTCAAGGGTGGTTCGAACTTCCAGATTCATGTGGCACATGGCACAGGCTGTCACAATACAGTCCGCCCGGGCGTTGATGGCCCCCTGGATGATTTCGTTAACCATGGGCGTGACGACTTCCGGTCGTGCTACGGTCAGGAACGTGCCGCAACAGCGGGAACTGTATCCCCACTTCAACGGTGTGGCCCCCAGAGATTCGAGCATTTTTTCCATCAGGCCGTGATAGTTTTTTTCATGGTTTAAGGCGGGGGGTCTTGCCAGCATGCACCCATAATAGGTCACAAACCGCAACCCGGCCAACCGTTGAGCATGCAGTTGTGAGAAATCCGCCAGGTTCAGGGAGTCCAGCACTTCAAAGACATGCACGACTTTTAGTTTCGGATCAAATGGTGCGCCCCATTTTCTTTCATAGTGATCCCGGGCTTCGGCGTCATGGCATAATTCATGATGGGCATGTCGCAATCGCAGAAGACAGCTGGGGCAGGCGACCAGCAGCGGTCGGTCCGGCGGAGCCAGAAATAAATTGCGGCTGGCCAGATCAAAGGCAAGTTCCTTGTTGATACTATGGGCCGATGAGCTTCCGCAGCAATTCCAATCCTCCAGCTCAATCAGATTGTAACCCAGGTGTCTGAAAAGATACTTCAGTGAAATATTATTCTCTTTGGCGGTTGTGGCCAGCGAGCAGCCGGGGTAGTAGGTGATATCCTTTAATTTTGAATTTCGCATAGTTATAAACCTGATCTTCGATATAGTGCGCTACCGGAAAAGTTATTTGCTAATGGTTAATCGCTATTCGTATCAGTCTTAGAATTGACATTGTCAGCAGGATGACGCCCAAATAACCCATAACAAATGACGAATAACTCCATTTGCCTCAAGCAATTGGCTTTGGGAAAAGCCCTTTGATGGTTTTCATGTCCTTGCTGCGGGAGGGCAACAGTTCCAGCTTTCGTTTGGCGAACATCTTGAGCCCCACCGTAGAGTCTGTAAACCAGTCCCGGCGTCGCAATTTATACCTGAGCATGATTTCGAATTTATGGGTTCTGCCGTAGCGCTCGATGGAGTTGAGAACCTCCTGGTGAAACGCCAGAATATTCGGCTCGGCAATTTGCACGCCTGCTTCCATCGCCATCTGGCGCAGGGCATCATTGACAGCCGGGATGTCTATGGCGTTGGGACATTGCACCGAACAGGTATTGCAACCGACACATATCCAGATGCCGGAGCTTTCCAGGGCTTCCCGACGAAGCCCCAGCTGGGCGAGCCGAATGACACGGTTGGGGGGATAATCCATGGCGCTGACAAATGGGCAGCCTCCGGCACAGGCCTGGCAGTGCCAGCACAGATTGATGTTCTCTCCGGATCGGCGGTTGACCTCCTCCACAAAACTTTGATTCCTGCGGCTGATGTCAATAAATTGGATGGGTGATTTGGTATTTTTGTGTTTCATAATTTATGATGTTGGCACAAACAAATGGCCGCCTCCTTGACTTGAGTCAATATTCCATCCCCGGGGGAATGATTTTTGTTGCACGGGTATAAAAAAAAGATAAATATTGCGGTGATTCGCAGATATTTATCCATAAACCGATTGAGCCAGACATTACTACATTGTGGTAATTTGGGTCAAGACAAATTTTTAATTCTAATTTTGGGATGCACGTTACTGGTTGCGAATTGCGGGTTACGCGTTGCGGGTTGCGAGTTTCGGGTTGCGTGTTGAAATACAGGCAAATCTGAAATTCCGATCAGCGATCGAGCCGACGGCAAATCTTATCTCCTATGCTGTAGCTCATACCTCGCAATCCGAAACCCGCAACGCGTAACTCGCAACGCGCAACACGTAACCCGAAACATTGTGTTTACCGCTTTGCATCAGCGAGCATTAATCCAATACAAGCCATTTCTCGAACCATGAGGTTGCTTTTTCGACAAACTCCTTTTGGTGGGTTGGATTACTCATGGGGTGATCGCCCTGCTGCTGGACAATTAATTTTTTAGGCTGGCCGGCCAGGCTGTGAATCTCGCCGGCATGGGATACCGGAACCACGTCATCAGCGTCGCCGTGAAAGATCAGGATATTGCTAAGGGCTGAAAGTTGCTCCGTGATATCGAATTGGCGTCGGGCGGCATCAAATACGATTTCGGAACGGGAGGTTTCAAGTTGGCTGCCCCGTAGATTGCTGCGAATCGGTGCCGCAAAAGTGACCATGGCCCCGGGGTCCAGTTGACCGGCTGTGTTCAGGCAAACCGTCCCGCCCATGCTGCTGCCGAACAGCCCGAGGCGCTTGCCGGTTTCAGGCCTGCTGTTAATGGCAACGGCGGCCGCGATAAGATCCCGGCAGCGGGCCTCGAGTGATGTGACGCGGTCAAAATCGCCCTGGCTGCTGCCGCAGCCGCGGTGATCAAATCGAAAATAGGCCATACCCAATCGGTTGCATTCTGCGGCCAGGGCAATTTGCTTCGGTGAGCCGGCGCTGCTGAATAATCCATGGCAGCCGATAATCACCGGAGGCCGTCCTGTGCCGGGTAAATGCAAAAAGCCTTTTAGAGCCAGGTCGTCGCTGGTGAAGTGAATTTCATGTTGCGTAAAATTTCCGCCGTTCATCATCGCTCTCTTTCTTTTTAGCCTGGTTTGGGGTAAGGAGGACTTTCAGGGTTCAGCGTTCAGGGTTAATGTAACAGCGAACCGCAGAACCGCAGAATTTCGAATGTCGAATGTCGAAGGGCGGTTTCGCGTTGCTCAATCTTTTATATAAGAATAGACAGAATTCATTCCTTCGATATTTATCCGCCTCTGGAGGATTCGACATTCAATATTCGATATTCGATATTCGTAGTTTTAAAACGCTGAATCGTTGAACCTATATTTATGTAATAAATACAAACTTTAAGCAATACCTGCAACAGAGACAGCACTAAATGAGAATAAAAAAAGGCCAGCTGATCGAAGCCGAAATCACCGATCTTGCCTTTGGCGGAAGGGGACTGGTGCGGTTGGACGGCCTGGCGGTTTTTGTAGACCAGGCGATTCCGGGGGACCGGGCCAACATTCGGATCCACCGCAAGAAAAAAAATTACGCCGAAGCCCGGGTGGTGGAGTTAATCGAACCCTCGCCATTCAGAATTCAGGCGCCCTGTGTCTACAGTGGTTTCTGCGGGGGCTGCAAGTGGCAATTTCTGGAATATGAACAGCAATTGATCTACAAACGCCGGCACCTGACAGAATCCCTGGAGCATATCGGGCTTATCAAAGATGCAGTTGTTCATTCGACGATACCGTCCGAAGTCATCTTCGGCTATCGCAACAAAATGGAATTTTCCTGTGCCGACCGGCGCTGGCTGCTGCCCGATGAGATGAGCCAGCCGGACATCGAACGCGGATTTGCCATCGGCCTGCATGTTCCCGGAACCTATCACAAGGTGATCGATACCCGGGAATGCCTGCTGCAGCCGGAACTGGGCAACCGGCTGTTGGGAACGGTCAGGGACTATATAAAATCATCCGGCATTCCCGTTTATGGGTTGCGCAGTCACGAAGGCTTCTGGCGTTTTCTGGTATTGAGGCACTCTGTGGCCGATGACCGGTGGATGGTCAACATCGTTACCGCCAGCGAGGATATTAAAACTGTCCAACCGTTGGCCGACCGGATTGTGCGGGATTATCCCCGGGTGGTTTCCGTTATCAATAATATAACATCGCGCAAAGCCGGGGTGGCCGTGGGTGAATACGAGCGGGTTTTAGCCGGTTCCGAGTTCATCGCAGATAAGATCGGCGACATTGAATTCGAGATTTCAGCCAATTCATTTTTTCAAACCAATAGCCGTGGTGCGGCTGTTTTGTATGGCATCGTCGCTCAGTATGCCGGGCTTTGCGGGACCGAAATCGTCCTGGATCTTTACAGCGGCACCGGTACCATTCCGATTATCCTGTCCGGGAACTGTCGGGAGGTTATCGGTATTGAAATCGTTGAAAGTGCGGTGGCGGATGCCGAAAAAAATTGTCGAAAAAACGGCGTTGACAATTGCACCTTCATCCAGGGCGACATACGCAAATGCCTCTCACGCATCCCCGGGCGTCCGGATGTATTAATTATTGATCCGCCCCGGGCCGGAATGCACAAGGATGTCGTTAAGCAGGTGGTTGAACTTGGTGTTGAACGCATTGTCTATGTTTCCTGCAATCCGGCGACCCTGGCCCGGGATATTTCCATGCTGGGAGACGGCTACCGGCTGATCGAAGTGCAGCCGGTGGACATGTTTCCCCATACCTTTCATATCGAGGCAGTGGCGAAAATCGTAAAAACTTAAGGTTCAGTGTTCAGGGCGAAAATAAATGACAAACGACGAATGTTTGGAATGACGATTGCCGAATGACGAATGTCGAATGATGGAGTCGCTTCACTCCATCATTATATTAAAATCGAAAAACTACATTAATTCGTCATTCGTCAATCGACATTCGCCATTCCATGGAGGGGGGAAGCCATGAAGGTAATTTTCCATGAAGATTTCTACCGGGTCTATACCTCGGACCCTGCGGCGGCCCCGGGCCGTATGGAGGCCGTTGTGGATGCAATCAGTGCACGGGCGGAATTTGTTCAGGCCCAACCGGCCACGGAAATACAGATTGCGCGGGTACATGAGACGGCCCACATCGAATCCGTACGAAATATGGGGCTTTATGAGATTGCCGCCCTGGCTGCCGGGGGTGCGATCCAGGCGGCGACCATTGGTCTGGCGGAACCCTGTTTCGGTCTGATTCGCCCACCCGGTCATCACGCCTCGGCCGGCTCCTGCTGGGGTTTCTGTTATTTCAACAATATGGCGGTAGCGCTGGCTGCCTTAAAGAACCGCGGCACCATAGATACCGCCCATGTCCTTGATTTTGATCTGCATTTCGGTGACGGTACGGTCAACATCCTGGGATCCCGGGATTACGTGACGGTTCAAAACGTCGAAGACGGGGAGCGCATGCCGTTTATGGATGAAATATCACAGGCCATGGCAGGCTGCCAGGCCGACATCATCGGTATATCCGCCGGGTTTGACAACCACCGGGAAGACTGGGGCGGATTATTGCTGACCGAGGATTATTACGAAATCGGCCGCATGGTGCAGGCAGCGGCCGAAAAATCCGGCGGGGGATGTTTCGCCATCCTGGAAGGCGGTTATAATCACCAGGTGCTGGGGGCCAATGTGTTGGCCCTGATCAGCGGTATGTCAGGTCATTAAAAGGCATCTCCAATTACATTCCGGAAATACCAAACGCTATCATTATTAATGAAACGGATTATGGTTAACTAATCTCTATCAGATATGTTAGGTCTGTTCCCGCATCATCAGCACCACGTGCCAGACGAACATTTTTTAAGGATAAGGATTTCCTGGTAAGCATATCCATAATTTCACCATCAATTTTATCCGGATATCGATTAATGAAATCTAAAAGCCTGGCGATTAAAAAGTCTGGATCATCCGAGCCGTTCTTACCCAGCAGATCTTCTTCCACATGTATTTTAACTTCCCGTTCCTCAGCAGCTGGTCCAGAAAACAATTTCTTGAAAAATCCCATATAAATTTCCTTTCTGGTCTTACGATTCATATTCCGGTGTTTGCGGCCACAGCCAGGGCGGAAGCCAATTGCTGCTCGGACTGAATTGGGCCGTCTAAACCGATGCGAAACGGCCGGGTATCGGAGTGAAGTGACGCAGGTGTTTTAATTCTCAAATTATTTATTGTAAGTCAAATTAATTTTGTTGCGCGAAAATCCACTGCCTTTGCATTGATTTGCACCACCCCTTTGGTTCCATCTAGCTCGACTAAATCTCCGTCGGAAATCATATGCCGGGCGGATTGCACGCCGGTTACAGCCGGCAGGCCGTTTTCCCGCGCCACAGAAGCGGCTGTCGAAGTGATACCACCCTGTTCGCTGACGATACCGCGCACCGTTTGAAATGCGATCGTATAGTCCGGAGACATTCGGGGGCAGATCAGAATGGAATCCGGTTTGATCCGCCTGAGGTCATCGATGGTTTGGATGACAACGGCGTAGCCTTCGGCTGCCCCCGGGAAAACCGGAATTCCCTTTAATATTTTGTCTTCTGCTCCTTCACCCGCCAGACGATTTTGACCATAATTCGTCTCGATATGATCAACCAGATTAAGAATTTCATCCGGATTCACCCCGACGCCCATTTCGGCTACCTGACTTTGAGAGGCCTTTGAATTTTGCAGCATGGCGTTACCTCCTTTTCGGTGAGGGTTAGTATTACAGGATAACCATAGAAATAATTTATGTGCCGGTTTTTTTCGATTTAAGTGAATTTTACGTTAAAACGAATTGACATGGCAAATTAAAAAATATTAAAAGCGATTAAGAAAAACTGAAATATAAAATGGATGGAAAAATGTCATGATATTGAATATGAATCAGCTGAGGGCGTTTCATACCGCTGCCAGTTTGAACAGTATCACCCGGGCGGCCCAGGAACTGATGGTGACGCCTCCGGCAATCAGCATGCAGATCAAACAACTTGAGGAAACCCTGGAAATTCGGTTGATGTTCCGTCAAGGCAACACCATTCGACTTACCGAAGTCGGGGAATCTGTTTTTCAAAAATCAGCCACCATTTTCGATCAAATTCGGGAATTGGAAAATTACCTGGAAGATATCTCGAGGGCTAAGTCCGGAGATCTAAAAATTGGGTGTCCGCAAACACCGGCTAAATATATCATGCCGCGGTTGATCACGCGATTTAATGAAACCTACCCGGGCATTCGCATCCTGGTGGATCAGGGGCTCACGGCCGAAATGATCACCAACCTGCTGAGTCATAAAAATGAATTGGCCCTCCTGCGGCATCAACCGGAAGAAAAGAGAGTAAAAGTAAAAGTTATTGGCAGTGAAGAAGTGGTACTGGTGGCTGCCGCACAAAGCCGCCATTTAGCTGTCGGGGAAATATCGATTACGCAGATGTCATCCATCCCTGCAATTTTGCCCAAAGAAGGTTCCGGCATGCGGGATGTAATAATTGAATATTTAAATCGTTTTAAAGTGGTTCCGAATATCGTCATGGAATCCGGGAGTATCGCTCTGATTAAAGAAATGATTCGCCAGGATACCGGGGTCAGCTTTCTGGAGAAATATGCTGTAAAAGAGGAACTGCGCAGCAACATCTTCAGAGAAATTCCGATTCTGGAGGGATCACCCAGCATTCAATTCGGTATCGGGTATCTTCAACGGAGATCTTTATCGCCGGCTGCCTGGGCTTTCCTCCGGATGCTGGCCAAGCATGAGGACCTTCAATTGTTTTAATAGCCGGGTTCCGGGCTTGACGGATAGAATAAATATTTGATATAAATTGGGATATTGGCGGAAGTGCATGGGAATCGAACCCACCCGGGACGGTTTTAGCGCCCCACACCGGATTTGAAGTCCGGGAGCCGCACCAGCCAGCTGCGCACTTCCGTTAAGAGCGGTCGGGCTTGCGTTGGACGATTGTGGCGTTATATTAACTTCGCATATGATTTTGTCAATAATTTTATCGGGTAGATACAATTATGCTAGCCTATTTTGATTGTTTTTCGGGCATTAGCGGCGATATGACCCTGGGGGCACTTATTGACCTGGGGGTTCCGTTAGACTGGCTAAAAGACCAGCTCCACCGCGTGCCACTGACCGACTTTGACATCACTGTCAATCCGGTTCAACGCCATGGCATCCAGGCGACATCGGTTACCGTATCGTGTCTGGATGCTAAATCATCTCGGAATTATGCAGATATACGGTCCTTGATAGAAACATCGTCCCTATCGAATGGGGCCAAATCCACAGGCTTGAAAATATTTAAAAGGCTTGCCGAAGCCGAGGCACGCATCCATCACTGTGATGTCGACCAGGTGCACTTTCATGAAGTCGGCGGCGTGGATGCCATCGTCGACATCGTCGGGACCGCTCTGGGAATGGAATATCTGGGAATTAGCCAAATAGTGTCTTCGCCAATACCTCTGGGAAAAGGTTTTATTAGCTGCAGTCACGGCAAACTCCCGGTACCCGCTCCGGCCACCGTCGCTATCCTGGAAGGGGTGCCCGTCTACGGAACGGATGTTTCCCGGGAACTGGTAACGCCCACCGGTGCGGCCATCATCCGCAGCCTGGCCCGGCGGTTTGAACCCATGCCCGAAATGGTCATTGACCGGATCGGCTACGGGGCAGGGCAACGCGATCTGGCGGAAAGACCGAACTTGCTCCGAATTATTTTAGACGCCGGGGTGAAAAACGATGTGCTGGAAGATCAAATTTTTATCATTGAAACTTGCATCGATGATATGAATCCGGAATTATTCGGCTATCTGATGGATCGGCTTTTCGATGAAGGGGCCCTGGATGTCTATTGGATACCGGTTCAAATGAAAAAAAACAGGCCCGGCACCATGCTTCAGGTGCTCTGCAATGACGATGATCGGGATCGCTTGATCGACCGCGTGCTTCTGGAGACCACTTCCATCGGGGTTCGGCATTACAGGGCCAAACGCCGGCTGCTCCGCAGGGAACAGATTGAAGTTCAGACCCGTTTTGGCGTTATACCGGTAAAACGGATTCAGGATTCCCGTGGCGAAAGCCGTCTGGTGCCGGAGTATGAAGTTTGTCGGCAAATTGCCCTTGAAAAAAATATTCCGCTCAGATCGGTATATGATACAATTATCGGGGAAGCCGCTGAAATGAATGATGAATGACGAATGTCGAATGAAGATTGAAGAATGTTGCAATCGCTTTGCTCTGTCTCTTTTCAGCAAACCAGTATTGGTTTTATAATACAGCGCATGAGATTTTTTCAGTTGCGTTAAACATTACGTGGCAAATTCAGAATATAAAATCGGCTGGAATCCTTAATTCGTCATTCGACAATCGACATTCGTCATTTGGAGCAGAGCGATCATGGGCTTGACAAAACCCATGCCAGATTATAGACACGGTCCATGAATTTCAGGGACAAAGCGGCCGTTTTTTTGGCCACGGGGTTCTATGTTGGCAACATACCGTTGGCTCCCGGAACCTTCGGATCCCTTCTGGGGCTGCCCCTGTGTTTTTTCCTGACCGGAATTCCCATGCCGGCGGCAATTCTGGCGGGGTTATTATTTATCGGTCTGGCAGTCTGGATTGCCGACCATGCGGCTCAAGTATTAAAGCGTAAAGATCCCGGATGCATTGTCATCGATGAAATCGCCGGTTTGGTTGTCACCCTGATCGGGGTGCCTTTTCAGATGACGACCGTCATCATCGGGTTTGTCTTATTCAGATTTTTTGACATTCTGAAACCGTATCCCATCCGGATGATCGACAGGCGACTGTCAGGCGGCTTCGGTATTGTTGCCGATGATGTGGTCGCCGGTATTTTTGCCAATATCACAATAAGAATTTTAATTTTATTATTAGATAGTTATTAAAGAAAGGTCGTTTAAAACTTGAAAAAAAACAAGTCTGATGAAACAACCGATTCCGGGCCCAAACGGTCACATATTCGTGAGAATATCGAAGCCATTCTGGTGGCAATCCTCATCGCCCTTTTCATCCGCACATTCGTGGTGCAGGCCTTTAAAATCCCCTCGGGGTCCATGAAACAAACTTTGCAAATCGGTGACCACATCCTTGTCAATAAATTTATCTTCGGTGTCAAAGTTCCCTACTGGAATAAAACCATCATTCCCTTCAAATCTCCCCAGCGTGAAGATATCATCGTCTTTAAATACCCGGTTGATCCCAAAAAGGATTTTATAAAGCGGGTTGTCGGCGTTGGCGGCGACGTCATTGAAAGCCGGGATAAACAGCTGTTCGTCAATCACGAACCTGTGAGCCATGATTTTAGCGTTTACAGCGATCCGCGCATCCTTTCCGGAAGCAACAAACCCAGGGACAACTTCGGTCCCATCACGGTCCCGGATAATGCCCTTTTTGTCATGGGCGACAACCGGGATGAAAGCTTTGACAGCCGATTCTGGGGATTTGTGGACCTCAAAGCAGTAAGTGGTAAAGCCTTTGTTATTTACTGGTCCTGGGACAGTCAGAATTTTGGAGTCCGGTGGAACCGTCTGGGGCAGTTGCTCAGATGACAGAGGACAGAGGACAGAAATCAGATGGCGCATCAGGATGTTCGGTTCTGAATGCCGGAGGCAAAGTCTGAATCTACAGATGATCATCTGTCTTCTGTTTTCTGACCTCTGTCATCTGAAGTTGGACACCTGAAACCGACTATGTTGTCAAAAAGGAACACCTGTTGCGCCAACCGGAGCTCGCTTTTTAAAAGTACGGTCCTTGAAAAAGCCAATGCAACTATGGCATGTTTATTGTATATATTTTCAGGGTGATCCTGGCTCCGGGCGGTTTCTGCCGTTTTCTCTCTAAACTGGATCATGGAAATGAAATTGGAGGCATGAGATGCAGATTCGCATAACCGGAGGCAGGGTTGTTGATCCGGGTCATTTTGACGGCACCGCCGATATCATCGTTGAAGATGGAAAAATTGTCCGAATCATTGAGAATTCGCAGGACAGCGACCCGGATCAGGCGTCAAACTCCCAACACCCGGATTCCCGGTTAATTGACGCAGCCGGCAAGCTGGTTGTTCCGGGTCTAATCGATATTCATGTGCATTTGCGGGAGCCGGGTGCCGAACATAAAGAGACCATCGCCACGGGCTGCCGGGCCGCAGTCTGGGGTGGATTCACGGCTGTCTGCTGCATGCCGAACACCCAGCCGGTCAATGACAATCGGAAGATAACCGAATTTATCAGGGCCAGGGCCGCGGAGGCCAATCTGGCGAGAGTTTACCCGGTGGCTGCCATCAGCAAGGGGCTGGACGGTCAGATTTTATGTGATTTTGAAGAATTGAAGCTGGCCGGCGCGGTGGCCGTTTCAGATGACGGCAACCCGGTGATGAACAGCCGGATGATGCGCCGGGCGATGGATGCCGCCCGGGAGGCCGAACTGAAAGTCGTTTCCCACTGCGAAGACATCAGCCTGGCGGGCGAGGGCGCCATGCACGAGGGCGCAGTGGCCGATCGGCTGGGATATCCGGGAATTCCCAGTGCCAGCGAAAGCATCATGGTCCTGCGGGACATCGCGTTAAGTGAACTGAGCGGGGCGCCGGTTCACATTGCCCATGTCAGCGCGGCCGAGTCGGTCCGCGCCATCCGGCAGGCCAAAGCAAGGGGCATCAGCGTTACCGCGGAAACCGCGCCCCATTATTTTACCATCACCGATGAGGCGGTCAGCGAAAGCGGAACCCATGCCAAAATGAATCCCCCATTGCGCACCGAAGACGATCGACTGGCTATTCGCCGGGGGCTTGCAGACGGCACCATTGATGCGATTGCCACCGATCACGCCCCCCACTCGGGTAAAGAAAAGGATGTGGCATTCATTTCGGCCGCCAACGGCATCATCGGGCTGGAGACAGCTGTTTCCCTGAGCCTGGCGCTGGTGCGGGAGGGTATTTTGTCCCTGCCCGGCCTGGTTGAAAAAATGTCGACGGTTCCGGCGCAGATTATGGGCCTTGAATGCGGGTTGCGGGTCGGGCAGACCGCGGATGTTACCATCATCGACCCTGAGATGGAATACACCGTAAAATCAGAAGATTTTCAATCTCTTAGCCGCAACACACCCTTTGAGGGCTGGCCTTTGAAAGGGCGGCCGGTGTTGACCATGGTCGGCGGTCGGGTGGTTTATGAGTTTGACCAAAATTAATAGACTGGCTTCTTTTCGAATTACAGATATTTAATAACCACGAATTGGCACGAATTAACACGAATTTCGGTATGTTAATATTCAGAGGGACCAATCCTGATGGAAACAAATTCGTGGAAATTAGTGTTAATTCGTGGCTTTTTTCCACCCTCTAACCGGATAATTACGATGACCGAAAACACCCCCCATATTTTAGTGGTAGACGACGAGTTGAGCATGCGTGAAGTGCTCGAATTGATGCTGAACAAAGAGGGCTATCAGGTGACCTGTGCCGAAAACGGACGTACGGCGGTCAAATTGCTTGAAAAAGACCCGTATGACCTGATGCTTTGCGACATCAAGCTCGGGGATATTTCCGGCCTCGACGTTCTGCAGGCATCCAAAAAATGCAATTCTGATACGGTGGTCATATTGATTTCGGCCTATGCGTCCACCGAAACGGCCGTTGAGGCCATGAATGCCGGCGCCTACGATTATGTTCCCAAACCCTTCGACAAGGATGAGTTGCTGCAGACCGTCGCCAAAGCACTGGATTTAAAGACAGTTGAACACGAAAAGAAGCTGCTGGATGATCAATTAAAAGAAAACCTGCATTTCGGTATGCTGATCGGAAACAGCCCCGCCATGAACCACATTTACAAACTGATCATGCAGGTGGCCAAAACCAAGACCAATGTTCTGATTACCGGCGAGAGCGGCACCGGCAAAGAACTGATCGCCCAGGCCATTCATCAGGAAAGTGACCGCAGTGATCAGCCTTTTGTGGTCATTAATTGTGGCGGTATTCCGGAAACCTTGATGGAAAGTGAACTTTTCGGCCACAAAAAAGGATCGTTTACCGGGGCCACCCAGGACAAAAAAGGCTTGTTCGAAATTGCCCACAAGGGCACCATATTCCTGGATGAAATCGGCGAACTGGGCCTGCCGATTCAGGTAAAACTGCTAAGGGCCGTCCAGGAAAAGGTTTTCAAAGCTGTGGGCGGCAATGAGGATATATCCGTAGATATCCGCATTATCTCCGCCACCAACAAAAACCTGGAAAAAGAGGTCATTGCCGGAAATTTTCGCGAAGACCTGTTTTACCGCTTGAATGTCATCGAAATAAAGGTACCGCCCTTGCGGGAGAGAAAAGCCGATCTGCGGCTTCTGGCCCAGCATTTCCTTGAGAAATATTCCAAAGAAATGGGCAAGGAAATCAGCAAATTTTCATCCTATGCCATCGACCTATTAAACAAGTACGATTTTCCCGGCAATATCCGCGAACTGGAAAATTTGCTCGAGCGCAGTGTGGCACTGTCCACCACCAATATCATTCTTCCCGACAGCCTGGCGCTGTCGCTGCACAAAAGACGCTGGATAGAAGGCTTTAAAGACCGGCGATTTGATCTGGATGAGGTCGCCCGGGGCGTGTCGCTGGACGGCATTCTGGAGGAGATCGAACGCGGTTATTTGAAAAAAGCCCTGGACTGCAGCAACGGCAATAAGAACAAGGCGGCGGATTTGCTGGGCGTCAGTTTTCGATCATTGCGTTACCGGCTGGATAAGCTGGGTATTGAAAAATAAGTCATGATGGCCCGCTGGCCCATCACAGGTTATCAGTTATTCGTTATTGGTTAATAGAAAATTAACCACCCCTTTCTCTGCCTGATCAGGCAATCCCACTCTTTGGCCTTTCTGCACCAGACACATCGTTAAAAATTTCCATAAATATCATTAAGTTTTTTGATCACTGACCGATACTTTAATCAGCTGTATCAATGGGGCCGGTTCGACTGAATATTGATGGCACCGATCAAAAAACAAGAAATGACAATTTTTGTCAAACAGGGAACAAATATTTGTAAATGGTCAATTCCTGTCAGAACGATGCCAACGGTCAAAAAATAAAAAACACAAAATTTAATTGTTATTTCAGCTTGTTAAAAATAAATTTTAGAAATTTTATCGATTGGCACGCCAATTGCTTTTATTCTCAGCAATCAAACATAACCACGATTCAGGCATGAATAAACAATTAACCAGAGACGAAAAAGGGGGTGGAAACAAAATTTCAGGATGTAAACGATCCAGGTTGCTGATTTAAGGGACGAACGATTTACCACATAAACCAATAACCAACAAACCAACATACAACTAAATTAAACGGGAGGTCTCACCATGTTACAGAAATTAAGAGGTAATTCAAAAGGTTTTACACTGATCGAGCTTATGATCGTTATCGCCATCATCGGTATCCTGGCAGCCATCGCCATTCCGAACTTTATTGCTTACCGTAATAAAGCTTACTGCAGCGCGGCTGAATCAGATGCCAACGCGACTGCCGCTGCTCTGGCCGATTATTTTGCGATTCCGACCAACACCACCTATCCGGGATCCGATCCTGAAACCGATCTTGGCATTAGCCTGTCCGGTCAGAACACCGGTACCATTGAGGGTCCGACAGCCTCTATCACGATCACGATTACCGATGGCAGCACCAACTGTCCGGACGAATACCAGGTTTCCAACGATGAGTGGAATAACGGTATTTTTACCAAGATCATGGACTAAGATCGCAGCCGGCAGTTGACCGCTACGCGGTAATGTGTCGCCGGCATTGAGACAAAACAAATCAAAAAAGGGGGGAGAATGCTCTCCCCTTTTTTGTTTTCAGGCAGACAGTTTGTTCTGCAATTTTTAAGTACAGCAGTTTGCCAGAAAATTGTCGGCACTTTCCTGCAATCACATCAACCCACGTCAGCATCCTGTATTATCATAAATATATTGTATAATTATCATTATTTATGTTTAAATATATTAACTACCCGATGCGCAAGTTCTGTTGCCGCAACCAGGCCGTTGACGCCTAACCCTAGTTCATATAAACAGGACGGGATTTAATAGTTGAATGAGAGATGATCCTAACACCCGTAGTTGCAGGCAGTCCTTTATAGTGATTGGCATACTGGTGGTGCTGGTTTTTGGTGCCTATTCAAACACCTTCCATTCATCCTGGCAGCTGGATGACTATCCGACGCTGATCCATAATCCTCGTCTTCATCTCAGGGATCTATCGCCGCAATCCCTTACAGACACCTTTTATTCGCGACCGGCAGTTCTGGGTTCCACCTACCGCCCGGTGTCCTGCCTGAGCCTGGCGTTGAACTGGTATTTTGGCGATCAACGGGTTGCCGGGTATCATTTGGTGAATATCAGCATCCATATTCTGACCGCATTTTTCCTGTACCTGACCATTATTAACCTTTGCCGAATTCGCCGACATGCAAAAGAGGACAGCGATCAGGCTTTCAAAGTGGCTTTGCTGGCGGCGGTTCTATGGGCCCTGAACCCGATTCAAACCCAGGCCGTTACCTATATTGTTCAGCGCATGGCTTCCCTGGCCGCTATGTTTTATATCCTGGGTCTATACCTTTACGTAAAAGGGCGTGCAAGCAATGACCGTCGGCGGCAATTCCTATTTTTTGCGGGCGTGCCTGTCTGCTATATGATGGCGATCTGGTCCAAAGAAAATGCCGTTATCATGCCGTTGTCCCTGTTTTTGACCGAAGTGGTGTTTTTTCAGGATCTCGATTCACCCGCAACCGTCAACAAGATTCGCATGGCGGCAGCCGCCATCGGGCTCCTGTTTGTGCTCGGTTTGATGGGTTCCATATATTTTTCAAATGACATTAGCCTATTGAGCGGTTATCGGGCACGATCCTTTACCCTCGGCCAGCGGTTGTTGACCGAGCCCAGAGTCATCATCTTTTACCTGAGCCAGCTTTTTTACCCGATGCCCCAGCGATTGTCCATCGAGCATCCGGTGACGGTTTCGACATCCTTATTTGAGCCGTGGACCACCCTGGCGGCGCTGGCCCTGGTGATCATCCTGGTTGGGCTGGGCGTTTTTCTGATTAGAAAAAGACCGGTGCCGGCTTTTGCATTGCTGTTTTTCCTTTTAAATCATCTGGTCGAATCCACCGTGCTGCCGCTGGAGCTGGTTTTTGAACATCGCAATTATCTGCCGTCCCTGTTTCTGTTCTGGCCGATTGCTGTCTGGATAGTCAGGCTCATCGATGGATATCAGAAAAAATCAGGCCCGATGTCGGCGGTGCTGGCGTCTGCGGTGGTTCTGCTGGTTATCGGCCTGGGGATCAGTACTTATATCCGAAACAGCGCCTGGGCCACCGAAACAACCCTGTGGCAAGACGCCATGAACAAAGCACCGGGCAGGGCCAGACCGACCTATAACCTGGCCAAGCAATATACAAGGGCCGGCCGGCTGGATGAAGCCGCAGCACTTTACCATAAGGCCCTGACCCAGGATGCCTCCAGACCGAGAAACACAACGGCGCTGACCTTAAACGGTATCGCGAGTATCTACTTTAAAAAAGGTAATTTTGACCGGGCCCGCGAATACTGCCTTCGTGCCCTGGAAGTCAAGCCGGAATTCGATGCTTCCCGTAAAAATCTGGTGCTTGCGCTGGCCAAATTAAATCGCTGGGATGAGGTCGACCAACAGCTGAACTTACTGCTGAGAAGAAATAAAAACAGCAGAGTCTATCAGTTCCTTAAGGGGGAGCTGTTGCTCAAACAGAATCAGCCCGAAGCGTCACTGGCCTATTTCCGAGGGGCTCTGAGGTCAGCGCCGCGTGATAAAAAAATCCTGCTGAACATTGGGATAGCATTCAGCATGCTGGACCGGTACCGCCAGGCAGAGTGGTTTCTGGAGCGCGCAAAGAAATTGTGGCCCGAGGATATACGTGCCTACCTGTATTTGATTGAAGCAGGGCAGGCCACCCGGAATACGGCCAAAGCCGAACGCTGTCTGGATGAGTTGCTTACCCGTTTTACGCTCAATCGCCTGGGCATTGATCGACCGTCCTGTTTTGCCGGTTACGGGTTGCGGCCTGCTTCGCGAAAATTGATCTGCCGGGCCGTAAATGCTAAAATTATATCTTTAGCTGAAGATATGGATCGGAAGGGTGCTGCGAATCAGTTATGAAGAGTAGAATCATCGCATGCCGACGGAAGTGGTTTGCCGCTGCGGCGTTATTTATACTGATATTGCTGGTGTATAGCAATACCTTCCATGCTTCGTGGCAGATGGATGATTATCCCAACATCACCAATAACCGCCGGCTTCATATTTCAGATTTAACCACCGACAATATTTTTCGGAGCCTTTTTGCCCATCCCCAGGTGCACCGGTTCAGGGAACTGTACCGCCCGGTAGCCTGCCTCAGTTTTGGCTTGAACTGGTTTTGGGGAAAAGATGATGTGTTGGGGTATCACCTCGTGAATATCGCCATCCATTTTTCAGCGGCATTCGTTCTGTATCTAACGGTTACAGCCCTTTTCAATTCCCCGCGGATGCGCAGTCGCCACCAGGAGCTGGCTCACGATGTGGCCCTGCTGGCAGCCGTTTTGTGGGCGATCCATCCCCTCCAAACCCAGGCAATTACCTATATTGTCCAGCGCATGGCCGCCATGGCGTCGCTGTTTTACCTGCTAAGCATCTATTGCTATATAAAAGCCAGACTAAATGATGTTCCACAGCGGCGCGGCCTGCTGTTTGCGGCCTGTATTGTCAGCTATCTGCTGGCAC
>CAJICI010000406.1_pt1 | contig 18113 bp, 15 predicted proteins | sample 9199571 | NCBI WGS metagenome assembly CAJICI01 (sample SAMEA7708329, study PRJEB35096) | sediment metagenome | biome: marine neritic benthic zone biome [ENVO:01000025]; feature: sediment [ENVO:00002007]; material: shallow marine sediment [ENVO:03000034] sea grass bed [ENVO_01000059] ...
ATAGCAGATAGCACAATGTTTAGTACCAATGATCGGAGATGATCCACATGAGTGCCTCTTCATGACTTCCTACCCCCAAAAATGAAAATTCACAAACCATCTCTCCACATTATAGTTCTTGAAAATCTCAAAATTTGTAATTTCAGATTATCTTCGATAAGATATAATGTATGGATGCATTGACAACTATCCTTGGTGCTCTTGCGATACTTTTTATAGGAATTTTTTTAGATCGTACTTTTCCAACTATCGGCCATCTATTCCTATTTGGTGCTTTATCTTTGGTGTTCGGTATTGTTCTTATTTTTATAAAAAATAAATACGGTCGTGAACCCAAAGATATATTCCCTTTATTAAAAAGGGACGCACTTGAAAAATGGGGGACAAAATGGGGACAACAGTACGATTATTTGAAAAGAGTTGTGCTGTATGGTAGTCCGATGGAAACCCCCTCAGAATTATTGTATATTCTATATTTTGAATTTAGCACATCAACAGACGCTGGTAAACAAAGTGAGGAGATATTTGGTGAAACCATCGCTTTTTCATCCGAGGCTATTTTAACTGCGGGGTTTGAGGAAGTCTATAAAAAAGAACCAGATAAGTCGTTTCGAGATGAATGGTATTTAGTTACAAACACATACAATGGGAACTATGACAAAAAATATTCGTGGGTAATCTATAAATAATAATTGATTTCCGCTCACTCCATCTGACTGCTAAACCGATATAGCGGAAACCGAATCCCGCCACCGCTTATCGCTCCGCCAACAATACCCCCAATAACCTGAATATTGCCACGAATACCAGAGCGAGAAAGAATTGGTTCTATTCATACTTAGCCTCCCATTGTAAAATTGCTATAAGGAGTGTGTGAGTTCTGATGCTTCTTTATAAAATTCATGGCTTTTATCGACTGTGGTATCTTGCCATTTTGTCAACTATGGGATTTTCCCAGATATGAAACGAATATCACAGCATTTTAGTTGTGCCAAAACCTGTGGTAATATCAGTAACCAGTATATCAATGAATTTTAATTTTTGCTGCCGACCAGGGGATAAATCCCCCTGTACTCCCTCCTTCAAATAATGAAATAACTCAAATATTCAAATTATCAATTGCCGCTGCGCACCGGTCACAAACAGCGGTTGTAGATCTTACCATCGCTGCCCTCCCAGCCTTTGGATATGTACACCCAATGCGATAACTATTCTGCTCATCTCATCCCCTGTTTACAATATTATTTGGAGTATGATAATCAAAATGAAAGGAGGTACCAAAATGATAACATTAAAAGGCCTGCTAAAAAGTATTTGTATTGTCATATTTTTCGTTTCATGTGCCGGTGCTCCGAAAATACCGTTCAAAACCATGGTCGAAGAGGCCGATAGCCGTGTCGGAGAATCCGTGATTCTGGGAGGATATATTTTAGATTCCAAAATAAGAGGTGACCGGACAAAGATTACGATTCAGCAAACCCCGCTGGATTGGAACACTAAACCCCAGACCAAGAATAAATCTGAAGGTAGATTCCTTGCTTCTCACAACGACATATTCAATGCGAATGCTTATAGCCCTGATGACAGAATCACTGTGACTGGAAACATAGCCGGCCTGACCGAAGAAAATTTCGAACACTGTCCCAGCCCCTGCCTCAAAATCGAGAGCAGTAAAATACGCATGTGGAGGGCACATGTACACTATGGTCGCCCGGGTGGAGGGCCGGCACGCTGATTTGTAAAAATTCAAGTTTTTGACTGTAAATAATATTCATACTTTACCAACTTTTCCTTATAGGCAGCGTCATCTGTTTCCTTAAAGTTCTTCTCTACACGGTTGATCAGGTCCACAAAATAGCGATGCTGCAAATCAACGTATTCGTTGCCGGTTTCAAAGCCAGATTCCCATTTTAATTCCATGGCTATTTCTCCTCTTTATCTTCTTCCGGCAATACGCCTGATGACTCAGCTTCCCGGGCGGCATCCCTGGCCTTGACCTCTGCTTTGGCGGCTTTGCGGGATAATTTTTCGGCCTCTTTTTCAGCTTCCTGGGCATTCTTTTCAACCGCAGCCAGCGTTTCTGAGCCGGTGACGTGAGCCTTCTTTTTCAGCTCATCTGCTTTTTCTTTGGTTTCTTCAGCCACTGCCGCAGCCGTCTCTGCTTTTTTGGCGGCTTCCCGGGCCTTTTTCCGGGCGTCGGTAAGCGTGTCCATGACCTCGGCCTTTTCGCCTGCTTCACCTTCCTCGGGCTCTGCATCCAGTTCGATATCTTCAGCCGCCAGAACCATAGCCGTAACCGGCAATAGGAAAAGGGTTTTATCCATCGGGTTGCCGAATAGATCAACGATCTGGTTATTTTTAATCCGAAAAGGGATGAACGCCACGGCGGCATCGGACGAATATTCTGCGAAAATATCTTCATCCACGTCCTGGACAATTTCGGGTTCAGCTTCTATGCGAACTTCTTCCAGCATTTCGCGGATACTCTCAATGGACAGATCGGGATTGCTGCCGTCATCGACGGCCAACAATCGAAGACGGGATTGATCCCAATCCTCATGTCGGGTCATCAAATAGGCCATCAGGAGCATCAGGCGGCTGGTGGCATCGCCCCACCACCACACATCAACGTATCTGTTTCGTTCTTCTGTCTCTTCTATGGCCGTCCACTTATCAGCTTTGACATCCAGAATGACCACATTGCAGCCAAAAAGATGGGCCGATCGAATGCTGCGGCCAAAACTCCCGTCATCCAGACACAAAATTTCTTTAGATGAATCGCAATACCAGTTGAACAAAATGGTATTGGCTTTCAGGGTGCCGATGCCATAGGCCTGCACCAGGGTTTGAATGCCAGATTGCAGATTTGGAGCCGCAATGACCAGAGGGAAGGCCCGTGCGCCGTCTTTTTGAATATCCTGCTGGAGCTCAATCTGGGCCTTTTCTTTCAGTTTACGCATTTTCAGCCCTTCACCCTCAATCACCCGCACAGCAGTGGTCAGCCCACTGCCGCCTTCAACCCAGGAAGCAAAGCGAAGCAGTTGCGACCGACTTTCGAGGCTGTCAGCAAAGGCCAGAATCTGTGGGCGCCAATATCGAGGGTGCTCCGGCTCGTCAGCCGCCGCCAGCAAATGCTCCCGCGTGCGCTGGATGTGGTAGGAGCGGCGGCTGTCGGCCCAGCGGGATGGGCCGGCTGTGCGTCTTATGTATTGATAGATTGCGAACAGCACGGCGATGGCGACAATGCCGGCCCGGAAATCAACTGCCATCATGGTGCCCAGGCATGCCAGAGCACCGGCCAGGCTGAGCCATTTGTTAAAGTACCGGAAACGCGGACGAAATGACGGGCTGGCAGCGCTGGCTTCAAAGTAGGTGGCATAGTTCAGCAACCCATACGAAATCAGGAAGAACATTGACACCACCGCAGCGATCAGATTGAGCTCCCCTGAACCGATGGTGGCATAGGCAATGCCGGCGGACAGCAGGACGCCTCTGCGTGGGTTCTCATTCGGCCCGGATCCTCTGGCAAAGGGATTTAAAAAGGGGAAGATTCGATCGGTCGCCAGTGACTGCAGAATGCGCGGAGCGCCCAGAAAAGATGCCATGGCCGACGACAGGGTGGCGGCAATCACACCGGCTGTAATTAATGCCCCAAAATAGGCCACACGGTTCATGGCCCCATAATCGCCGGCCATTATCTCGGCGGGTAAGGTTGCTGCAAACACAACCGCCGCCAGAAAATAAACCAGAATCGATACGCCGACCGCCATAAAGGTGCCGCGGGGCAGGCTTTTTCCCGGATCTTTTAAATCACCCGACATGCTGACGCCCTGGGTGAAACCGGTAACCGCCGGGAAAAAAATTGCAAATAGTGCCCAGAAACCCAGATTGGATGAAGGTGATGCCGACCAGTTTCTGGCCAGCAGGGCAGGGTCCCAGTTGATGTATCCGCCAATAAAGAAAGATATAAGAGCGGCGGTTAAAATACTCATGACCACATATTGAAATCTGGTGGCCCAATCTGCGCCGAGCCAGGCCAGGATCAACAGCAGGGAAACTGCTACGGCCGCAATAAACTGGGGCATGTGGTTTATCTTACTGGCCAGTACGGTGTTAACCACTTCCCCGAAACCAATGCAGTAAAATCCAATCGATACCGACTGGGCCAGGAAAAGAACAATGCCGATCGCTCCGCCGAACTCAAGTCCCAGGGTTCGGGAAATCAGGTAATAATCACCACCGCCCTTTACTTTCAGATTGGTGGCGATGGCTGAAAGGGAAACACTGGTCAATATCGAAATGCCGTTTGCCAGCGCCAATATGATCAAGGCCCGGCCAAGTCCGGCACTGCCGACCACGAAACCCAGCCTCAGAAATAAAATGATTCCCAGGATAGTTAAAACGCTGGGGGTGAACACACCGGCAAACGTTCCCAGAGTTCCTTCGGAGGCGGGCGTTTTGGTCCCGGCCTGCCGGTTGCGGCCGGCTGTTTTATCTTTCATTCCTATAGGATGGCCTTCTCATTATTGGATCGGTTTGGATGATCTTCCATGTTATTCAGAATAATCAGTTTTGCTCTGAATTCTCGTTTTTAGCGTTTTGATTAAGGCCGAGCAAACTTGATTGGCGTCGGCGACTACGGCAACATCAGCCATTTTCATCATGGTGGCGTTGGGATTTTTATTCACTGCAATGATAAAATCCGCATCGGTCAGGGCCGCCGTATGCTGGATAGCGCCGCTGATGCCGAAGGAAAAAAGGATCCGTGGCTTGATGTGCTTGCCGGCCTGGCCGACTAAAGCCTCGTCATCAACCCAGCCTGCGTATACAACGGGCCGGGTGGCTCCGACTTCGCCGGATAACAGTCCGGCAAGGTCATAAATTTTCTTGAATTTGGTTTTACTGCCCATGCCGCGGCCTCCGCAGACAACGACTTCGGCTTCTTCCAGTCTCTGGTCGCGCTCGGGCTGGCGCTCATAAGCGACCAGACGCAGGCGATCGGCTGGTAATTTTTCCGGCATCTTGAGACGCACAATCTCTGCAGTCAGGTCATCGTTGTGCGGAATTTCCTTAAATATGCCGGGACGCACAGTTGCCATCTGGGGACGATGATCGGGAGTGATGATTTCGGCAATTAAATTTCCGCCGAAAGAGGGCGCTATCTGCAGCAGATTTCCATCATCGGTAATTTCCAGCCCGATGCAGTCAGCGGTCAGGCCGGTATCAAGGCGTTTGGCTACCCTGGGGGCCAGCTCCTTGCCAAAAGATGTGGCGCCGACAAGTATAATTTCCGGTTCATATTCCCGGGCAAACTTTTCCATCAGAGTCGTGTATTTTTCAACACTGTACTGTTTCAGGCTTGCATCATCGACCACCAGGACCCTATTGGCACCGTGGGCGATATATTCGGCCACATACTCATCCGTTTCGTGACCGAACACCACTGCACAGACTTCGGCACCAAGCAGTGGCGCAAGATCGTTGGCCTTGGCCAGGAGCTGCAGGGTTACACGGTTCTGGAAGTAATTTCTGTAGTCTGCGAAGACCCAGATGGCGGAATTACGTTGGCTTTTGTCTTTTTCGGTCATAATAATAAAGGTTCAACTATAGAATTTCAAATGGCAAAGGTTCACGGTTCAGGGTTCACGGTTCAGGGTTAATGAACCACCGAATTTCAGAACATCGAAAACCCTGAACCTCTGAACCCAGAACGGTTAGATTTTTTTTAAATCCTTCCCGATGACCCCGCTGATTTTATCGCCGTATTCGGTAAAGATTTCATCCACGACCTTTTTTGCCGTACCCTTTAGAACAACATTTTTCTTGTCGGCGGTCGGGGAGTATACCCTGATGATCCGGGTCGGTGAGCCCTTGCGCCCGATAGATTGTTTATCCAGCCCCAAATCTGTGGCTTTGAAAAAATTGATGTGCGGGTGTTCAAAAGCTACATCCAGGCCCCCCAGGGTCGGATAGCGGGGCGCATAGGAATGGGTCATTACCGTCATCAATCCCGGCATTTTCATTTCCATGATTTCCAGGAAATTATCCGATACCCGCTGCATGCGTACTTTGCGCCCCTTAATTTCAAACTTCTCAACATTTGAGGCGCCGGGAATGTCCAACTCTTCAGCCAGCTGGGGGCCCACCTGGGATGTTTCGCTATCACTGGTGAAACATCCGCACAGTACCAGGTCAAAGTCCGGGCATTGCTTTTCGATTGTTCGCGCAAGGGTGTAGGAGGTTGCCCAGGTGTCTCCGCCGGCCATGGTTCGATCCGACAACAGGATACCGTCATCGGCTCCCATGGCAATGGCTTCGTAAAGAACTTCTTCGGCCATAGGTGGCCCCATGGTAATGGCCGTGATTTCAGCCTCGCGTTTGCTTTTTATCTGCAAGGCCGCTTCCAGCGCATGGGCGCAGGCCGGGTTCATCATGCCTTCGGCCAGCTCGCGCCTGAGAGTGCCCGTTTTCGGATTCCACGGCAGCTCCGAAACCATAGGAACCTGCTTTATGCATACAACAATTTTCAGCATCGTTGGCTAACCTTAAAATAATGATGGCTGGGAGTTAAAAGTTTTTTCAACAAATCCCAAATAATGGTTCGACAGGCTCACCACCCTGAGCCCGTCGAAGGGCAAGAACCAAATAACAAATGGTTCGACAGGCTCACCACCCTGAGCAAGGTCGAAGGGCAAATCATAAATAACAATATTCAATGACCAAAAGGACTGTGAGGATAATTCTTAACTCTTTCCAGCTTTAATTTCGAAATTACTTTATGGTACCAATTTATCGTTACCATAGGTTTGTAATTTCGGATTTTGGTCATTGGGATTTATTTGTTATTTGTATCTTGTGATTTGGAGTTTATTATTGGCACTTAATGAGCTTCTTTTCCAGGAGTATCGCAATTTACTACGTCAGTTGAGACAGCACCGAACGTGCAACAACCATTCTTTGCACTTCACTGGTGCCTTCATAAATCTCGGTAACCTTGGCGTCCCGGAAATAGCGCTCTACATCATATTCCTTGCTGTAGCCGTAGCCGCCGTGAATTTGCAGTGCCAGGTTGGTCACTTTTGAAGCTGTGGTGCTGCAATAAAGCTTGGCCATGGCGGCTTCTGCGCCGAACGGCTGGCCTGCATCCTTGAAAGCGCAGGCGCGATACAGCAAAAGCCGGGCGGCATCGACTTCAGTTGCCATGTCGGCCAGATAGTTCTGGATGGTTTGAAAGGATGAGATCGGTTTCTTAAATTGCTGCCGTTCTTTGGCGTATTTGACCGCCGCTTCAAAAGCAGCCTGGGCGATTCCAAGAGCCTGGGCGCCAATGCCGATGCGCCCGGTATCAAGGGCGCTGAGTCCAATTTTCAAGCCATCGCCGAGGTGGCCGAGCAGATGGGATTCCGGCAGCCGGACATCCTCAAGAAACAGCGAGGATACCGGGTTGGCCCGCATGCCGCACAGGTCTTCCAGTTCACCCACAGAGAAGCCGTCCATGCCTTTTTCCACCATAAACACACTGGCGCCGCCGCGCGGGTTGTCCGGATCTGTGATGGCAAAAATAAGCGCCAGGCCGCAGACCCCACCATTGGTCACAAATACTTTGGTGCCGTTTACGACATATTCTCCACCATCATAGATCGCTGTGGTTTCAACCGCGCCGGCGTCGGAGCCGGCATTGGCTTCGGTCAGGCAAAAGGCCCCGATGTGCTCACCGCTGGCGAGCTTCGGCAGAAATTTTTTCTTTTGCTCTTCGGTGCCAAATTGCACAATGGGGTAAGCGCCCACACTGTTATGCACCGTAACGCACAGTCCGACAGCGGCGCATACCCGCGATATTTCTTCTATGGTAATGGCATAGCTGATGGCATCAAGTGCGGCGCCGCCGTATTTTTTGGGAACCTGCAAACCGAAATATTGCAGGGGCCCCATTTTTTCGATGACTTCCCGGGGAAAGCGGGAATCGCGGTCAATTTCGTGGCTGATGGGGCCCAGTTCGGTCTCGGCAAACTTGCGAACGGTTTTTCTAACCGCCTTGTGTTTGGTGCAGGGATTAAAATCCAATTCGATGTATCTCCTGTTCAGGTCTCCTACAACTTAGGCATGAATTTAGAAGCTATCTCAAAAAAAGGATTTTGGCTCAAAATCGCGGCTGGACCGAGTTTTAAACCGCAGGAATACATCAGTATTTCGAGGATTTAAAACGAGTTACAAACAAAGAGTTTGGGCCAAAAGGCTTTTTTGAGATGGCTTCTAATTGACTATCGAAGGCAGGGCTTAATGTCAATCTTGATTTTAAACAGTAATCTTGAGGGCAGGGGGCAGATTTACTTGACTGGAAGATCTGGGAGATTATGGTATCAGTAATAATGGAATTATTTATTATGGTATATTTATTTCGCCAGCTTTCATGATTCCGTAGCTACTAATCCAGATTTAATATTAAGGAGACACCATGCGGCAAATCGTCATAACCGAATATGGCAATACCGATGTCTTAAAGATTCAAGAAAGCAAAGATCCTGAACCATCGCCCGATGAGGTTCTTATTAATGTTAAGGCGATCGGAATCAACTTTGCCGACATTCTGGCCCGCAAGGGGCTTTATCCTGATGCACCCAAGGCACCCTGTGTCGTGGGTTATGAAGTATCCGGAATTATCGCGGCTGTTGGCAAAAATGTCGCGCCTTCTATGATTGGTAAATCTGTCCTGGCATTTACACTATTCAACGGCTATTCCGAGAGGGTATGTGTGCCGGAAAGAAATATTTTTATTATCCCCGCTTCGCTGGATTTCGAGAGGGCTGCCGCCATACCGGTTAATTACCTGACGGCCTATCAGCTGATACACGTGATGGGCGGCCTGAAAAGAGGGGAATCGGTCCTCATTCATAACGCCGGCGGTGGCGTGGGGTTGGCTGCATTGGATATTGCGCTTCATCACGAAGCCACCACCTTTGGCACTTCCAGCGGTACAAAGCATTCATTTTTAAGTGAAAGGGGATTACATTACCCCATTGATTATCGCAACCAGGATTTTCTTGCCGCCATAATGCAACTCACGGATGGGAAGGGTGTCGAGTTGGTCATTGATCCGATTGGCGGCAAGAACTGGAAAAAAAGCTATAAAGCACTCCGTTCGACCGGGCGTCTGGGGGTGTTTGGTGTTTCCACCCTGACCGAATCTAAAATGGCGCGGCCTTTTCGGTTTGCCAGGTTGGCAGCGCAAATGCCCTGGTACAATCCCCCGGGACTGATGAATGCCAATAAAAGCGTATTTGGCGTAAACCTCGCTCACATGTGGAGTGAAACAGACAAATTGCGCGGATGGATGCACGAGATCCTCGACGGCATCGCGGAAGGGTGGGTCCGACCGCATGTGGATCGTACCTTTCCATTGGAACAGGCGGGGGAAGCCCATGCTTATATTGAAGCGCGCAGAAACATCGGCAAAATAGTGCTGGTGACCGACGCCTGATTCATTGTGAGCTGTTCTGCGGCCGCAAGAAGAAATAGGACACGAACCCTGCAAAAGCGAGAGCAGACCAGAACAGAAACGGTATCCCGGAACCAAATTGCGCCAGCCAATTCCCGGCCGGCGGTGCAAAGATGCCGGTAACCCCCATAACAGAGATATTCAGCCCTGTGGCAGACCCGGCAAAGCTTCCGCCGATGCCTTTCTCCTCGATGAGTGCCGTCATGGAAATGGCCATAAAGCCGTCACGTGCCATACCTGCTATCAATACGGCCACTGAAATCAACACGCCATCGGCAAATCCCAGAAGGCCGGTGCCGATGCAAATCAGCAGCGCGGCCGCCATCAGGACGCTGCGGCGGCTTCCGAGGCGGTCGGAAAACAAGGCGATGGGGATCGCAAAAAGCATGCTCGCCCCGTGAAAAGATGCCAGCGTGCTGTCGGCAATGGCCGGTTCCCAGCCCAGACCGCGCAGGTAGAGCGGCAGATAACCCAGCACCCCGTTGACGCCCCCGGATACACATGCAGTTGCAATACAGAAAATCCACACATTGCGCAGGCGAATTACATGACCGATAGCAGTCAGGACTGTGACGTCGTGATAACTCTGCGAACCGTCATTCCGTATCTTTTCTTGGGTAAGCCACCACAGCACCCCGAACAGGACCGCGACACCACCATAGACGCCCATCAGATTACGCCAGCCACCGAAAAAGGGTGAAAGAACAGTTGCTGCAGTAAGTGAACCCAGGAGAAATCCCAGTGCCATACCGACGGAAACGACGCCATTGGCCATGCCCAGCTGTCTTTTGGGAAACCAGACGCCGCACGTCTTGTGAACGTTCATCGGAATCGACCATTGGGCAAAGCCGGTAAGAAGAACGGTAAAAGCCAGCATGGCAAAGCTGTTCGCCAGGCCCCGTGCCGCACCCGCAATTCCGATAAACAGACAGGCTACAGCCAGAGTTTTTCTTGATCCGAACCGGTCGCCGATGGGGCCACCGGTGAGCCCCACCAGGATGCCCATAACAGCGCTGATACCCCATATCCAGCCCACCTGTACCAGATTCAACCCTAATTCCGCTGAAATTTCATCAAACAGCACCGGCAGCGACATATGCGGCGTCGCCACAACAAATGTAAATGTGAACGCTCCCAGGCAAAGAATCCGCCACCTGTAGGCGTCTGGCTGAACATGGGTCGATTGTTCGGTCATGGAAAAATAGGTCTTCGTTGAAGGTTGGATCCTGTTCAATTGTCTTCGTCAGGCTTGTCCTCGGGAGTTGCACCGTCTCGCGACGAAGGAGGGTCAGGTTTCCTTTCTTCTTTCTTCCTCGCTGCGGATTTCACGCCGCAGCAGCTTGCCGACTTTTGATTTGGGCAGCATGTCGCGAAATTCAATATAATGGGGGATTTTGTAGGATACCAGGGTCTCGCGGCACCATTTAATCAGGGCGTAACCGGTGATGCCCTTGATGTCTTCTTTGAGAACGACGTATGCTTTGATGCGCTCGCCGACCTTTTCATCCGGGACCCCGACCACGCAGGAAGCAATGACAGCCGGGTGTTCCTGGAGCACCGATTCGATTTCCGACGCTGAAACCCGGTAGCCCTTGTGCTTGATCGTGTCCACAGTCCGGTCAACGAAAAACAGGTTGCCGTCTTCATCCATGGACATGATGTCGGCGGTGCGGTACCACGTATCACCCTCCAGTTCGATAAATGATTCGGCTGTTTCTTCGGGTTTGTTTAAATAGCTGGATACCATGTGTGTCGAAGATACGAGCAGTTCTCCGGGGTCTCCCGTACCAACAGATTCAAGAGTTGCGGGATCAACTATTTTGACTTTTTTACTTTTGACGATGCGGCCAACACTTTTGGGTGGATTATCTGCATCCACCGGGCACATGGAGACACCCCCACAGGTTTCTGTGGCACCATATCCCTGATATATCGGGCGGCCGAATTTTTCCCTCCAGCGCTTGCCGATTTCAACCGGCAGCACATCACCGCCGCTGAAACAGAATTCAAGGGAACTCAGATCATACTGGTGCAGGCGGTCATGCTCCAGGATCATGCGATACATGGCCGGCACGCCGATCATGGTTTTGGCCTTGAAGCGCTGGATGGCGTCAAAGGTGGCGTCCATATTAATGCGGGGTTGCAGGATCAGGCTGCCACCGGTAAGCAGGGTGGCCAGGCTGCAGGTTTGTCCCAGAATATGAAACAGGGGGGCATTGCCCATGATCACATTTTTCTCGGGTGCAAACAGCGGGCTGCTCATGGTGATTTGCTCAAGGGCCGACACCAAAAAAAGATTGTGGGACATCGGTACGCCCTTGGGAAATTTGGTGGTCCCACCGGTATACAGAATTTCAGCAATTGCATCCCCGCCACGATTTCCATTGTTGGCCGAAGCAGGCTTATCTTTATACCGGGTCAGCAAATTTTTGAATGCAAAAGTGTCCTGGTCCAGGGCGATTTTCCCCCTGGGAATTATATCGAACAGGAAACCGAAAAAGCGTTTCCACCACGGCAGCAGATCTGCCATTTTTGAAACAATCACCGTTTTTATGCCCGTTTCGGGCAAAACTGTGGTTACATAGCCAAAGTTGGTGTCGGCGCAAATGATTGCGTCTGCTTCGCTGTCATTGGCAATGTAGCGGATATCATGGGGTGTATATATCGGTGTGATGGGAACCGCCACAGCTCCGATTTTCTGGATCCCCAGCCAGGAAACAACCCAGTGAATACTGTTGGGAATATAGAGCATAACCTTTTGTCCGGCCTTGATCCCGTTTGCGCTGAGGGCCGTTGCCAGACGCTCTGAAAGATCCTTTAACTTGCGGTAAGAAAATCGGGTGCCGATATAATACACGGCCGTTTTGTCGGGGTACTTCGCGGCAGCTGCAGCGAAAGTGGAAAATATATTAGAATCATTGGAATTCGCCATGCGTCTATGCCTCATATGCCAAAGTAGGCGGATTTGATCTCGGGATTATCCATCAATTCCGCTCCGGTCCCGTAAAGTGCGAGCATGCCGTTTTCGACCACATAACCCCGGTCGATGACGGGCAAAACGGGTCTTGCAAATTGTTCGCTGAGCAGCACGGTAATGCCTGAATCTTCTTTTAACCGCACCACCGCCTCCATCACGGCCTGCTGCATCATCGGGCTTAAGCCCAGAAGCGGTTCATCCAGCAAAAGCAGTTTGGGCCTGACCACCAGCGCCATGCCAATGGCCAGCATCTGCTGTTCGCCGCCGCTCATAAAACCTGCCTTGCGGGTTTTCAATTTCGACAGGGCCGGAAACATTTCGAATACAATATCGATGGATTCCCGGATCTCGTTTCTCTTTTTCAGATAGCCGGCTATTTTCAGATTCTCCAGAACGCTGCTTTCCGGAAACACCGGGTGCCGTTCTCTGCAGAGAACAATGCCTTTTTTCACCCTTTCGCTCGGCCGGGTCTCGGTGATATCTTCACCGTTGAATATAATATTGCCGTAAAGATTGATCCGTTCGCCGCCTTTGCGTTTCTCTTTGATGCGCATGTCGATGATCAAGCCGGAAAGGGCATTCATCAGCGTTGTTTTCCCGGCACTGTTTGAGCCAATCATACCGACAATTTCGCCCTCATTTATTTCGAGGCTGAGATCGTTAATTGCCAGGGCGTTTTCAAAAAATACCATCAGGTTTTTTACTTCTAACATAGACAACTCCGTAATTTATCATTTGCCCACTGAGCCCGTTGGATTCGGTATATGTCTTTTTTTGCTATCAGCTATGAGCTAAAGGCTATGAGCTATCTCAGGCCTCTGCACCCAGATAGGCCTTTTTCACCGCATCGCTTTCCATGACATCGGCTGCCCGGCCTTCTGCAATTTTTTCTCCATAGTTAAGCACAACCACCCGATCGGCAATCCGGAAGAGTTCTTTGAGACGGTGTTCAATCATGATGATGGTTTTGCCTTCCAGGCGCAGTTTTTCAATTATGGGTACAATGCTGGCAACTTCCGCCAGACTCAATCCCGAAAAAAGCTCGTCCAGGATAATTAGATCGGGCTGCAACGCGATCGCTTTGGCCAATTCCAGGCGTTTGAGATATCCCTGCGGCAGGACACTGGCACTTTTATACGCCACGAATGAATCGCGCTCGAAACCCACTTCTTCCAGGAGATCCAGTGCCACCGCATCACGGTCGCCGTACTTACCGCCTGCCAGCTGCTTAACCCGGGGCGAATACAGGGGGATAATCATGTTTTTATATGCCGGCAGCTGATAAAACGGCTTGACCATTTGAAAAGTTCTGGCAATCCCGAGGCGGACAATTTTATAGGGAGCCATGCCGGTGATATTGCGACCGCGATATAGAATTTCGCCTTCCGTAGGTTTCACAAAACCGGTAATCAGGTTTACTGCCGTGGTTTTGCCGGAACCGTTGGGACCGATGAGGCCCAGCAGCTCACCTTCGGCCAGTTCGAAGCTTAAATCCTGAATGGCTTGCACACCACCGAAGTTTTTATAAAGACAGCTTAAATTCAGCAAAGCCGACGCGCCCATTAATCCACCTCCACCCATCTATCAAACTGGTGATATTTTCGTTGAACGTAATGAAAAATTCCTTCCGGCAGTGCGACAATAAAGACGACCAGAAATAATCCGTAGAAGACTATTCGCAAACCACCGATGTCCCGCAATAATTCTGATAAGGGCACCAGAATAAAGGCCCCCAGGGTAGCACCTGCCAGCGTTCCCGGACCACCCACAACTGCAGCGGCAATAGGTAAAATGGAGTAATCAAGTGCAAATACCGGCATGCCGACAAACATGTATACATGTGTCATAAAAGCACCGCAAAACGCGCCGATGCAGCTGGAAATAAACAGAGCCTGAGTTTTGTACCAGTAAATGTTAATACCCGCATTGATCACCGAACGGTCATTGTCGTTGATGCCTTTCAGGATCAAACCGTAATCGGAACCCATCATCCGCCTGAAACCGAAAAGGGCAGCCATCAACACACCCATTATCAAATAGAGCTCTATCCATTTTGAAGGCAAGGCGCCAATGCCGGTGAGGCCCTCGGTTCCTCCGAATATTTTGGTGGCTTCAACGATACGAACCATCATCAGTGGAATTATGAGGGTCACCATAGAAAAATAAATTCCACGCAGTCTGAGTACTGGAAGTAAAAAGGCTGTGCAAATAAGCCCCCCTATTATAGAGGCGATTGGTATGGCTACCAGAGGGTGCCAACCCCAATAGTGATTTAAAACCCCCGAGGCATAGGCCCCCATCCCGAAAAACAGGGCCTGCCCCAATGATATCATGCCCGTCTGAGCCAGAATATCCCAGCTGATGGCCAGCAGAGCAAAAACGGCTACGGACAGCAATACTTTCTGCCAATAAACGCCCAGCACCAGAGGTAGCAGAAGAAATGCCATGATCGGCAACAGTCGTGGCGCTGCCAGATAAAGCATCTCGCGCCAGGAGCTCAAAGCAAAGATATCCTGTGATCGGGCCTTAATTCCTCTGTCAATTCTTTCTTTACGCTTTTCCATGGTTATTTAAATAGATAATTAGAAAATGAGTTAAATAGCTGATCGGGTTCTGATCGGTCAATAGTTCTTCAATCCGCATTCCAAAATCCCCAATCCCAAATCGACTAAATTCTTTCCTCCAGCTCTTTTTGCTCTCCAAACAGCCCTGACGGTTTGATGACAAGAACGATCAAAATGGCTGCCAGGCTGACGATCATGGTCCAGTGTGAGCTGATGTAGGCATCGGTAAACCGTTCTGCAAAACCGATGATGAAACTGGCGACGATGACGCCTCCCGTGCTTCCCAGGCCACCGATAATACAAACGGCCAGGGCCTTGATCAGCACATCATAGCCTTCGCCGGGTGAAATGCTGCCCAGCGGGATAATGATGGTCGCGGCGATGGCTGCCAGACCGGCGCCAAACGATACGGCCACCATCGCGATCCAGTCTGAGTCAATTCCGAGACTGAGTGCTGTACGCTCGTCCTGGGCGATTCCCCTGAAGGCAAGTCCCAACGACGTGTGATGGGTAAACAACCACAACCCTGAGATCAGGAGAATGCCGATGACGACGACCAGGATGCGCTGCATGTCGACATAGGCGCCCAGAATAAAAAAGCTGTGATCGATAAAAACCGGCAGGGTGTATTCAAAGCCAACGAAGCCCAGATAGCTGTATAATTCCAGGATCGCCAGGCCAATGCCAAATGTCGCGATCACTTCAGAAAGCGCCTGGCCTCTTACCCGTTGAAGCACGAAACGATACATGAGTGCCCCCAGCAGGGCCGTCAGCAAAATTGAAATGGCAGCCGAGAAAAAATAGGGTAGCTTCAACATGTTTAACAGCATCCAGCTTGTGTAAGCTGAAAAGATATACAGTGCGCCGTATGCAAAATTGGCGACCCCGCTGATCCCAAAAGTCAGGTTAAAACCGATGGCCATCAGCGCCAGGATGACACTGTTTATCAGTGCGTATACTACTGTCCCCAGAAACATAAATTAATAGTTCTCCCAAAAAGATTGTGGGAGCGGCTTCCAGTCGCGATATCACAACCTCCGAATTATCGGACATATCGCGGCTGGAAGCCGCTCCCACGCACAACAGTAATTGCTAAAACGGCTTATATTTCAAAGAATCTCAAATTATGGTCAGGATCAGATAAACCCCTGAACCGGGAAGCCGCACCCGGATTTATTTGAGGGACTTCAATCCCGCTGGCAGCTGAATCTTGGCCTCGGCAATGGATTCCGGAAACACAATTTTGCGTTTGCCGTCCTCAGTCCATTGAAAAACCAGGCCAACCGCTGTTTCTTTCGGGTCATTGCCGTATACCACCTGATGTCCCTGATCATACTTGATGCGGCCCATGACCCCCATTCGGTCTGTCTTCTGAATTTCAGCCACGATAGCATCCGGATCTAAACTGCCGGCGCGCTCCATGGCTTCGGCCAGAATGTAGACTGATTCATAAGAAGGTGCGATTCCATGACCGCCCTGGATTTCTTTGCCATATACACTTTTGTACTTATTATAAAACTGCACGGATTTTGGTACTTTGGGAGAAGCGATGGCGCTTCCCAGTTCAAAAATGCTGTTCATCGCGCCGCCGATTTTGCCGTCAAACGTATTCCAGGCACCGGATCCGGCCAACGGTGAAATAAAACCTGCCATTAAGGCCGGAATTTTCATGCCCTTCCACTGTTTAACCAGGATACCGCTCTGGGGCATGTCAAAAATCGGCATGATCACCTGGGCTCCTTTGGCCCTGGCTTTCATCAATGCGGAAGAGAAATCAGAGGTTCCGGTGGGGTAGGCTTCCATACCCAGCACTTCCCAGCCGGCTTTATCAAAATACACTTTCTTTACAAAACCTGCAGTTGCGCGCGCCCAGGCCACATCCTGATGCATGACATAGACTTTGTTAAATCCGAACTGCTTGTTGATCAGGGCCATGTTGCCGGCCAGGTATTTCACTAAATGAATTGCATTAAGGCAGGTACGGAAAATATATTTATATTTTTCCGGATCAGATTTAAGTTTCTTCTCGGAGCCGGGACTCATGGCGATGGTGCCCAGCATGGGCATTTTATATTTGGCGATGATGTCCATCCCCGCAATAAGGGCTTCCGACCGGAACGGACCCACCACGATGGCCGCTGGCTTTTGCTCAAGGATTATTTTTTCAAGCCCTAACAGCGCTTCGGGTACCGGCACCCCCGGGGCAGCATCACGCAAATCAGCCGCAACAATTTTCAAGGGTCTTTTGGTTCCGCCAATGTTAACGCCGCCTTTGGCATTGATCTCGGATACTGCAATCTGGACTGCTTTGTGAGACTCCTTTCCTTCCAGAAAACCCAACGAGGTTGGTACACCGATAACGATGGGTTCAGCAGCAAAGGCTGTCGGACCGGCAATCATCCATGCGAATGCCACAAAGAATACAGTGCTGAGCAAGAAAAATCTCCGTTTCATAGAATCCTCCTTTTGTGTGAGCTTCCCTCTAGTGATTGAAAAAACCTAATATACAAAATTTATGAGAATACGCAAATAGGGGATAGTGGCCCATGAACCAGAGCCACAGGCAGAAAAAAGACAGTGCTTGATATTGGCCGTCGTTACAAAGTTTGAAAAATTGGACAAAATATTCATTGTGAATTAGATTTAGCCGATTATCCAAATTTATATATTAGGCCAACTCTGAATAGCTATATGATAGCTATATTAACCGTTTCAGTAAGTCAAGCAATTTGTGCTACATTGTAAACCATAACAACCCTTTTGGATTTGATCAAATGATGCTGAAACGAATGATGTAATCTGCAAATAATCAAAATTAGTTCATTATAATGAACAATTTGTTCTCTTTGGTGCAAGGTCGGGCATGCTAATAGGTCTATAAATGAATACTTTAATTAAATTTACTTGACAAACTGGTTGTCCATGGTATAGATTTTCAGCTAATTCTGTTCATCTTAATGAACAATTTTTTTTGGAGGTATTCCTTGAAAATCCAGGTAGAGTCCCTCGGATTGCCGACCCTTTCAAAGTTGATTGGCAAAACGTCTCAACAGGAAATGAATGACGGGACATTGTC